>Ga0208375_1004049_pt1 | contig 11861 bp, 12 predicted proteins | sample RifOxyD1_FD_184038 | JGI IMG/M metagenome (GOLD analysis project Ga0208375, IMG submission 184038) | Soil microbial communities from Rifle, Colorado - Rifle Oxygen_injection D1 (SPAdes) | ecosystem: Environmental > Terrestrial > Deep subsurface > Rock core/Sediment | place: Rifle, Colorado... | reverse complement strand
TAGCAAACAAGGCTAAGACAATCGTATTAGTCAGCGTCAATAAAAAAATAATCGGTTTTTTAGGAATCAATGACCCAATAAAAGAAGGAAGTAAGGAAGCGATAAGCGAACTAAAAAATAGGGGTGGTAGTGTTTATATGATTACAGGTGATAATGAAATTACTGCACGAGCAGTAGCTAACGAAGTCGGAATAACCAACGTAATCAGCAAAGTAAAGCCTGAAGACAAGGCAAAGAAAGTCAGTGAACTAAAAAAACAAGGACTTACTGCTTTTATTGGCGATGGTGTAAATGACGCACCCGCACTGGCGGTTAGCGACGTTGGCATAGCTATTGGCAGCGGCACTGATGTAGCAATAGAAACCGGTGATGTAATACTTGTCAAGGGTGATTTAAGAAAGGTATTATCAGCAGTTAAACTAAGCAGCCACACAATCAACAAAGTAAAGCAAAACCTCTTTTGGGCTTTTTTTTACAACGTTATTGCAATTCCTGCAGCCTTTATGGGTTTACTAAACCCTGTAATCGCTGGCAGTGCAATGGCAATGAGCAGTGTAAGCGTAGTCACTAACTCACTATTGCTAAAGTTTAAGAAAATTTAAAATAATAAGTTTTAGGGAATTAAACCAAAAAATGAAAACATTTATATCAGGCCAGTACACATATCATTTTTAGTAGACTTATTTTATATCCTATAGCAACAAAATACGTTATTAATATCTATTCATTAATTTATTTAAACAAGTAACTTGTTACAGTTGATTAATAAATGAAAGAAACAAAACACGAACATGAAAGCAATATCGAGTACACTTGCCCAATGCATCCTGAAGTGAGAAGCGATAAGCCCGGAATATGCCCTAAATGCGGAATGACACTAGTTTCAGTTAAAAAAAAACATGAATTAAACAAGCACGAGGGACACTCATTAAAGACGTTTGCGAGAAAATTCTTGGTATGTTTAGTGTTAACAATACCTGTAATTCTCTACGCAGACATACTAAAAAATATCATTAACCTGCCATCATTTCCAGGCTCTGATTATATTGGTTTGGTTCTAGGCAGCGTGATTTTCGTTTATGGTGGATTAGTATTCATTCAAGGCGCAGTCAGAGAATTAAGAGCGCGACTGCCTGGAATGATGACTCTAATTAGTATTGCTATATCAACTGCTTTTATTTATAGCATCATCTCACAATTAATCCTGAACGGAGAAACACTATACTGGGAATTAGCTACTTTAATCACAATAATGCTCTTAGGTCACTGGATGGAAATGCGTGCAGTTCAGGGCGCACAGGGCGCGCTTAATGAGCTAGCGAAGTTATTACCTGACACAGCTGAAGTAATCAGGCAAGGAAAAACTGAAGTTGTACCATTAAGTGAGCTTAAAGTTAATGACTTAGTTCTAGTAAAGCCTGGCAGTAAAATACCCGCTGACGGAGTCATTATTGAAGGTGGCTCCGATATTGATGAATCACTTATTACTGGTGAGTCAAGACCTGTCAAGAAAATGATTGGCGACGAAGTCATTGCAGGCTCAATTAATGGTGACGGCAGCTTGACAATTAAAGTCAATAAGATAGGCGAAGGCACATTTCTTTATGGAATTATGCGCCTTGTTAGGGATGCGCAGGCCTCAAAATCCAGAATACAAATACTCTCTGATAAAGCAGCGTTCTACCTTACTATTATTGCCATAATCTCGGGAAGTATTACTCTTTTCGCTTGGATTTCATTCAATGTATCTTTCGCCTTCGAGAGACTAGTAAGTGTATTAGTAATCGCTTGCCCTCACGCATTAGGGCTTGCAGTTCCGCTCGTAGCTTCAATTTCAACAACGATATCAGCAAGAAATGGTTTTTTAGTCAAACAAAGATTAGCGCTTGAAGCTGCAAGAAATATTGACATTGTCTTATTTGATAAGACCGGAACACTAACAAAAGGAGCGTATGGCATTACTAACATAACCGCAAGTCCGGGTTTTAATCAAGATAAATTATTACAATACGCTGCCTCAATTGAAACACTAAGCGAGCACTTCATTGCAAAAGCGATAGTGAATGAATCAGGAAAAAGAAACTTAAAATTATTAAGTGTTAAAGATTTTAAACGGATTCCAGGCAAAGGCATTAAAGGCAATATTGGGCGCGACAGCGTGTTTATAGGTAATGAATCACTGCTCAATAATAAGAAAATTCCTGAGAGCGTTTCTGTTTATGCAGAACAGGGGATGACAGTTATTTACATAATAATCAATAACAAACTTGCAGGATTTATCGCGCTCGCTGACATTATACGAGAAGAATCAAGAGCAGCTGTTAAAGAACTAAAGAACATGAAAGTTAAAACCGCAATGATAACTGGCGACGCAAAAGACGTTGCTGAATGGGTCTCTTCTGAATTAGGAATTGATGAATACTTCGCTAAAGTCTTACCTAACGAGAAATCAGACAAGGTTAAGACATTACAATCAAGAGGTTTAAGAGTTGCGATGGTGGGCGACGGAGTCAATGATGCTCCGGCACTAACTCAATCTGATGTGGGTATAGCAATAGGTGCTGGAACAAACGTGGCAATAGAAAGCGCGGGCATTATCCTAGTCAGGAACGACCCAAGAGACATTGTTAAAATCATTAATTTATCAAGAAAAACATACTCGAAAATGATCCAGAACTTATGGTGGGCAGCAGGCTACAATATAGTCGCTATCCCTCTCGCTGCAGGTGTACTATATTCACGAGGCGTTCTTCTTCAACCAGCACTAGCAGCATTATTCATGTCACTATCAACAATAATAGTTGCAATCAACGCTTCACTATTAAAAAGAATCAAATTATGAACTTTAATCACTAACTTTCTATTGCTAAAGTTTAAGAAAATTTAATGCATACTATTAACACATGGATTTTAGTGAAGTGCTAAGCAAACGCCACAGCATACGAAAATTTAAGGATAAACCAGTTAATGATAAAACAATAAATGAAATACTGCTTAACCTAAGAACTGCGCCAAGCGCTGGAAACCTACAATCATACGAGGTTGTTATAATTACTGACAAAACAAAAAAAGAAGCATTAAGACTCGCAAGCCACGACCAGACCTGCATAAGCCTAGCACCAGTAATAATTGCATTCCTAGCTGATGTTAACAAGTCAAAAAACAAGTACGCTGAAAGAGGCGAATTATACTCAGTGCAGGACGCTACAATAGCATGCACGTATGCTCAACTAGCCGTGACTAATTTAGGGCTAACAAGCGTGTGGGTCGGAGCTTTTAATGAAGACAAAGTAAAACTAGTCCTAAAAACAAGCCTAAAACCAATTGCTCTGCTTCCAATAGGTTACCCTGATGAAAAATCAATAATAACCCCTCGACGTGATTTAAATGAATTCGTGAGCTACGAGTAAACTTTCTTATAGTAATAACACATCATTTTTTTATAACATGGACTTAAAAAAACTTCATTATCTTGTCGAAGAAAACCACTGGTTCCTAAGCTTAATAGCGCTCTTAATTTTTACAAACATATTCCTCTTTGTTGTTGAAGAAAACATAGAGTTTAAAGAGCACTATGAAACACTGATAAAATCAGTTGAGTACATTTCAATGATTGTATTCACATTTGAATACATTGCAAGAGTTGCTAGCTCTACAGTAAAAAAAGAGTACAAAAACCCTCTAACTGGGCGAATAAAATTCATACTTAAACCACTATCATTAATTGACTTACTCGTAGTGATTCACTTTTATGTAAGTATACTGCCAATCAGCCTTGTTTTCTTAAGGCTAATAAGACTATTTAGGTTCCTGCACTTAACTGATTTATCGCACAAAAAGAAATTCTTTTACGAAGTATTTGAAGCAAAAAACACAAGCAAGTACCACAAGGGTTTTTCAGTCTTTTTAATAATACTAATACTACTTAACGTATTTGTAGTAATGTATGAAACACTCATCTTTGACAACCATTACAAGCTAGAGTTTGAGTTCATTGAATACATCTCATTATACTTCTTTACAATAGAGTACTTACTCCGATTATGGGTCTGCAACTTAGACCCAAAATACCGCAGTTACAAAGGGCGATTAAGGTATATACTAAGCCCCTTAGCAATAATAGACCTATTAAGCATATTACCATTTTACCTGCCAATAGTCATGGTCTTTGACTTTAGAATACTAAGACTGTTTAGAATGGCAAGACTAGTAAGAGTGCTAAAAATAGAAGAATTCGTTTAACTGGAAAAACTTATAATAAACTCATTTATCAAATCAATTTAATGAAAAGTTGTGAGTTAGTTCCAGCAAAGTTATACTAATCTAAATCAATTCCTAATAAAAATCGGCAGTGAATCAGTAACTACCAACAATATTGAACTACTTTCTGGCGTTATTAAATACCTTAACGGCAAATTAGTTGTCATAAGCTCTGGCGCAATGATGATGGATAAAAAAATAAACCACTCAATGTATCTAAACAGTATATCAAAACAAGCAGGCTGTGCAAGAGGACAGATACTGCTCATGAACTTTTACAATGAAATATTAAAAAAACACGGACTAAAGATTGGACAGGTGTTATTAACCAGCGATGACTTATTGATTGACAAGCGGCTTAGAAATATCAAAAACACGCTAGATGAATTAATCAGCGAATCAACAATACCAATAATTAACGAAAATGACACAGTGTCAATTGATGAACTTACTTTTAGCGACAATGACCTTATTGCAGGACACATAGCTAACAAACTAGGGTATACACTTATTATTGTAACTACAGTCGGGGGGATTATTGACTATACGACTAATCAGTTAATAAATGAGATTAATTTTAGAGACGCTTACAAATACTTAATTAATTCAAAAACAAAAAATGGCACAGGCGGGATGACCTCAAAATTAAAAGCGTGCGAAATAGCAAAAAAAGATGTAATATTAACCAGTTTTGATAACCTGCTATGTACAGTAAAAGGAGACTACACCAAGTGCACCAGAGTAAAATACTAGTCTACGCGAACAACACTCTTAACGCCGTTAACTTTTTCCTTAAGCATTGCTTCAACACCATTCTTAAGAGTCTGAGCTGCCATTGGGCAACCACTACAGGCACCCTGAAGCTTAACCTTAACAACGCCATCCTTAAAACTAACTAACTCAATGTCACCGCCATCAGCAACAAGCATTGGCCTAATCTCATTAATAACCTTTTTAACAGCAGTTAAATCACTGCCTTTTTTGGCAACCATAATAAAAAGTATAGTACAGTTAGTTTTTTAAACCATTCCCCTGTTAAAATACCTAAAATGAAAACCCGCTTAAGTCTAGTAATCCTAATCACAGTAATAGCTGTAAGCATATTTTCAGCAGGCGGGATAAAACAAACAGTATTAACAGGCGATAATGTCACAGTTGAGTACACACCAGTAACAAGCCTTTTTGCTTTTAATAAAAGCATAACAAGCTTTGTTGTAGGCAGTAATGAAGTTATCAAGGGACTTGAGATTGGCGTAATAGGCATGCGAGTAGGCGAGGAAAAACAATTAATGATACCTCCTGCAATGGCTTTTGGCGATTATGATACCAATAAAATCTACGAACTGCCATCTACGTTCTTTACAGACCGAGGTTTTAATATTCCGACAGTAGGCACAAAAGTTAACTTAAACGAACAAAATGGAATAGTGGTTGAGATAATAGATGATAACATTATAGTAGACACTAACAACGCATTAGCCGGCGAAACAATTAATATGACCATTAAAGTAATAAGCATTAACAACCATTAAGTAATTATCATGACTAAACAACCGTTAGTAAGCAGTGAATTAATAGAAATACTAGCCTGCCCTGTATGCAAGAGCGACTTAAAACTAGTTGACTTAAGAGGCAAGAAAAAAGGTCTTGACGGCAAATTAATCTGCAAAAACAAGAAATGTGGCAATGAATACGATATCAAAGACGGAATACCAATATTACTGCCGCCAGAATTAAAGGATTAAAGGTTAAACCATGAAACAATTTATCATTGCATTGCTGCTAAAAATGCGCGAGAAATACCCTGACAGGGAAAAAATCCTAAATGAACTACTAAGCGAGTTAGACAAGAATTTTAACGCTAACCTTAACTGGGTTGTTAAATCAGGAGTCTTAAACAATAAAACAAGCGATTTATTCGAGCGCTTAGACCCTGAATCAAAAGAAATGATTTTTACAAAATTATTCAAAAGACTCTACCCGACTGGTGTAATGGCAAAAAACCCTGAAAGAAACGCATGGCTATTAAAATTTGAAGAAAAGAAATTCTTCTTTGATGTTAATGCAAGTAAAGTGATAATACCTATGGGCGAAGAAGAGCCAAGAACATTTCCTGCAGGCGACTTTTTTGAGAATATGCCTAAATTAAATGAATTCTTTAATTACTTAAACAACTACTCAATGAGAAACAGGCGTCAACGCTTCTTTTGACTCTTCTTTTTAGCTGGTTTATTTTTTAAACCGCTGCCTACAGATTTTTTAGTAATACGTTTATTAGGCGCTTTCTTCATCAAATTTTCAAGCTCCATAACCTCATTAATCTTATTGATTAACTGAGTCTTATCAACCGGCTTAACAAGATAACCCTTAACTGCTTCAGTAATAACTGGCAAGTAACCCTTTTTTTCCTGCTCCTCAGTCGGGCTAAACATCTCAACTGCTGTCAAGTAAATAATCTTAATCTTAGGCAAGTACTTAACAATTGACTCAACTAAATCACCCGGTTTAGGACCAGGCATCATCACATCAAGAAATATCAAATCATAAACCTTACCTGACTTAATCTTACTAATACATTCATTGCCATCAATCGCGCTCTCAATATCATAAGAACCGCTAAGCCAGTTAGTAACTAATAACCTTACATCTTCATTATCATCAACAACCAGTATTCTTAAACCACTCATAGATAAATAACTAAGAAACCCTGGATTTATATTACTTATGAAAGTAATTAAATAATCAGTTATTATTCTATTATAGCATGCTAACTGCAAAACAAGCACAGGAATTAATGAAATTAGAGGGCAATGCAAGAGGTGTTGCCTTTAGGATTGACCATGATAACATCATCGAAATGTTTGGAAAGGACTCGGTAAAAAAAGTCGAGGATTACATTAAAAAAATAGGCATTGACATGAATTACGAATCATTTAGAAACACCGCCTTATACCCAATAGGGCTTAGGTTTATTTCACTAATTGCAATTAAAGATGTCTTTAAGCTCGCTGATAATGACATAAAAAAAATGGGCTTTAAAGCGCCAAGAGTCTCATTCATAGTAAAACTGTTCACACGCGCATTCCTATCAGTTGATGCCCTATTAACAAGGGCTAATATAATATGGCAAAAGCACTTTAACGGCTCGCTTAAAGTCATCAAATATAACAAGCAAAAAAAATTCATAATTGCACAATTAGAGGGTTTTGTATCGCACAAAATATTTTGCGTGTACTTAGGCGGCTACTTTGAAAGCATAGTAAGCCTGACACTGTCTAGTAATAAAATAACTGTTAAAGAAATAATATGCGACAATCAAAAAGGTATCCACCAGTTCAAATTAAACTGGAAGTAAACATTATTAAAACCATAACTATTCCTAATAACTAATGGCGTTAAGGGGGCAATAAACATCACGAATTTAAAACAGTCTGATAATGATATCAGCAATGAATTATTATTCGAACTGGAAAGTTACATTAAGAGTATATGGTCATTTGTCCCATTGCCTCTTGCATATATTAATCCTGCTGGTTTTATTGTAGAAGCTAACAATACATTAGTAAATCTTTTTAACCTAAAAAAAGAGCTTATAATAGGCAAACTGATAACTTCTCTAGCAAGTGATTTTGATGAAGTACATAAAGAGACAATTAAAAGAGGCTCAGTTAGCAACAAAGAAATTGAATTAACAGTTAATAATGAAAAGAAATCATTCTTGCTTTCAACACAATTAAACAAAGATGAAGAAAACAACAAACTGGGTTATTTCATATCCTTAATTGATATTACTGAGCGAAAAAAATTCGAAAATGAACTAAAGACAAACGAAGCAAAGCTTAAAGTAATTATTGAAAACACTGGAACTGCAATACTAATAGCAAATCCTGACCGGAAAATAGCACTAACTAACAAAGGCTTTGAACAATTAACAGGTTACAAACGTGAAGAAATCATCAATAAAGCTTCATGGACTGATATGGTCTCAAAAGACTATCTTAAATCAATGATTCGTTACAATAAGCTAAGGTTAGCAAAAAAGAAATCACCTAACTCTTACGAATTTGACCTTATCACTAAAATCGGTGAAATAAAAAGAGTACTACTATTCGCTGAACTGCTTCCAGGCACAAATCAGACATTAGCTTCATTAATTGATATAACTGAGCGAAAAAAACTAGAGGACCGCTCGAGAAGGGAAAACGAGCGAATAAAAGCACTGCTAAAACTAAGGGAGTTAACAATAACACTACCTGAAAGAGAATTAGCTAATTACGCAATCAATGAATGTGTAAGATTAACTGAAAGCAAAGTCGGCTACCTGCATTTTTATGACGAAGCAACCAAACAAATAGGCTTATACACATGGTCAAAAAAAGTTATTAATAACTGCTACTCGGAAAAACAGACGCATTACCCGCTGGACAAAGCAGGCATCTGGGCTGATTCAGTAAGACTTAGAAAACCAGTAATACATAACGACTACCCTAATACACCAAATAAAAAAGGCTACCCTAAAGGCCATTTTTCATTAATAAGACATTTAGGTATACCTGTGTTTGACAGTAATAAAATAGTTCTAATAATTGGTGTTGGTAACAAAGAAACGCCATATGATTCGTTTGATTCAGAGCAATTACAATTATTCATTAACTCAGTATGGCAGATAATAAAACAAAAAAGAATAGAGACTGCATTAAAAGAAAGCGAAGAAAAACACAGACTGTTATTCGAAGGCTCAGGTGACATGATTCAAAGCTGTGACAAGAACGGACGATTATTAGAAGTTAACAATTCATGGCTAAAAACAATGAGTTATGACTTATCTAAATCAAATGAGTTAACCATACGAAACATTGTTCATAAGGACTATCTAAAAAAATATATGATAATATTTAATGAAGTCAAACAAGGCAATAAAATTGAATTTTTTGAATCCGTATTCCAAAATAAATCAGGCGATAAAGTCTTTGTTGAAGGCAGTTTTCAGCCAATAATAAAAAACAAACAGCTAACAAACATATGGAGCATACTACGTGATGTTACACAAAGAAAGAAAGATGAAGTATTAAGGCTTGAGCGCGAAAAAGAAAAAGAAATACGCGACCTAAAAGACCAGTTCATGATGCGAGTAAGCCACGAGCTAAGACAACCATTAGTCCCAATAATAGGGTACTCAAAAGTAATGCTAGACGAAAACCCTTCAGAAATACAAAAGAAATACTTAGACAAAATAATTGAGAACTCAACATACCTAAAAAACCTGATTAACAAAGTAATAGAAATTAACTCACTGCAGACCGGCGTAGTAAAACTTGAATTAACCCCGATAAAAACTGACCGCATAATAAACCAGATAGTTTATGACTACCAGACAAAAGCAACAATAAAAAGAATAAAACTAACAACTGACTATAAAATTAATCCGACAATAATAGTTGATGCAATTAAATTCAAGGACGCTATCAGTAACCTTGTTGATAATGCAATAAAATTTACTGAACATGGAAGCGTTAAGATAACTGTAAGCAAATGGCATGGCAAAACCAAGATAGTGGTAAAAGACACTGGCAGGGGGCTTACAAAAGAAGAACTCAGCAAAGTGCTTCAAAGCGTCTCACAAATAAAATCAGAAGTCACAGAACTATACACCGGACTTAAACTTGGTATACTGCTTGTAAACTTGATACTTAAAGCGCATAATGGTCAGTTATTAATTGAAAGCAAACATGGCATAGGAACAACAGTAAGCGTAATAATCTAAGCCAAAGCCTTTTTAATAGCATTAATCAATTGACTCTTAGTAAACGGCTTATTAACAATAGCTTTAACAATTGACTTATTATCTATCATTGCCTTTTTTGACTCTTCAGATAAAGCGCTAACAATAACCACTTTTATGTCAAGGCCTTTTTCCTTAATAAAATTAACAACGTGAAGCCCATCCATAAAACCATTGACTTTCTTTTCCTTGGAAAGCCTTAAGTCAAGCAGTAAAATATCAAATGGCTTGCTGTTAAGCACTTTAATACCTTTATCCTCACTTTGTACTGCTTCGTAATCATATTCACTGCCAAGTAATTCCTTAACCAAGTCACAGACAATTATTTCATCCTCTAAATGCAACACCCTTATTTTTTTATCCATAACTACGCCTTATACCTCTTAGGTATTAAAACTGAAAACTTACTGCCAATACCTAATTTACTGCTAATGCTAATCTTACCTTTATGCTTATCGATTACCATCTTACACATTGAAAGTCCAATACCAAAACCACCCCGCTTACGACCCTCAATTGTCTGCGAGAACGTCTTAAACAGTTTAGGCAACTCTTCTTTAGGTATGCCCTCTCCATGGTCTTTTACACTAAAAAAAACCTTATTTTTCAATGGCTTACCAACTAACTCAATAACACTGTTCTCCTTAGAGAATTTAATTGCATTATCAATTAAGTTAACAATAACATCCCTTAATAAGTTATAATCACCCTCAAACTTTACATCCTTAATATTTTTTACAATCTGCAGATTCTTCAAATTAATATAAGGCGCTTTCTTTTTTAGCGAATCATTAAACAAGTCATTTAACGAGACAGTCCTAAAATTAAATAGTAACTGGCCTGTCTCAATTCTCATTAAATTAATAATCTTAGTGATAAGCTCAAACATTTCCTGTGCGCCATTAATGATTCTATCCAAGTATTTTAAATTCTCAATATCCATTGTCTTTTCCTTTAATAAATCAGCATAACCCATAATAGGTGTTAGCGGCTGTTTTAACTCATGAGTAACCAAAAGCAAAAAATCTTTTCTTGCCCGATTAATTTCATCATCCTGCTTTAACCTGTCTATCTCTGCATCGCGCTCTTTCTTACCAGTAATATCCTCGCCAGCGCTTAAAGAACTGATAATTATACCATTTTCATCCTTTAAAATAGTGTTATGCCATAATATCAAGCGCTCCTTACCCGATGATGTAACTATCCTATTTTCAAAAGAGTCAAAACCACTGCCACTCTTAATCAGTTTACTAAAATAATCAGCAACTACCTTCTTATCATCAGGCAGTATAAAATTATCAAACCAGTTTTTGCCAATTAAATTCTCCTTTCTTACTTCAAGAATCTCGGCGCACTTATTATTAGCCGATTCAATAAAACCCTCTTTGTTGATAACAACCATCATTAAGCCAGTCACATCAAAATATTTCTGAAGCTTTTCCTTTTCATGCAATAAATCCTCCTCAACTTTTAAACGGCTGATAATAATACCTAAATTCTTACCAACATATTCTATTGTTTTGATATCCTCTAAAGAGAACTCATTAAGTGTCTTACTGCCTGCGTTAATCGCGCCAATAATCTTACCCTTTAAGAAAATTGGCACGCTAATAACTGATTTTAAACCACTAATAGCCGAATGCACCTTTGAAAATTCGTTATAATTATTAATAACAACGCTCTTACCTTCTATAAACACATCACTGTAAGGCTTTTTATTAATGTCCATTACTGACACGCCTTTAATAAATTCATCAGAAAGCCCTTTATACCCCTTAATCCTTGCAAAACCATCACTAATAAGGTAAATACCCACCCC
>Ga0208375_1004048_pt1 | contig 11866 bp, 16 predicted proteins | sample RifOxyD1_FD_184038 | JGI IMG/M metagenome (GOLD analysis project Ga0208375, IMG submission 184038) | Soil microbial communities from Rifle, Colorado - Rifle Oxygen_injection D1 (SPAdes) | ecosystem: Environmental > Terrestrial > Deep subsurface > Rock core/Sediment | place: Rifle, Colorado... | reverse complement strand
GTCGGAGAAATGTAATTTCATTTCATTCAATTGCATATACGCCCACACCGTAAGAGTGGCAGAATTAATGGTGCTCTTTTTATTTATTAAATATAGATAATCAATCCTCTTTATATATTTTTCGTAGTTCCTCCGAATGGATTCCAAAACATATTTTTACAAACTTCTCTATAAGAAAAGTTATAAATGAAAGTTAACTAAAAAATTTATATTTTTTAAACAAATAATATTTCATAACTAATTTAAAATAAAAATTTATTTTGTTTAAAGCTCCAACTGAATAATCTATTTTCTCGAAGACAAATCGTTACAAATTATTTTTTATTAATTAGGCTATCCACTTTTCAGCTAACAGAATTCATTGGCTTGATAATATCCATAACAATTACAAAGAAATCCTTTCTCATTTTAGTTCCGCATCCTCTAAAGAAATTCCTAATATAGAATATCTATCAATTCTTCCAGTAAAACTAATTTCATCATATTTATTGATTTTTAATAGTTTATCTTTTTCAGACTCTTTGAAGTAGATTGTAATATCTGGTGTAAGAGCAGTTACATAAAGCCCTCCTAACCAACCCTCATAAATTTCATCAACAATTACAGATGTTTCGATCCATTTATCTTTATATCTCTTGAACTCTTCTTCTTTTTGTAAATTAGTATAAGGAGAATTATAACTACAGAATAATCCTTCTAATTCATATAAATCCACTTCTTCAATACCCTTAATTTTAGAACTGCTTCCTGAAGAAGTTTGAACATTATTGGAACTGCTACTTACAAGTTCTTCATCCTTACCCATCAATCTTAATCTTCCGTCCGATGTATTTGAAGTGTTTTTATCCGAGTTAAATAAATTGATTATAATGCTTATAAAAATTATGAATGAGATTATGAAAAGAATAGAAGCAAGTAGCCAATGTTTTTTTAACCAGTTTCCGTCTTCAAGTTTTTTTTCAGTCATATCCACTCAACATCCCGTATAGATTTGGTTGCGATTAGAAGTATATCTATAATCCACCAAATTCCATATCCTCCTAACGTGATCAGTTTAAGAAATCCTATTCCTCCTTGTCCAAGATAAAATCTATCAACACCAAGCCATCCAAGAATTATGGATAAAATTAAAGCAGTTGTATGGTTTCTTTCTATTTTATGCCGAGGAGAATTATTTGTTTGATTTACAATGTTTATACCTCCTTGAGAAAGATGTTTTTCTTTTAATATCTCTTCAGCACATTCTTTGCAGTACATTTTTCTTCCGACATTTAACATATTAATCGTCTTAAATTCTTGACCACATTCCATACAAATCCTTTTGTTGTTAGTCATTAAATTGTATGTTTTTTTGACTTTTTAAATATTTGTCTATCTGTTGTCAATCTTTCTAATAAATGTCTATTTATTGTCTATCTCATGAAAGGTGCTACGTTTTGGGAAGAGTATGGTTGGATAATCAGAGGAAGCCAAAGAATTGAAGTAATAAAATTTTTACCAGATAAACCAATTACAGCAGAATGTCTAAGACGAGGGATAAGTTCTAAAAACAATTTGAGGTTAAGCCTTCGAGAAATGTCAAGACACCTAACTACCTTTGCTAAAAAGAATATTGTAAAATGCCTTACCCCCAATGCCCCTTACGGAAGGCTTTATGAACTTACTAAAAAAGGTAGAGAATTAAAAAAAGAGTTAATCAGTTAGTAATAAGATATATCTCTTAATTGAGATAAATCGCAAGAATGTTTTTCTTTTTGAATTAGTAAAAATGCACAGAAATATTTTTATTCCCAAGTATAATTAGTTATCTTGTTGTGAGATAAGAGTGCCCGTGATTATTCACAAGAATAAGTGGTGCTCATACAGAGATTTGCATAAATTATCTATCGCTCACAACCTAATAATCTGGAAATTCTTCTTGTTCTTTTTCAGAAATTAAATTATCTTTGCTATCTTTTTCTTTGATTTCATCTTTTTTATTTAAAACGCGCGTCTTTGTTAATATCTTCTTTATCTTCTCCATTTCTTCTATTATTTCAAGATCATAAACGGCGGTTTTAGGATCTATAGTTTCTATTTCAGGGACCCCTTTTGATTGATCTATCTCTATTTTTTTTGATTTGTAATTTCCCACATTAAAGATAAATGATTTTGCTATCTCTGTATTCATTTTTGCTATATGCATTGTTGTTATTGTTGCTAAGTTATAGCCATCAATTTTTATTCCTTTGAATTCTTTTTCAAGAAGATTTTTTAGTTTAGAACAAGTTAGTCCTATTGTTGAAAGTATATCCTCTTTTTTCTCTGCAAATACATCTGGTAGAACACAAACAATCTTTTTTGGACTATAAAAAAGAACGATTATATCATCTATTTTTGTTTGTAATCCTCTGTATCTCCCATTACTAAGGGGGGTATAAATCTTTCCTGAAAAACAATTAGGAAATTTATACGGACATTTTATAATATTAAATTTAACTTGAATGTTGTGAGCTCTAAATCTTTTTGAAAAAGTGTGATCATTCCAAAGCTTTTCAAAAAGCCTAAATCCTTTTGGGGTCAATTCAAGGTAGTTATTTATCAATCCCTCGTGTTTAAATTTTGTAATATGATAATTTATTGTTGTTATTGGTCTCTTTAATGCCCTCGCTATTTCTGTTTGGTAAGTTATTCCTTCCTTTCTATTTGCACCTAAGAAAAGGAAAGTAGAATATTGGCTTTTACGAAAATTTTTACGAATTTTTAACACCATTTTTTTCATCTCGTTTTTGCTCTTTTCTATTTAATTCTTCTAAAATAATCATTTCCCATTCCAACAATACTACTCTGCTCTTTCTTGATTCTTCAGTAAAGTTTTTAATCTTCATATCACTTAATGCCTTAGTGGATTAATAAGGATAGACGGACAAAATGGCGAAAAAAATACCAATGGATCTTAATGAGCACGAAAAGAAGTATGTTAAAAATAAACAGGATATTGTTTCTATCTCTTTTCAAGACGAATATGGAATGAGGCTTAGACCAACGCAAAACGCCCCTATTTTTGGAAAAGTTGTAGATATAGGAATACATCCTACAAATAGCTCAAACCCCTCAGAAAAATTATTCTCCGTCCTCCTAAAAAAAACAAAAAGCCCCCTAAAGGCAATAAGGGTTCCATTAGATGTTTGTAAAAAATTAAAAATAAATAAAGGGGATAGCATAGAATATGACATCAAAGAAGATATAGTTGGGTTGCCTAAAAACATGTTTTTAGTTTTTTGTTCAGATACTGCGAAGAATGAAGAAAAGATAAAACAGAAAGAGAATATAGAAAACAATTTACCCGATTGGATTAAGAAGAATTATCAGTCAATTCGTGCCTAACTTTTTCTTTAGAAATTTTCTAAAATCTTCATCTTTTATAAGCTCGTTCATAAATTGATTTAGTTTATCTTTTTCCAAATCTGCTTTTAAAATATTGTCGGCTTCTTCTTTATCCAAATTCATCCCACATAATTCACAAAATTTATTTGTGGGTTTATTCTTATGTTTGCATTTTATACATTCTCTTGGTAAGATCTTGCTTTTTTCTTTTGTATCTCTTTGTATTCCATTTAGTTCCAAGATTGCATCGTCAGTATCTCTTTGAGATAGATGAACATAAATCGCAGACATCTTGCTCCCCTGTGTCCAACCCATTACTGATTTTAATTGTGCATCACTTATTTTCTTAGCTAATATAGTTGCTCTTGCATGCCTAAATGAATGTGGATTAATTCTTTTTTGAATCCCAGCTCTCTTAGCAGTATTTTTTAAAATATCTTTTAATCTTCCATAACTAAGAATTTCTTTTTTTTGTGACAACCAAACATAAGAATTTAAATTTTCATTTTCTGGATGTCCCTGATTTATCCAATCCAACAAATATGATGCAGAAGAAACCAATCTAACTGGTCTTGATCCAGTTTTACCAAAAACGCTAATCTTTGCCCCGTATTCATCAAATAAAATATTTTTAATTTTTATTGTTGCTAATTCTCCAATTCTACATCCAGATTCATAAAGAACTGATATGAATGCTTTATCTCTAATTTTATCTGCATTTTGAATTAACTTTAAAATATCTTCTTCATTTAGTAAATCATCTGGTAATCTTTCTTTTGATTTTTCAGAAGTTGTTTTTATCCACCTTACTTCTTCAGGATAAATGTCTTCGGTGTCTCTTAACCATTTATAAAATTTTTTTAAGACAATTTTGTAACCTCTTTTAGTGCTATAGGCATAATCCATTTTTTCTATTTCTCCGACGACATTTTGAATATCTTTTTTATTACAAATGTCTAAATTTTTTTTCAAAATTAAACAGATCTTTTTTAGATCTCCCAAATATCTTACAATCTTTGCCTTACCAATTCCTTCACTAAAACAAGAATTATGAAATTCCAAAAGTAATTTTTTATTTTTATTTGCGAGAATGCTTTCTTTTATTCTCTTTAATTCAGAGATAAGTTTTTTATCGTAATGATGTATGTCAATTATCTTTTCCATATTGCTCTTAGCGAGCAATAGCTTTTAAGCCATTACGGACATTTTGGCGATTGCTCAAAGATAAGAGCACCGACGATATTAACTCACGCCCACACCGGGAGTCGAACCCGGATTACGACCGCGACAGGGTTGTGTCATAGCCGTTAGACCATGTGAGCAGTTAAAAATATATTGCTTAAATGATTTTTAAATCTTGTTGTATCCTCTTTTCTTCTTAGGCCTTTCAGAATTTTCTGATTCAAAAAAAATTATTTTTCCGCCCTTAATCAGCTCTTTATTCTTTTTAATTTCTTCGTATAGATTATTTATCTCTTCTGAATTTAATTCAACAATTCCCGATTGATTTTGTCCTCGGAAACAAATTGAAAATTTATTTGAATCTGGATTTAAAAAATCTTCTTGAATGAAAATTTCTTTTACTTCACCCTTTGCCTCGACGCGGATTAATTTTTCGTTGGTTAATTTTTTTATTTTTAGTTCCATATTTTTTTAAAGAAAAATCTTTTTTTAAGGATTTGGGGTTTTTAATGTGTATATTAAAATAATATTTGAAGACACAAAATATTTAAAAACACTCTTTCATTAATTTGAAAATGAATAAAAAGATTTTAGTGATTTCACTTGCATTAATTCTTTTAATGAGTTTTATAATTTCTGCTAGAGAGACATCGCTCCTCATCAGAACAGGAAAACAATGCAGAGTTTCGATAAATGTTTTAAGAGCTGCGAGCGAATATGAATTAATTGAAGCGATTCATCAAGACACAAACAGCGAGGGAGATGTTTCAACAACTATTTCTTCAAGATATGCAGAAGTAAATATTGTTGTTATAATGAAAAAAAATGGGATGGAATTTTTTGAAGAAGAGTTCGGACCTTATTCAATAAATGAACCAATTGTAATTGATTTAAGACCTGAAGAAGAAAAAAATCCTCCTGTTGAAAATATCACAATTGTCGAAGATAATACGACTTTGATTGAAGAACCTGTTGCTGAAAATTCTGAAATTTCTGAAAATAAAACTTCAACGGGATTTGCAATAAAAGATTTAGGAGAAGTTATAAATAAATATAAAATTATCGTTTATTCATTTGTTGTAATGGTTCTTGTCGTCGGAATGTTTTTATTTTTTAAAAAATTCAAAAAGAAAAAAGAAAAAATAATCAATGTAAAAAAATTAAGCGACTTTATGAATGAGCAATCGCAGACAGAAACTTCGGGTTCAGATCTTCTTGAAGCAAAGAGAAAACTTGAAGAAGCTCAAAGAGATATAAGAAAAATTGAAAACAAAGAAAGAATTTTTGAAGCAAGAAAAAAACTTGAAGAGACTCAGAGAGAAATTCAAAGATTAGAAAGAGGAGAATAATTCTATGGGGGCTGTTACAGAGTTTAATCCAAATTTAGCTTTGAGAAATTTGTCGTCGGAGAAATTCCTCTTTTAGAAACCAAAGGGAATCAAAAACTTTCAAAACCTCTTGTGAGTATAATTATTTTAGAAACCACGCATTTTTTATTTAATGGGGAAATTTACACAAAAGGAAAATATCGGATTATGAAATTAATTCAAGAAAAATAAATTTATTTTAATGGATTTGAAAAAATAGTTTAATCTTATAAACCACAATTTCTTTATATTTTTATGAAACCCCGATTTTCAAAGTCCTCAAGACATACAGGGCATATTCAAAACATTCGAAAGCAAAAAGAAAAATTTCCAACTCAACTTGAAAAAGTAATTAATGACTCGGATATTCTTTTAGAAATTCTTGATGCACGATTTATCAATGAGACACACAATCTTGAAATTGAAGAAGAAATAAAAAAACAAGACAAAAAAATAATTCATGTTTTGAACAAAGCAGATTTGGTTGGAAAATTTTCAAAACAAGAACTTACAAAAATAATTCCTTACGCTATTGTTTCGTGCAGAGATAGAAAAGGAATAAAGTTGCTGAGAAATAAAATAAAATTTTTAGCAAAGCGAATTCAAAAAGAAAAAATTTTTGTTGGAATTATTGGATATCCAAATACCGGAAAAAGTTCTTTGATAAACTCCCTTGTTGGAAAGTCCTCTGCAGGAACTGGACATGAAGCAGGATTTACAAAAGGAATTCAAAAATTAAAATTAACCAACCAAATATTTTTACTAGATAGTCCAGGTGTTATTCCAAAAAAAGAATATTCCACGTCGGAGATTGAAAAAATTTCAAGGCAAGTTAGAATTAACGCACGTTCTTATAATCAAGTTAGAGATCCTGAAATGGTTGTCGCGATTTTGATGCAAGAGTCACCAGAAATTTTAGAAAATTATTATGAGATAAAATCTGAAAATAATTCTGAAAAACTTTTAGAAGAACTTGGAAACAAAAAACATTTTTTTAAAAAAGGTGGAGAAGTTGATTTTGACAAAACCGCGAGATTTGTTTTAAAGGAATGGCAACAAGGAAAAATTAGGGTTTAATTTTCCTTCCACATATATTCTCCACTTTTCAAGGAACTTAATTTATATCCTAACTTTTTATAATATTCCCGAACTCCGACGCCAGAAATAATTTTTATCCCAGAACATTTTTCTTTTTTTGCAATTTTTTCTGCTTCTTTCATCAGCCATTTTCCCAAGCCAGTGTGTTGTCCGATTTTACTTTTCTCTCCCAACAATTTTGATTTTCCATAAATATGCAACTCTCTTATTATCGCAATGTCGTCAACAATTCTTAATCTTAACAAACCAAACAAAATGTCGTCGGAATTTACGATTTCTAAAAAAAATTCATCTTGCTTAGAAGATTTATATTTTGTAATTTTTAGTTTTAAATTTTGATTTATTTTTTTATTTGCAAAACCCATTTCCCTGTATCTTATTTCTTTTATTTTAGAGTTTTTTTTTCTTAATTCTTCTTCAACATCTTTTCGCAAATCTATTTTTGTTGTTCCAGCGACGAGATATTCTGGAGGGATTTCACGCATGATCCTCATAATTCTGCAATATCGTGGGGTGATTTTTAACATTTGAATTAAAATCTTTTCTATTTGTTCTTTTGTATAGGGATTGTATTCCCCTTTCCAATAAATTTTTTCAAGTTCGCTTCCAGGCATAACCTGACAAGGATAAATTTTTAATTGATCTGGTTTAAATTTTTCATCAGAAAATATTTTCTTAAATAATTCAATGTCTTTTTTTGGATTGCTTCCAGGAAGCCCAGGCATTATGTGATAACCAATTTTAAATCCTGAATTTTTTAATTCGCGTGTTGCATCTGCAACTTGTTTTACTAAATGTCCGCGTTTTATTAATTTGTAAATTTTGTCGTCGAGGATTTGAATTCCTAGCTCGATTCTTGTGCAACCGAATTCTCTTAATCGTGGAATAAATTTAATACAAACATCTGGGCGAGTTTCAATACAGAGTGCAACGCAACGATGTTTCGCTGTTTCATTTTTCTTTTTTGCTATTTCTAAATTTTTGCTCTTTGTTTTATTTAATGCGTCGTAAATTTTTTTTATGAATTCATATTGAAATTTTTTTGGATATTCTAAAAAAGTTCCGCCCATGATTATGATTTCAATTTTTTCAGTCGGGTGATTCATTGCTTCAAAAGATTTTATTCTTGCTTTGACTTGTTTGTAAGAATCATAATTTAATTTTTTCGCGCGCATTACTACTGGACTTTTTGGTGTGTAGCTTTGCGGAACATTTAGCGACGGACAATAAATACAATTCCCGTGTCTGCATTTTTTCGGCGGAAGCATTATCGCAACAGGTGTAATTCCTGAAATTGTTTTTGTAGGTTTTCTTATTTCGTTTTTTTCTGGCTTTAACATAATTAATTGATTGAATTAAAACTTAAAAAACTATATATTTTTCCTAAATTAAATTTATAAACCCAAACAGAATTTATTTTCTATGGATGGGGAACAGGGAGTTCATTTACAACTAAGGTCCCCCTTGAATAGAAAACCGATTATCGCAAGAAACAATGAATGTCCTCATAAAAGTTATTGTGATATACAAAACTCTTGCCCAAATGATTATCATGCATGTGAATATTCAAGTGAGAATCTTCTCGGAGTTGTTTAACAATCTTTTTAATCTTGATTTTTGTAAATAATTTATGAAAACACAAAAAGAAATTTGGGATGCAATTGCACCTGAATGGGACGAATACAAACAAATTCCGTCAAAATTTTCGCAAGAATTTTTAAAGTCCTGTTCTGGAAAAATTCTTGATTTTGGTTCTGGTTCTGGAAGACATCTTTGCAAATTTAAAGAAGAAATAGAATTAAAAACAAAAGATAAACTTCCAAAAAGAAAAATGTATCTTTTAGATTTTTCAGAAAAAATGATTGAGCTCGCAAAACAAAAAGCAAAAAGCAAAAATATCGACGCTGAATTTTGCGTTTCAGATATGACAAAAATTCCTTATGAAAATAATTTTTTTGATTTCGCGATTGCAATTTCTTCTTTGCATTGTCTTTCTCTTGAAGAAAATAAAAAGGCAATTAAAGAACTTTATCGAGTTCTAAAACCCGAAGGAAAAATTCTCGTCGGAGTTTGGAACAGAAACTCAAAAAGATTCAAGCACGCGAAATCAAAAGAAAAATATATTGGTTGGACTGATAAAGGTGAAAGATATTATTATTTATTTGAAGAAAAAGAAATTCACGATTTATTTGAAAAAGCTGGATTTAAAATTCTTTCAACTCATAATTCAGAAATGATGATAAATTTCTTGGCGGAGAAATGAATTTATTTATTGGATATTGCAAAAAAGTTGAACATCGACGAGAAATTTTTGAAAAATAATTAGTGTATAAGAAATTTTAACTTGGGGTGTTCGGATTTTCTTTAAAGTCGTATGATTGGTTTTTTTATATTTTTATTCAAATTTTTAAATTGTCGTCGAGAAAATTTAATATCCAAAATATCCGTGTCTATTTTTCCAGCTTCCAGAAGATTCTCCTTCGCTAAACGAAGAATGTCTTGCGTCAGATTCACTTTCTCTTCTTTGTTTTATTTGAGAAGGATATCCTCTCCTAATTGCGTCTAGTCTTTTTTGTATTTCATCTTCTGTTAATTCTAATTGTGGTTTTCCTAAGATTAATTTTTCTAAATCATTTATTTCTTCTGGAACAAAACATAAAATTCTTCCGCCGACATTTAATCCTTGAGCTGGTTCAGTTGATGAAACATAAATTACTCCATTAAAGACATAACCTTTTTGGAGTTGTTTGTCCTCGTAAGATAAACATTCAATCGTAGGAATTTTTTGTGCGTGAGCAGTTACTCCAAGAGGTAAGGAGGTTAAATTAAAAGTTTCATTTTGGATATTCCCCTTTGAATCTATTTTATATCTAACGTGAAACATTTCTGGTTCAGAGGTTATGCGTCTGAAATCCATTTCTCCATTGAAAATTCCTTCTGCATTTTGAGTGTTCGCAAAATCGTTGAAATTAATTATTCTCTCAGATTCATTCATTTTATCACAACTTCTTCTTTATTTTTAAGTATTATTGTAATCTAAAATCTATTTTTTAATAATCTTAAACATATCTAAGAAACTCTTTTTTTCAAAATTCTCGACGGATAAATCTGGAAGAGAAATACTCGCGGACAAAATTCCCATATTTGAAGTAAAAATTGTACTGACTAAAAAATCTTTGTCGCCTTTTCTTTGAAGTGAGAATAAAAATTTCTGAATTTGATTTTTAATTCCTCGTGAGTCCATTTCTTTTTTTATTTTCTCCTCGACATCTTTGAAATCAAAATCATAATTTGCGAAAAGTTTTTCTGGTTTTTCTCCGATGTTTTCTAAAGGCACTCGTTGTAAATTTGACTCCAACTGAAAGCTGAACATTTTTTCAAAACTCGGAACAAAAAAATCAAGGTGTTGCTGATTTTCTGAATTAGTTAAATCAATCACAAAAAATCCTGAACAAAGATACGCGTCTGGAAATTCTTTTTTGAACTCTGCAAATTCTTCTGACTCAAAAAGTTTTTCTATATAAAATTGAAAATTCATAAATTAAGAGAATTAAGTGGATTAATAAGTTTTGCGATTGAAAAGAAATGCTAATACAAATACTTTTAATCCTAAAAAAATCCGCGATATTTATTCGAAAAACTTTTTTTGTCGTCGGTATTTTTCGAATCCAAAAATTCCAAACCGAATTTAAAGAATTTTTCGATGTTGCGGTTTAGTTACACGCGTATTTTTTTTGGAACACAAAAATTTTCTTTTTTGTTTTTGAAATTTTTGTGCCCAGAAAACCAAATGGTTTTCTATGTCAAAAAACCAAAACAAAACCCACAAGGTTTTTTGATATTCCAGATTGTGTTTTATTTTGTGTGCCTCGGTCGCATACAGAAATTGAGAATTTCTGTCTCCTCGAAACAAGTTTGTTTCTTCGGATAGTGGTATTGCAGGAGATTGCTAATACAAATACTTTTAAATTCCAGATTGTGTTTTATTTTGTGTGCCTCGGTCGCATAGTGGTATTGCAGGAGATTGCTAATCTCCGTCCTTCGGGACTTCAGAGTTCGATTCTCTGCCGAGGCGTGTAAAAATTAAATAAAGAGTTATTCAAAAAATTGCGCGAATTTTTTTCCTTTTTCTTTTGCTTCTTCCAAAGTTATTGCTAAATTTTTCCCAGAATCTTTTAAGTCTCTTGGGTCAATAAAAATCCATCCTTCTCTATTAAATCTTAAAGCAATTACTGGTTTGAGTTCAAAAATTTCAGAGAAGACTAAAAACTTTTGGATTTGTTCTTTTGAAATATATTTTACTGGTTTTTTTGATGACTTAACTTCAATGCAATATTTTGCTCCAGTTTTTCCCGCGATTAAATCACAATCTGCATTTTCCATTGTTCCGCTTCCTGCTACGCGCACAACTCTATAACGATTGTCGTCGATAAATTTTGTAAAAAGTTCTCTTTCAAGTTTAGAACCCTTTGCTTTATTTTTCGGCATCTTTTATTATAGATTAAATGTAACCTTGTTTTTTAAAATGTTTGTGAGAAAAAATTTTGCAAAAAAGTTAAACACCGACGAAAAAAATCGCGACTAAATTTAATTCAAATAAGATTATCTAATTTTGAAAAATGCGCGCAAGTGCGATTAGATCTTATCTTCCCTAAAGAATTGGGATTAATTAAGCGGATGCTCTTTTTTCCCTTTCTCTTTTGGGTTTTATTCTATCATCTACATTAAGTGAAGCTCCCAATCACAGCAAGCTGTGGGGCATCAAGAAAATTCATGAAGAGTTAATTGATTAATATTTCTTCCTTGATTTAGAACATATTCTTTAACTTGTTCCAATGCTCTGCCGTCGCCAA
>Ga0208375_1004047_pt1 | contig 11867 bp, 16 predicted proteins | sample RifOxyD1_FD_184038 | JGI IMG/M metagenome (GOLD analysis project Ga0208375, IMG submission 184038) | Soil microbial communities from Rifle, Colorado - Rifle Oxygen_injection D1 (SPAdes) | ecosystem: Environmental > Terrestrial > Deep subsurface > Rock core/Sediment | place: Rifle, Colorado... | reverse complement strand
AACCGAATTACGTATAACAGGCTTTTAATGAATTTTCTTAAATTATTATCTTTTAAGCCTTAATAACCTTATTTTTAAACAATGACTCTGGAAATTTTACTATCATTTTCTTTCATAATTTTACTTGTTTTATATTATTTATCTTCACTCTTTAGGTAATAGTAATATATAAAAGCAAAACAAGTATTTATATTTTATGGTTTACTTTCCCGTAGATATAGAAAGAGCAATTGCAAGAGAATGTAAAAGAAGAGGTTACAGCGAGAAAACAATTAAAAGTTATACGTATTGTATAAATCGTTTTCTTAAATTCACAAATAAAACCTTGGACAAAATAAGCAAGAAAGATGTTCGTTTATTTCTGGAGGATTTATCTGAAAAAGATAGAGCAGGAAATACAATGAATTTATATCACATGGCAATCCGTTTTCTTTTCCAGGATGTTCTAGATAAAAAAATCTGGATAGATGTTAAATACTCAAAAATACCAAAAAAGCTGCCTTTAGTTTTAACAAAAGAAGAAGTTAAGAGATTATTCAGCGCAATTAACAATAAAAAACACAGATTAATGATAAAATTAATGTATTCTGCGGGATTAAGGGTTAGCGAATTATTAAATTTAAAAACAAATGATCTGGAAATTAGCAAAGGTTATGGTTACGTTCGCAAAGGTAAGGGGAACAAAGACAGAATATTTATAATTGCTGATTCATTAAAAGATGATTTAATAAAACTAATCAATTTAAAAAAGTTAAATGAATTTGAGTATTTATTTACAAATAATAGGAAAAATAGATATAATGTAAGCACCCCAAGAATGATTATCAAAAAAGCAGCAAAAGAAGCAAGAATAAATAAGAAAATAGCTTGCCATACTTTGAGGCATAGCTTTGCTACCCATTTAATTGAAGATGGTTATTCAGTATCTGAAATTCAGTCTTTATTGGGCCATAAAAGTCCTGAAACCACATTAATATATTTACATACATCTTTACCAAATATGATTAAAGTTAAAAGCCCTTTAGATAATATAGAATGAAAAAGCAATCTGATTTTAAAGAGATTAAACATAGTAATAAAGAAGAAAAACATAAAGTTATAATATTAAATGGATTCTCAGATAGACAATTGAATAATTTTATTAATTTATATAAAAATAATAAATTACCGGAAACAATATTTGCAATAGTTACTAAAACAAGCAAGAATTTTAAAGTTAAAGATTTATTAAGGGAATTAAAAAAAGAAAAAAGATTACTAAAAAAATTTTAAATTATACATTTACTTTTAGTTAAGCTTTTAAATTTTATCGTTTATTTGACATTATGGTTGAATCTGAAATTCAAAATATAGAACAAATATTAAGAGGGGGTATGCTTTTAGGTATAAATAAAAGGGCGGCAATAGATCAGATAAATACAATCTCAAGCATGATTTCAGAAAATTCAGGAAAAAATTTAGGGGATATCATTCATAGCTCAACCTTCAATAGTTTATTAACAAATCTAATTGAAATAGATGAGATTAAAGAAAGATATCCAGCAACTATGGCTCCAAGACTTGTGTATAAAAATATCCTAAATAATGCCAAATTAGCCTTTCATCCTAGACTATATGAAGCTTTAGTTGAAAGGGGTAATTTAAAGTACCAGAGAGAAAAAGCTGAATTATTAACCCAATAATTAATTTTATAAACTAAAAAACCAATTTAATTCCAATGAAAAAAGAGCATGATCATAAGGGTTCTAATTTAAAGGATGTTATTTTAGGCGGACAAGACGGATTAGTTAATGTTCTTGGAGTTATATTAGGGGTTGCTGCAGCTACTTATCAAACCAAAATTATTGTAGTAGCAGGATTAGCAGCAGCTTTCGCAGAATCAATTTCAATGGCTGCTGTTGCTTACACTTCAACAGATGCTGCCTTATCTTATTATAATACAAAACTAAAAAAATCTAGATTAATAAATTTGTTAAAAGAAGAATACGAAAATCCAAAAAAAAGTGCATTTATTGTTGGTTTCTCAGCAATTATTGGAAGCTTAATTCCTTTATTTCCATTTTTCTTTTTATCTGTTAAATCCGCCATAATAGTTGCTTTAGTCTTAAGTGCATTATCATTATTTATTACGGGAACGATAAAAGCTAAGTTAACTGTTGGAAATCAATTTAGATCTGGTTTAGAAATGTTGATAATTGGAATGATAGCCGCTTTAGGAGGTTATCTAATAGGATATCTAGCTGGAAAGATTAATTTTTAAAAAAATTTATATATAACTTAGTCCATAAGATTATATGGATTATCAGTTGCAGCTAGACTTTGGATATAATTTAATGGATATAATAAGAGTAATTGATATTGATGAAGCAAAGATGAGGTTACAACTTGCTTTGCCAAATTTAGAAAAAAGATTATATGAACTTAAGCAGTCCAAAGAAGTTTCTAAAGATTTGCTAGATTCTATAATTACAATTTAAAAAGAATAAAAAAGAATTAGACTATTAATTTATATTGCAAAATTAATATTTTTTGTGTTTTTGATAACAATCCCTGCAATAAACAGGTTTGCCTTCTATTGGCTTGAAAGGAACTTCACATTCTTGACCACAATCAGCACAAGTTGCCTTATGCATTTCCCTTGGTCCGAAATTGTTAAAATTTCTTCTTCCGCTTCCGCCTTGGAATCCCATTTTCTTATTTTCTCCTTATATATTAGTTATACTAAGATTTTAACCCCGTATACTAAATACTACTAAAAATTAATGGTTTATAAAAGTATGTTTTTAATTATGAATGAAAAGATTTATATACTATAACAAACTATAGACCTCTATGGCAACAACAATACAGATAAGTGAAAGATTGCAAAACGAACTATCTCAAAAGAGGATTTTCGATAGAGAGCCTTATGAAGAAGTGATTTGGGATTTAATAGAAGACAGTAAAGAGTTAAATAAACAAACTAAAGAAGAGATAGAAAGATCACGTGCAGAAATAAGAGCGGGTAAATTTTATAAACTTTCAGAAATAAAAAAAGAAGTTGGGTTAGATGTATGAAATCATCTTCTCACAAACTGCTCGCAATCAATTCAAAAAGCTAGAAAGAATTGTTCAGGAGAGGATAATAAAAACTTTAGAGAGGATAAGAGTAAGACCAGAAGATTATGTCAGGAGATTAGTAAATGATCCGGGATACAGACTGAGAATTGGAGATTATCGAGTTATATTGGATATAGACAAGAGTAAACTTTTAATATTAGTAATAAAAGTAGGACATAGGAAAAATATTTATGATTAGGTGATTTAAATGAAATCTTATGATATTATAATTATAGGAGCGGGAGTTACTGGAATGGCTTCTGCGATGTATTCTGGTCGATTGGGATTAAAGACTTTGGTTATAGGGACAAATTCTGCAAACGAGCTTCCAATAGGCGGGGTAATTACCTTAACAGAGGTTGTTGAGAATTATCCTGGTTTTATCAGATTAACAGGACCCGAATTAGCTGAAAATATAAGAAAGCATGCCCTTGATTACAGGCCATTAGTTGAAATAAAAGAAGATTTAGTTTTAGATGTAAAAAAACATGGAGATTGCTTTAATGTTGTAACAAAATCTGATAAATCATATGTTTCTAAAACAATACTGCTTGCAACAGGAACCAAATGGAGAAAATTGCCAATGAAGGGGGCTAGAGAATATGAAAGCAAAGGTGTTCATTATTGTGCTTTATGTGACGCTGCATTATTTAGAAATAAAATAGTTGCAGTTGTTGGTGGTTCTGATAGTGCGGCAAAAGAAGCTTTATTGTTAGCACAGCATGCAAAAAAAGTTTATATTATTTACAGGGGAGAGCAAATAAGACCCGAGCCAATTAATGGGGAGAGAATTAAAAGAAATAAAAAGATTACAGTAATCACAAAGATGAATGTTATAGAAATTAAAGGAGATAAATTTGTTAATCAAGTTGTTTTGGATAATAAGTATAAAGGAAGCAGTACAATAAAGCTAGATGGTGTTTTCGGTGCAATCGGAAGTGATCCTTTAAATGAATTAGCAAAAAAATTAAAAGTAAAAATCAATAATAAAGATGAAATTGTAATTGATCATCATAATTCTAAAACAAATATTCCGGGAGTATTTGCAGCCGGTGATGTCGTTGATACGGAATTCAAACAGGCAATTACTGGGGTTGCGGAAGGAGTAACAGCTACATATCATGCTTACAAATATATCAATGAAAACGCCTTAGTCTGTACAACTTCTGACGAGCATGTCAAAAAGTCTAAGAAAAAATAAAGTTAATTATAATAACAAATAAGACTCCCAAGATTAAGTAGAAAGCGTTCATTTTATTATAATGCTCGTGTGTTTCTGGGACTAAATCGCTTGCACCAATATAAATAAAACTTCCTGCCGCTAATGCCAATAAAACTCCTAAAAAACCCTTACTTATATCCTGAATAAAATAATACGTTAATAATGCACCGATAGGGGTAGCAATTGCAACTAAAAATGAATAGATAAATGCTTTAATTTTTTTAACATTAGCGTGCATCAATACAGCCATTGCAGTTAATCCCTCAGGTAATTCATGTGCTATTACAGCTAACGTAGCAATCAATCCTATTTGCCGGGATATTTCAAAACCCGCTCCAATCACAATGCCATCGATAAGTGAGTGAAATCCCAAGCCAATAACAGTTGTTTTGCCTGCTGCATGTTTTTTTTCACTTGGCTCATGAAATGGGTGAAGCATAACAAAGTGCTCTATCAAATAAAACAATAAAAAACCAACCAAGACGATTATTAAAGAACTTGAATATAATTCTAAACTTTCGGGAATTAAATGTATTAAAGCAAAAGTTACCAGAACCCCTGCTGCAAAACTCACTAAATAAATCGAATATTTTTTATTAAATTCTTTTGCATACATTACAATTAAGATTCCTAAAATTGTAGCTATTCCTGCAATGCTTGAATAAAATACTGTATTAAATAATTGTGTTGCCATTATTCTCTTACCCTTGCCTTTGCTATCTCCAATGCTGCATCTCTTGGTTTAATTCTTGACTTAAATGCATTTTTTAAAACTAAATCTGTATTTTTTTTGATTTTTTCTTCAACTAATCTAAACATTTCCTTTTTTGTTCCATTGGTATATTCTACATAGCTTGAAATTACACCGCCGGCATTAGCTACAAAATCTGGAATAACAAGAATTCCTTTTTTATGCAACGCCTCTTCTACCCCCATGCTCATTGGAATATTACTTCCTTCAACAATTAATTTAGCTTTTACCTTATTTACATCATTAATTTTTATAACATCCGGGATAGCTGCTGTAATTAAAATGTCTGCATCCATCTTAATTATTTCCTTGCTTTCTTTTTTAATTCCGGAGTAATTTATTACACTTCCTGTTTTTCTCTTAATATTAACCAAGTTTTCATAATCAATCCCTTCTTTTCTGAATAAGCATCCTTTTGAATCACTTACGGCAATAAATTTCAATCCGTATTCACTTAAAAATTTAGCAGCAAACATTCCGACATTACCAAAACCTTCGATGGCAAACGTTAATTTTTTAGGATTTTTTTTTAAATATTTTAATGCAACTAGTGTAGAATGATAAACGCCAAATCCGGTGCTTCCAAGTTCATGGGGAATCCCGCCAAGTTTTTCAGGTTTTCCAGTGCATGCTTTTCTGCTTCCAATTGCCTTGCTAAAAACTTCCATTTCATGCTCTCCTGTGTTAATGTCAGGAGCTGCAACATATTCACTTGGACAAAATTCTTTAATCGCCTTAGCATATTCTCTAATAATTTCGTCTTTTTTTTCCTTGCTAATCATTCTGTCATCTGCGACTATTCCTGCCTTAGCTCCCCCAAAAGGAATATCGGCAATTGCAGTTTTCCATGTCATTACCCGAGCTAAAGCTGCAACTTCCCCAATTGTTACGCTCGGAGTCATTCTAATTCCGCCCTTTCCAATCCCTCTTTTTCTGTTATCAACTACTAAGAAACCACGCATTCCACTTTTCGGATTATAAATTTCAAGTGCTTTTTCAGGACCAAATTCATCTTTTTTTATTTTAGAATTTAATTTATTAATAATTATTTTTATCACCCAATACTTTTGAATTTATCCAATATTTAAAGTTATTTCTTTGAATAATAATCAGTTAAGGCTTTTATTGATCTAACCGCTTCCTCAGGATAAGTAAAAGTTACAACATTATTTTCCTCTAAAGATTTGCGTAAATTATCTGTAAATTCTCCGCCAGTTGAAACAACTAAAATTGGCTTTTTCTTTAGATTATTAAATTCTGTAATAATATCTAAAATGCTGGAATCAATTAAAGGATTTTGATAGAGTATATTTAATAAGATTACATCAACATTATTATCATTCAAGCAATTTTCTATGGCAATTTTATAATCATTTGATGTTGCATTTGAACTTAAATCTATTAAATTATTTAACGTAACAAGATTATGAAGCTGTTTTTTTAATGAAGCAATATTTTTCTTATCCAATTCAGCGACTTTCAGATTATTTTTAATAATCGCATCTATGCTTAAAATTCCATAACCTCCCCCATTCGTTATTATTTGTATTCTTTCCCCTTTATTTGGAATTGTCTTTTCTAATGCCCTCGCTATGTTAAACATCTCCTGCAATGAATCGGCTTGAATCATATTACATTGTTTGAAAGCGGCTGAATAAACTTCGTAACTTCCTGCTAAAGAAGCCGTATGAGAATAGACTATTTTACTTGTTTCCTGTGTTATTCCTCCCTTTAATACAACAATTGGTTTATTTCTACCAACTTTTTTGGCTACCTTAATAAATTTCTGTCCGTCCCTTAAACCCTGTAAATATAAACAAATAACTTTTGTTTCTTTATCTTCCCCTAAATACTCTAAGATATCGCTTTCATCTACGTTAGTTGCATTTCCATAACTAATAAATTTACTAATACCATAATTTTGTGTTGTTATTAAATCTAAAATAGCTGTTCCTATTGCTCCTGACTGAGAAACAAATGCTATTCCTCCTTGTTTGGGTCTCTTCAATCTATATCTCGGTAAAAATAAAGTATCCAGCCTTGAATAAGCATCATAAACGCCAAGGGCATTTACTCCAATGCAATTTATTTTAAATTTCTCTAATAAAGATTTAACTTCATTTTCTAATTTTTCATTACCACTTTCACTAAAGCCAGAACTAATAATTACCACATTTTGGATTTTTTTCTTCCCACAATTCTTTAAAATACTTGGAACTAATTTATTTGGAACTGCAATCACAGCTAATTCTATTTCTTCATTTATATCATTTAAAGATTTATAGACTTTTTTGTTTAAAATTTGATATGCATTTGGATTTACTAGAAATAAATTTCCTTGAAAATTTCCTTCAACCAAGTTACGAAATATATTATAACCAATTTTATTAGGATCTTTAGAAACCCCAACAATTGCTATGTTTTTTGCTTTGAAAAATTTATTTAGGTCCACTGTTATGCACTCTCTTTTTAATATCTGAAACAAGGGATATATTTAAATATTTGTGATTCTTATTCATTTATATAAAAAAAGAGGATGGTTAAGTCTACTTTATGAAAATTTATAATGAAGTGAGGGCAGAAGAGTTTCTAAGCAGATATTTTAAAATTGATACTGAAAAATTAACAAGAAATATTAATGAGTGCATAGAATTCGTTAAAAAATATAAATATCCTGTGGTTCTAAAGATAATTTCAGACCAGGCATTGCATAAAAGCAAGATAAATGGAGTAAGAATTATAAACAATGAACAGGAACTTAAAAGTAATTATGAAGATTTATTAAAAATATCCAAAAAATTAAAGCTGAAGCTGGATGGAATATTAATTCAGGCTTTTATTACAGGAAAAGAAATCATAATTGGCGGAAAAAGAGATAATACTTTTGGACCGATTATTTTGTTTGGAAGCGGGGGAGTTTTTACAGAGGTGTTAAAAGATTTTAGCATAAGAATTTGTCCGGCTGATGAAAAAGATGTTAATGAAATGGTAAAAGAATCTAAACTTTATGCAACATTAAATGAAAAGGATTTAAAAAAAATTACAAGTGCGTTGTTAAAGGTAAATGAGATAATGCTAAAACATTCTGAAATTGTTGAACTTGACATAAATCCTTTTATTTTAAATGAAAAAGATTTTGTCGTCGTGGATGCTAGGATGATAGTAAACTAATTTTTAGAAAAATAAATACATTTAAATAAGAGTTTGCATTTATATTTTAATAAAAAATCGGAGGTATTCTCATGGCACGTAGAAGAAGCGCTTCTAGCTCAACTAGAGGTTCATCAAGAAAAAGAAGATAAATTATTTTATTTTTTCTTTTTTTTCTTTTTTTAATAATTCATCGTTCTTTCTTTTCCACCTTTTTTATACACCCTAAATAATCGTTTCGCTTTTTTATCGCGTTTAGTTTTTCTATGACCATAATTCGGTTCATCATAACCCATTTTATCCTCCTAAAAACTAATCAATGTCTTTTTAATGTTTTTAACTTTTGAAACTGATTTATTGAATATTTCTAAAGTTTCATTCAATTCTTTTTCTTTATGAGAATAACTTACGTACATCGCCTCATCAGGATCTTCATCTAGCATTATCCCGTTTCTTAATAATTCACCTTGTAATAAAGCAAAGAAATTAATATCACATTTCTTTTCTTCCCTGCAATTTACAATTTTATCTTTACCTGTAAATAAACTCTGGAACATTGTAGGAAATCCCTGAACAATTGCATCAACATTATTATCCTCATAAATCTCATTAATTCCTTTCATTAATTTTCTTCCATAATGATTTAAATGATCAAAAACTTCCTTTCTTTGCAATTCATCTACTGTAGCATTTCCGGCCGCCATTGATATGGGATTACCAGAATAAGTTCCTCCGTGCATTACATGATTCATTCCCGGTCCAACTAATTCCATATATTCTTTTTTCCCGGCAATTAAAGATATTGGATAACCATTACCGAGGGCTTTCGCAAATGTAGCTAAATCCGGCTTAACATTATAAATTTCCTGAGCTCCCCCCAGCGCTAATCTAAATCCTGTTTTAACTTCATCAAATATTAAAGCAATATTATATCTATTGCAGAGCTCACGCAAATGATTTAAAAATCCGGGTTCAGGGGGGATTACAGCCATATTTCCAGTTACGGGTTCGCAGATAATGCATGCAATTTCTTTATGGTGTTTTTTAATTGTTTTTTCCACACCATCAAAATCATTCCATTCTTCCGTAAATACTAATTTGTTAATATCTTTTGGGATTCCTAGTGATGCTGGAATCGGTTTTTTTCCAGAGTGCTCTTTAACGTGCTTTGCTAATGAAAATAAAACATAATCATGATGACCGTGGTAATGGCCCTCAAATTTTATTATTTTTTCTTTCTTTGTATAAGCTCTGGCTATTCTTATTGCAGTCATTGTTGCTTCTGTTCCCGAATTAGCATATCTCATCATTTCAGCACATTTAACAATTTTATTTATTTTTTTAGCTAATTTTAATTCTAATTCATTGTCTGTGGCGTAGACTGCACCATTTCTTTGCACTTTATTTACTGCATCTACAACTTTTTTATAGCCATGACCGAGAATTATAGGGCCAAATCCTAATCTATAATCAATGTATTTATTATCATCAACGTCCCACATATAAGGGCCGTGAGCTTTTTTAATAAATATTGCACAAGGAACATCTGTCGGACAAATACTCCTCCACAATCTCGCATTAGAAGTTGTTCCCGCAGGCAAATATTTTAAAGCTTCATTAAATAACTCATTTGATTTCTTAAATTTGTTCATTATATCACCTTTTTATTATTCAGGAATACATAAATATTTCTCTTTTTAAGTTCTTTGAAAAACTCTATTTCTGGAACAATAAATTCCGGAGCATGTACGCCTTTAAATTTAATCTTTCCATTTATGATAAATTGGGAGATAATTGAAGGAGGAATCCCCGTATTATAACTTCCTGCAGGAATATTATATTTTTTATTTGTCTTAGCAAAGCAATCTAATATTAATTTTTTATTTCCTATTAATTCCACTCTTAAATATTCTAAATCATCTATCTTAGTTCCTGGTTTTATTATCCATTGATCCATTACTTTAGCTGTAAAATCTCTTGGTTTTATCTTAATATTATTAATTTCAATTTCTTTTTCTGAAGCAAGCCCCATTTCAATTAAAAATTTTATTTGTTTATTAAAATCTTCTGGGAAAGTTACTCGAAATGAACATTCCTTTAATTTAAATGAGCTTGGAAATGTTGCTAATTCTGAGTGCAAAGTATAAAACCCCTTAATTTTTCCTACTGGTCTTGGAAATTCTAATATTTTTTCTCCATCTCCGGGTTTAGCAAAAATTAATCTTCCTTTTGTAAATAAAGCTGGTTTTAACATATATTCATCAAATATCGTGTATATTGAATACGGCAAGACAAATGGTTGACGATAATTTGTTGCATCATAATCCCCAAAACTAATATCTATTTCTTTAACATATTTTAATTTTTTATAACCATAAGAAGCCATTATATTTGTTATTCCAGGCGTGCTTCCACATCCTAGAATTGCAATTTTATCTATTTTTTTAAATTTATTATGAAGCTTTAACTGTTTTTTAGTAATATGAAATAATCCACCTAAATCAATATAATTTGTTTTTGCAATTAAGCAGGCTTTCATAACATCTAAATTAAAATAATACTGAACGCAATTTATGCAGACATCGCAATTTTTTAATAATTTGGCAGTTTGATTAACATTTGTAACATCAACTTTTGCATATTTTATTCTTTTATTATGAAATGAATTTGCATATTTTCTTGCTTTTTCCAAATCTCTTCCCGCAACAATAATCTCGCAATCTTTGTATGAATCATATAAATCTCTAACGCAAATAGAACCCATACCACCATAACCGCCTAAAACAACAAATTTCTTCATTTAATCACCACACTCTTAATGTTGCAAAATTCTAATAGTCCATATCTTGATAATTCTCTTCCAATACCCGAGTTTTTAATACCTCCAAATGGCAACCGAGGATCTGAACGGACAACTTGATTTACAGAAACAAAACCAGTCTGTATTTTACCAGCATAATATTCTGCCTTCTTTAAATCCTTAGTCCACAAACTTGCTCCTAATCCATATTCTGAATTATTAGCTTCGTTTATTGCCTCATTATCGTTGTTTGCAGTTAAAACCGGCATTACAGGTCCAAAAACTTCTTCTTTAATAACTTGCATATTATTTTTTACATTTAGAACAGTTGGCTCGTAAAAATAACCTTTTCTCTTAATCCTTCTTCCACCAACTAAAACCCTCGCTCCCTTTTTCACGGAATTATTAACTTGTTTTTCTAGGTTATTTAGTTGTTCCCTACGGACTAAAGGACCAATTTGAGTTTCAATATCTAAAGGATTTCCAACTTTTAATTTCTTAACTAAATTTACAACCTTATTGCTAAATTCATTTACTTTATCTTTATGTACAATAAATCTTTTGGCGGCAATGCAACTTTGCCCTGTGTTTACAAATCTTCCCACAATAGCACTTTCGCAGGCTAAATTTAATTCAGCATCTTTTAAAACAATAAAGGGATCACTTCCACCTAATTCAAGAACAAATTTTTTTATACTTTTTCCAGCTAAACCTCCAATTCTTCTTCCAATGTTTGTGCTTCCTGTAAATGAAACTCCATTAATATTACTTTGAATTAACTTTTCAGCCACGTCAGTTGTACAGATTATATTCTGAAATACATTTTTGGGGAAAATATTATTAAA
>Ga0208375_1004041_pt1 | contig 11871 bp, 10 predicted proteins | sample RifOxyD1_FD_184038 | JGI IMG/M metagenome (GOLD analysis project Ga0208375, IMG submission 184038) | Soil microbial communities from Rifle, Colorado - Rifle Oxygen_injection D1 (SPAdes) | ecosystem: Environmental > Terrestrial > Deep subsurface > Rock core/Sediment | place: Rifle, Colorado... | reverse complement strand
GCCTTTCTTTTCGCTGCTTTTTGTTTTCTTGCAACTCAAAAATAGCTTAATTTAAGGTCATTTCCATCTTTTTTCTGAAAATTACGCCGGATTTTTTGTCGCGTTTAGGTTAAGGATTGGTTTTTGAAATATAACTTGTTTCAAGCTCGAACTCGATCGGCTCATTTGCGGCAAATTCCTGAAATCAAAAACTTCACAAAATGCCGATGACTCTTCAAAATCTCCTCTTCGCTCGTTTTAGCCAGCATTTGTTCGAAAATTACAGTCGAAAAGCCGTAACCCGCGATGCTTTTGACTACCATATCGATGTCCACATCAGGCAAAATCATCCCTTTAGCCTGGAATCCGGTCAGTCGTGTTTTTAGCGTCTGCATGGGAGGCGGAAGGACATCCTTTTTGAACAGACCAGCGACCCTTTTGTCGATCAAAGAACGGGCAATCATGATTTTAAGAAACGGCAGATTCTCTTTATCCAGGGTTAAGCGCCCTACGAAAAAATTGATGATTTCCTGCTCCACGGTATCACCCGGAGGATAAACTTCGAACACCCTGTCCACGTTCTTAATGTGATTTTGAATCACCGCAGCCAGTAAGCCCGCCTTGTTCTCAAAATATCGATGGATCAGCGCCTCGGCCAACCCGGCCCGATTGGCAATCAATTTTGTCGTCGCGTTTTCGTAGCCCAGCTCCGAGAAAACATCCTGTCCGGTCTTCAAAATTTTTCGGATACTGGCTTCTCGGTCGCGCTTTTTCTTGATAGGGGGCTTGCCTGGTTTTGTTGTTTTTGTGGGCACCTTAACATCTCCTCTGGCGGGCATCTGCAATAATCTAAATATATCAGTACGCTAACGTTTCATTTTAGTCAAGTGAGCGCCCACTTGACTAAAAAGGCATCCATGTCATACTTGAATTATAGTAAGTGAGCACCCACTTAAGTAACTGGAGGTCGAACATGCGTTTAGTGACCAAGATACTGCTAACTCTCGGAATATCATTATTGGCGCTTCCTTATTCCACTTCAGCCGTTGCCGACAACGAACAAGAACTTGGCCTGGCAGGCTACCTGTCCCAGGTGCAGAACAAGAACCAATCCTATCAAAGCTCCATCGAGCAAGCCGAGGGAGCAAAAGGTCGAGAGCGAGAGGCTGACCTGATTTTCAGTCCCTCGCTCTTCATGGACGGGCAAATTGCGTCAGACAGTAAACTTTCGTCAATACCCTTGCCTGGAATTTCCTATGACCATGTCGAGACAAAAACGGCGTCTCTTGGAATTTCACAAACACTGAAATTCGGGCTGACCGCCAAACTGTCTTACGATCTCGATTACACCAATTACGTAAATCTGCCGGGCGGCACCCCCTACTATGATGCCAGCCCTGTCTTAGAGCTTCGCCAATCACTTTGGAAAAATGGCTTTGGCAGGTCCGACCAAGCTAATGAACAAGCGATAGCTGCGCAGGCCGAGGTCGATCGCTGGAACGCGGAGAACCAGCGAAGCAGTCTGATGGTTAACGCCGAGACCGTATATTGGCGGCTGGTCGTGGCGCGGGAGCTGGTCCGCATTCAACAGCGTGCCTTGGACGAGGCCACAAGTATTTATAACTACGTCAGCCGACGTGCGGCCCTAAACCTGACCGATGAATCCGACGCACTTCAAGCTAAAGCATCCATGGATAACAGCCGCCTGAACCTCAAATCCGCGCAGGACGACGCCCTTGCCGCCACTCGAATTTTCAATGCGCATCGTAACCTCGAATCGAGTACGCAGGTTCCGCGCCTTGTCCCCATCGATTGGGAGCACCTGAAAAGCCTCCACATTCCCAAGAGACAAGGAGATCGGGCCGATGTTCGGTCTGCTTCGGCACAAATGTACGCATCGGTTGCGAGCTCACGAATACAGGCTGAAAACGACAAACCGACTTTAGATGTTTACGGCAAATACGCCATGAATGGTCGCGAAATCAGCACCACGGATGCACTATCAAGCTCGTTTTCTTCCGGTCGTCCCAGTGCCGCCATTGGCGTTAGATTCGTGTTGCCTCTAAATTTCGACGCGTCGAAAAACGCACGACTTGGAGCGCTTAAGCAGGTTCATGCATCGGAGTTGTCATTTCAGCAAAAAGTCATCGATCAGGATAACGACTGGAACGATCTGACGCAGCGTATAGCTGACGCCCAAGAACGTCTGAAGCTCGCAGACACTATTATTCAGTCTCAAAAAGAAAAACTCGAATTCGAACGAAAAAAACTCAAACAAGGCCGAACCACCACATATCAAGTACTCCTTTTTGAACAAGACTACACGGGCGCAGAGTACTCAAAGACTAATGCAGCTTTACAGGTTTTGAGCCTTTTCACGCAGACGAAGCTCTATCAGGCCGAAAAAGGACAGGAGAAATAGTATGTCACTCGCTGAACTTTCAATCAAAAAACCGATTTTCATTACCTGCCTCGTACTTGCCATGTTGGTTGTCGGTTGGCACAGTTTTAAAACGCTGAGTGTCGATCAGTTTCCGGACGTGTCTTTTCCGACCATCTCCGTAACAACGACCTACCAGGGGGCCGGTCCTGCCGAGATAGAGACATTGGTCACTAAACCCATAGAAGACGAGATGAGCACCATCTCAGGCGTAAAACACCTGTCCTCAAAGAGTATGGAAGGAATCAGCCGGGTTACCGCCGAGTTTAAATCGTCAGTCGATCTCAAATATGCGGAGCAACAAGTTCGAGACAAAGTCGCGACGGCAAAGGCAAAGCTTCCAAGGGACGCTAAAGAGCCCGTAATCTTCAAAATGGACCCGTCCGATTCTCCTATCTTGAAGATCGCGGTTTTGGCACAAATCCCGGATGGCCAGCTTTATGACATTGCAGATCAAGTGATCAAACCGCGCCTTGAGCAGGTGAATAACGTTGGCTCAATCAAAATCAAAGGCGGACGTAAACGGGAAATACACGTAGCACTGGATCGCGAAAAGCTCAAGGAACGACAGCTGTCGGTAACAGATGTCGCAAATCGTCTTTCGGCTGCGGGTGAAAACATTCCCGGGGGCAAAACCACCGCTGGCGACCGGGAAACTTCCTATCGCAGTATCGGAGAATTTCGTTCTGTTCAAGATATCGCGACAACTCTCATTCATCATTATGGCAACGAAGTACCGACCAAGGTCTCAGATATCGGCAGAGTCACGGATGATTTAGAGGACGAAACATCGCGGGTTTATGTCAACGGCGTTAAGTCATTAGTGATAGAGGTTTATCGACAATCCGGAACAAACGTAATCGACGTCGTGGATAACGTGAATGCGGAACTGCAGCAACTGGAACCGATTCTGGCGCAGCAAAACGGCCACCCAAAGCTTGAAATCGTTCAAGACGGCAGCAAGACGATTCGCGACAACGTCGATGACGTCAAGGAAACGATCATTCTCGGTATTTTGCTGACAATTGTTGTTGTTTTCATTTTTCTTCGCAACGGCAGATCCACGCTGATTACAGGTCTCGCTCTTCCGAACTCATTGATAGGTTCCTTCATTCTCATGAAATTGGCTGGCTATACGATTAACGTCATCAGCTTGCTTGGATTAAGTCTTGCGGTCGGCCTATTGATTGATGATGCGATCGTGGTACGCGAAAACATCTTCCGGCGGATGGAGAACGGAGAAGAGCCAAAAAAAGCAGCCATCATCGGGACAAGAGAGGTACAGCTGGCGATCATTGCCACAACCCTCGTGATTATTTCGATGTTTGCTCCGGTTGCATTCACGAGCGGCATGACGGGTAAATTTCTCGGTCAATTCGGACTGACGATTTGTTTCGCGATGCTCATATCGTTGTTCGATGCCCTAACTATCGCCCCAATGCTGTCATACTATCTGGCAGGGAAGGGTGTGGTGCGCCGCAAACCTGAATCCAATGGCTTTTTCACAAATATCTACGGTCGACTGATCGCATACACGGTTAAGAAACCGCTTACGGTTTTGGGTATCAGTTTTGCGCTTTTCATTGTTAGCTCGGCATCGCTTTTTAAGGTGCCATTCACGTTTATGCCTGAAATGGACAACGGTGAGATCTCTTTGAACCTTGAACTGCCTCCAGGAGCCAACCTCAATGCCATGAACCGGATAAGCAGCCAGGCGGACCAAATTCTCCGTCAAAACAAAGAAGTTAAGCGCACTGTCCTAACTGTCGGCGGAAGTAACGATGAAGCGTATAAGGCGGGCATTTTTGTTCAATTAGTGCCAAGAAAATCGAGAGCCGCCAACACGACCGAGATTAAAGACCGCTTGCGCGACCAAATGAAAGTATTGTCTCAAGCAAACCCGAAAATAATGAAATCGGATCCAGGCGGAAATCAGTCGCAGCCGTTTGCTTTGAATCTGATTTCGCAAAATCAAAAAGACCTGGAGGATTACTCCACAAAGCTCGTCGCCAGGTTGAAGCAGGACCCACGGCTTCAGGAAGTCGATTCTAACTATCGTGCTGGAAAACCGGAGTTGCAAATCGTGACCAATCCCAAAAAAGCGCAATTCTTCGGGATTAATACGGGTACCTTAGGACAGGAGATACGAGCCCAAGTTGAAGGCGTTACACCCGCAAAATTCCGCGAAAACGGGCGAGAATATGATGTTCGTGTCAGGTTGCTTCCTCAGCAGCGTGAGCTCGTCAAGAATCTGGACAAAGTGTACGTACCGAACATCGGCCAGCGGCTTATCAAGTTAACCCAGGTCGCGCAGGTTAACTCGCGTGTTGGGGCGGCGTCGATCGATCGCCAGGAGCGGGGGCGGTATATCCAGGTAACGGCAAACTTGCTCCCACGTGTCGGGCTTGGCGATGTGATCAATGACGTCAACAGAATGGTTCAGAAAGAAATGCCGTTGCCCTCTGGTATGAGAATGGCGTATTCCGGCGAATCAGAAAATATCGGCGAAATGGCTGGCTCGCTCGTCATCGCCATCGGGTTCGGTATAATGTTCGTGTTTTTTGTGCTTGCGAGTCTATATGAGTCTTTTGTTACGCCATTAACGATCATGCTCGCACTTCCTCTCGCTGTTTGTGGAGCTTTTGTCGGCTTATTCCTGGCAAACGAGACGCTGAGTCTCTTCGCTATACTTGGGATCATCATGTTGCTTGGAGTTGCCTGCAAAAACTCGATTCTGCTTGTGGATTGTACCCACCAACTAATTGCGTCCGGGCGGTCTCGAACAGATGCGCTTGTTGAGGCATGCAAACTGCGGCTGCGTCCGATCATGATGACTTCATTGGCACTCATTGCCGGATCAATTCCTGTTGCCATCGGCTTGAATGAAGCTTCAAAACAGAGAACGGCCATGGGGGTCGTAATTATCGGCGGCATCATCAGCTCGACTTTGCTTACGCTAGTAGTAGTTCCCGCCGTTTTTTCGTACATTGATCGTTTTCGAGTCTGGAGTTCAAAGTGGATTGCAAAAGCCGTAGATTTCCAGCGGCGAGAAAACTGAGTGCAATGAATGTATACGTCAGGTGCGCGTTCGGAAGGGATGGCGTGGTTGCAGAGTGGTTGTAAAGTGGCTGCATATCGAGTTCAAAAAAATGGCGGAGAGACGTTTTCTCCGCCATCGAATTTTTGATTCAATCAACATCGCTTTTAAGCACATCCAGATACTTTTTGTACCCAAACACGCGATTGCGTTTTCCACCCGTAGTTTCATGGAGAATCCCGGCTTCAATCAATACGTCGATGGCTTTTGCAGCGGTTGGTTTTGTAGTTCGAAGCAAGACGACCGCCTGATTGCTTGTCAGAACCGGTTGTTTGGGTAGTTCCTCAAAAAGGCGAATGGCGGGTACCACGGTTTTTTTATGTCCCAGTAATTTGCGCCGGTCCTTTTCAACTGTTTTGAAAAGTTCGCGGGCACAGGTGATCGCCTCGCCGGATGATGCACAAATACCGGAGAGATAGAACTGTATCCACCCTTCCCAGTCACCACTGGTTCTAACCGAATCAAGACGTTCATAGTATTCTTGCTGATTGCGTCGGAAATGAAGACTAAGGTACAGCATGCGGCAATCGATCAGCCCAAAAACTTCAAAGAGCAGGGCGATCAACAGTCTTCCAACGCGCCCATTCCCGTCGAGAAACGGATGAATGGTCTCAAACTGAATATGAGCAAGTCCGATTCGAACAAGTGGGTGCTCATTGTCTTTTTCATGTAGATAGTGTTCTAAGTCTGAAAGGCATTGCATAAGTTCAGTCGGCGGAGGGGGGACAAACCGTGCCGTACCGGGTCTTGTTCCGCCAATCCAATTTTGACTTTCGCGGAACTCGCCAGGCTGTTTTGATGCTCCACGTACTCCGCGCATAAGCCGTTTGTGCACTTCTTTAATGAGACGCAATGAAACCGGAAGCCCCTTTGGGTCTTGGATTTGCTTGCGGGCAAAATGTAAGGCATCAAGATAATTACAAACTTCTTGAATGTCTGCACTTGCGTGTTCTGGATTGGCTTCGAAATTCAGCAAATCACTTAATGTGGCCTGCACGCCCTCGATTCGCGAAGACAAAATGGCTTCTTTGCGAACAAAAGCGTAATTGAAATAATCTGGATTTGTAACCAGATCGGATGCGATCTTCAGTTCGCGAATAGCGGTATCGGCTTTTGCGAGGAGTTCTTGAATAGCGGGTGTGTGTTCCACGGGTGGAACGGGCGGCAGTGGTGACGGAATAAAAGCCCTGACTTTTTCACCTGCAGTATTTGTTTCGACATAATGTCCTGTTGTTCTGCCCATTTTCTTAGTAAAGCATACTTTATTAAGAAAAGATATTAGTAAAGAAGGTTTTACTATGGTCGGATTTTCCTGGGGGCCGACGATTACTACTTCGATGCTACTTTAATTGTTTTTGGGATTTCCGCTTTTCGCGAATCATCTCTTGAAGTGACCGTGGCTGAGAGTCGCGGTTTCGGGATCATCTTGAGTCCCATCCGGGAAACTTCGGCTTGGTGCCCGATCCCGATGTCGAGTTCGTTGACCTCGGCGGTCCAGACTACATGCCCGTCGCGATCCAGCACTCGACCGGCCACTACATGCGCGTCGCAGAGCGTGTCGATGGAACCTGGAAGTTCAACCTGAAGCAGGCATCCGACCTGCTTTCCTTCATCCAGTCCTGGAGCGCCAATTTGCTCGATCAGGGCTTCGTTTCCGGCCGTGTCGTCCGGGCCGGACCTGCGTAAGGCCCTCGGGCCGCCGGGGCGGGGCGCCCCGGGTGCTCGTCCAGAGTTCCATCCTGGGCGGCCGGGTCTCGGCGAGCACGGACGCTACAGGACGAATGACCCTGCGGTTCAGCAAGCAGACCTTGCTCAACATGACGAGCAACGGCCAAATCCCCTATTACAAGCTCGGGCGCAGTAATCGCTACCTCCGGACTGAACTCAGGCGCCTTTTGATGGCTCATCCAAAAGGACCAATTCATCGGGAGCACAGCCGATGAGTCGCGGCGAACCTACGCCTGGATAATCTTTTCGATTTCCGTAATCGGCACGGGGTAAAAGTCCCATACGTCTACGCTGACGTTGATCATGCGCCCCTTCACTTTCCACTTCTCGTGAATGTGGCCGTGCAGCAACCATTTCCCCATGTCCTTCGGGCGCAACGACTGAAACTTCACCTGAAATTCCGGCTTTGCTTCCTCCGTTGAAAGATACGGGAAGTGATTCAACAGCACCGTCTCGCCGGCGATGACCATCGTCCTTTCCAGCTCAAGAGTCTTGAACCCCGATCTTTCATAGATCGGCCCGCCTATTGCGGCCTTTTTCTTCTTCCGGGGATGGCACAGGTCATGATTCCCCATGATGAGATGCTTTTCACCGTGCAGACGCGGCGCGAACAACTCAACCGGCCTGTAAGCCAGGCTGAAATCGCCCAGGTGGTAAACGGTATCATCAGGCGCAACAACGGCGTTCCATCTTTTGATCAGCTCTTCGTTCATTTCCTCAACGGTGGCAAACGGACGGGAGCAAAATCTAATGATGTTCGAGTGATAAAAATGATGATCAGCCGTAAAAAAGATCATCGGTGCGCGGCCTCCAAATTAAAATCGGTCTCGAACTGCTCAATCGTTTTCAAAATCAGCTGCCAGTCCGGGATTTCGCCAAAAAACATCTGCTTCATCAAATAATAATCTCGTTCCAGGTCGCCGAGGATTCTTGGCAACGGCGAAAGTTTAAGCGTCCCCTTGCGGGCTGTCGCATAGCTCGCCCACCCCGAAGCAAAATATATAGCCTTATTGCTGGCAACCCGCTCAAGGAGCGTTACGTCGCTGAGAGCCTTCTTTTTGATATCCGAATTCAGCAGGCGGAAAAAATCATAGAAATGCCTCGAAATACGCAACGGCATCTCCTTGGTCTCGGGGAGGTGCGCGTACTGATGAAGAATCGTCGCCTTTTCCCAGAACGTCCTCTCCGCATTGAGCACGCGAACCACAACTTCGTCTTCGTGGACTTTTTCCTTGAGTGCGTCCTTCACGTAACTGCGAATCTTATGCTGGCTGACCGGCCAGTGCTCCGAGCGCGCTCCCATTTCAATCTTCACGAATGGCCGGATGTAGCCATCTTTCGGCGAAAGGCTCGGATACTCGAAATTCAGCGTCTGCGCATCGGGGTCCGTCGTATCCACCACGAGCTGCCAGCCCTTGGTCGTCCCAAGAACCTCAGCGATGCCCTTCCTCAGATCGACGGCCATCTTGTTTTGAACGTAGTCGGCGCAGGCTTTTGAGAGAGCCTCCAACATCGCGTGCCGCTTGTTCCTGGAAGGCGCTTTTTCTGGATTCTTATCATCACCGAAGCCCAAAAATTCCCGCTCAATCGAAACGTCGATGTCTTCGGAAAACCGTTCGATGATCCCGTAGACTTTTGAAAGGGATGTTCCGCCTTTGAAAGTCAGGTGGTCTTTCAGGTCATCAAGCGCAAAAAGCCGCTCAAGCGTCCAGACCACCCAGTAATCCTTTTCGATCATGTTGAAAGGGATTTTCGTTTCGTTGAATGCTTCGTTGAAAAATAGCGCGCGCTCGTCAGCCGGAAGCAGGTGGATTTTTCTCATAGTTCTTTCTCCATCAGATCAGAGAGAGTTTTACGAATCCATTCCGGCGCGTGCCTGATGTTTTTTTCAAACTCTTTCCTGCTTGAACCTTTCAAAAAACGCTTGGTCCTTTCCAAGACGGTCTGATCGACGTGCTTCTTCTGGATGTGCCTGAAAGCCTGAATCACCAGGGCTTCCCGCGAACCAACAGCGAACATGTTGCGCAAAGTCGTGTGCCTGAATGAAATTTCTATTTTGCCGACTTTGATCTTCTTGGATGCCCCATCCGTGAGAAAGACGACGCGGCCAGGAACCTGCTCGGATAGACCGATCAGATTGGCGGCATAAGCACCGGAGGGCTGTACTTTTAAGCCATATTTCTCGCATAGAGCCTTGGCGACCGCGTCCACGTTCGGAGAGAGGATTCCCAAAACCTCGTGATGTCCCGGATAGTCGTAGATGCCCTGGGAAAGGCGCCTGATGAACTTCTCTTTCTGAAGCTTGAAGAGAACAAAGCGAACGGCGGTAGGGCTTCCAACGCCTAGGAAATGCTTAGGGGTAAAGACCCACCCCCTACCATGCCCATAGATCGTACTTTTTACAGCACTTTCAACTGTTTGATGCACTTTATCAGTCGTTATCACTAACAAAATATACTATATTTTTATTAGTAAAGCAAGCTGCCTTGTCGCATTTTTTTAACAAATACTTATGTGTTTTTGTTAGCGCCAAAACGACGCAGAACATAGATTGACTCTTTATTTCAACGCATTACACCACACGGCCAGATCATAGGTCAAATTAGCTGCACTTTTGATTCCTGATAACCGTATATCGCGAATAGCGCCTAACCAAGCGCCTAACCAAGCTGCGCGCGGCGCAAGCGCTCAGTCTTTTGCCTGGCCGCTTGTCCCGTCGCGTGAGGGTTTGTCCGCGATCATCTGTTCTTCGCCTTTTGGCGCCTTGCCCTTGCGCTCGCTCACAGCGCGGTTTCTGTAGTCACTCCCCACGGCCTTTGTGACTTCTTCCGGGAGATTCAGGCCGCAGGTCTCGATCATGAGGTTTTTGACGATCTGGCTGGTGGTTGCAAGATACCTTTTTACATCATCTATGTCGGTATTGGGTGCATAGCCACTCCTGTTACCAACAACAATATATATCTTGCTGGTGCCGCAGTTTTGAATTCTTTGAACCATGTCGCGAGAATCTTTTTGAAAATAATACACTTTCTTTCCGTGCAGGCATTTGAAATCCGCGCAGCTGTCACTCAAGCATTCCTTGCAAATCTTTTGAAAATCCTCATTTTCAAGCGATAATATCAGCTTTTGCGTCTCATAAAGTTTTGGAATGAACGGTCTGAAGGTTTTTAGACAGCTTGCAAAATAGGTCTCATTACTAACATTCCCAAATACTTTATTTGCCTGTTCCATGCCCGTAATATTCTTATAATGCTCCAGCAGCTCTTTACATGTAAGCTGCCGTGCGACGGGAGCAGCTTTGGTGCCGTTTTTTTTCTCTTTGGCAACTCCCATTGCGGGCAGTGCGGCAAACATGCAAAGTGCACAAAAAAGAGCCATGGACTTTATACAAGCAGTTTTCATTATCTGGATTCTCCCCTCATTTTGATCGTTACATAAAAAAAAAACACAAGCTGCATGCGGCGCAAGCGGCATGACGCAATGCGGCCCCGGCGTCGGGGTTTGCGTTGACCGGTGCCAAATGCCAGTCGCCGATGTCTGTCGAGTATAGGAAATTACTAACAACATCTTATAGTCGCTGAATCCGCACAAGGGATCGGAAACCGGGCCCTCAAGAAGCGCCCCGCTTGCGGGACTTCACCCCTCTAAGCCCCGCAAGCGGGGCGAGCGGAGTGCCGGGAGCTGAGAGCCTTGAACCGAAGACCCTTGAGGATGTCGCCGGCGAATTTTGCCTTGAACGCGGAGTCAAGCGCTTTTCCTCCGGCCGTACGGAGCATTCCGGCGTGCGCCGCATGCGAAAGCTCGTGCAGGAGTGAAAACCCAAGAGCCTCGCAGAATGTTCCGCCGACGGCGGCGCCGAGCAGGTCCATCGGGCAAACGCTGATGGCGTTGGCTGCCGGCATGGTGGTGATCCGGTTTTTTGCCAGGTCATCGCCACATTTTTGCCTGATCCCGTCGTCTTCGTAGAGGCTGATGTTCATGTTTTTAATCGCATCGTTCATGCTTTGCCGGAGCACGGGATTTTTTACCGCTCCCGACAAAAATTCCGTCATCCGCCTCTTGGCGCTGGCGAGGCAGTCGTTCGCCCTTTCGACAAGCGGCGCGGCGGCGGTCATCATGCATCCGGCTTGTGCGTTTTTTACCAGCAGCTCCTGCCTGAACGAATAATACGCATAAGGGTCGTTTTCGCTTTTGTTGTTGGTTGCGGCCCATTCCCGGAATTTTTCAAAAGTCTTGTTTGTTTTTCCGCGGGTCCTGTGAGCCATGAAGTCGCTGCGCCACTTTCGTTGCATTTTGCCGTACGCGTGTCTGTTCCGGGTGATTCTTTCAAGCCCTGTTCCTGCCTCCTGGAAGCATTCTTCCCGGGTCGGAGAGGCGCGGTATCTCACGCCCGAAGCGCAGACCGCCCGGGCCGGTTCGGCGCATAGCCGTTCGAGCTGTTTTGCCTCCTCGCTGCAGTTTTTGCATTCGGCGACGGCATTGATCTGTTTTATGCCATTTACCGCGCAAGTCACGATATCAGAATCATCCGCGCCGACCGTGGCAAAACCGGATAACGCAAAAAACAAAAGCAAAAGCTGTATCATTTTGCCGCCCCAGCCGTGGCGCTTTCCGGATCAGCGGTCGG
>Ga0208375_1004040_pt1 | contig 11873 bp, 6 predicted proteins | sample RifOxyD1_FD_184038 | JGI IMG/M metagenome (GOLD analysis project Ga0208375, IMG submission 184038) | Soil microbial communities from Rifle, Colorado - Rifle Oxygen_injection D1 (SPAdes) | ecosystem: Environmental > Terrestrial > Deep subsurface > Rock core/Sediment | place: Rifle, Colorado... | reverse complement strand
ATCAGCAGACTTCCGCGAATAATTCCTTTCAAACCTGACAGTGCAGTTTTCGTTGTAGCAGCTTCGAAGGGTTACCCTGAAAATCCTGAAAAAGGATTGTCGATTACAGGAGTGGAACTGGAACAGATCTGGGACGAAATGGATAGAACCGCCAAACCCTCATATTTTATGGCCGGTGTTTCTGTAAATTCGCAAGGACAATTGATGACCTCCGGCGGAAGAGTGCTTGGAGCGTTAGGTGTTGCCGCCGATCTCACTGCAGCTCGTGCAAGAGCCTATGACAAGCTAAAAAAAGTAAAATTCAAAGGCATGCATTTTAGAACTGACATCGCTCAAGTGCAGTCAAAAGAACAGAAGACAAAGGATTCTAAGAGATGATTCCGATAGCAGTGCTTGCATCAGGACGCGGCAGCAATTTTGATGCTATCGTTAATGCTATCGAGCAAAAGACGCTCAATGCTTCAATAGTTGCTTTGGTTTCTGATAATCCTAAAGCAGCAGTTCTCGATAAAGCGAAGAAGAAGGGGATAAATACGTTTGTGGTCCCGTTTAAAGGGCGAGAGAAGAATGATGAATTGTTATTAAAAAGTCTTTCATCTGTTTCGCCTCGTTTTATTGTTCTTGCAGGCTATATGCGCATAATCGGAACGCAGTTAATCGAAGCTTTCAGAAGCAAAAGGGGAGCCCTTTCGTATAGTCGAATCACAAATGTACACCCTTCGCTGTTGCCTGCTTTTCCCGGTGTAAATTCTTATGCACAAGCTTACCGCTTCGGAGTCGCTATTACCGGCGTTACCGTGCATTTGGTCGAAAAAGAAGTGGACAACGGACCTATTTGCGCTCAACGGTCTTTTTCTATTCAGGGTCATCGTTCGGAAACTGAAGTTGAAAAAAATGGACTTGAAATTGAGCACAAACTTTATCCCGAAACTCTGAAATGGGTCCTTAAAGAAGAGTTTGATGTTGAGAAAAGAGAAGGGAGGATCTGTGTACGCCCGCATTGAAGTTGCTATGCGACCTGAATTTCCTGATCCCGCGGCAGCTGGATTATTACGTAGAATCGAACTTGCTCAGCCAGAGTTAAGACGAAAAATCAGATGGGCCCGATTAGTCGAAGTTTATTGGCTCGATCTGCCGCTAACGAGAGAAGAAGTTATTCCTGCGATTAATGAAATTTTTTGGGACCAGGTTTTACAATGGCTTGTTACCGGTAATCTTATACCTTCGGCGGCCGGAAAGCACGGGACGGTGCTTGACGTAATGGAGGCGGCACCAACTAGGCCTGGCAAGTTTTGGGCTATAGAAAGAAGATTCAGACCTGGAGTGACGGACAACGTTGCCAGAACTACGCTTGAAGCTTTTGAAATCGTTTTAGGACGAAAACTTCCGAACGGAAAAGCCGCGAGTGGGGCTCTTTTATTGCTTGAAGGTACCGGTTTGAACGAGGATCTCTTAGCAGATATTTCCAGAGATGTTTTTTGTAATGAGTTGATCGAGACTTGGACTATTCTGACTGAACAGGAACTTTGTAAAAGTGATCGTTTTCATCAGGAACGAATTAAGCGGGATCTTCCGCTGGTTTCGATGAAAACTTCGGATAAAGTGGAATCAGTCCGTCTTGGCGGTCTTTCAAATGCTGAACTCGAATCATTAAGCCGGCGAAAACTATGGGCTCTTTCTGTAGACGAGTTGAAAGCTATCCGAGATTATTTTAATCAATCCGATCAAAAAGAAAGACGTATGGCCAAAGGCCTTTTTGATGCGACTGACGTGGAACTTGAAATTCTTGCTCAAACTTGGTCTGAGCATTGTAAACACAAGATTTTCAATGCTCGAATCAACTATCGGGATGTCAGCACTGATACGAAAACCGAAGGCGAAGGTCAAATCCCTTCCGTGATTAACAGCTTATTTAAGGAAACAATAGTTGGTGCGACCGAAAAAATTGCAAAACCCTGGCTACTCTCTGTTTTCGAAGACAATGCGGGGATTGTTGCTTTTGATGAAGAAGATGCAGTTTGTATTAAGGTTGAAACCCATAATACTCCTTCAGCGCTCGATCCTTACGGCGGTTCTCTTACAGGTATTGTTGGCGTCAATCGAGATATCCTCGGATGTGGAATGGGTGCGAAACCCATTTTCAATACCGACGTTTTCTGCGTCGCGCCCCCTGATTACTCTGGCGAGATGCCGGAACGATTGCTGCATCCGCGACGAATTTTGGACGGGGTGAGACGAGGTGTTGAGCACGGGGGTAATAAAAGTGGTATTCCTACGGTTAATGGCGCTTTAGTTTTCGATAACCGGTATTTGGGAAAACCGCTGATTTATTGCGGCACGGGCGGGATGTTGCCGAGGGTTGTTGCCGGAAAGCCAAGCCAAGTTAAAGAAATTGTTCCGGGCGACCGGGTCTGTATGATCGGTGGAAGAGTTGGTAAAGACGGTATTCACGGGGCGACTTTTTCTTCGTTACCTCTTGACGAACTTTCACCAGCTTCAGCAGTGCAACTTGGAGATCCGATCACCCAAAAAAGAGTTGCGGATTTTCTAATAGAAGCGAGAGACCACGGCCTCTATAGAGCGGTCACGGATAATGGAGCCGGTGGTTTATCGTCCTCTGTGGGCGAGCTTGCACGTTTGTCTAATGGAGCGATGATTGACGTTTCAAAAGTACGGACAAAATATCCGGGACTTAAGCCTTATGAATTAGTTGTCAGTGAATCGCAAGAGAGAATGACGCTTGCTGTTCCTGCAGAAAAGTTGTCACAGTTCATTGCACTGGCCGATCGCCGTAGCGTCGAGGTCAGTGATATCGGTGAGTTTACCGACAAGGGAACTTTTGACGTTTATGTCGGAGATAAACCGGTAGCAAGTCTGGAGCTGGATTTTTTGCATAAAGGTCTCCCTACTCTTGAAATTCAAGCGTTATGGAATGGGCGCGTTTTAAATGCTCAGCCGGTGGAGACGCTTTTTGAAAAGGAAGGCGGGAAAGTTCTCTTAGAACTCCTAGCAAGACCTAATATTGCATCCAAAGAATGGCTGATAAGGCAGTATGATCACGAAGTACAAGGTACGTCGGTTATTAAACCGCTTCATACTGCTTTTCCCGCAACTTCTGCCGCATTTAGCGGACCAAACGACGCGTCAGTGATTAAACCAAAAACATCTTCCACCTCGGGGATCGCGATTGGATGCGGAATAAATCCTAAACTTTCTGATATTGATCCGTACTTAATGGCTCAGTCGGCTGTTGACGAAGCTGTTAGAAATGTTCTTTGTGTTGGAGCGGATTTCGGCAGGCAGGAATCTTTTCTGGCAATAGTCGATAACTTCTGTTGGCCTGATCCGCAGACCGATACGTCAAAAGCAGCGGCATTAGTGCGTGCTTGTTTTGGTCTAAAAGAAGCTGCAATAAATCTCGATGCTCCCTTAATATCCGGCAAAGACAGCATGAAAAATGACTATAAAGGGAAGCAGAAAGACCGAGATATTATCATTTCAGTGCCACCCACTTTACTGATTACCGCTATGGCAAAATTAAAGGATGTTTATCTTTCACGAAGCGCGGATTTCAAGGCAAGAGGAGATGTAATTTATCTTATCGGATCCGGAAACTTCGGTCTTCTCGGATCAGAATTGCATTCGGCTAAACCTCAAGCTTTGCCCGTTTCTAAAGTTGGCAATATGAGGGTCGGTCTTCCGAATTGGAATCTTGCTCGAACCGTCTATTCCTGGATTGGCGGAGGCATTGGAAAAGAACAGGCGAAGTTACGTTCCTTACATGACGTATCGGAAGGAGGTCTGTTGGTTTCTGTTGCAGAATCCTGTCTTGCCCGAGGACTCGGTGCCTTAATTCAGCTTCCCGATAAACTTGCTGATCAGACTGATGTCGATCCGTGGGAGTTCTGTTTCGGTGAGGGGTTTCATGCGTTTATCGGAAGCGTGGCAGATATGGATTCCGCTTCGGTTGAAAATGAATGGGCTGGTCTTGGAGTGCCTTTCGTTAGACTGGGAGCGGTAACAACAGCAGATAAATTACAGGTGAAGTGGAATCAGAAGGATCCCCGAAGTTGGTCGGTCGATATCAGAAGTATCCGATCAGTCTGGCGGAAAGAGGGGTATTGGGAATGACGAAGAGGCCAAAAGCACTAGTAGTAACTGGTGACGGGATAAACTGTGAATCAGAAACTGCAGAAGCAATGCGGCTTGCCGGCTTCGACAGTGAGATCAGGCACCTTAATGACTTGATCGCCGAGAGAATGAAGTTGGACCATCTTTCTACACGATATTCGGTTTTGGCTCTTCCCGGCGGTTTTTCTTTTGGTGACGACCTTACGAGCGGTAAAGTGCTTGCCTTAAAAATTCTTCATGGTCTGAGCTGGGATCTTTCGGCCTTTGCTACTCGTGGAGGTCTTGTAATTGGAGTTTGTAACGGTTTTCAGGCTCTAATTCGGTTGGGTGTTTTCGGAAAGGACATTTCGATCACACACAACGTGAGTGGTAAGTTTATCGACACTTGGACGCGAGTGATGCCGGCGGGCACAAAATGTGTTTGGCTGAGAGGTGTCGGGACTCTTGATTTACCGGTAAGACATGGTGAAGGGCGGGTTGTAATTGCAACGAGCAGACGCAACGAAGTCATCGGCAAGATGGAGCGGCATGGAATGCTTTGTTTGAAGTATGAAGACAACCCTAACGGTAGCGATGAAAATTTGGCGGGACTCTGTGATACAACAGGAAGAATTTTCGGCCTAATGCCGCACCCAGAAGCGTATGTCAGATGGACGGCGTATCCGGAATGGACGACTGCCCCGGCAAGAGCATCTTCACCCGGGCAGGGTATGGCACTTTTCGAAAACGCTTTTCAGGAGGCGAGCCGTGCTCTCTGAAAAACAATCAGAAGGGGCGGAGTTAAAGAAACCAGTAAAGATTAAACGTGCCCTTTTCTCGGTCTCCGATAAACGGGGAATTGCCGAGTTGGCGATCAGTTTAAGCAAAACAGGAACAGAAATAGTTGCAACTGGAAAAACAGCTGACGTACTCACGAAAGCGGGAATAAAAGTTGTACCGATTGAAGATATTTCGGGGAGTCCCGAAGTTTTTCAAGGTCGAATGAAGACTCTCTCGTTTAATGTCTGTAGCGGCATTTTGTATCGAAGAGATGATACTAATGACGAGAAAGATAGAGAACGACTCAGGGTGCCCGCTATCGATTGTGTTGTTGTAAATTTTTATCCTTTCGAAAAAGCGCGGGAGTCCGGTGCTTCTGAACCGGAACTCATAGAACAAATAGATATTGGTGGCCCTACGTTAGTTAGAGCTGCGGCGAAGAATTACCAAGACGTTTTGGTTCTGACAGCTCCTGAACAGTATGAGTCGGTGATTGATGAAATCAGTCAGAGCGGTACGGTTTCTTTGAATGTTCGAAAAAAATGTGCGCGGGAAGCTTGGCAAAAAATATTTAAATACGATCAAGCAATAGCCGAAACAATGAACGGCGTGTATAGACAAAAGCTTCGCTATGGAGAAAATCCGCATCAAAAAGCCTATATCGAGTATGAAAAAGATAGCCCGATAGCCTGGAATGAGCGTCTTGGTCCGAACGAACTTTCCTTTAATAACATTCTTGATCTATCTTCCGCTTTCGAAATGGTCGTCGAGTTCGAACGTATGGCTCACAATCAGGCAAGAACCTTTTCGACCGTTGTTATTGTGAAGCACAATAATCCTTGTGGAGTTGCGATGGTGCCCCAAGAGGTTTCGTCTTCCCAAAAGCTCGCTTTGATTAAGGCGTGGGAAGGTGATTCTGTTTCATCCTTCGGCGGAGTGGTGGTCTTCAATAAAGCTATAGAAGATGAAACGGCCACGTGGCTTTCCGATCATTTTATTGAGTGCATTGCTGCTCCGAATTTATCTCCGAACGATGCTATTCTCAAAAAACTTTTCACTAAGAGAAAGAACTTAAAAGCAATAAACATAAAACGCTTTGACGATCTTCCGATGGAGACAACGGTAACTGTACCCGGCGGACGGATTGTACAAACTTTGGATTCTTCTTCTAACCGGGTTGCCGATGAAGTCTTAAGAACCGTAACAGAAACGCCGTGGCCCGGTGACAAATCAATTCTGGCTAAGTTCGGAATAATTGTTTGCAAGGGACTCAAATCCAATTCGATAGCGATAGTTAGAGAGGTGCGGGGAATCTCGGGCTCCATGCAACTTGTCGGAGCAGGACAGGGACAGCCGAATAGAGTTGAAGCACTTGAAAAGTTAGCTATTCCCAGAGCTAATAATACCTTAAAGGCGGATTCTGGAAGACTGGAAGAGTGTGTTCTAATAAGTGATGCATTTTTTCCTTTTCGTGACACCGTCGATGTCGCTCATGCAACGGGAATAAGATACATTGTACAGCCGGGTGGAAGTATTCGCGATAAAGACAGCATCAGTGCTTGCAATGAACATAAGATAGCGATGGTTTTTACCGGCGTACGGCATTTTAGACATTAGTAAGAGGGGGAGAGATGGCCAGCCTAGACTATGCAAAGGCAGGAGTAGATATTAAAGCTGCCGAGGTGCTCGTTGATAAAATCAGTGCGATCACCAAAAGAACTTTAAACAGGAAAGTAAAAGCCGCAATAGGCGGTTATGCCTCTCTCTTTGAAATAGATAAAGGAAGATGGTTGGCCGCTTCTACCGACGGAGTCGGGACGAAACTTAAACTAGCTTTTGCTCTAAATAAGCATGACACGGTTGGAATTGATCTTGTCGCGATGTCCGTGAATGACATTCTATGTGTCGGAGCCGAACCGCTTTTTTTTCTCGATTATTTCGGGACGGGTAAACTTGACGTCAAAGTCGGCCAAGAAGTCCTTAGGGGCGTAGTAGAGGGGTGTGCAATAGCAGGCTGCGCATTGGTCGGTGGAGAAACGGCCGAAATGCCCGGCTTCTACGAAAAAGGTGAGTACGATTTAGCCGGATTTGCGGTCGGAGTTGTAAAACCCTCAGACGTTTTGCCAAAGAAAGAGATACGCGTTGGAGATGTTCTTGTAGGGTTGGCATCGAGTGGTTGTCACAGCAATGGTTACAGTCTCCTAAGAAAACTGATTCCGAGTGGAAAAAAAGGAAAGGCTGTTGCAAAACAACTTTTGACCCCGACGAAAATTTATACGGCTGCTGTTTTACCGTTAATTAAGAAAAAATTAGTAAAGGGACTTGCACATATTACTGGTTCGGGGTTCTTAAATGTTCCGAGAATGTCCGATAAAGTAAGCTATGAGATAAAATTGCCCCCGATTAAAGAGAGAGCCTCTGTTTACGCTTGGCTCTACAAGAGTTCCGGTCTTTCTTTTGCTGATCTCGCAAAGACCCTAAATTTGGGAATCGGGATGGTAGCAGTAGTCGAGCGTTCAAAAGTAAAAACAGTACTTAAGGGACTTCAAAGACGTGGAGAAAAAGCTTGGATAATCGGTAATGTCGTAAAAAGACAAAAAGGGTTTTCTTCGCAGGTTTTTATTAGCGATAGAACCGAATTTGCCATTTTAGATTATTAGTTACGATAAATGGTTATTACTGATTTTTTCGACATTTCGGCTGTAAGCGGGCTTAGACCAACTACTTGGTTATGTGTCGGACATGGCTTAGCGAGAGAAGAAGTAAAACAGGCAATATTACAGGAAGGCTTCAGCCTGACTGATGAAGCGGTTACCAGCCTGGAAGATTTATGTCTGAAGATCCTTCAGAAAGACTCAGAGCGGGTTCTTGACGCGCTTGGAAGACAAGAAGTATTAAGACTGCTCTTAGCAGAGCCGAAAATCAGTTTGAAATTTGACGAGCTAAAGAGGCTTAAGAGGCAAAGGGGGTTTTTCAAGAAAATTGATAAAGCCGTCCAGGCTGGGCGGCTGGCTTTTGCTCACCCGGAAGAACAGAGCGTATACGGAGATCGGCTGAACGAACGCTTTGAAAAGAATATTCTAAGAGAAGAAGTTGCAGCGTTTGGCGCTGCTTTTGAAGTTTGGTTGCAGGCGATGGATCTTTATGATCGGCCGCTGCTCTTAAAAAATGCCGTTAAAGCAATCGAAGAGAAGAAAATGAATGTCTTATCGCACTGGCCTGATAAGCTCGTTTATCTTTCGGTAAGAACTCCCGAAAGCAGTGAAAAAGCTTTTCTTGATATGCTCTCTCGGATAACCGAAGTGCAACTTGTATCGCTTGAACAATTGTTAGATCGATTTAAAAAAGCAACCAAAGAACAAATTACTATCGAACGATGGCACACTCTCGATGATTCGGCCGAAGTCCTGGCGGATAGTCTGACTGATTGGATTAGGCAAAATAAAATAGAGGGGTTCAATAACTGCGCGGTCTTGATTCCTGATATGCCTTTTGTCAGAAGGACTCTCTTACGAGCACTTGCAGAAAAAGGTTTGCCTCTTGCAGAGCCTCGAGATCCGAGCCGCCTTAGATGGGATGAAAATATAAAGGCAGCCGTTTTACCTTTGGAGCTAATTGCAACAAATTTTGAAAGACGAAAAGTAGCTGCGTGGGTACGAGTTGTTTTTGGAGATAGTAAAAAGGAATGGATATCAGAAATCAACTCTAGAGGCATTCGTAATGGTCTTAGTTCTTACGAAGGTGGGAAGCTGGTTGAATTGCATGCGAGCCTCTCAGACTTAAAGCAAAGACTGGGTGCCAGAAGCACTGTCGGGCAACTTGCAAGATCTCACCTTCAGTTACTGAAAGAAAAAGGACAGCTCCAGTTAGCGCCTTTTTTTCAGAAAGTTTGGCAAGATCTCGAAAAGGACGTCCGACGAATCGGTCTGGAAGAACGAAGGGCGCATTGCTTATACTGGTTTGAACGACTTTCATCACGCTTAGAACAATTATCACCACCAGTCGAGAAGGAAAAACCGGAATATGGCGTAAAGATTTATCGGCTTGCTCAAGCGCCGCTAAGACGTTTCGAGAAGGTTTGGATCATCGGGATTCCTTCAAACTGGTTGAGTATGGAGAACGTTGCGGACTACTGGTTCAACGAAAGAGAACGAGAAATCTTAGCGTCCGAATTCGCTGTCCGATCATCAATTCAGGCGCGGATTGAAAGGACTGGTTTACTAAAGGCTTGGTTAGCAGCGGCGGATAGTGTTTCGATTCTTGATTGCCAGTACGATTGGGATGGGCGGGAGCGAGAGGCGCTTATCGCCGTATTTAGAGAGCTGGGTTTAGAACTCAAGCTTGAAGAGAAAGGGTCGCATTCGCGCTTTATAAGAAGTTATGATGCCTTAAGACCTGTCCCCCCTCAGAAACTTAGTTTGGGGCCGTTAGCTGGTAAAACTACTGTTCATGCAACGGAGATCGACAAATACAGCGCTTGCCCTTTTTCGGCGCTTGCTGCTAGCAGGTGGAAACTAAGAGACGTTCGTCAACCTGATGCGGAGCTGTGGGGAGATGTACGAGGTACAATCCTTCATACTGCTTTAAAAATTCTTATTAGTTCACGTTCCGGACAAGGAGAGTTTTCGATTTCTGTTAAAGAGGCGATTAATCAAGCTTGGAGTCAGCATACTCCGAGAGGTCTTTTTAGGAGTGAAAAGCTGCTAAAATATACGCGCGAAAAATTAGAAAAAGTTCTTCAGACTTTCTGTGAAAAAGAAAAAGAATACGTACTGCGTGCGCAAACTATTGTTCATAGCCTTGAAGGTCCTGAACTTAGACTGAAAATCAAAGGTGTCGACGTGGTCGGAGTGCCAGACAGAATCGATGAGCACAAGGAAGGCTTTTTTATTTTGGATTATAAAACGTCTTCTGCATTACCAAGAGGAAAAGAAATGGTCGGCGATGGTTACCGTTTACAGTTGCCGTTCTATGCCATTGCCGCAGAGAAAGTATTGAGGAAGCCTGTTATCGGCGTGCAATTTGTTCAATTAAACAGAAAGGGCGCACGAACGAACGGAATTTATTTTAGAAATTTTAATGGAAAAGAAAGCGGAAAATTAACTAACAGCCGTTCAAAATTAAATTTATTTGAAACTGAGCCAGCCGATGCATGGGAAAAGTGTGAAGAGCATTTGCTTATCGCTTTAACAAATTACGTTCAGGGTTTGTTCTCGGCAGAACCAAAAAAAGCCGAAGATTGTCGTGCTTGCGCTTATCAAGACTTATGCGGGAAGCGGCGGGCTGTCACTGCTGGGTTACAAAATGACTGAACTAGAAGATCTATCGCCCGAGCAACAAGACGTAGTTAACCTTTGGGGACAGGGTTTAGCTGTGACGGCAGGGGCAGGAAGCGGAAAGACAACCACTTTAGTGATAAAGTGCCAGGAACTGTTAAAAAGAAAACCGAACGCCAGATTTGCGGCAGTTTCGTTCACTGAACGATCTACAAGTGACATCAAAGAAAAACTCTCGAGCAGAATTTCTCTTTCCGGTTCAGGCGGAGCATTGAGCGGACATTGGGTGATGACGATACACGGTTTGTGCGCTGCTGTAATTAAGGAATATCCGAATGAAGCGGGGCTTGATGGCGATGAAAGCATGCTATCTGAAAATGAGTCGAGAGTGTTATGGGAGAAGGCACTTGAATCTTTATGGTTCGACGAGTTACCCCAAAAAGTTCAGGAAGCTCTAGATCGGCTTTTAGAAAGAGAAACGAAGAATTCGCTATTTCCCTTACTCCTGAGAGTCCGATCGCTTTATTCGTTCGGGATAATGGATTCGCTGTCAGCTAGTTCGGACGTGTCTTCGCGTGATTTGGCGAATCTAAGTCAATTTGTAATCTCTAAGTATGAACGTATTAAAAGAAGAAAAGGTGTCTTAGATTTTGATGATTTAGAGCGAGGCGCATTGAAGGTTTTAGAATTTGATCATACCAGAAGAAGCTTTCATAAGCGTTTTGATTTGGTTCTTGTTGATGAATTTCAGGACACAAATCCGGTTCAAGCAAAGATTATCAGGGCGTTTGTGAAGAGTGATTGTTCAAACCTAATCGTGGTGGGCGATCCTAAACAATCAATTTATCGTTTTAGAGACGCAGACGTGACCGTGTTTGAAAATTTTTGTTCACAACTTCCGGTAAAAAAGTCTTTAACCTGGAACTTCAGAAGCCGGCCGGAAATCATAAATTTCTGCAACTCTGTTTGCGAGGAGACTTTTAAGACGTCGGATCTGAATTATGAACCGCTTGTCGCCAAGAGACAGGCTGATGATAATTCTAGTTCAGTTTCACTTCTGACCTTACAACAGCCCGTTGAACTTGGTTACTGGCTTAAAGCGCAACGGAAGCAAGGCAAGGACTTCAGCGAGTTTGCTCTTTTGTTAAGAAAAATACGAGGTAATGAAAAATGGCTTACTGCTTTGACGGCGGTCGGCATTCCTTTAGCGGTTGGAAGCGGAGGATTTTTTTGGGAAGACCCGCGGATAAGGGAACTTACGGCTTTCTTGAAATGGTGGGATAACCCACGAAACCTGCTGTCAGCTGGTATTTTTTTTCGAGCTCCGTGGGTAGGAATCAACGATCAATTATTGGATGAGTGGTTCAAAAGGCCCGATGAATTGACGGAGTCATTTTTTTCTTCGGGCAGCGTTTTTGCCAAAGCTCTTGCTCCTTTCAGATCAAAAATAGTGCGACCGGGGGAATTGCTGCTGAAACTTTTAATAAACCAAAACGTAGAAAATGAAATTGCCGTGCCTCTTCTCGGACTCTGGCATCGCTGCGAAGAATTTTCTTTGCTGGGAATGGATTTTCATGGCGTGGTAGGGGAACTCAGCCTGGCGGTCGAAGAGGTTCGCAGAGAAAGAGACGTTCCGCCACCTAAAAACGAGGGTCAATTAAGGGTTTTGACTCTCCACTCTTCAAAGGGTTTGGAGTTTCCAAAAGT
>Ga0208375_1004039_pt1 | contig 11873 bp, 10 predicted proteins | sample RifOxyD1_FD_184038 | JGI IMG/M metagenome (GOLD analysis project Ga0208375, IMG submission 184038) | Soil microbial communities from Rifle, Colorado - Rifle Oxygen_injection D1 (SPAdes) | ecosystem: Environmental > Terrestrial > Deep subsurface > Rock core/Sediment | place: Rifle, Colorado... | reverse complement strand
AAACGTCATGAAAGACTGCATCATCTCCTCGATGAGTTTAACCTAAATGCAATTGCTCGACAGAAAGCTTATACACTTTCCGGCGGAGAACGCCGAAGAGTTGAGGTAGCTAGAGCTTTGGCTCTAAATCCGGTATTCCTTTTGCTAGATGAACCTTTTGCCGGAATTGACCCAATTGCTGTAGCCGACATCCAGAGAATGATCCAGATTCTTAAGAAAAGGCAGATTGGGGTACTAATCACCGACCATAACGTGCGGGAAACACTGTCGATTTGTGATTTGGGTTATTTGTTAAACGATGGTAAACTTATTGAGAAAGGCACTCCACAGGAGATCGCCAACAGTAAGACGGCACGTGAAACTTACTTAGGGGAAGATTTTCAGTTATCATAATATCTGGACTGAAAAGCAGAGGTAACACATCGCGTTATGGCATTAGAAATTAAGCAAAGCTTAAGGTTAAGTCAACAGCTGGTAATGACACCTCAGCTTCAACAAGCTATTAAGCTCCTTCAGCTGAATCGAATGGAGCTCTGCGAAGTCATTAACCAGGAACTGGTTGAAAACCCTGTCCTCGAAGAACTTGGTGAAGGCAGCGAAGCAGAAAACGCCGCACAGACTGAGACCGGATCAACCCCAGACCCCGAAGCAGAGCAACGCCGGGAAGAAGAATCCTTTATAAAACCGCAGGCTAAGGAAGAACAGTTAGCCCAAGCAGCAAAAGAAGATTTTAATTGGGAGTCTTACGTAGAAGATTTCAATTCTAATTTCAGCACTGCTCCATCCATGCGGGAAATCAACGATGAGTTGCCCAGTTTTGAAAATATTTTAACCAAGACGACTACCCTTGAAGACCACCTGATGTGGCAGTTATCGATGGCCTCGCTGATCGACCAGGAACGAAGACTCGGCGAATTAATAATCGGAAATCTATCGGATGACGGCTATTTCAAAGCTACTCTAGAAGACATCAGTAAAGAAGTAGGCATGGAACTCGAAGATGCCGAAGAAGTGCTAAAAATCGTGCAAAACTTTGATCCAGTGGGAGTTGCATCGCGCAATCTGCAAGAGTGTCTGGCAATACAAGCCAGGTTCATGAAGCCAAGGCAACCTTTAGTTGAAAGAATTATTGAAAACCATATGCAAGACCTGGAGCGTAAAAATTACCAGGCGATGGCAAAATCGCTTGGCGTTCCGCTTGATAAGGCAATAGAAGCAACAAAGCTCATCTTAGAATTCGAACCGAAGCCGGGGCGGTCCTTTCATGCCAGTGACACTCAGTACATCACGCCTGATATTTATGTATACAAAGTAGGTGATGAATTCGTAATCGTCCTTAACGAAGACGGAATGCCTAAACTGCGCATTTCTCCCTACTATAAAAACATTCTTAGTGCAGGTGCGAAGGATCAGAATAAAGTCACCAAAGAATACGTACAGGACAAACTGAGATCAGCCGTATGGTTGATCCGCTCTATTCATAATAGGCAGAAAACAATTTATAAAGTGACAGATGCCATTGTGCGCAGACAAAGGGATTTTTTCGAAAAAGGCGTACAGCTCTTAAAACCAATGATTCTTAAAGACGTGGCAAACGACATCGGGATGCATGAATCGACTATATCAAGAGTAACAACAAATAAATTTGTTCATACTCCTGTAGGTATTTTTGAACTTAAGTATTTTTTCAATTCCAGTATCAATGCTGCAGACGGATCGGACGCATTGGCCAGCGAGGCGGTGAAAGAAAAAATCCGCCAAATGGTAACAAAAGAAGATGCAAAAAACCCGCTATCTGATCAAAAAATTGTAGAACTTCTTCGTACGGAAAATATAGAAATCGCGCGTAGAACGGTCGCAAAGTACCGAGACATGCTTGGAATCCTTTCTTCAGGCAAAAGAAAAAAAGTCATTTAATTTTTTTTATGCAAAGGAGGTTGACCTTAGAGAGAGTAGTCCCATTTTATTAATTAGTTGAAGCTGCTTTAACGATCAAACCAAGACGGAGAGAGTATGACACTTAACATCAGTTTCAAGCACTTAGATCCCACCGACGCCATCAAGAATTACACTTCAGAAAAATCAGAAAAACTAAGAAAATATTTTAACGGAAAAACGGCCATTTCGTGGAACTTTACCGTCGAAAAGGCCAATCACATTGCACACTGCCATTTAATCGGAAACAACATGAATTATTTTGGCGAAGCGACAACAACAGACCTATATGCCTCGATCGATCTCGCTATCGACAAAATCGAAACACAATTACGCAAGCATAAAGAAAAAATTAAAAATCATCACAAACAAGCTAAAGAAACAAACGAAGAGGAATCATCTTAATTATTTTTGCCAGAAAATATCTCAAAAACCCTCAGCTCTGAATCGTCGTTCCCAACCGCGAGAACAATTGAACCCGGAGTATAAGAGTTGCTGTAAAGATAAGCGCCCTCTTCTGTTTCAACCGGAAGCTGCCACTTCATTTTTCCTTCAAAATCCAATCCGATTAAATCGCTTTCACGGTCTTCGCCTGTCTGTTGTTCTAATCCCGACAAGAGAAAACCGGGCGTCAACGAGATTGGAGAAGCATAGTCAGCAAATCTTGAATTTGTTTGATGCCACTTTTCCTGCAAACCGCCCGGGATCAATTCATACATCGAAGCGAATTGTCCTCTTGGGCCGTTACCATATAGAAAAATCTTATTTCCATCAGGAGAGATTTCGACCTGTTCGGAGTGATTAGACGGAGAAATCTGCCCAATTATTTTTCCTTTTTTGTTAAACACCGCCAGTTTCTGTCCTGCTTTTTTGGAATTGAACAAAACTGCGACAAGCACGTTCTGTTCGCTTGAGACTGCCACGTCTGCTATCTCTCCTTGGACCTTTTTCTTCCAAACAGACCGCAAACTGGGATCAAACAGGACAACACGCCCGCGAGCGAGTCCGAGAACCAAATGGGGAGCGGACTGAACGCTCCAATTAGTTGATATTTTTAAGTTAAGAGCATCGTATGGCGCGGAATAAGAGGAGATTTTTTTACCTGACCAATCATAAGTATCAAAGGCAATTCCAGGCTCAGCGTCGTCGTCGTGAAAACAGACAATCCGCTTACTGCTTTCAATCGGTATCGGACGACAATTTGCTTCGACAGTCCAGAGTATATTACCGTTTTTATCCAAAGCAGTTAGTTCCTCGTTATAAGAGGAGTACAACGACAACTCGCCAGTCTCGGAGATCGCTTGCGACTTTATCTGCGCCGAAGCTGTTTTCTGCCAAATCTTTTGCCCATCCTTCGAATATAATGAAATCTGATGCAAGGGCGACGAGTCGGGCCTATCCGGATCCGGTATGGTCGAAACAAGAACAAAACTTCCGTTTTTTGAAATATTTAGGTCAGTAATCAAGCCAGACAATTTTTCTGACCAAAGTTCCCTAATCGTTTCAACATCAAGAGATTGTTCTATCGGTTTGTTATGCGTTTTTGCACCAGAACATCCAGAAAACAGAACAATAACGACTACAATAAAATTTCGGTAATTGATTCCTTTTATCATATCGATGTTGATGCTACAGTAAATTAGCACCAATTAGCAACATATGCGAATAGCGATTCTTTCCAGAAATAAAGAATTACACAGCATCAGAAGGCTTCTTCAGGAAGCCAAGAAGCTAAGAGTTCAATGCGACGTTATTGATCCACTCGAGTGTCAGCTGATTCTCGACGGACAAAACAGCCGCATAGTAGTCGGAACAAGAACGATCGCTCCCTATGACGCCGTGCTGCCCCGCATTGGAGCTTCAATAACTGATTACGGATTGGCTGTAGTAGAGCAGTTCGAAATGATGGGCACCTTTGTAATAAACAGTTCAAGAGCAATTGCCGAATCACGAAACAAAATGAGAAGCCTTCAGGTATTAAGCGAAGCCGGACTTATAATCCCAGCCACGGTTCTTACAAGATCTCAACGCGGAATCAAAATGGCCGCCAAGATCGTCAAAGGGATGCCAGTGGTGCTCAAGGTACTTCAAGGAACGCAAGGTGTTGGGGTCATGCTTGTTCATACCCCCATCTCCATGTCGTCGGTAATGGATACGCTCCACGGTCTAAATCAGGACGTGATGATTCAACAGTTTATTTTAGAAGGTGCTGGTCGAGATTATCGAATTTTCGTGATTGGAAAAAAAGTTATTGCAGCAATGATGAGGACCGCTCCGCAAGGCGAGTTTCGCTCCAACCTCCACCGAGGCGGAGAAGCTAAACTAGTACGACTACCGAAAGCTTACGAACGAGCAGCCGTAAAAGCCGTTCAAAAACTGGGACTCCAAATAGCCGGCGTCGACATAATGGAAAGCAATTCGGGACCAATGATAATAGAGGTAAACAGCTCGCCGGGATTTGAAGGGATCGAGCGCGCCACTAAACTGAACATAGCAAATGCAATAGTGAAGCATATTGTGAGTGAAGCCAGAAAAGCCAAAAGACAGTCCAAACGAGCCTTCTCAAATTAATTTTCTAGCAAGCCCATCTACCTACATTTATTATATTTCTATATCAGTTAGAGGTGTTTTTTGATCTTCGCAGAAACCTGGTTCATATCATTTTTTTTAGGGGCAATATTAGCCGTATGGTTTCTGCCTAAACATCTACGCCGCCTTGCATTGTTAATTGCCTGCTTTATTTTTCATGCGCGTTATGCCGGCCAAGCCGGAATGATTCCAATCCTGGTTTTATCCGCACTTGTATACTTTGCTCTCGGTGCCACTAAGCCATGGCGTATAGCTGCGATAGCAATCTCAGTCTTATCCCTTGTTTATTACAAATATACCGGTTTCATAAACGACACGATTGGAACATCCATCAAAACAGCGGCAGCCCCTTTGGCAATTTCGTTTTTTGTTTTCGAATTTGTTCATTTGTTAATCGAACGTGGAAAAAATAATATCGATAAACCAAAAAGTATTATCGATTACCTAACATTCATAATTTTTTTCCCATCTCTGGCCTCGGGCCCGATTAAACGTTGGCAACTGTTTCAACCGGAACTCGAACGGCTCGGACGCCCTTCATGGCCGCTTATATCCCACAGTTTGTTTAGAATCACACTTGGTGCTTACAAAAAATTTGGCATCGCTGATACCATTGCTCAAGAAATTCCAGGCTCGCTCAGCAGCTGGAACGGCTCAATATCAGGACTTTGCTTACTGCTTGGCATCCGTATTTTTATGGACTTCAGCGGCTATTCAGACATCGCAATTGGACTTGCGGGAATGTTCAATATCAGAATTCCTGAAAATTTTTCATTTCCGTATTTAGCCACAAATATTTCTGATTTTTGGCGCCGCTGGCACATCTCACTTTCAACTTGGATTAGAGATTACGTTTACATCGTGTTAGGTGGCGGACGCGTTTCGATGATGAGAAAAGCCGCCAATCTATTAGTGGCAATGATCCTTTGCGGGTTTTGGCATGGACCGGCTTTTCATTTTGCCCTGTGGGGACTCATGCAAGGCTTGGCGCTCGCAGCGCTGCATTTTTGGCGCAAACTAATTCCTTGGCGTATGCCAGCATTAGTGGCGTGGGCCGGAACTTTTACTTTTGTTCAGCTCTCGTGGTTAGTTTTCTTTTATAAAATCGACGAAATCATTCTTCTGTTTAACACGGCGAGGATCATATGAAGAAAACAAAAGATACCTCGCTTTACGACGAGAAGTTACAGTTTGAGGAACTCGGACAAATTGAGAATGTTTTTCAGAAAGCCGTAAAATTGTCAGCTCGCGCCATTCCTTACGCCCTTCTAACTCTTGTTTTGATAACGATCCTCGAAGGGTATACCGGAGTATTGTCAAACATTTCCGGACGAACGTGGCAACTTGATATCAATCGTCAGCCGTCTAATCACAGAGGCCAGGGTCAGCTCAGTTTTTCCTCTCTTCTCGCAATGATCAAAACAAAAGCGGCGCGAGGCCCCCTGCAACAGATCATCATTGGTGATTCAATTCTCGTCGCAGGGTTGATGGATTTTTATCACAAGCAGCACGACACGAACGGAAACATACTGGGAGACGCGCTTCCGAATAGCGTTAATCTTTCTCAGGGAGCACAAGAATGGGGAACTTCAGCTCTAATGATAAACCGGCTTTCACAAGAAACGTTCATCAAAAAGGAAAAGCCAACGCTCATTATCGATGTTAATGTTAAATTCTTTTCTTACTCCGAAAGCTTTTCGCCAGTCTTCCCGGTAGAAATCTTATTATGTAGCGAAACGTCAAGCTTGTCGCCTCAATTAGAAGCTGTTTGCAACTCCCTGCAAAGTGATTGGCCGAAAACTCTTAGTGACATCGGTAAACTCAGTCCCCTCTTTTTGCGCGGACTGCAAGGCCAGTTTGATTTTTTCATGACGTTTATTCAAAAATCTCCTATTTACGACATTCTCGGCCCTCGATATGGAATGCTGCCGTTAAGATCGCTTACTCCAGGTATCGTTGATGCTAAAAGAATAATTAAGGCAAAAAAAGCTAGTGGTAATCTTTCGGACCGGCCCGCGTTCATCGCCGACAACTCAGACGCCAATTTTGCAGGAAATATATTGAAAATGTATGAGATGACTGGCCACAAGAAACACCTGTGGATAGATGCGCTTGCCAATTCTGTTTCACAATGGCCTGGAAAAGCCATCGTACTGTGGGTTGGTTTTTCACCGAAAGTTCATGCCTTACTAAACGATGAAAATCTAAATCTTTTAGCAAAAATTAGAACTGATATCATGTCAAAATTTGTAGGCAGCGGTAAGACAGATATCAAGTTTGTAAGTATCCAAGATATTTTGCCGGATCCTCACTACTACGTGGATATGGATCACCTCATTCCGGAAGGACACAGAAGATTAGGAGATTCTTTTAGAAAATTTTAGGACTGAAGATGACAAAAATTAAAAAGCGAGTACAAAAAAACTATCAGAAAGCACTCATCATGATTCTCAGTAGCCTTTTTTTCTATGCTCTGCTCGTGCTCACACTTATGTTCACGCTTCAACGACAGCCTGGTAGTTTTATTTATGTGGCATTCTAGGTTTTAAATGACGTGGTGTGTTATGTAGTATTAGCGAGAGCTAAGCTTACTATAGCGAGTTTTCGCTCTTTTCTTGGTTGTGTCGGGAACATGTCTTTGAAAGTCCTCAATGGTAAGACAGCCGTAGATACGCTTCACCAACATCGTATTCACCTGATTTGCCAGTTCTTCGATGACTGGTTGCTCGAGCGCCCGTGGTACGGTAATATTATTATTACGCAAATACCCTAGATACTCAGCCACAACAGCAGCGATAAAGGTTTTTCGATCTATATCGGGGTCTTTGAAGTTACATAGATGTTGTTCGAGAATAACAAACAATGGATCTATCTGGTTTTCCTTGATTTTGCCGTTCGCTATCCCCATTCAGTTGTTATCCTCTAACCACGAATCGGCATGTAAGGAGCCTATCTTGAGTGGAACAAATCAGAGCAAACACAAAAAACTAGAACTATCAAAATCTAAAGAATTTCAAAAACTTCGAACATGGCTCGAACAGGCAAAACGAGTGTTGATCTCGACACACTCTTTACCCGATGGAGATGGAATCGGAGCTGAAGTAGCCCTTTATCATTACTTTAAAAGAGCTCGTAAAGCTTGTCGGGTTTACAACCCGGATATACTGCCAAAACGCTACCGTTTCATCGATCCTAAAGCCGCCATTCTTCTCGGTCCCGGCCAAGTGGAACTCTGGGACACGTGCGATCTGTGGCTAATAGTGGACACAAATGATCCGAGACGACTAGGAAGACTATGGGGCGAACTTTCTTTGCGGGCAAAAAAGATCGTGTTTTTAGACCACCACCCCGAGATCGCCAATGTTGCCGACATCACCTATCCACCTCATGCCACTCTCATCTCGGATGAACAATCCAGCAGCATTGGAGAACTCCTCTACAATGTGTTTGCAGAATTGAATCTAACAAAGATCAACAAAGATGTCGCTCTCGGTCTTTACGTATCAATTATGACGGACACTAACAGCTTCAGATACTCTCGAACCACGCCGTTGGCGCATAAAATTGCAGGCGAAATGATTGAATTAGGAGTTAACCCCGAAGAAGTTTACCAAAACATTTATTCGTCCAAAGAGCTAATCCATCTGCACTTACTCGGGCATCTTCTGCAAAACGTGAAAGTCGCCGCCGGCGGAAAAATAGCATGGTTTGAGATCCCTTTGGAAATGAGAAAAAAACATCAGGTTTCAAACGACGACAGCCAATCTTTCTTAAATCTCTTGCTGCTGCTCAAAGATGCGGAAGTAGTCTGTTTGTTCAGAGAAGATGAAGACGAACATGTAAAAGTATCGATAAAATCAAAAGGCCAGGTAATAATAAACCGCGTAGCCATAGAGTTTGGAGGCGGCGGACACGAGTACGCTGCAGGACTTACGCTCTCAGCTCCTCTCGATAAAACAGTGGACGCAGTAATTAAAAGACTTGAGACCACTGTCGAAAGCCACGAACGTTTCGGTAAATAGATAAGCCGCTACAGTTTTTTCTGGTAGCCAGACCCCCTGTAGATTATAGAGTCGGGTTGACGAGGTATTCAGTCATGCAAGAAGCAGTAAGAGCAGAAAGACCGAATCTTACCATCGGCCAAATTATTAATATGAGCATCGGATTTTTCGGAATCCAACACGGTTTCGAAATTCAATTTGCCCGAATGAGTTCGATTTACGAAAAGCTCGGCGCAAAACCGGATGAAATACCGTTTCTGTGGCTTGCGGCCCCCGCAACTGGTTTAATTATTCAGCCGATTATCGGCTACTTAAGCGATAAAACGTGGATTCCAAGCCTTAGAGCCAGAAGAAGACCTTACTTTTTTATCGGCGCAATCCTCGGAACCTTGGCCCTATTTTTTATGCCCAATTCTTCATCTCTTTGGATGGCTGCAGGACTTCTGTGGGTATTAGATGCATCTTTAAACATCACCATGGAACCTTTCCGAGCATTTGTTGCCGACAAACAAAATTCCACTCAACGACCGACAGGATACGCAGCTCAAAGCTTAATGATTGGTCTTGGCACAATTCTCGGCAATTACATAGCTTCGCTAAATCTAGCCGAATCTTTTCCTTCTCTTGCTGTCGGCGGAAGAACTTCGATGCACTACTCTTTTTATCTTTGTGCCGGCATTTTTCTACTTTCAGTTCTCTGGACCGTCATCACCACTCCTGAATATGCTCCCGAAAATCTTGCAGAACTGAAGGCGGGCAAAATGGACACCGCCTCGACAGCTCTTAAAAAATGGTTTACTGAAACAAAACACTGCTACTTTCATATGCCGGCAGTTATGAAACGGCTCGCGGTGATCCAGTTTTTTACTTGGATGGGGCTTTTCTGTATGTGGATGTATTATTCCGTAGCCGTTCCACATAATGTTTTTGGTGCGACCGATCCTAATTCGCCATTGTATGACGAGGGTATCCGCTTTGCGGCCCTGACAACAATGGTCCGAGGAATTGCGACGCCCATATTTGCGATCTCTATTCCACTTATTGTTCGACTTTTAGGCCGGAGCTACACACATGCATTTGCATTAACCGTTTGCGGTCTCGGCTTACTCACCATCCCCTTTATTCACACCCCGTATATGCTCTACTTCCCGATGATCGCGGCAGGTATCGGTTGGGCATCAATTGTTTCAATGCCGTACGTGATCCTTGTTGAACACCTCCCGAGGAATCAATACGGGATTTACATGGGCATTTTTAATATGTTCATCGTCATTCCCGAAATCTGTGTTTCGCTGGGTCTTGGCGGTGTGATCATGAACCTTCTCGAAAACAACCGCGCTGCCGGCGTGGCCTTCGGCGGAGCATTAATTCTTGTCGCTGCCATACTGACGCCTGGATTGCAGAAGTTCGATGAGGTTCCGGCAACGAAAAGAATTCGTACGGCCACAGAGGCTTAATTATCGCCCCGCGCCATTAATGTTTTTTACTCTTTTCTTGCCCTCTATTAGGAAATTGCTAAGCTCGCTTTTCGTGAGGGGGAAGAGAATGGCGTCTCGCTTCTGGTTTCTTAGCGGCCTTATTGCAGTCTGCTCGGGTTTGTTTGTTTTACAAACCCCTGCAAAAGCTGCAACGCCGAATATTTATCGGGGAACATATGTCCATCTTTTCGAATGGAAGTGGAATGATATTGCTCTTGAATGTGAGAATTTTTTAGGACCCAAAGGGTTTGGAGCAGTTCAGATATCTCCCCCGAATGATCACGCCGTTTTAGAAGGACAGCCCTGGTATCAACGCTATCAGCCGGTTAGTTATAAAATCATCAGCCGCAGCGGCACACGCGAAGAATTGATCGACATGATACGCCGATGCAAGGCCGTGGGCGTGGATATTTACGCAGACGCGGTCATAAACCATATGGCCTGGGTAAACCGCTCAGGAAAAATAAAATATGGGATTTCCGGTTCATCCTATGATGAGTACAAACATCCGGGACTTTTCGAACCCTGGGATTTTCATCGATGTGGCCGTCAGGTCCCCGGCCAGCCACTGGATAATATAAGCAATTACCAGGACCGTTGGGAAGTTCAGAACTGCAACATAGATCGTTGCGCAGACCTAGATACCGGTAGCGAATATGTAAGAGGCAAGTTAGTCAATTATCTCAATGACCTTCTTGATCTTGGTATTGCGGGATTCAGAATTGATGCGGCCAAACATATTCCAAGCGAACATCTTCAAGCTATATTATCCGGAATCAATAGGCCTGCTTATGTTTTTCAGGAAGTAATGGACCCTCGAAGCGAACCCATCAAATCACACGAATATTTTTCAACAGGAGATGTTACCGAGTTTGAATATACAAGAGGCCTTGCCAGAATGTTCTACAATGGAAAACTGACTTGGTTATCTAGTTTCGGAGAGGGCTGGGCTTTTATCGACAAGAATAAGGCTGTTGTTTTTGTCGATAATCACGACAAGCAACGTGGTCACGCCGGCGGTGGCGAAGTAATCACTCATAAGGATCCGGAAACTTATGTTCTTGCTAACGTCTTCATGCTTGCCTGGCCTTACGGGTATCCCCAAGTAATGTCCAGCTATCGCTTTGATTCCGGCAAACAAGGTCCACCAGCTTATCAAGACGGCGAAACAAAGCCAGTCTGGGTCGATGGAGTACCGAAGTGTGGCGAAGAATGGGTTTGTGAACACCGGTGGGAACCAATAGCCAATATGGTGGAGTTTAGAAACATTACAGCATTAGAGACCAATGTAACCAATTGGTGGAGCAATGGCGAAAACCAAATTGCCTTTGGACGTGGAAGCAAAGGTTTTGTCGTTATCAACAGGGAATGGAACTGGCTGAACCGAAAACTTCAAACATCGATGCCTGAAGGAAGATATTGTGACGTAATTTCAGGTAGTTTTAAAAAGGGTAAATGCATCGGACGTACAGTTTCTGTAAACAAATATGGAGAAACCGAAATTAGTGTTGCGCCGCAACGGGCCTTAGCAATCCACGCCGGTGCAAAACTTAATTAGGCTCGTTGATACAAGCAAACATAACTCTTCAATTTCTATAATTTTTTTGTTGCTGTTTGTTTGAAAATTGCTATTTTGCCCCCAATCTTTCGGGGGGACGAGTTGACTTTAAAAGGCGTTCTCAAAAAAATCTTTTTTAGATTAATTACACTTACTTTGTGTACGGTTATACTCACGCCTGCACCTTCCTTCGCCTCAGCCCCTCGTCCCGATCGTAAAGTCTTCGTACATTTGTTTGAATGGAAATGGTCCGACGTCGCTATTGAGTGCGAAAAATTCCTAGGACCGAAAGGTTTTGCTGCTGTTCAGGTT
>Ga0208375_1004036_pt1 | contig 11882 bp, 9 predicted proteins | sample RifOxyD1_FD_184038 | JGI IMG/M metagenome (GOLD analysis project Ga0208375, IMG submission 184038) | Soil microbial communities from Rifle, Colorado - Rifle Oxygen_injection D1 (SPAdes) | ecosystem: Environmental > Terrestrial > Deep subsurface > Rock core/Sediment | place: Rifle, Colorado... | reverse complement strand
AAGATTTAGGGAAATCTTTTTTTAAATTGGCGTAATTAGAAGTTCCAAAAACTGCCATAGGTATGCGAGATAGTAGTTTAGTATCAAGAGGGGTGGACACGTTGGTACTAGGAGGGGCATCAGTTACAATAAGATCAATCTTGTGATTGATCAGTTGGTCGATAATAAATTTCGCGCTTCCTTCTAGAATGATGATTTTGGTATCCATTTCACGGCGAATATGTTCAATAATTTTTAAGATAAACGATTTGGGAATACTTTCCAGTGTGCCGATATGGACCTGTCTTCTGATGGCAAGTGTTTTATCATCCATAACTTCTAAAAGTTCTCGGCCCAGTTTAAAAATGTGATTGGCATATTCCAAAACAATTTCGCCGGCCTCGGTTAAAAACAGTGCCCGGTTTTTTCGCTCAAATAGTTGCTCGCCCAAGGACTCTTCCAAAACTTTTAATTGTGCAGATAAGGCGGGTTGTCCTAGATGAAGCTTTTTGGAAGCTTTAGAAATACTACCTTCTTCGGCAATTGTTTTAAAATAATAAAGGTGATGATAATTTAACCAGCGCATACATTAAACCTGGGTTTTTTGAGTTTGTAATATCTATAAGAATATTGTGAGAATGTAAAGACGATTGTTCGATTTAATCGAAGAAACTAGGTTATTCGGTTACATCAAGTTTAACATCTATGTTGTATTTCTTAGCTATGCGTTTGATAATTTCTTCTACTTTATCACCAGGTATAAGTTCGCCGATAATAGAGTGGCGGTTTATTTTATTGGTCTTGCATCCGTTTTCACAACGATAATCTGCAGAGAATAGCTGGTAATTTCTAATAGGTTCTTTGTTTTGAAAACTGGAAAACCAAACCATGAATTCTTCAATTTTGGCTTCAAGATTTTGCGCAATTTCTTCTTTAGTTTCTTTAGTAGTATTATAAAGAAACTGTCTGGATTGTTTGGACTTCCCATTTATAGTAAGATGAATGACACCGTGAGGTGAAAGACTCATTGTGTCGCTAAAGCACACAGGGCAGTAGGGCATGGATAAAACTCCTCATGTTCTAGGATTTTCAATTACTATTGTAAATTAAAACAACAATGAATGCAATAAGGTGAATTGAAGCATTGAAGTTCGTCAAAATTACAATGAAGATGCCACGAAATTGACATAGCTCCGGGGCGATATTAGTATTCGGCCCATGCATTTACTAATAGCCTTTATAAGCATTTATCTTGCTGGGTGTGGAATTGGACTTGATCTTCCCAAGCATGATTCAAGGTTTGATTCTATTTTAAACCAATTCGAAAAAGACGCTACGTTCTTTGGAAAAAATGTCGATACTTCACAAATTAGCGTTGCTTTTGGCAATACCGCAGCAGAATACAAAGTCGTTGGACTAATAAAATTAACTCACAATCTTGGCGCAGCAGAGGGGATTTGCCTGGTCGTACCAAGTGACAATAATGAATTTGCTAAAAACTATTATCGTTCCATGTATGGCAAGCACGCCGGGAAACGAATTATTGTAGTTGATAACTCATATCAGTTGAAATCGGCTGAGAAAATTGAGATTTTGGTTTATCATGAACTAGGCCATTGCGCATTGAATCTTCCTCACAAAGAAGATCAGTTGATTATGTCTTCCATCGATACTGGTGCAATACTTGGCAGCTATCGCTATTTTTATTTAAGAGAAATGTTTTTAAATAACAAAAATTATCCACTTTCTATAGATGCACTTAAGTCCAAAGATTTGGAAAATAATGACCAAATTGAGTTGGTTTACAAAGTTGATTATTATAGTTTTGGTCAACGATTAAGTAATGAATTGTATTTTGATCGTAGTCTAGAAAAGTTTCTATTTCTGGATCAAGTAGCAAAATCTTCTCCTTAGGGATTAATGAGTGTTTTTATTAATTGATCAATCAACGAAAATCCGTCAGACATAGCTTGCTTTAATGGTGGACTAAAGGGGGGATTAATTTCTAATGCCTTGAGAATAAAATCAGCGGTTGCTTCTGGATGACATTGAATTCCTACATAAGGTAACTTTTGGTGATAAATCATATCGTAAGTACATTCGCTAGAAGATCCCAGATGTCCAAAATTGTCAGGAAGATTTTTTACTTCGAAGCTATGGGCCTTAATGAGGTGATAACTGGTACCCTTTTTCAAACCAAGATGATTGTTGATGATGTCAACCTTTCTATAACCCTGATAATCTTGTGAACACTTACCTATAGTAGCACCAAAAGCGTGGGCCATGAGTTGATGGCCAAAACAAATCCCTATCACCGGAATTTGTTGTTCAATTTTTTTCTTCATAATGTTCATTAAAGTAATTTGCCACGGTAGTTTATCTTCTACGTTAGATTTGCTTCCTAGAATTATATAACCAGATGCTTGGCAGTCATGGAGATATTCTAAATCAAAGTAAGGGGCATCATGATAAGTTACCGGAATATTATTGCGAGTAACAATTCCATTATAACAATGAAGAGACTTTCGGACGATGGCACAATCAATGATAGCAAGCATAATTACTCCATTAAATTTTGAATACGTTCCATGGCAGGTGGGTGAGAGTAATAAAATTTTGAATAGAGAGGATCGGGGGTCAGATTACCGGCATTGTCCCGATAGAGTTTTTTTAAAGCAGAAATAAGGTCAGATTTATTGGAATATTGTCTGGCATAATTATCTGCTTCAAATTCATGGGATCTTGAGATGAAAGACATAAGCGGTGTGATAAGAAAAGTATAGATAGGTGTTACCATCATAAATAATGCAATCCCCAACCATGGTTTTATCAAGCTTACACCATGACCTTCATAAAAAACTGAAGCATGATATACCAGTCCCAAAATGTAAAGACCCAGCAGTGTAAAAAGAGTATCTGTAATGATGTGCTTTAATACGTGTTTGTGTTTAAAATGACCAAGCTCATGAGCCAAAATGGCAATGATTTCATTCTCGTTAAGGGTATTTAGCAAAGTATCGTAGAAGACAACTCGCTTATTTTTACCTAAACCGGTAAAATAAGCATTACCGTGCTTGCTTCTTTTCGAAGCATCCATCACCATAATTTCTTTGGAATAAAAATTAGCAGATTGCAAAAGATGATGTATTTTTTCAACTAGTTCGGGAGAACTAAGAGGCGTAAATTTGTTAAACAGCGGGGCGATCCAAGTGGGATAAATAAAAATCATAAAGAGTTTAACTGTAGTAAGAAAAATCCATGCGTACAACCACCATTTACTATCGGCTTGAATCATCAAATACAAAATAGTCGCGATCACAGGTATTCCAATAATGAGTGAAATTAATACTTCTTTAAATATATCCAACACAAAAATTTTAGGGGTCGTTTTATTAAAACCAAATTTAGCTTCGATAACAAAAGTAGAATAGATATTTTCTGGAAGTTGTAAAAGGATTCCAATGAAACCCAAAACTAAAAAGAAGATGGTGCCAGTAAGAAGATCATTTAAGTTAAATTGGCTAACGTAGTATTGGATTAAATTGAGTCCACCTCCGAGGGTCCAAAATAATACAAAAAGAAAATTGATGAAAGTAAAAAGATACCCGGCTTTGATTTTAGCTGAAGAATAGCGCGCAGCTTTTTGGTGATCATCAAGCGATATAAAGTCACTGAAAAGACTAGGTACACAAAATTGATTCAGGTTTATGTGCACTTGATTTCGATAATCCAAATAAAATACTAGCACCAGTTTAAAAATGAAAAAGCTTAAAAATATTGCAGTAACAATACTAGTCATGAACATGTTCCTTAAGTATTTTGTTTTAGTTAAAGATATATCTAACATATATTGCGACTAACGACCACCGTCTTTTTGAGATTAGAGAGAGGAGGACTTATGCGTTTGTTTTTTTTTATTATTTGTGTTTTACCCATTATGACGTTTGCCCATGATTTATCTAAGCTTAATGTGATGTTTTATAATGTGGAAAATTTGTTTGATACAGCACACGACGAAGGAAAAGATGATTGGAGTTTTTTGCCAAATTCTTTAAAAGAAAAAAAAGAACAATGTAAAAAAATTAAAAATTATTATTATCGAAATGAGTGTTTGAAAACTGATTGGACCGACCAAAAATTGGAAATAAAATTATCCAATATCAGGGACGTCATAATCAGCAAAAAAGAAAACCTCCCGGATTTTTTGGGACTTTGTGAAGTTGAAAATGAATTGGTGGTCAGAATGTTAGCAGATAAAATTGGTTATAAGAAAATAATTGTCGCTAATGGCCCAGATAAAAGAGGCGTAGATGTAGCTTTGATCTATAGGGAACATGAAAAAATTAAATATATCGATCACCATGAACATGCCTTAAAGGGAAAATCTTTTAAAGGTAAACCAACTCGGACCATTTTAGAAGTCAATTTTATGATCAATGGAATCCTCCCTTTATCTTTATTGATTAATCATTGGCCAAGTCAGGCCAATCCTTCAGCTTCGCGGATCATAGCCGCTCAAAAAGTTATGGAAATTGTAAATCAAAAAACTAAAAAAAATAATAAGTTAGTGATGATTGTTATGGGAGATTTTAATACGATTCCTACTGACTATCCACACCCCTTTAATGAAGTGATATTCAAGAATAGAGTTTTAGTGGATTTGCATTCAGAATATATGGAAACAAAAAAGATTTCTAGAGAGGAAAAAGTTAGTATTCCCAACGGAACATATTTTTATTACAAGGACATGACTTGGAATTTATTGGATCGTTTTTTTATTACTAAGAACCTTTTAAAGAACAAAAAAATTAAGATTGATCTAAAAAGTTACCAGATCTATACCCCAGATATTATTAAGGATGAATTTATCTACAAGCATGCTAGATATAACAAAGGTACCAAAATTCTGGGCGTGCCTAAAAGTTATAATTTTGAAGCAAGTAGGGCAAAAGAAGCTGGATACTCCGATCACTTTCCTATTATATTGAGTTTGGATCTCTAGAGTCTGTAATGATTTGATCGGAGAGAATTTCAATGTTGGCAGAGGTTTTCATTTCCTCCAATAGGTGATTAATTTCGTTGGTTAAGCTTAGGCACCCATTCATTTCAATATCACGATACCCAAGCTGTTTATCGTTATCTAGAGTGGTGTGAAATAAAAGTCCTTCGTGAGATTCTAACAGATAATAAACAAAATTTGCTTTATCCTTAGGAACCCGTATTATTAATCTTCTAATCTTTCTGATTCTGTTCATCATTATATACCATTATAGATTGACGATGCTGATAATTCCTTTAAAATGGAAATATGATCATATCATATTGAAAAATTTATTGTTTTAAAAGTTTTATTGGTTACAAAGGACAAGTAGTGATGAAAAAATTCAGAAATATTTCTAATCTAAGGCATAAACAGATTTTTACAATGACGATATTGTTTTTTATTTTAACTAGTTGTGGTTATGTTAGTAGAAGGAATAAAGATTTTGAGGCAGGTCAAGATGGTAGCGTGAAAGCGTCTGGTCAAATGGTGCCTAAAGAAGAATATGATGCATTAATGAACAAATATAATCAACTCGCAGCTAATCAGCAAACACCAAGCGGAGAAAGGGTAAGTGAAGAACTGATTAATGAATTATCATCCACGCCTAAAGCTGAATTGGCAGAAACCATCGATGTTTTTGATCAGTCACAAAACAATGAAATAACTAAGTCAAATCAAACACCTCAAACAGCTTCTCCTATTGTAATTGAAGATCCAAATGTTTTTGTCTCTGACAATGAAGTTGAAGCGCAGTTTGCCAAACTTAAAAAAGCCGAAGAGCTTATTGAAGCCAAACAATTCGATGAAGCTTTAGGGTACATAAAAAAAGATACAGAGAAATCATCAATTCCCCAGGTTCGAGTTAAGGCTAAATTTCTTTTGGGTGAATTATTATTGCAACAAAACGAATATGATCTAGCTATGCAAATGTTTGAAGAGATCATTAACCAGTATGCCTTTTCCGGGTTGGTTATCAAAACACTTGGCAGATTGATCCATTGTTCTGAGAAGCTAAAATTAGAGGATAAAAAAACAAAATATTTTTCAATGTTAAATGATATTTTTGGTACAGGATGAACCGAAACGGAGAACATGGATGATTAAAATTTTATTTTCATTTTTGCTAGTAGCTTATCTTTCGAATATTATGGCTGCAGAACTGGATGAATTGGAGTTACTTGATTCTGGAGATGAAGCAGTTTTGCAAGATGTGCCATCAGTGCCCGGGCCGGACTCTAATGGTGGAGGGGATCTAAATTTATCGGAACTAGAAGAAATCGATGACTTAAATTCCTTAAAAAGCGATATTGGTTCCACTATTGTTGAAAAAAAAGAAGAAGCAAAGGATACCAAGAAAACAAAACCAGAATCTGCTACGACGTCTAAAAAAGTTATAGTAGATAAATTTGATTCCAAAGAAGAAGAACAAAAAAAGGAAGAAGATAAACAGTTAAGCGAACTTAAATTGGATGAATCTGATAGTACAGTTGTTTTTGATGTGGGAGAAGAAGAAAAAAAATTAATTGAAATTTCCAAATTTATTGAAGGGAAGATACCTGATAAAGAATGGAATGAAATTTCTGGAACTGCTAAAAATGAACGTTATGTAGTCCAAAAAGGTGATTGGTTATGGAAAATCTCACAAAAACTTTTTGGCTCGGGATTTTATTATTCCAAAATCTGGTCGCTTAATCCTCATATAACTAATCCCCATGAAATTGAACCCGGCATGGCGCTGGTATTTAATACCGGTGATGATGAAACCATGCCAGAAGTTAAACTGGGAGAATATGTCGATGTGACTGATACAGCAGAGGAAAATTATTTTGATTTTAGTTATTTTGGAGATAATGTTGAGCCACCTTGGTTAAAAGAGAGACAAAGACTAAAAGACCAGGGGGTCTACTTTCAATATTCCTCGGATCTTTCTTACGATGACTTGTTCAAGCTGACGGGCAAATTGTCAAAAGAGTATGAGAACTATACTCCTCCTGAGTCAAAATATATTGTAGCAGTTCCCACAGATCAGTACGACAATACTGGTTTCGACAGAACATCCAAACTGATTTTTAATTACAAAGAAGGATTTTATCTTAATTCTTTTGTAACCACTAATCCGGTTATTGATTACGGCAAAATAGATTCTATGCAGGATTACAATATTATCTTGAATAAGCTACAAATATTTTATGTTCATTTTGAACCTCAAGTAAAAGTAAAGGCAGGAGATTTGTATTCTGTTTACTCAGCAGAAGGCGTGGTTTCCCATCCCGTAAGTGATCGGGAAGGATATCGTTATACGATTACAGGCCAGTTAAAGACTTTAAGAAAAAGAAATCATGTATGGGAATGTGAATTGCTGGAAACGACTGGTCTTGTGCAAAGAGGTTCACGTATTACTGCTTATACCCCTAAAATTAACCGAATTATAAAAACCTTCAATAAACGTAGAATTGAAGCAGCTTTCATTGGATCATATGGAGAAAATACCAATGGACTTTCTTACGGAGATGTTGTTTATATGGACCGAGGACGTGCTGATGGCATGGAACTGGGAAATGTGCTAACTCTTTATTCTTTTCATGATAATGGGACAAATAGAAGAATAAGTGCAGATCCGACTTATAAAATTGGCGAGGCGACTGTTATTACTTTGACCGATAACTTTTCAACAGCGTTGATTACTAATAGTGCTCACGCTATGCCGCTTGGAACACTGGGCATTACCAAAAGTCCAGAAGAAGCAGCTGAAACGACAAGGAAAACTACTAAAGATCGTTTAAAAAATTTGACCTTGTCTAAAAAGGAAAATCTAGAAGAGTTGGATGTAGAACTTAATATAGATGATGTTAGCAGCGATCTTCTCCAAAAAGCGGATGAATTAAAGCTGACGGAAGATGAGTTGCATGAATTAGAGCGCCAAGAGCAAGAAAAATCTATCATTAAGGATCATGAAAGGGATTTAAAAGAATTGGAACGATTGGAACAAGACATTGTTGATGCTGAAAATAAATTAAGAGAAGCAAAAGTTGATGAAGATAAATTTTTAGAGGATCACAATTTGGACAACGTCGAAGGAAAAGATAAACCAGACGAAAGTGATAAATTTGATTCACTTGATGATATTGAAAAGAGTGAAGGGCGCAAATTTATGCAGGAAGATTTGAATTCTACTGAAAATCCCTACGGATTAACCGAATTTGATCTTGAAGAAATAGATGAATTGTTGAATACTGATTCAACCAAAGAGTAAGTATAATTGGAGAGTGTTATAATGGAAAAAGAGGCGTTACAGGCTGGTAGTGTTGTTGTTACTAATAAAAGTGCAAAAAAAGTGGCTGGGACAAAAAAAGGACGCAATGTTCCCAAAAAAACTATTGAAGTTAAAAAAACTGTAAAAAAAAGCAAAAAAAAGATCAGAAGTAAAATACTGTCCGGTTATCAATTGGTTATTGTGGAATCACCATCCAAGGCCAAAACCATAAAAAAATATTTGGGGAGAGATTTTCAAGTTATTGCATCAAATGGACATATTAAAGATCTTCCAAAATCTAAATTAGGTGTTGATGTAAAAAATAATTTTACCATTGACTTGGTTCCTATTACCAATAAGAAAGATAAAATTGAGAAAATTCAAAGCATGGCGAAAAACGCCGACAAAATATTTCTGGCACCCGACCCCGACCGAGAAGGAGAGGCAATTGCATTTCATTTATACGAAGAAATAGGCCGCAAACGTAATGTTTTTAGAGTTTTGTTTAATGCGGTAACCAAAAAAAATGTTAGAGACGCCATAGATAATCCCCAGGAATTGGATGTTAAAAAATATGATTCTCAAAGGACCAGAAGAATTTTGGATCGATTGGTGGGATATAAAATATCACCTATTTTATGGGATAAAGTACAAAGAGGTTTATCTGCAGGACGTGTCCAATCAGTTGCTCTTCGCATAATTGTTGAAAGAGAGGATGAGGTTCGGGCGTTTAAATCAGAGCAGTGGTTTTCTATCCATGCCTTGATGAGTAAAGATGATAAAGAATTTAAGGCCACATACTATGGGGATTCTCCGGATAAAAAAGTTGATTTAAATGAAATTAAATCGGTAGAACAAATATTAAAGAAAGTAAAGAATCATCCTTTTAAGGCCATTGAAGTTAAGAAAAAAGAGCGTAGGCAATCACCAACTCCTCCTTTTACAACTTCCAAACTTCAACAAGAAGCCGCTAATAAACTGGGTTTTACCGCTAAAAGAACTATGAGTGTTGCTCAAAGACTTTATGAAGGGATTAATCTTAAGGAGTATGGTTTGCAAGGTTTGATTACCTATATGAGAACCGACTCGGTCCGAACTGAACCGGAAGCATTGGAAGCCTTAAGAAAATATATCAATCAAAAATATGGAACGGAATCTTTATCTAGTTCACCTATTGTCTATACCAAAAAGAAAGGTGGAAAAGTTCAAGATGCTCACGAGGCGATCAGACCTGCTAATTTGGATTTTCCACCAGAATTGGTTAAAGATGATCTAGCCAGTGATGAATTTCGGCTCTATCAGCTCATTTGGAATAAATTTGTATCTAGTCAAATGAGTCATGCGGTTATTGATCAGACCGCTGTGGTTTTTGAATGTCAGGGAGTATTTTTTAAAAGTACCGGATCAATCGTAAAATTTCCTGGCTTTCGTACTGTTTATTTAGAATCTGCCATTGAAAATGCCAAGGCTAAAGACGAAAATTTTGAGATAGCAGGAAATAAGGGAGATAACATACTTCCAGAAATTAGTGAAGGCGAAATACTTCATCCTAAAACAAACCCAGAATCTCTAGAACACTGGACATCACCACCCCCACGCTATAACGAGGCATCTTTGGTTAAGGAACTTGAAGAAAGAGGTATTGGCCGTCCTTCAACTTATGCTGCCATTATTTCAAACATTCAAGATCGAGGATATGTTGAAAAAACGGAAAACCGTTTTCTTCCAACGGAGCTTGGTGGAGTTGTTTGTAAAATGTTAATTGAGAGTTTCCCCAATATTATGGATATCGATTTCACTGCTAAGATTGAAGAATCTTTAGATCAAATAGAAGAAGGTGAAATTAAGTGGAAAAAAGTATTGAAGGATTTTTGGGGAGATTTTGAAAAGACTTTGGAGAAGGCCAAAGGAGAAATGAAAAATCTTAAAAAGCAACTTCTGCCAACTGGCGTGAAATGTGTTAAATGCTCCGATGGTATATATATGATTAAGTGGGGAAAAAACGGTCAGTTTTTAACTTGCTCAAATTATCCGGATTGTAATTCAACTCAAGATTTTAAAAAGACTATTGATGGAAAGATAGACATCATTCCTAAAGAATATGCCAAAAAACCATGTCCAGACTGCGGTAACAAGTTAGTGGTGAAAAAAGGACGATATGGAAGATTTTTAACCTGCGAGATGTATCCTGAATGCAAGGCGACTCTTCCTTATGTTTTGGATGTGAGCTGTCCCGCATGCAAAGTTGGTTTTTTTGCCGAAAAACGAAGTCGTTTTGGTAAACTATTTTATGGTTGTTCCAATTATCCCAAATGTGATAATGCCGTCTGGACCAGACCTTATGCTTATGAATGTGAAGTGTGTAAATATCCGGTAATGGTTTTTAAAGAAACCAAAAAAGATGGTAAGCATCTTCAATGCACAAAATGCAAACACAAGGTTGCAATTGAAAATACGCCCTTCAATTCTGAAGAGGGATAAAGACTATGAATTTAAAACAAATTTTTGCAGTAAATGAAGGTGGTCCTCCATTTATAAAGGTTGTGATTGCTGGAATATTCATGGGAATGGCCAATCTGGTCCCGGGGATTTCCGGAGGAACTATGGTACTAGCCATGGGACTTTATGAAGAGTTTATTGAATCACTTTCAAACATCTCAAGATTTAAATTTACTAAAAAAAGTGTTGTTTTTATTGTCAGCTTGTTTGCGGTTTCGTTTAGTACCATTTTTGCCTTGGCGGGCATTGTTCAATTTTTAATGGAGAATTATTTGTCAGCAATGCTGGCCTTATTTATAGGATTAACCCTTGGAGGAGCTCCAACTCTGTATCATGGAATTGGAAAAATTGATTTTAAAAATGGTCTTTTCATCCTTATAGGTCTTTTAATTATGGCCATCGTGGCATTTGTTTTAAAACCTGGTGGGCAAAATCCTAATATGCTTCTTTATTTTGTTGGTGGTTTTGTAGGTAGTGCTGCCATGATATTACCTGGTATTTCTGGAAGTTACTTACTGTTAGTGATGGGTCTTTACTTGCCAGTTATTGCTGCAATCAATGATTTTAAATATGCTCTAGTGCTTAGTAACCTAGGTTCTCTTATCGCGGTTAGTGTAGATATACTTATACCTTTTTCAATTGGCTTAGTCTGTGGGGTGGTTTTTTTATCGAATCTTTTGAAATACTTATTGAAGATGGCCCCAAAATTAACAATGGCTTTTTTGCTTGGTATTTTGCTTGGTAGTGTTTTGGGTTTGTATCCCTTTAAAATGCAGGATTTTTCTAGACTCACTAAGTTTAAAAACCAAAATAATGAGTTAGTCTTTAGAGTTTTTGGACTCGAAAATAGTGGAAGAAGCGAGTTTTTATCCGGCATATCAAAACTTGGTCGGGATGACTTGAAAATAATAGTGGATGAACAAAAAGGACGTTTACCAACCATAGAAGACGTCAATATAGTTAGAGAAAAATCTGAAATTTTAATAGTTTATAATAAACCCGTGGATCGAGAAGTTCGAGAGTCCGCTAATGACAAAAAGCTTGGAAAAATTCCTTTGATAATTGTATCCGATACGAGTTTTTCTGTGCTAAGATTGATCCTAGTTT
>Ga0208375_1004035_pt1 | contig 11887 bp, 11 predicted proteins | sample RifOxyD1_FD_184038 | JGI IMG/M metagenome (GOLD analysis project Ga0208375, IMG submission 184038) | Soil microbial communities from Rifle, Colorado - Rifle Oxygen_injection D1 (SPAdes) | ecosystem: Environmental > Terrestrial > Deep subsurface > Rock core/Sediment | place: Rifle, Colorado... | reverse complement strand
CAAAATCATCGAGGGCCGTCATCTCAACGATCGGTATGTGATACCAATCCGCCATGATCTTAAACATGTCGACACTCAGATCACGGACCTCTGTTTTGCCATTAATTAAATTGAGCTTTGATAGAATCGACTCTTTATGTTGTGGCGTCTTTGCCTGCTCAAGTTGAACAAGAAGGACAAAATAATCAGTCTGCTTCGTGTTGAGCCCGAGCTTTACTGCAACGGCATAAGCATTTTGAAGAGAAATATTTTTCGATCCTTTTTGAATATCAGAAAGGTGTGAAGGCCTAAGATCAAGATCACGCGCCATGGCTCTCAGTGAATACGCCTCGTTCTTACGCTTTCGCTCGACCAGCACTTCTTTAAGAAAGGATCTATAGTTGGAATGCTCGAATATCATGCGTCGCGTTATATATGTTGAAAAGATCAGTAATGCAATACATTAGTGAACATGCTGTATACATTGAGTGAACGCTTGATGCCACCATTCGCAATATAAAGGATTACTGGGGTATTCTAACTAACCGGAACCCCACACTGTAGCTGCGGTCCAAGGGGCCGTTGATCATACGACTCGTCGATCGCAAAAACTCAGCGCTGCCGTTCCAAGCGCCGCCACGGATAGTATGAATCGAGCTGCCCGTCTTGTTTCTTACTGCCACGTGTACATTCGTAGATGCATCATTGTAATAACTGACATAAACATCTGCGGTCATTTCCCAAACGTTACCCAACATGTGCATAAGACCAAAGTCATTGCCGCAATATCCTGTAAACTCAAGCATCTTGTCAGGGCAAGACTTTACGTTACGGGCATGCGGCGCCCCACTGTCAATAGTGTTTTCCCAATAGTAGAGATAGTTTGCATCAACATGATCGCCCCAGTAGTAATTCGTGGTTGTGCCAGCGCGAGCCGCATATTCAAACTCAGCCTCGGTGGGTAAGCGATAGGTCGCCGTATTATCAATGCGATTCAACTCTCGCGCAAATTGTTTTGCCTCCTGATAAGTCACGTACACAGCCGGATTGTCATTGCCCTCCTGGACAAATTTTTCTCCACGCCAAGGTGTTTCGCCCATCAACGCTTTATATTGTGCTTGAGTCACTTCAAATTGACCAATTTGGAAGCTTTTAAAATCTCTGGCCTTTGCGTGCCTTTCGTTAGGGTAGCCATTATCGTTACCAATGACAATACCGTTCGCTGCTGGAACCTCACAGAATTTCATATTCACAGAGCCATCTAACGTGATCTCAGCCGAATTTTTGCAATCGCTCATCGCTGCAAAGGCAGAAGGCATGGCCAATGATAGGATGGCAGCACCTAAAGAGCAGCGCCAATACGTTTTAGAATTAGTGGACTTCATTTTGGTTACTCGACTTTCTTTTCGCACCATCTTCGCTTTTAACTTTCAAAAGAAAAATGACGCGGCCGCTGATTTCAGTGGTTCATTAATATCATACAAATGCGGTCAAGTATCAAGCGTTAAATATTGTCTACTTCTAAAGAATAATTAATCCATAATGTCCAATACTTATACGCAGCGTAAGCCGGCGGCTCCGCGTCTAAGTGCACAAAATTATGAATCAATTCGGTAACTCGAATTGCGCCGCCGAGAAATTCCAGTACCGTATCCCTTTAATAGTTCGGGACTTATATCCGCCTTTTCCGTCAGGCTCTGCAACTCGTAGTGTTCCACTTTGCGCAATCCTGAAATCCTGCTTCGTTTTTGAATATATTTTTTTATCTCTTGTTAGTTGCCTTGAGCCTTTATAATCCCAAAACCCAAGTCCGAAATACATCGACGAATCGGCTAGACCGAAATTTATAGGTCCACTGACACGTCCATTTCCATCAACCGGCAGCAAAAGAGCCGCCAAGTTTTTTAGAAATAGATCACCGAAAGTTCCATATCCAACGAGACAGGACAAAAGATTAATCTGTGCATCTTTCGAAAAATATCGTCTTAAATCACCCAAATACAAACGTTCTGAAACAGCTCGCCAGTCCTTGCTTGTCGATAGACAATAATTGTTCGAACTGTCTTTATGCCATTGTCGGATATCTGATATTTCTTCGAAACTAGGGAGTTGATAATATTTTGCAAAACTTTTTTCCGGTTTTTTCGACCGGTCTCTCCAGCGTTTGCATCTCCAACTTCTAAGCATCTCCAAATCACGAGGAAATCCCTGTCCCCCCGGTAGACCATGAGCATGGATATTTAAAATAGCAATCTGCCTGTTTGATGTATGTGCAATCATCGCTACGGTATGCAGAAGCTCTTCCAGGGTTGAAAAAATAATCGTAAAAGCCGTCCCGGACTCTTGAAAAATGATTGGCGTTGGATCATCAGAGAAAAAAGGTACTATCGAAACCTTCCAAACATTTCCGTCTTCGTAATGCCTAATCTGATTTTCAAACTGATGAAATCCTGCCAGATCTCTTGAAACAGCAAAAATTGATATAGCGTCTGTAGTAGAAGCAAAAGTATTTGATATAAAAAATGAAAATACTAAAACTGAGAGAACAACATTGATACAAAAAGATCTTAAATGCACACCATGTATTCTCTATCGTTAATGCCGTGGTGTGTCAAGCGTGGTGACTTTCTCGAGCGTTGCTTGACGCCATGCGGCATTACCGGTAAGTAATGACCAGTCATGATTCGAGTATTTTCGATTATTACTCTCGTTATACTTTTTTGTTTTAGTGCCCACTATTCGTTAGCTAATTTACCTCTTAATTGCAAAATGGCTACTGATCAGCTTGCTTCACTTAATGCGCCATTAAAAACTCTGCCGTTGCGAGTGGTTTTAGATTCTGGATTCGGTGCAACTCAGAAAAAAAAGATCATGCAGGCAATTGATGAATGGAATAGTTTTTCAAAGAAAGAACTGGGTAAGACGTTTTTTGTTTTCGATAAAGCAGCTACTAGTAACTATCAGAAATTTTTACTCGGAAACAAGTATTGCCGTGCGAAAGTAGGGGGAAAACCAGAAGGCCTTCTTATCATAGGCGAGAACTCTGTTGCCCACTGGAGAGCAACAGCAGGAGAATTAGAAAAAGGTTCGGCATTTAATCTGCGTTGTTCATTGGGGGATGGAGTCAAACAATCGCAGCAGATTATTGAAATTAGGTTGCCGTCGATAAACTACGATCAATTTCAAAGTGTAGTTCTACATGAACTAGGGCATGCGATAGGATTGCATCACAGTTGCCGATCCGGTGAAGGATTTATTCATTATCGTGACTGCAGCGGTCTGAATTTTCAGCATCCTTATTTTATGGCAGTTATGTATCCAGTGCTTTTATCGACTAGTATTGCGTATAATGACCGCTCGATTAAAGAAAGTCTCCAAAGAAACGATATCGAACGGGCTTATTGCCTGTACGGAGATCGATAAAGTCTATCTTTCTAATCTTAGGTTTAATAGAATTAAAGTTGCCTTCGGGTAAGGGAAAAAAATGAGTATTGACCTCACTGATTTGACAGAAGATATTCAGAATCCCCGATACAAACTTTTAATGCTTGATTTGTCTGAGCCTAGCAATCAGTTTTTCCAAATCGAATCAGAAGTCGCATCGCTAATTGTTATTAGTGGAACCATATTGCTGGAAGGACCGGATAATACGCGTCATTCAGCAAGCTCAGTTACCCCAAGCGCAATTAACGATTTATCCCAAACCCCGGGCTATCATTTATTCAAAGGTTCTTGTTTTCAACTTATTTCTGAAACACCAAAAGCAACATTACTATTAGCGTCGAGCCACGAGGATTTTTTCAAACACTGTGACCATGCAACAGACAGTTTCAAGCTCATTACGCTTTCATCATATACGGTTACAAAACCATGGGGATATGAAAAGTGGTTTACTGAAAACCTTTCACCATTGCCAAAATACGCATTAAAAATGATTTCGATGAAACAAGGGCATCGCTCTTCTCTGCAATCCCATCGGTACAAAAGTGAAACAAATTACGTGATACAAGGTCAAGCTACAGTTCTATCAGGGCTTAAGGCACCAGCCAGTTTTGAGACAAAAGTCGATACGTCTAAGCTGATTTCGCAAATTTATCGGGCCGGTACCGGCTGGTCCAATTCAGTTAATGAGCTTCATCGAGTAATTGCCGAGCAGGACTATGCCGCGATTGAAGTATCAACGACGGAGCTGGACGATGTAATACGATGGCAGGACGACAGCGCTCGCGCTAATGGACGGATTAATGAAGAGCATGGCCGCTAGAGATTTTAAAATTTGCATTCTAGCTGCCGGAAGGGGAACTAGAAACGCGTTTTCGGCGAATATTCCGAAGGGCCTTCTTCCTATTCATAATAAGCCAGTCATTTCTCATCTAATAGAAAACTGTAATCCATCGGTAGAAATTGTTGTTGCGGTCGGACACCAGGCACAAATATTAAAAGAGTTTTTTTCTGTCACCTATCCTGAACGTAAAATCACTTTTATCGATGTTGATAAATATGAAGGCATTGGTTCTGGTCCGGGATACTCTTTGCTTTGTTGCAGAAACGCGCTTCAGACCCCGTTTATTTTGCTTCCAACTGATGCCTATATCGAAGAAAAGCTTGAACCAACCGATTACGCTAACCCGCAAACGACAAATTGGATCGGTGTTAGTCCGGTGGAAGACGGAAGAAGTTTTTGCCTTGTTGAACACAGTAAAGGCGTCGTAACGGGTTTTTGCGATAAACTTACCAATCCACCACCGACGCTTCTTAAGACGGCATATAATGGTATAGCCTTTATTAAGGATTTTAAGGAATTCTTTAATGCATTAGGCACTGCGGCGCGCGCTACGGAATCCGAAAAACAGGTTGCCGATGGTTTTAAAGGTCTTTTACCCCTTGGTCTGCATCTGAAGAAAATTCCGAGTTGGCATGATACGGGGACCACGGAGTCCTATCGAAAGATTTTTTCAAAATGTAAAGATCAGCAGTTAGTTAAGACAGAGGAGCTAACCTACCTTTACAAGAATCGGGTAATCAAGTTTCATCATGACCCACAGTTTATTCAGAAAAAAGTCAGTCGAGCACGGCAATTAAAAGGCTTAGTTCCCGAAATAGATTTAAGTCTCGAACACTTTTTGAGATACAAATATATACCTGGGCACCTTTTATCGGAGGAGCAGTCGCCGGAAAAATTTCAACAGATTTTAGACCAAGCCAATGACAGTTTTTTCAAACGCCTTCAACTGCAGGAACATGAAAGGCAAACATTCAAAAATAATTGCAATGATTTTTACTGTAAAAAGACCTTAAAACGAGTAAATGATTTTCTGTCGAAGTTTCAGTTCAACGATAACGAACATATAATTAATAACTATACGTGTCCTCCTGTTGGAGAGTTATTGGATGAAGTAGATTGGAATAAACTCGTCGATGAGTCTATTCCAACAAATTTTCACGGCGATCTTCAGCCGGAAAATATTTTGATTTCCGCGCAACCCGATTGCGCAGGGAAAGCTGTTTTTCTGGATTGGAGACATGAGTGCATAAATGATTCAAATATAGGTGATCTATATTACGACTTTGCTAAGCTAAAACATGCCTTAATTATTTGCGGACAGGTTATCAGAGAGAATCGATATTCCTTTCACGAAAACGCCAAAAGGGATATAACGCTTACTTTTGATCGCAAACCTAATCTTACGCTTTTTCTCGCAATTTTGGACAATTTCATTAAAGCTAATGGATATAGTAATGAACGGTGTGATTTAATAACCGCGCTGATTTACTTAAACATCGCTCCATTTTATGATGAATATTACGCTAAGTTTCTATTTTACTTTGGTAAACTCTGTCTAAGCAGGTGTTTAAATGAGCATCAAATTATCTGACGCGGACCTAAGCCAATACGTTAAGCTGTACCTGGATGAGAAGCGAAATATTTTAGATAAGTTTCCGATTCAAGACGTCCTTAAGGCCGTTAATATGGTTTTTGAGGTTTATGACAACGGTAAAACGATTTACGCAATGGCTAATGGCGGAAATGCCGGCACGGTAGATCATTTGTATTGCGACTTTAAACACCATCCTTTTGTTTCTGAAGATAAAACCAAAATGCTGGCTAACGTAAAAAGGCTCAGATTTGTTAATCTTTGCTCGTCTTCTTCAGAGTTAACCGGACTAGTAAATGATTTAGGCGGTGAAATGATGTTTGCCGGCGCTTTAGCGCCTGAAGTCGAGGCAGGGGATTTAGTCATGGGCTTTTCTGGAAGCGGTAATTCCCCCAATATTATTAGAGCGTTTGAGGTGGCAAAACAAAAAGGTGCAAAAACATTGGCCATAACAAGAGGCGATGGCGGTAAGTCAAAATCGGCGGATCTCTGTATCATCATTCCTGGAGATTCAAAGTTTCCAGGGCAGACCGGCAAGAATAATAACAATTTTCACTTTGAAGACGCCGTTCTTTATATCAATTCAATCATTATCGGACTGTTGAAAGAAAAGGTTAATCGAGAGGCAAATGCAGCAAGCTGATGTTTTGGAGATAGAGCGTAAAGCCGATTTGATGAGGCAATACATCTGCAAAATGTGTTTACTGTCTAACTCCGGGCATCCGGCGTCATCGTTATCAGCCGTCGATGTCATTGCGGCCCTGTACTTTAAGTCCATGCAATCGGATGATTGTTTCATACTTTCAAAAGGCCATGCTGCCCCAGCATTGTATTCTGCGTTCATTTTAAAAAATATTTTTCCGTTATCCACTCTCCAGAAATTTCGAGAATTCGACAGTCCTTTTCAAGGCCATCCTGATGTACAAAAATTACCTCAAGTTAATGCCACAACTGGGGCTTTAGGACAGGGGCTTTCGATTGCGATCGGACGAGCTTTGGCGATGAGACTCAAGGGCCAAACCAGAAGGTCTTATTGTCTTATCGGTGATGGTGAATCTCAAGAAGGTCAGATATGGGAAGCGGCTCTTTTTGCGGCAAATAGAAGAATTGATAACCTCATTGTATTTACGGACTACAACAGACGGCAAGCGGACGGGCCTTTAGAAGAGGTCATGCCTCTCGGGGATCTTCAAAAAAAATGGGAGTCATTTGGCTGGTTTGTTCAAAAAGTAAATGGCCACTCAATTACGGAAATAACTCACGCCGTGTCACGTGCAAAAGAGATATTGGGACAACCAACAATGATACTTGCTAGTACGGAAAAGGGTTATGTAAGTGCGGATTTAACTGTTCTTGGAGGAGAGCACGCCGCTGCTATGACCAGTGATGTTTACACAAAGGTTATAGAAAAGCTTGGTCTGGCCGATTTCAACATTGGTGATATATGTTAAATCCGGCTCTTGGAACCCGTGACTATTTTGGTTCAGGTATTGTTGAATTGGCTCGTTTCAATAAGAGTTTTGTGGTTATTGGTTGCGATCTCGGTTTGCCAACAAGGACATTAGAGTTTCGAAGAGAATTTCCGGACAGATTCATAGAATGTGGAAATAGTGAAGCTAATGCTTTATCGATTGCAGCAGGACTTGCTCAAGAAGGCATTAAGCCACTAATTTGCAGCTTTAGTCATTTTCTGACATCTAGGTTTCTGGAAATTTTTCAATCAATTGGTCTTAATAACGCTCCAGTAGTACTTGTAGGAACGCATATCGGTTTAGCTATAGGTAAGGATGGTCCAACGCAAATGGGACTGCGGGATCTTGGGTTGATTAGGTTGCTTCCAAATTTCAAGATCATACAGCCTTGTGATGGCGTTGAGACTCAAGAGGCTCTGAAGTACTGCCTAACTAATAATTCTCCCGCTTATTTAAGACTAGGCAGACAGCCGGCACCGAGTATTTTGCCGGAGTCATATAAATTCAAATTCTCAAAAATGATCGAAGTGGTTGAAGGCCGAAAACTTGCGATTATCACTTACGGAGGATTAGTCTCCGAAGTGCTCAAGGTAGCTGAAACCTTTAACAACGCTAGAACAAATAAAGTTGGCGTTATTAATGTGTCTTCCTTGCCGTATGAAGAAAGGCAGCTAAGTAAAATTCTGAACAAATATAAGTCTCTGCTCATAGTCGAAGATCAGTATTATAAAGGTGGCTTGTTTGATGAAGTCGCAGCTTTTATGGTTAAGAGCGGTAAGTCGATTCCGGTAAAACAAGTTGCCGTTACGGATTATGCGCAGTCAGGTAGACCCGAGGATTTATATAGGCACTATCGGTTGGATGTGGCGTCAATTAAAAAGGTCTGTAAGCAGTTGCTTAGTAAATAACTATGAATAAAAAAATAGGTATTTATATTCCCTGTTACAATGTCAAAAATTCTATAGCAAAAGTGCTCGAGTCTTTTTCGGCCGAAACAATCGATAAAGTCTCTGTTTTTCTGATTGTCGAAAATAAAAGTATGGATCAGACCCTAGAGGTGGTGCGCGGATTTCAGGTCGCATCGGGCCCGTCTTCATCCTTAGCCAAAAAGCTCACTATTATTGCAAATCACGAAAACTACGGTTTAGGTGGCAGTCAGAAAATAGCTTACAGCTATTTTCTAAGTAATGGCTTTTCACATTTCATGATCATTCATGGCGACAATCAAGGCAATGCAGAAACGATTGCGCAAAACTTTCTGCGAGAACTGGAGTTGCATCCGGACACGGATTTCATCGCCGCTAGCCGGTTTTTAAAGTCAAGTGATACTAGCCGATACAGTTTGCTTCGAACAGTCGCAAACAAATTTTTTAATTGGCTAACTTATGTTTTATCAGGCGTTCGGATGTCCGATTCCGGATGTGGAATTGTATTAATCAAAACGGCGATTCTGAGAGACATACCATTTCACCTCTTTAACAACTCGGCCCAGTTTAATCCCCAACTCAATATTGCGATCTACTCGAATACCAATAATAAAATTAGCGAAATCCCCATTCAATGGAAGGACGCTTTAGAGGGTTCGAGCATAAGGGCGTTTCGTTACTGCTGGACGTTATTTGAAATCTTGTTACGCTATTTTTACTGTCATCGCATCCGTGGTTTACCGATTGTTGAGTCTTTAGGAAGATCCGAAAACCTGCAAAAATTTGAGTATACAATCTATGATACGAAAAATTAATTCAGAAACAAAAATGTGCATTTCCCTCGCTTCGCGCCAGGGTAATTTCGGAAATACGTTTCATAACTATTTTTATAAAAAAATGAACTTAAACTTCATTTATAAAAGTTTTTCAACTAACGATCTAAAGCACGCGTTACTAGGTGTACGAGCGTTAAGTATTAGGGGCTGCAGTCTATCCATGCCCTTTAAGGTCGCGGCAGTGCAGTATTTGGATGATGTGCACACGCTTGCTAAATCAATTGGTGCAGTAAATTCAATTGTCAATGAAGATGGATTACTAAAAGGATTCAACACCGATTATGTAGCGGTTAAAGAGTCTTTTGAAAAATATTCACTGCCGAAAGATGCAAAAATCTGTGTTTACGGAAGTGGTGGAATGGCTAGAGCTGTTGCACATGCCCTAAGTGATCTTGGATACACTCATTGTACAATTGTAGCCAGAAACGAAGCTACGGGACGTGCACTAGCAGAACGCTATGGGTATGAGTGGAAGAAGGATTTTGAAAAAGGTGAGTGGTTTGTAGTTTTGATAAATGCAACACCGGTTGGGATGCTGGGAGGGGGCGTAACTGAAGCGGCTAGCGCATGCCCGTTTACTGATTTTCAGATCTCAAAATCCAAACTGGTCTGTGACGTTGTTAATAACCCTAATGGCACCCGCTTGCAGGAGCGGGCTATAGCTCTGAATAAGGATTTTATAGGCGGATTTTCCCTTTCGTTAATTCAAGCTCGGGAACAATTTAGATTGTATACGGGGCTCCAGTTGGAGGGAAATTTGGAAGAGCCATTTATTCTCTCATAATCAAGAAATTAGTGGGCCACACTAGAAATAGTGGTGCTACAATAGGATAGATGCCAAAAATAGCGAGCGTGCGAGAAACACCTTTTCTTCCTGTCTTGGTTTTTCTTTTTGGCGTTATTATTTTCAAAATCATCGATCCTACTGAAACCTGGCCGGAGTCTACGGACATTTTTTTACCTAAACCTAATGACGAGCTTAAATTTACGCCCTTTCTAACTAATGGACTGAAGCCTATAGTCTTTTCCCTTGCTTTAGTTCTTGCGTATTTGTCGTCATCGATTTTAATCGGCTATCGGTTAATTTCACGGTTTCTGGCGTCAGTAGATGTGTCCTCGGTTGTTAAGCTTTGTGTAGCGTTTTTACCTGGCTATCTTGTAGTGGTCGGTCTTGTTCGGATCGTTACTATTATGTTTTCTCATTCTTCGGCAATGTACCTTGGTTTCTGCCTTCCAATTGTTACTGCAATTGCCTGCTCGTATTCTTTGCTCAATTCTAAAAAGGCTCACAAGAGTTCGGCAAAAAGTAATCGCTCAATACCGGTGCTTGGAATTGTTGTCGTGTTTTTTATAATGCTGATCACAAGAGTGCAGCTTGGAACTCATTTCCTAGTTGGTGACGGTACTTACGCTTTTCTGTCCTATTACCATGAACTGCTTTCCTCAATAGCCACTCGCGCCAATGAAAGGCTCCCTCTTGTTGATCAGCACTATGATGAATTTGTTTTTAACTATCCGCTAATACTTCTTGGGTCGGTAAAACTCAATTCGGCTTTCTTTTTTTGGATGTTAAATGTTGTAGGTGCGACCGCATGTTTTTACGCTTACTATTTTCTTTTTCGAAAATTACGCCTTAACGTAATTAATTCTGTCATAGCCACGGCTTTCATTTTTTGGGGCTCTTATACCTTTGCTCCTGATAATTATTTGTTAATGTTCGATTCTGGAAATCCACAGGCGGGCAACCTCCATTTGGGCAGACAGATTTGCAACCTTCTTCCTGTTTTCAGTATTCTTTATTTTAGATATCAAGATGGGAGTACTGGAAAAAATGCAAACACAGGTGAGAGTGATTGGCTCAATACGGTTCTGTTTTTGCTATTTTGTATAGGTCTTACTGCAGTTTCTATTCAAAATGTTTTGTTCTGGTGTCTTACTTCAGTAGCGTGGATCATTTATAGGTTTGGCAATGGAGCATCTTTCTTGGGTTCAAAGAAAGTATTATATGCAGTTTCATTCATGTGTCTGATGCCTTTTCTTACATACGGAGTTTTAGACAAATTGAGCATCACTAATGCTGGAGTGCCTGTGTTTGTTTCCGCTTGTGTTGGCGTGGGGGTGCTCGGATACTGGTTTATCTATAACAGTAGTCGCTTAGGTCAAATAATCAGACGAATGAATCATACTGCGTTTTTACTTGTTGGTGTTGTGATCCTCACTTTAATTTTTGCCGTTAGTTTTGGTAATGTCGGCACTGCCAGCTTGCGGAGCTTTTTCGCTGATTATGTGCCGGATGGCTATTTTTCAAAGATGTTATCGAGAGATCTAGTCAGTCAAGAAAAGCCATTTCATATTTTTGCTTTCAGTGCGTGTGAGATAACAACTCACTGTAAAAATATTGTGCACTTTATCGGATATTACGGAATGTTGTTTGCAATGACCCTTTCTTCATTTTTATTATTAAGAACAAAGGATTCAAAGAGCGATGGTACAGAGAGTACGTTTTATTCTTTTTTTGTATTGCTGTTTTTAACACTCTTAGTGGCGGCTTTGTTTTTTACGGACTTTGTCACTGGTCGTTATTGGAACTGGTTATCAACTAGATTTATAGAAGTGCCGACTATTGCGATTATCATTCTATTCTTTGCTACGGTGAATTCTTATTACAAAAGACAGGAACGCTGGGCAGTATTCGCGGTAGCATTGTTTTGGACCGTCTTGCCATATGCGGCAAACAACAGGGTAGGTCAGTTTATAGAAAATTTGAGTTACTTTCCGAAGTTGTTCATTAATTAGGC
>Ga0208375_1004034_pt1 | contig 11894 bp, 2 predicted proteins | sample RifOxyD1_FD_184038 | JGI IMG/M metagenome (GOLD analysis project Ga0208375, IMG submission 184038) | Soil microbial communities from Rifle, Colorado - Rifle Oxygen_injection D1 (SPAdes) | ecosystem: Environmental > Terrestrial > Deep subsurface > Rock core/Sediment | place: Rifle, Colorado... | reverse complement strand
CGCGTTATAAAGCGCGCGAATCTCCGACGCTGACAACGCGCGATTAAATATCATAACATCGTCGATGGAGCCGTTGAACCACTCATCTGAACCAGGAGGATCATGACCAATTCTTATTTTACAAGTTGAACAAGATTGAGTAAAATTAATAATTAAAGAAGTAGATTTATCTAAATCACCATTAATATAATGATTTAATGTACTTCCATTATAAGTTACAGCGACATAAGTCCAAATATTATTAGCTAATGCAGTATTGCTATCAGAATAATTTATTGTCCAGGGACTATAGGAATTATAACTAAATCTTAGTTTGTTTCCAGAATGTGCTAAATGCATTACATAAACCCCTACATTAGTATTAGATTTTCCAACAATTCCTGCCCAATTGACGTAACGATTAATCTTTATCCATGCAGATAAAGTAACTGAATTGGTTAAATTAAATGACTGAGAATCATCAGAATCAATAATATCATTACTCCCATCAAAACTAAACCCCTTCCCCATTTTTCCAGAAACATTTTGTACAGCCCCAACAGCTGTTCCATTATTTCTTCCCATATAATCTATAACTCCTGTTCCAGATGCATTTACATCATCCATTCGCCACCAACTTACTAAAGAACTATTAAAGTCAATAAATGCAGAATGTTCGTTTGTGTCAGAAGTTGAAACATTTACATAAATAGAATTTGAATTTGTATAAGAGCCGTTTTCAAAAGTTGGCGAGACCAAAGAAATATTTGAAAAAATTGTATCAACAATTTGTGTTCTCAAAGTTGTTGTGTTTTTATTATTTGCAACATCTGTAATTGTGACGTTGTAATGATAAGTTGTGTCGGAAAGAGAGGTGAAATTAATTGAAAGATTTGAAATTGTATCTGATAAAGTGTAAGTTGTTGAATTAACTAAAGTAAATGCATTCGTTGAATTATACAAATTAAAACTTATATTCGCGGGATTTAATTCTGTTATAGAAACATTTACAAAAACAGAATTTGAATTTAGTCCAGTTCCATTTTCTAAAGTTGGGGGGACATAAGAAATATTTGGTGTGATGTCTGTTAATCCGCTTGTCTGCAACATAATATTTGAAGTTAAATTAATTGAAGAATTTGTAAAAGTATGTATGCCTGCATGAGTTATATTAACTAAATAAAGTGGCTCGTAAGTTGTTGTTGTTCCTCCGACGCTGTCATTTGTTCTGGTGTATTGTAAAAGTGCTTGTCGTGTTATATTTCCGTTTGAACCAGTTAATTTTGAAAATACAAAATTGCTTGTGCTATTAAATCCCGAAACATTTGCATCTGAAACATATTGCCCAACTTGATTTGTAACATTTGTCTCCAACCACCAATGCATATTCAAAGTTCCATTTGCACCTGCTGTCCAAGAAATATTTATCGGGCTTCCGTCGGAGCGAGTGACGTTTGTGAAATTCCAGATACCTTTACCAGTAGTCAAAGAAGATTTAAAATCATTTAAACTTGATGATGAAGAATTTAAAATGCTATCAAATAAACTGAAATTTCTCTGTGAACCATAAACATTAAATGATTCTCCAATCGTTCCATAAGTGAATATTTTAATTCCAGAAAAAGTATTATTATTAGAATTACCTTGAAGATAAATTCCAAAAGAATTACCTGTTCCAGAAGTAATAATAGTGGTATTAGAAATTAAATTACTATACCCTCCATCAAAGTATATCCCGATACCATTAGAACCAGAAGCATTTATACTATTATTTACTAATTGATTATTGTTTGAGGAAGTATAAAGATAAATCCCATTACCTCCACCAGTAGCATTTATTAAATTATTTGAAATAGTCCCAGAAACAGAGTTTGAATAAATAACACTTGCTGATGAACCAGAAGTAATTAAATAATTATTTGAAATTATATTTTTATTATTTCCTGTATCATAAACCCCGTAAGCTGTTGAACTAGAAGTATTTATTTTACTATTACTTAGGGTATTATTATTCGCCCCAGTTAAAAGATAAACCCCATAAGCAATTGAACCAGAAGTATTCACCACATTATTTTCTAAAACATTATTTGAAGAACCTTGATATAAATATAAACCATAGTCCAAAGATTTATTTGTGAAAATTCTACTTGAAGAAATATTTGATTTGTTTGTCATCCACAAATTTAATCCGCCGTTTGAGAAATTTGAATTTGAAATATTTATTCCTGTGCAGTTCGCGAAAATAACTTGTCCGTATTCTTCAAAGTTTACATAATCTAAAACTAAATTTGATTTTGAATAATTATACCAAACTGGTTTGTTGTCTGCGAGGTTTGTGCTATCTATTGTTTGGTTAAAGTGTGCGGAAGTGGTACCTGTGATTAAAAGAGGTTTAGTTAAAGAAGTTAAATTATTTAAAAAAAAGCTATTATTTAAACCTGACTCAATTGAAATAGAGTTAGTTGCAGACTGATTAGTAAAGAAAATATTATTTGTAAAAATACTATTTGAACAACTGCCAGTAAGATAAAGTGCATAAAGAACAGAACTTTGGTCACAATAAACTTTTACATCATTATTAGATACATTTGATTTATCAACAACATGCATCCAAATTCCCTTGTTAGTCCCACAACTTCCCCCAGAATTTGTACTTATATTATTATTATATACAAAATTAAATGAACTTGTTGATAAATAAACTCCTGCTCCTCCATTCCCTTTTGTAAGGATAGTATTAAAAGACGAATTTGAATTTGAAGAAGTAAGTATTTGTATTCCATAAGCAAGCCCTCCATTCGTGGTTATATTATTATTTAAAATTGAATTTGAATTTGAATTTGTTGTTAAAAAAACACCATTACCATATCCTGCAATAGTTGTAATAGTATTATTCTGTATTGTTCCATTATTTGCATTAATAAAATAAATAGAATATTTATTATTTGGTGTATTTATTCCCTCAATAATCTTCGCATTCTTCACCGTCGTTCCATTATACCCTTTAACATAAACCCCATAACCAACAGTTCCATTCGCAGAATAATTTATTGTAAAACCTGCTCCGTCCAAAGTTACATTATTTGCTGTGATGTTGAAACAGGTTGAGTTTGAAGTGACATTGTTTGTTAAAATATAAGTTGCATTCGCGACATTTAAAGTTGCGCAATCAGAAATTGCAGAAGAAAAATACGACGCTGTCGCGCTTGAACTTGAAACTCCGCCAATTAAATAAGGGGTGTAAAAATTATTTGCGTCGCTTAAGAATTTGAACTCAGGCAAGACATTTGTCGTCGCTGTTGGAATCGCAACTTGCATTCCTATTGTGTAATTTCTAAATTCAGGTATTGTAAATTTCGCGCGTCCTTTAACATAAAGTTCTTTAATTTCTGCTTCTGATAAACTTCTATTGAATATCATAACTTCGTCTATGGAGCCGTTGAAAAAATTTATATTATTTTGTCGCTTTCCAAAAAATTGAAAAGAATAAGGAATTGAAGCATTATAAGAATTATTTCCGCAAAGAACAGAATTTAAATAAATTTTCATTCCTTCTGAACCATTCATAGTAGCAGTAACTAAATGATACTCTCCTGTTGTTATAGAACGACTGCAAGTAGCTTCATTTGCAATAGTTCCGGTGTGTCTTGTATAAACAAGTTTTCCATTTGCATCAATATCAATTGTATTACCTTGCCAAGAATCTGCATCTACAAGTGTCATCAGGGTATTATTTTTATTTGCATTAAACCATACTGAAATGGTATTATTATTTCTTGTATCACTTAACACATTATTTAATTGAACATAATCCCCGTTCCCATCAAAGCTCACAGCGTCGTCAAAAACTCCGCTGGTTAAATTCGGTCCTGCTCCAGTCCTTGTTAAAGTTCCGTTGTTAGAATTTCCTGACCAAAAAGAATTTCCAGATAAACGCTTTACCAAAACAATATCGTTCTCAACATCAACGTCGTAAATTTTTCCAAAATAATTTTCTTTTGAAATTGATTTTACTTTTACAGGTTTATTTTCTGAATCCATAAAATAAATTTCTTTTCCCTCTAAATAATTTTCATAAACTTCGGTGATTGGTTGAAGAGAGAAATCAGATAAATTTAAATAATCTAAATTTTTAGAAACATCTATGACAGAAATTGTGGTCAAAGTTGATGTGCCTTTAGAATTTAAAGAAAGATTTGAATTAACATTAGCCAAAATAATGAAATCTTTAGTAAATGAGTTAGAACTTTCAGTAGCAAAAGAAATTGTTTCAAAATCAGAATTTTCTGAAAAAGATGCAGAAGAATTAGCCAATAAAGTAAAAAATTCTATGCATTTGCAATTAAATAAATTATTATAAATGGAAATTGTAATTGACGCAAATGTTTTGTTTAGAACTTTAATTTCACAAGGAGAGATATTAGATTTAATATTTAATAAAAAGTTGAAAATATTTGCTCCACTCAAACTTAAAGAAGAATTTTTAAAACACAAATCAGAGATAGTTTTTAAATCAAAAATTTCTGAACAAAACTTTAATACTTTATCTTTATTAATATTCAAAAGAATTTCATTTGTTCCATTTTCTAAATATGAATCATTTTTGCCTAAAGCAAAAGAATTATTAAAAGAGCATTCAAAAGATGAAGACTTTGTAGCTCTTTGTTTATCAAAAGAAATTTCGCTTTGGACATATGAAAAGTTATTATTTAAAATCGGCGTTGGAATTTCAACTAAAGAAATTTCAGAATTCTTACTTAAAGAATAGACCTTATGTTTTTCGCTCACAACTAAATCGCTTTCATCTTCTAAAATTATTTTATACATTTCTTTATCATAATTAAAAATTTGTCTTTCTTTTGTAATTTGAAATTCAATCTCCCCTGTTTTTTGATTTAATGTCGCGACTTCTTCTTTCCCATTTAAGTCAGCAAAATATTTCCAAGAATAATTATAACACTTTTTATTTTCTAAATTACTTTCTAATTTGTCGTCAGATTTTTCATTATCTTTATCGCACGCAAGCGCACTTTCATCAGCGCCGAAGGCGCCAAATTCTTCTTCAGAATTGTCGTCGGTAAAATTATTTTCCCCGCAAGAAACTTCTTCTCTAACTAAAATCTTCGTCTCATTATCATAACAATATCCAGAACTATCTGTAAAATTATTTAAAACTAAATCATCAAAATGCCAATAACCAACTAATCCATTAAAAGTTGAATTTACTTTTGCATTTCCATTTGCTGTTCCATTATTTAATCCTTTGTTGTCAATTCCAATTGTAGAGTTTGTATTAAATCCCCACCACGAAACTAAGTTCGCGTGTTCATAACCAACAATGTCTCTGCCCATTTCATAAAGTCGTTTTATTTCTGTTGAATTCAAAGACGAATTAAATATCATAACATCGTCGATGGAGCCGTTGAAATATTGTGTTCCATTAATTCCAATTAAAATTGTATTGTCAGTTCTATTAAATGGGAATTCTATTCCAGTTCCGCCATTATAATTATAAGTTGAATTATAAACAACATGAATCCAATTTGAAACATTTGTTTTATACCACAAAGAAACAGAATTATTATTTTGAGTAGTTGTTGCTGAAACATAATCCCCGTCCCCATCCAACTCCAACCAGTGCTCGCCTAAATCATAATTTCTATAATCTTTTGAAATATCCCAAGTTCCAACTCTTGTAGAAACATTTGTGCCCTTATTTTTTTCAACATCTGCAGTTAAATTTAAATTATCAAATCCAGAAGAAATATTAAATTGTTTTACAATTTGGTTTCCTGTTGATTTAAATCTTGCTGATTGATTGTTGTAAATATCTAAAATCTCCGACGCTGTTAAAGAAGTATTGAAAATCATAACTTCGTCAAGAGAGCCGTTGAAATATCTTCCAGCAGGATTTGCCCTTCCTCCCATAGATAGATTATTAATTGGATTATTTGTTACAGTTATTCCAGAACCTTTTATTGAACCATTTAAGTATAAACTTGCATTACCTGTCGCCTCATCCCAAATACATGCAACATGATACCAATTACCAGTAGTTATGGCCCCAGATTGAATTGAAGCTCCTCCATTATTAACATAGAAATAATAATTTGAATCTGTTCCAGACATACAACCTGGGTCGCTTACATAAGCTTGTGCCCCATTTTCCATCATTTCAGATCCAGCAATATTTCCATCTGATTTAAACCAAAATATAATTGAATAAGAATTACTTGCGGTAATATTTGTATTTGCTTTAACAGAATCCCCGTCCCCATCCAATTGCAAGGCCTCACCATAAATTGCACCTGTTTCATTTGCAACTGCATTTCCCGACGCTGTTCCTTCATTATTTCCAGCTAAATCAGATGCATTAAATCCCTGTGTGTTTTCTTTGTCGCCGTCAAAACTCCAGTAACCAACTAAATAATTATAAGGCCGTCCCCGAGTTGAAATTGTCAAGTGCGTGTTGTTCTCTGTTTTGTTAAACATTTCTTCTGTGATGTTCATTAAATAATGCGAAGTGTTTGTTAATTGCCTATCTTCGTCTTGAACAAACAACCAGCCGTCGTTATTCAAAACATCAAAACTCAAATTCGCATTTAAAATTGTTCCAGTGTTGTTTGAGTCCTTAACATTTACATAATCAATATCTTGCGAAGTCCCAGAAAAATTCATCCACCATTGTGTTCCGTCTGCGCGACTTCGCAAATAAGCAGGTGCTCCAGAAATTCCTTGAATATTTAGCGCGCCAGTAATATTATAATTTGGTTTTGTAAAATTCCCCCCTGCTTCAAAAAATACATAACTTCCCTGCTTTGTAATATTTAAATTATAAAAAGAAGAGTTCCCATAAATTGTAGCATTTGAAGTTCCTGCGAAAATAATTGTGGAATTTACTCCTGCTGAAAAATTTCCCGACGAAGTTTTATTCAAGTTTCCGTAAATTGTAAAGTTTATTCCTACTCCTGGATTTGAAACATTGAAAACAGAAATATTTAATTGTCCTGCATTTTTAATTGTAATATTTCCTACAATTGTGTCGGATACATTTTCTGAAATTAAAGTTGTTGCTGTTGTTGAACTTCCATTATTATCAATAATTAAGTCGCCATAAGTTTGAGTTGCTTTTTTTAGATAGATGGTGCCTGCTGCAGCATTAACACTTGTGGCATTTCCTCCCCTTGCATTAATAAAAACCACAACCCCAAAATCAGTTCCAGTTGTTAAACTTACGGCAATTCTTCCTCCGCCACCGCCAGAATTACCAGAAGCAACCCCTTCTCCTCCAGAAGAATCTAAAATTCCGCTTCCAGAAATGTTTTTTGTGATAATATTAATTGAGCCCCCTGCTCCTGCCCCTCCCCATGAACTACTCAACTTCGCGCCTGAAGCAATAATTGACCCTTCTAAAATAATCTCTCCAGTTAAATTAATTATAATTACTCCTCCACCAGTACTTGCAGTATACCCTCCTATACCGATTGGTCCTCCACTTCCCAAACTTGTAGGATAAGTTACAGACCCATAAGTTAACTTACTAGCTGTTCCTTCATAACCTGTTCCACCAATTCCCCCATGGCTACCTGCAGCTGCACCACTAGTTGTTAATGCTCCTGGCCCCTGCCCCGCATCATACCCTCTATCGCTTACATTTATTTTCCCCCCACTTTCCAAAGTAAAATTCCCTTCAACAACTAAATTCAATCTATAACTTTCATTATTTGAATTATCTGTATGTGTCAAAGTTCCGTTAGAAATTATTACATTTTCTGTAACATTCAATGACTTATTCCAACCAAGTTTGGATTCAATTGTTCCGTTATAGCCGATTGAAATATTTAAGGAATAAATTGCTCCTGCAAAAGTTGAATTAATTAAAGAATTATTTAAATTACCCTCGTCAAAGACAACTGCTGTTGTTTCATTTGGAATTCCAATTCCTCCTGCGCCCCCTGAAGTCGCAGACCAAGAACTTGCATCTGTCCAGTTTCCGTTGTTCAAACCAACCCAATAATAAGTTGAAGCAGGAGGGTCAGCATAGTAAGTGTATAAATATGCAACTTCATCTGCACTCAAACTTCTATTATAAACTCTAACGTCGTCGATAGTTCCATTAAAATATCTATCTTGCCCTGAAACTAAATTCGCACCAATTGTTGCTTGTTGTCCTGTTGGAATTGCCAAAGCCCCGACAAGATCTGTAAAATTTAAAATCCCGTTAATATAAACCGTTCCATAACTTCCATTATAAGTTCCAACAAGATGATACCACTGACCAAGATTAATTGCTCCTGTTGAATCAACCTCGTCCCAATCATCTCCATTCAAAGCAAAATGAACATTACCAGCAGTAGTAATTGAAAGTCCCCAGCCCTTCATAGCTCCATCAGAACTCTCATGACCAAAAATTCCAGATTGAACTCCTCCAGAAAGTTTATTTAAATAAATCCAAGCTGAAATAGTCAAACCATTTGTTAAATCAAAACTGCTTGGATTAACTATTGCAATATTATCATTTATTCCGTCAAAACTATAAGCCCCTGTTCTAAATTTTCCAGAAGAATTATAAGTCGCTCCATTAATTGTCCCATTATTGCCTCTTTCAGAAGAATCATAGGCATTAGAAGAATTAGAATCAAGATTTAATTTCCAATATCCAGTAAGATTTTGCAAAACATTAAAACTCGCAGGGTCCACAACATAATCATACCAAACATCTCCAAAACTTTTTAAATCAAAAACATTTTGCGAGCCAACCAAATTATTCAAAAATATTTTATACATTTTGTTTTCAGAAATATTTTCAAACTCTGCAATTTTCAAATCTGAATCTTTTTCATAAACTTCAACGCGAGAAAAATTTTCAACAACACTCGCGTTTTCTAAATCCAAATCTAAAAGCCAATCATACCCAGAAATATTTAATTCATTTTCTAATTGATTTAATTCTTCTTCAAGTGTCTGCGACTGCACAAATACAAATCCAGCAATTACTAAAACAATTGCAATTATCAGAAATAAATTTATGAAATTTTTAGTTTTCATTCCTCCTCACCAAAAAATTTAAATACACTTGATTCCATTTTATTTTGTTAATGCTCAGTATGGTCTTCGGACAATGCTGAGCCATTATTTTCTTTAATTATTTTATCAAGAATTTTATCCAAGTTAATTGTAAAATCGCAAGCATCTCTAAGATTAGACGACGAAGTTTTGCTAAAAAAAGCATTTCCAACTTTTTTTCCATATTTTTCTTTAATAATTTTCACAGAATCAGTAAAATCTTCATCTCCACTCACAACAATAGCCACATCATATAAATTGTCAACAGCACCCATTAAAAGATTGTTCGACAATTTTACATCATCACCCTTAACAAGATAAGTAAATGAACTTCCGACTTTTATTTTTTTAAGCGTGCAAAGAACAACTTTTAATTTCGGAATTTCATTTAAAATCTCAATAAACCTTTGGTGTTTCCAATATTTTTTTTCATCTTCTTGAATATCTAAAGGAGCAACATAATAAAACGCCTGAACCAAATCTCCCTCTTTTGAAAGTTCGTCAATTAATTTTTTAAAATCTATTTTTTTGCCTTTTTTACAAGTGCTATAATAAAAATTACTTCCATCTATAAAAATCATAATACGTTTTTTAGTTTTCATTTCTCAAAACCCGCCTCCAAAAAATCTTGCTTTGTCAGTTTAACATATCTTGAAACAGAATTAATTAAATGAAAACTTCTTGAAAAATTTGTATTTCTTCTTTTAGTAAAGTAGGTATAAAGAATAATCTCTAAATTAAACTCCCTTAATTGATTTATCACTGGAACAAAATCACTATCACAAGCAATTAAAATTATTCTTTTAATCTTAGGAAATTTAATCGGGATTGAAACTAAATCCATAGTCATTAAAGTATCTACTCCTTTCTGGCAAAATTTAAAATCATCTGAAGAAACTCTAATCCTCTGACATCTCCCTTCTCGAATTATAAAATCATTTTGTTGTTTTAATTTATTAATAAAACGATCGTAATTATCTTTTCTCAATTTTTCATTTTTTTCAGGTCTTTCTGATTGAAATGGGGGGGCAGTATAATAAAATATTTTAATGCAATTCAAATTTTCTTTTTTAGAAAGATTTTCAGAAAACCGGATTACATCATAACTTAAATATTTCCCATTTCCAAAGTATTTAGAAAGTTTTGATAAAAATCCTGCGTCAACAAAAACAAGAGTATTTTCAGAAAAGTAATCATCTGGCGACCTTTTCAGATCACCAGGGAGCATGTTAGTTCTACTAAATCCCTCTGGTTTATAAACTTTTTCTTTCATTCATTTCCCCCTAAAATTTTTTTAATCTCATCAATTCTTTTTTTCTTTTCATAAATTTCATAAGGAACTTCAACTCCGTCGACAATTACTGAATTTTTTCCTCTTGCGTAAATTGTAATGTCTCTATCTTTAGTCAAATTTTTCTCAAAAGTTACTCTCAAATAATTTCCAGAAGGAATTAAAACAAAATTATTGTCTTGAGATTTCACAAAATCATAAACATCTTCCAAGAAAGTTCTGTTAGAATCAAGATGTTCTGCTTTTGAAATTTCAATAACTAATTCATAATTTTGTTCAGATAAATGCGGAACAATCCATTCAATATAATCAACATAACTATCGTTGTCTAAATCATAAGCAGTGTAATTAACAGAAATCCTTTCAGTAAGAATTTCATTCATGAGGTATCCACCGGAGGCATCGAGAGTTTTCACGAGATAATCCTCAGACGAGTGAGGGCTCGAGTTTGAAAGATACCTCGTCTCCGGAACAGAAAAGGAGAAGTTACTGTAAGGAGAACCTTGGTTCTCCTCATTTTCAATTTTCTCGACGACGATTGTAACATTTTCAATAGTTGGGTTTTCTGTTGGGTTCTCCTCAGCGGAAATAATTTTAACAACCTGTCCTGTTAATCCGCCTGTAATTTTTACAAAAATATTTTTTAACCAATTAAAAACCCCCAGGTTTCCATTTCCAATTACTTGTCCGGTAATAAATCTGCTTGCTTCAAAATTTTCAGAATTATTTTCAACAAAAGTTTCATTTGTCGACGGAGTTTCGGTTTTATTTTCTAAATTTTCTTGAGTTGAATTTTTGTTTTCAAGATTTTCTGTCTCATTAATTGATTGATTTACCGACGCATTTTGGTTTTCAGTTAAATTTTCAATTATCTGATTTTCTGCTGTTTGATTTTCTATAACTGTTTCATTTGTCGTAGATAATTCTGTTTCATTAATTGTTTGATTAATTTCTTGAGTTTGATTTTGAATTGTTTCATTTTCAGAATTTGTCTCATTTACCGACGGAGTTCCAATTGTTTTATTAGTTTTTATAACCCAATATAATTTTAATTTATCTGTATTTTCAATTTTTATTTTATAATTTTCATTTACTAGAGTATAAGCAAGAACATTTGTGTAATTTAATTCATCTGGTGCAGAAATTATAATTTGTTTTTTAGTTCCAATCTCAATCTCGTTTGAATTTGGAGCCACTGTAAAATATTCAACTGCAACCTGTTGCGAATTTTTAGCAACATCAGTTATATTAATTATTTTTTTATCCAAAGTTTCAATTATTTCTGCGCCTTGCAATTCTTCTGAAATAACATTTCCGGTTAAGAAAGATTTTCTCTCCAAAACTTTTTCATTATTCTGCGATTCTTCAAATGCCTTTCTAATTTCATCATCTTTTTTTACTGAAATATTTTCTGCGGATTTAGGAATCTCGACGACAAAATCAGAAATATTTGAATTATTTGTGTTAATCAATTTCATCCATTTTACTGGTTTGCCGATAACTGCTTGATATTGAATGGTAGTTAAAGTTTCAGCGGTTAAATTGATAGAAGTAGAAT
>Ga0208375_1004029_pt1 | contig 11909 bp, 15 predicted proteins | sample RifOxyD1_FD_184038 | JGI IMG/M metagenome (GOLD analysis project Ga0208375, IMG submission 184038) | Soil microbial communities from Rifle, Colorado - Rifle Oxygen_injection D1 (SPAdes) | ecosystem: Environmental > Terrestrial > Deep subsurface > Rock core/Sediment | place: Rifle, Colorado... | reverse complement strand
CAGGTTAATCACTTCTAAACCAGATGCCCAGGCATACAAAGTTTACTGGAAAAATAATAAATATCATCAGGAAACAATTGAAAAGAAAAAAACATTCTCTCCACTTGATGAATTATTAAGAAAGTAACGGAAAACTGCCCTTTGATTCTTTATCTTGATGTATCGCTTCGCTCCTCGACTATATTGCATTCTTACTCCACTTCGTTCCGTTCAGGGAATTTAACAGCACGCGACGATAATAAATGCTTAGATATCTTTGGCCATGACTGTTCTTCGGCCGTTCTCTTTTGCTCGCATTGCTGCATCAAGAATAAGCTGTTTTACTTTCTTATCTAATTGCTCCATAAAATCAGCTGACATGTTCTGCATGCCCGCTTCTCGCAAGATATCTTTAATTTGTGTTCTTGCTGTAATCATAATCTAGATGGTATAAGAGTATATTTTTAAAGATTGTGCATAAAACATAAATAACAGCAAGATTATCTTTCAGATATGGAACAGTGTATTTTTTGTAAAATTGTGAAAGGAAACATTCCTTGCCACAAAATATACGAAGATAATGATTCCCTTGCCTTCTTGGATGTTAAACCGCATGCCAAAGGGCACACCGTTGTCATTCCCAAGAACCATGCCGTTACCATATTTGATCTTAACGACAAACAGTATCAAAAGCTGATGCTGGACGTGAAAAAAACAATGAACATCCTGCAGGAAAAATTAGGTCCTGATGGGTTTAATGTCGGCTGGAACCATCACACTGCTGCTGGACAAGTTGTTCCTCATGTTCATATTCATATCTTCCCTCGCTATATTGGTGATGGAGGGGGAAGCATGCATTCCATTATCAGAAATCTTGGAGAACTGAGTGTGGATGAAGTGGCGAAGTTGTTTACATGAGAATTGAAAAGAAGATTTTGCCGCAGTACTTTGAGAAAATTCTTTCTGGTGAAAAAACATTTGAATTACGATTAGCTGATTGGAATTGCAATGAAGGAGATGTTCTTATTCTTAAAGAATGGAATCCTGAAAGTAAAGAATACACCGGACGGGTCATCGAGAAAAAAGTGGGTTCTGTGCTCCGATTTAAGCCATTTCAATTACCTTTCTGGTCTGCTGAGGAAGTAGAAAAGTATGGGTTGCAAATTATTTCTTTAAAGGAGAAACCTTAATAAAGAATCTTTTAACATTTCTGCTTATTGGCGGTGTAGCTAAGCTTGGCCATAGCGCGACGCTCATAGAGTTGAGCGATGAGGCTTTTGTCCAATGATTAATCGCTTGAGCCACGTCGAGGTCGGGAGTTCAAATCTCCCCACCGCCACATTTTACCATGGTTCATCTTGCCGGCCCAAAAGACAAGTACTGTTGTTCTCGATGTAAATCATGCCATTGTGATGTCTATGAATACGAAGGAAAGAAGTATCTTTATTGCTTAGACTGCGGTCATGAAGAAACGATGGATTAAGTTTATGGATCTCGTGGCCAGAAACGCAACCTTTTTGAAGAAACGCTGTTTTTACCACTTATGAATGATTTTTTACCGACAAATCTGAACGAAGGAAATGAATATTATGCTGGCTTTTCTCAGTTTGATGTCGTTTTCGTAACCGGCGACCCTTATTATGACCATCCGCTCAGCGGCGTGGCCATCCTTTCCCGGCTGCTAGATGCCAAGGGATATAAAGTTGGGATCATTACCCAGCCGCAGAGCGATGAAGAATTCCAGGCCTGTGGAAGGCCAAAATATTTCTTTTGCATCACATCTGGATTGTTAGATTCCATGCTGGCTAATTATACTCCTATGCTGCACCAACGTGAGAATGTGCTGGTGCCGGAGAGAGCTTTGATGGTATACACGCAGAATGTGAAGAAGTTATTCAAAGGAAGTATTACTGTTTTAGGAGGAGTGGAAGCTACCATTAGAAGATTCACCCATTTTGATTACAAAGAAAATATTCTAAGACGAGGAATTCTCAACGACACGAAAGCTGATTTACTCTTATTTGCAAATGCAGAACGATCCATTTTGACTTTATTAGAACGTATGGCTTTGTTTTCAGAAATTAAGAATTTTGAAGCAGTTAAAGAACAATTAGATTTAGCAACTATTGATGGAGCGGCCTTTCGGGTAAAGAAAGAACATGTTTCCAAAAATATCCGCAAAATGCCCAGCTACGAAGAGTGTGTTCAAGATCCGTTGAAATTTAATTTGTTAACCAGGATCCATTACCTGCTCCCCGATGATGCGTTTATAGAACCTTGCGGGTTTGGATTTATTCAACATAATCGTCCAGCACATACCATGCAAGAAGAAGAGATGGATCTGATTTATGAATTGCCCTATACCAGGCGATTGCATCCTAACTCCAAGAATCTGGATTTCAATGAACGAATGGTGGACAAATTAGAGACGTCAGTTATTCTAGGGCGAGGCTGCTGGGGAAGCTGCACGTTCTGTGTCATTCCTTTAGTACAGGGCAAAGAAGTAGCCAGACGAAGCCAGAAGAGTATACTCAAAGAGATTGAGGTATTGTATAAATCTGGCATGCGGAAGATTAATGATTTAACACTGCCCACCATTAACATGTATGGGTCGTATTGCAGTTTATACGATGAAGCACAGCAAATACATTCTCCGGTGATTGAGAAAGAAATAACGGTGTACAATAAAAAGAAGTATTGCAACCAGCAATGTGCGGGCTGTCCTAAACGAGTACTGAAAGATAATTTGTATCCGCTCTTGGAAGAAGTGGAGAAATTACAGCAGAAATATGACGGGACGACGCTGGAATTGCGCAGTGCAATACGACACGATATTATTCTGGATCAGAAGAAGTTGTTTCGCAAGATCATGCAATTTGTAACGAGATTAAAGATAGCGCCAGAACATATTTCTGATACAGTGCTCAAGAATATGAACAAATCTGCCAAGAAAGCGTTTGATGATTTTCTGAAAGAATATGAATTGGTGAACAAAGAACAAGGCACTCATAAGAATTTAGTGCCCTATTTTGTGGCGGCGCATCCTGGGACGACCATGAGAGACATGGAAATTCTTAAGAAGTATTGTGATGAGAAAGATATCTTCGTCAATCTGACGCAAGTGTTTACCCCTACGCCGGGAACAGCATCCACAGCAATGTACTATACTGGCGAGAATCCCTTAACAAGGGAAAAAGTGTACGTGCCCAGGACTTTTCGAGAGAAAAAAGACCAGAAAAACATTCTCCTTGCTCACGAAGCAGAAGATCTTGCTGATGATGCCGGGTAAACAGAAATATTTAAATAAGAACATTCTTGTTTTTGATTTCATGCCAGCGTGGCACAACCTGGTACTGCGCAAGCCTGGAAATCACTTTCCAAAGTACCATTGAGCTTGTTTCCGCAAGGATATCCCGGTTCAAATCAGATCTCCCAGATCTGGTAGGGGGATTCGCGGTCACCGCGTTCCCGCTTATAAGTCTTGGAGACTGTTGAAAGTCCGGGCGCTGGCGCTTTATTTCAGATTCTGATTCAGGAAAGCAACTGTTTTTTTTCTCATATCACAAACGAATTCAAAAGAGCAATCACCAGAGTTAATCCAAGAAGCGTGTAATCTATTTGTTTTGCTTGCCGTTCACTTATTTCTTTCCCAAACATCTTTACTACGGCGAATTGCAGGAAATGCGTTCCCAAAGGGATGCCATGCAGACGCTTTTGCAATTTTGAGATAAGGCAATCATGGAAGATAAGAAATTGCGTCCTGTGAACGCCAATAATGAGAAGAACAATGGGAAAAGAAAACAGAAGGCCCATAAATACGCCAAAAAGAATAACAGCCATATGCAACCAAAATAAGACATCAACAACAAATTTATGGAACATTTTTACCTCAGCGCTGCATAAGTAAACTGGACTTCAAACTTCTTGCAATAGACAACCACAGAGTTGTAGCCGGATAATTTTTCTATTGGCTCTTTTATAATATACGATTGTCCTCCTTTCGTTCCCTTCAGCAACCCCAAGTTCAAAATTTTTCCGCTACCCTTCTTTGTCGTTGCCAGATACACATACAAATCAGGACCGGATTGAATGTTTACCTGATTGCCAAAGAGGAGAATACTGTGTTTTGGATTGTCATCTTTATGCGGAAGAAGATAGACAGTTCCCCTTCCTTTATGAACAATATCTTTCTTTACAAAATGCCCTTTTCTTCCGCCAATTTTCACAAATTCTTGGGGATTATGTTTAATCCACTCCAGAAGTTTGCGTTCTTGAGGCCGTAACGCAACTTTTTTCCCGAAAAAAATTTCTTTGAATGATTTAGTTTTAAGAATTTCAAATAAATCTTTCAGCGTTGCCAGGGAGATCTTGACCATATTTAGGGGAATCTTAATATCTTTAAATATTTAACGAAATGAAAAAGTTTTTAAAGATCTAAAATATCAAAACCACATGAAACTGCGCTGGATCATTCTTGCGGTTGTACTTCTTGCTGCCTGGTATCTCCTTTCACCAGCATTTAAAGTCACGGAACTTCAAGAAACCTCGCCGCTGGAAATTAAAGATGCCATGGAAACCATGGATGCGGCGACGAAAGAAACGTTTGAAAAAGAAGTGGAAGCCATGAAAGATGTGATCATGACCATGAATGATGTAATGCCCCAAGCAGGTGTTGTTTCCCAAGGTAATTTCCAAGCACGGGCACATGATGTAACAGGAAAAGCCCTGCTTATTCAAACAGGAAATGAGTATGTTCTCCGCTTTGAGGACTTTGAAACTATCAACGGGCCTGATCTGCACATCTATCTTTCCTCAGAACTAGGTGATGATGATTTTGTAGATTTGGGAAAGATCAAAGCAACGAAAGGCAATGTAAATTATGAAATCCCTCCGGGAACTGATCTCAAAAAATTTGACAATGTTCTCGTCTGGTGCGTGCCGTTCAAAGTATTGTTCAGCTATGCGGTGCTTGAATAAGTATTAGTTTATTCGTTATCTCATTTTTTTCTCCAAAACTTTAAAAAAGAAGAGGGCGATAAATAAATTAATGGCCGAGAATGACAAAAAGAAAAATCCCTTAGAGGAAATGCTCGAACAATTAGAAAAATATGAGGAAGGCTGCGAACCAAAAGATTTAATGTCTTCAGGTGAATGATATGGAGATAGATGCAGAGATAGAGATTGAACCGGTCAATGAAAAAGGATTTAAGATTTCCTGCTGCCGGTCCTACATGACTCCTAAAGGAAGATGTTACACCTGTCCGGAGCAAGAATTATACGAAGATAAAGATCCTGATGACGAAACATTTTAATAGGCTTCTTTTTTCTTTCATACCATGAAACTCATTTCTTGGAATGTGAATGGGATAAGAGCCTGTGTTACAAAAGGCTGTCTTGACTTTGTAAAAAAGGAAAATCCAGACATTTTCTGTATTCAGGAAACAAAAGCGCATCCCGATCAAGTTGACGAGATATTGAAACAGTACGAACATCATTACTGGAATTCTGCTGAGAAGAAAGGATACTCTGGAACGGCCATATTCAGTAAAATAAAACCTCTTGCGGTGTCGTATGGGATTGGGACAGAAGAACATGACACAGAAGGAAGAGTCATTACCGTCGAATTTGAGAAGTATTATCTGGTAAATGTATACGTTCCAAATTCCGGCAGAGGATTAGTGCGCTTGAAATACCGTGAAAAATGGGACCGGGATTTCCTCGGCCATCTCAAAAAACTTGAAAAGAAAAAACCCGTTATCGTCTGCGGTGATTTCAATGTTGCCCACACGGAAATAGATCTGAAAAATCCAAAAGAGAATTACAACAAAACTGCCGGCTATACCCAAGTAGAAATTGACGGCATAGATCGTTTCATCAAATCAGGGTTTATCGATACCTTCCGTGAATTTACCAAGGAAGGAGGAAATTACACATTCTGGAGTTACATGTTCAGTGCGCGGAAGAAGAATATCGGCTGGCGGATTGATTACTTTTTAATCTCAACAACATTACGATCCACATTGAAAGAAGCATTTATTCTCCCACAAGTTATGGGATCAGATCATTGTCCGATCGGGATTATAATGAAATGATATTGCGTTTGATCATTTGTAAGCAAAACAAAACTACTGAATCATCTCACTGAGTTTATTAACGAATTCTTTTGCATCTTTTAATATTCTCTTTGCTTCATTAATTCCATATCTCTGCGAAACAGTATATTGAACACTTACTCTTCCTCTTAATGCTTGATCTAACTTTTGAATATCATCTCTTCCAAAGCTTGCATTTTCAATCATATCAATATACTTTCGATCTAACAAATTTTTTTCAATGCAATATCTATATTCTAATGCAATAATACTTGACCTATGTGTTGATGACTTAATCCCCAACTTAGCTAAAGCAGAAGTTGCTGCTAAATACATTGCGTAATAAGAAGTGATAATTACCCAATCGTGATATTCACTTTTAGTTGAGATTCCAACTGTTTTCTTAATTTCATCATCTTTCGACAGTAAATCCAAAACTCCTGCTAATTCTAAATTGTGCAACGCTTTCATTAAATAATTATTCGCAAACTTTTTTTCATTGCTATCTATTCTAAGAGAATATTCTTTGATTAGCTGTTCGTATTCTTCTTTTAACTCTTTTTTTGATATTATCATTTTGAGTTCAAAATATCTAACCAATACTCGTGATAACCTTTCAATATAATGTGGTTTAATAATGATTCTTTTGCAACGTTATCCTCATTATTAATTATCATATTCTTATGTTCATCACTACTTACAATAATTGGATTGATATTTGGACTTCCTCTTAATTGGCTCGTTTTAAGTATCCCAGTTATAGATTTTTTAGTATCTCTAATATAATTCTCTTTTTGTTCTTCACCCCAATTCTTAACAACATCGGGAACATCATAAATAACAAGCAAATCTAAATCACTATTTTTATGTTGAGTCCCTTTAGCATAGCTGCCAAAAATCAAGACAGATCGAAAATCATTAATCCCTCTTACGTCCGAAGTGATTTCTCTTACAGTTATTAAAAGAAATCCTTTTAATTTGTCAGAAAAAGATTTAAATTTTGTTGCCTCAATCAAGGATAACAAAGAGGCAGTTTTTTCACTTGAACAATTAATTTGAATTTTACTAGCCATACCATACTTTTCTTTAAGAAGAATACCTTGTTTAACTAAATAATCAATATTTCTATAAACAGTTGCATAATTTGTTTTAATGTTAATTTTAATTAAATTCTCCTTAATCTCATCTATTGTAAAGATCTTAAAGGGGGTTTTAGATAGTAGGTTAAGTATTATAAGACTGAGTTCAGAAATTTTCTCATTTTGGATAATTTTATTCATCTTTTGAATATAATTATTCATTTTTTATAAAACTTTGGGTTTATTTTACTTTTTTTTCTCGCCAAGAAGTTAATTATCTCCTCATCCTTCCTTCAATAAACTCTTCTTTCGTCTTCGCCGTCAGAAATCGATTTGTTTTCTTTTGATTGCCTAACGTGTCATAGGGTTTCGGACCATAATCGTGCCCTGGATAAATTACGGTATCATCTGGCAGTTTCATGATTTTGTTGTACAGGGAATGATACTGCTCTTCCACATTCGCGCCGGCTAAGTCACATCTTCCGCAGCCATCAATAAACAAGCAGTCCGTCGTAAAAAGTTTATTATTTTTATTATCTTCAACAAAAATACAAATACAGTCATAGATATGCCCCGGCGTTTCCATAATATCCAACGGATAGTTTCCTAAGCGCAGTGTATCGCCATCTTTCAGGTTTATATCGACATCCTTGCGTATTCTATGTGAAGCAGCAACAGGGATCTTGTTTTTTCGATAATATCCATAACCCACAACATGATCAAAATGGGAATGCATGATCACGACGAATTTAAGAGAAAGATGCTGCTTTTCAATAAAAGCAAGCAGAATGGACGGTTCAATGGCCGTATCGATGACGGCTGCTTCCTTTGTTTGGTCATCATACAGAATGTAACTTAAGTTGGTATCATAACCTCCTTTAAACGATTTTAGTTTCAGCATGGGATGAGAAGAGCAATCACCATTTAAAAATATAACCTAAAACCAAACTCTGAACAAAAAGCTTTATATTCCCTTAGATATTTATCCATCCTATGCCTTTGTACGAAAAAAAGTGGTGGAAGAAACTGTTTCAACGGGAAGAAGCAGCGACAAAGATTGATGTTCTCAATGATCTCGATGCTGTGAAAGAGTTTTTGGCTGATGTTCCCATGGAGATTAAAAAACTCCTTCCCGAACTGCAAAAATGGGAAGAGTTGGAAAAAGAACGCAAAGTTGCAAAAGCAGGAATCCTGCAAGTGAATTTAGAAACGCAAGCGGAAGTGCTTGATGCTGTCCTTAAACGCTACGCTTCCATGCAGAATGATTTTGACATTAATGGATTACGCATGAAAGAGATTATTGAACAGTTTCTTAATCATGCCCAAAAAGCCGGCTTGAAAGATTTAGTGAAAGAAAAACAGCAGGATCTTTACTGGCAAGGTAAGTGGTAGTTACAACTTTTTTCTTAGAACAATGTGAGCACCAGTATGATAATCACCATCAAGACAGAATTGCCGCGCTGTGTTCGTGACAGAAATACTTCTAAACATTCCTTCTTCTCTGTTTCTTGCGGCTTCAATTATTCTATTGACAGATCTAGATTCAATAGGATAAAAATGTTTTCCATCTTTTAAATAGACCTCTCGTGTTCGCAAGCCTAAGACTAAATCACATATTGTATTATATTGAGGCTGTTCAGGACGAATTTCTGTTGTTTGCACTTCCTCACGAGTGTTCTTGATTTTCTCAGCTACCTGCTGATCAACAGATCCATAACTAATTTCTAAAAGAGTGTGATGTGAGTTATCAACTACACCAATAATTGAACAGCGATATCCGTTATTAATCTGGTCATAAGGAGAATATCTCTTCATGATCTTTGTTGGATCGTGTTTTCCTGAATTATGCGTCATGACAAAACCTCTTCACTATTTCTATCTTAAATAATCACCGCTTGACCGCTGACCATATGGAGTCCTCGCAGCAATATTATCCGGCTGATCGTAGACCATACCGCCTCCTAATCTAAATAACTCATTCTTCTCAAAAGCAGTGTACTTAGACTCTCTTTGAGCATACATTATTCTTTGATTATTCCCACTTACTTCTTCTGCGTTCATTTTTTTTACCTCTTTTCGTAAGGGAAAGGTATTTATTTATAAAAGTTTCGGTTGGGTATATAATGTATATGCTTTTTTGGTTTAATCCACATTCCTCAAAATTTTTCGTTGAAGTTTTAGAAGTAAAGAAACAAAACCTTTGAAAATCCACTACATTTCAGCAGAGCCTATTTGTATCTAATCTTCTAGTAGATGTTTAAACTCCATTGGACCAAGAGATTTAGTTACTTCTGCAATGATATGATTGTACTTATTATCTCCTTCTTTCATGCTACCATCTTTATAAATAAAAAGGGATTTATCTCTTTCCTGTCGTTTAGGAAAATAAGCATTATGAAATTTGATGTAAGATTGCATCAATTCAAATAAGCGATGTGTCTCATCTTTGAGACCGCCAGTTGAAGCCGCTGCTATTGCATGCCAAAACCACTGTTCAGGATCATTATTCTTCATATTTTTCGCAAATTCTTTCATTGTGGTGTATCCGAAGTTAGAATTTAGAATACCTCTTGCTGATAGCCATTGGACAGAGCTTCCCAAAAAAGATGCGGTCCTGAATAACCTCTTGAATGATAAGGATAATATGATGATTCCGGTTCATCTCCTACAAATCTGTGATATCCACTATCATAAACCGAATCTTTAGGTGCTTCTAAACTTTTTTTTGCCGTATTCTCGTAGTTTTCTACTGCATCTTTCACTTTACCATATTTCCATGCGAATTGAGCTGCCTTAAAATATTCCTCGCGTTTTTCATAATATTGAAGCCTTTGTTTGTACTTAGAGTGGTCTATTACTAAGTCAGGATCCCCCCCCGTGAGAGCTTTATAATGATTAGAAATTGCTTTTTTATAAATCGCAAAAGTATCTAGAGTACATTTTGGTACTCCAGCTGGAAATTGTTGTATAACAATTGAAGGTATTTCTTTAAAAACAATTTTTTGGTTATTGCTTCCTTGATTAACTATTCTTAATAGAATGTCCGGCCTATAAGTTTCAAATAGGGCCATAGAATATACTCCTCTATTCTTCTTTTTTTTACTTCCAGATCTTTGATTATATAATTTGACAATCTCATTGAATTGATAAAGTACCAACCCTGTCTCGTTAATCATATCCATTAATGTTGAATTCTCTCGTAATGCACGCCCTTCTTGTGGGTCGCATATTTGATCCAGTGTTTTTGCCAGAGTAAAAAGTTCTAGTTTAAAATCAGGATTACGGCAGCACTTTCCCTGCGCATCTACATATTCTGCGTCAAAAAGATCAACAAGAGGTTCAATTAGAAGCTTTTTGAATCGTCCATAATACACTTCTGTGAAAGGGGTTCTGAGATCAAATTCAGAGCTAGAATGTCCTATATCAACTATAGCATAATAGGGGTTATCTAAAGCAACAATTCTTCGCCGAAATGAAGCACCAATTCCTTCAGTTACAATCTCATTCCAAAGATCATAATTACTCTTAAGAGTGTGGAGTATACTTTCCGGTAAATGCAGTTCTTTTTCAGCAAGACGATCTTTTTCAAGATCAACATCATGCATTCGCAGATATTCTTTTATTATTTGGGTGAATGAAGAGCTATGTTTTCTTTCTAAACTATCTTCTAACAGTTTCTTTGCTTGTTCCCAGTTTCCAACGCTTTTCTCAATTTTTGCAAGAGCAAGTATGGCGGAGTCGTAACTGGTTACGTCTTCCTGTTGTTGAGCTAGTTTACTTACAGAGTAAAAAGTATCCTTGGCTTCAGGCCATTGTCCTTGTTGAACTAAAATATCGCCAAGCAATAACATACTTGGAATGTGAGTGGATTTCTCGTGGAATGCCTTCTCCAACTCCTTCAGTGATTTTTTTGTATTACCTGCTAAAAATTGGTCATGAGCAAAAGAGAAGTATTCATCAGCTTGCAGAGAAGCCCTGTTCCTAAAAAGAAATTGTCTGTCTGCAATGTTCTCTTTATGCCGTCTTTCTTGATTTGCATCTGCATTATCAAGTTGCTGTTGTATTTTAATAGCATCCCTCTTCTGTTCAAGATACTGATGAACCAATCCTTTCTTAATATCGTTAAGACCATCAACAACATGTTCAAAACCTTCCTCCATTATTTCTCCCAGCTGTTCAAATCCTTCTTCGACAACACTTCCCAAAGTGTCAATACTCTCAATAATTTCATTCTGTCCATCTACAAGATCTCTTATATTATCATTCATCAATTCTAGTGTTTTCCCTGTATGGTATTGTACTGCAAGGCTAAGGGTAGTAAAACCCAAGTTAGCAAAATCTATTTTTTCAATATGTCTTAATTTTTCGTGAATCCCTGAAAGTTCCTCAGTATCATGCCGAATTGCTTGCAGGAAAGCGTTTGTTACTTTTCTTTGTTCTACACTAACCCACACACCTGTGGCAGTGTTTGCCGTATTTGTCTCAATATTATCCAGACTTTCGCTCATCACTGATAAATGCGCATTTGCTTCTAGAAGATTCTCACTGAAAGCATCCAAATCGATACTTATTTCTAAAGGGCCTTTGGGATGAGTGGAAGAATAAGATCTAGATTCTACTAACTCTTGAAATGCTTCCCTGGTTAATCGTAAATCACCGATTGCTTTTTCGATCTCCCAGTGTTGTGGTAATCGTTCTTCTACAATAGTAGTAAGATCTTTACTCATTAAGTGGCCCCAAAACTTATGGACATAATGTT
>Ga0208375_1004028_pt1 | contig 11909 bp, 10 predicted proteins | sample RifOxyD1_FD_184038 | JGI IMG/M metagenome (GOLD analysis project Ga0208375, IMG submission 184038) | Soil microbial communities from Rifle, Colorado - Rifle Oxygen_injection D1 (SPAdes) | ecosystem: Environmental > Terrestrial > Deep subsurface > Rock core/Sediment | place: Rifle, Colorado... | reverse complement strand
GGAAACTGAAATTTTTTGCGTTTCGCGGTCCTTGATTGCGTGGTGAACGACGGAGCCGATCCTTGAGTATTCTTCAAACCCTGCGGTGTAATTCATAACGATCTTCTTCTTTTGTTTATCTGCTACTGCTCCTTTGAAAATTATGACTTTATTTCTGACCTTATTTTGGGCGATGTTGGCCTCTAAATATCGCAGAGCGCTCGGAATTGGCTCTATGGCAAGGACCCTATTTGCGCGTGGGATGGATTTGGCGCATAAAACGGTGTGCATCCCAACATTTGCGCCGACATCGATTACATCAGCGCCTTCTTTTGCGAGCTTGCGCAGGATTTGCGAGAAGCTCTTTTCATAATCTCGATAAATCAAAATTCGCTTAAGGGATTGTGAACGCGGATCAAAAAAGAACGAGCCGTCAAACCAAGAGACGCTGGCGAGGACAGAACCTTCTCTAATTGGTCTGAATAGATAATCGAAAAAAACCGTAATAATCTTGCCGCGAATCTGATTATATTTCCTATAAACAAAGATAATTGGGAAAAAAATAGCGCGTAGGATTTTATTTCTCTTTAATTCATTGAGGAGGCTAATATCCATTTTTCTTTTTTATCTCGCTTGAAACCCAACGGTAAGTTTTGGCCATTCCCTCCTCTAAATCGTTTGAGGGTTCCCATTTCAAATTTTTTTTAATCAGCTTATTGTCTGAATTTCTGCCGCGCACACCCTGAATTCCGGGAATATGTTTGAGAGATAAGGTTTTGCCGGATATTTTAATGGCAATTTTAGCGAGGTGATTAATGGTGACCATTTTATCAGACCCGATATTGAGCGGTTGATCATAATCAGAATGCATTAATTTTTTGATCCCTTTCAGACATTCATCGATGAACAAGAAAGATCGTGTTTGTTTGCCGTCTCCCCAAATCTCAATCGATTCGCCATTTTTTGCTAAAACGACTTTTCTACAGATTGCCGCTGGCGCTTTTTCCTTACCTCCGTCAAACAACCCAAGCGGACCGTATATATTATGGAATCGGGCGATTCTAATCTTGAGGCCAAAATTTCGGCTGGCTGACTGATAGAGCCGCTCGCTAAAAAGTTTTTCCCAGCCGTATTCGCTGTCAGGATCTGCCGGATAAGCTGTTCCTTCGGCGCAGTTCGGTCGGCGCGGATCCTTTTGATTTTGTTTTGGGTAGACGCAAGCCGATGAAGAAAAGAAAAAAACTCTCGGAAACTCATTCTCGCTAAGAGTTTTAGCCACATTGAGGTTAATCAGGGCTGAATTTTGAACAATTTTTACATCGTTTTCGCCGGTGAAAGTGTAGCCCGCTCCGCCCATATCCGCGGCGAGCTGATAAATTTCGTCAAACGAATTATTGATAACTTCGCGGCAGACGGAAAATTTGCGCAGATCACCGATTATAAATTCATTTGCTTTGGTCTTTGAAAATTCTGGATATTTGAGATCAACCGCTCTGACAAAAAACTCTTCTCCTTTGAGCGTGTTGACTAAATTGGTTCCGATAAATCCGCCACCGCCCAAAACCAATGCTCTTTTTTTCATTTCGCTAAAACATATTTGTATGTTTCGAGAAGTTTCCGTTCCTGGGATTGCCAAGATAGTTTTTTTACTGCTCTATTATAGCCGAATTCAGCCATTTTGTTTGCCAGCGATTTATCTTGGACTATTTTGATAATTCCTTCTCCCAAAGCTTCGACGCTGTTATTTTTTACATATAAAGCGGCCTCTCCTGCGGAAAACTTCGCCTCTTTTAGGTTAAATGAAACAATTGGGGAACGACAAACCATGTATTCCATAATTTTATTCATTGTGGATAAGTTATTGAGCGGATTGAATGGATCCGGATCAACACAGACATCGGCAGTAGATAGAATTTCAATCACCTGATTGTCTGGTATTCGGCCGGTAAAATTTATATAATTTTCTATGCCCAATTTTTTGCTGAGAGATTTGAGGTTTTCAAATTCATCGCCGGCGCCGGCAAGGACAAATTGAAAATCAGTTCGTTTTTTTGTGAAAACAAGGTAGCGGCATGCCCTAATGAGATAATCGACTCCGTCTTGGACGGCCATCGTTCCGAGGTAGGCGACAAGATATTTTCTTCCGTTTTTCCAAACATCATTTTTTTTGCCTACCTTGAAACTTGTGGTGTCGGGGCCGTTTCTGACAATATGGATCTTTTCCGCTTTCAAGCGTCCCCTTTGGCGAGCGATCTTTTGGTAAGACTGGTTTGTAACAATGACCGCGTCAGCAACTTTGTATGAGATTCTTTCAAGCGCGAGCAACATCTTATAAACTAGATTTTTTCGCGCGTATTTATATCTTGAGAGATAAAGCTCCGGCGAAAGGTCGTGCTCATCAAAAATATATTTTGTTTTAAATATCTTGAAAACCAAAGCGAGGGCCCAAAATATATCAGGAGGGTTAGCGCTGTGGATAATGTGTATCTTGGCTTTCAATCTGATTTTCACAGTGATAAAAAGCGTGCAAAGAAATGCCCAGAGATATTCTCTCACATAACCGAGCGGGCCTCCAGGTGAGAATATCGGCGGGTATCGGTAAACACTGATCTTCTCCAATTTTTCAAAACTTTTGGGATTTTCCTTGCTTTTTGGCGAGATAATCTTGACATTGAATCCGGCTTTTTGCAGGGTTTTACCCTGCCTCATTACCCTTCTATCAAAGGGGACAGAATTATTCTCGACCAGGAGTAATACATTCTTTTTTTGCATTATCTCATCGTTTTTAGCTACCAACTAATTCCGAAATAATTTTGCTTGCGGGAAATAGATCGTTCCAATCCGATCAAATCAAGAATTATTTTTTTGTTTTCTCTTTGCAGGGCACGCATATATTCAGGCTCTCTCGTCGAAACGACGATCATATCTGATTTTTGTATCAATAAAGCAGCACTTGGAACAAGAAGAGATTCAAAATCGGGTAATTTGTTTTCTAAATAGCCCTTGTTTTGTCCGATTGCCCTTGAAAGACGAAAATTTGAGTCGTAAACACGGATTTTGTAATTATGCTTGCCTTCAAATTTACAAATAAGTTTGATTGCAGGACTGTCGCGCAAATCATCTGTGCCGGTTTTAAAGCTTAATCCCAGAAAGCCAATTTTGCTTAGATTAAATGCTTTTATCATGGCGAAAGCCCGATCGATTTGCATTTCATTGGTCTTTTCGATGTTTGAAAGCACGGGAGTTTTGAGGGAAAGTTCTTTTGCGAGAGAACATAGGGCTTTCAGGTCTTTTGGCAAACATGAGCCGCCATAAGCAAAGCCAGGCGATAAGTAATAAGGCGATATGTTTAGCTGTTTGTCAAGGCACAATATCCGCATAATCTCCCTTGAGTTAATTTTCATCTCTTTGCAGATATTGCCGATCTCGTTGGCAAAGGAAACTTTAAGAGCATGAAACGCGTTGTTGACATATTTTACAAATTCGGCTGTTTCTCGGGTGGTGATGATAATCCGAGCGGGAAAATTTTTGAATATCGAAATAAGTTTTGTTGCATCGTTTTTATTTTCCGTCCCAATTAGAGTGATGGGGGGGTTGTAATAATCCTCTAGGGCCGTTCCTTCGCGCAAAAATTCTGGATTAACAAGAACCGTAAAATCGCTCCCATGTTTTTTTCCTGATTTTTCTTCTATCATTTTGGTGATTTTTTGGCTGGTACCTGGAGCAATGGTTGAACGAATAACGACGGTGTGAAACTCATTTTTGACTTTAATTGCTTCTCCCAAGGAAGCAGCAACATGAAATATATGTTTTAAATCAAGATTTCCATTGTGGAGAGACGGTGTTCCGACAGCGATCAATGATAAAACCGAATTTTTTACTGCCTCAACATGGTCAAGTGTTGCCCGAATCCTTTTCTTTTTCCATCCTTCCCGGACGATTTTATCAACCCCTTTTTCAAAAATAGTCGCCTTGCCTGAGTTTATTTGGGAAATTTTTACTTCATTTGTATCGACACCGATAACCCGATGTCCGCTTTGAGCCAGACACCCTAAGCTTACACAGCCAACATAGCCTAGTCCAAAAATACTTATCTTCATTATTCAAAATCAATTATATTATTCTCGAAAAAATATTGATGCCAGATTTCAAAACAAATTAAAATGACAAAGTGTCTGCTGTAATCTGCTTTGCCGCTGGCGTAAGAATACCCCATTTTTTCAATATAATCTAGATTAAAAAATTTACGACAGCCAGAGTTTCTTTCGTTGATTATTCTAATAAATCTATTAATTAAATCCTCTTTCAACCAAATGTTAATTGGTCGGTACCCCGTTTTTAGACAAGTTGTCTCTGTCTTGGGGCGTTAATTATTGTTAATGAAGATGAATGATAACTTCCGTATCGGAATTTGTTTTGAAACGATGGTTTTTTTTCTGTAGCTCCTCTTTAAGTTCAAGAAAATTATAAATTTCTCCGTTGAATATGAGGTGAATTTTCCTTCATTATCACTCATCGGCTGATGACCTCTCGCGGGATCGATTAAGCTTAAGCGCCGGTGGCCAAAGCCAAGGTAATTTTTTTGGTCAATGTAAATTCCCTGGCTGTCCGGCCCGCGATGCGAGAGCAATTCGGTCATTTCTTCAATAACACGCCACTCAACCTTACCCTTGGTTTTGAAATTGTATATACCGGTTATTTCACACATTTTAATATTTCGATTATAGTTTTGAAATTAAATTTTTCTGTGTTTTTTATTTGACAAATAAAAGTGGGCGACGGGATTTTCCTCCCAAAAGATTCACTATACCAACCCAAAGGAACGCTGTCGTTTCCCTTAAAAATTTTCACCTCGAATTTGGGGTCAAGCGTAATAAAAATTTTCTCATTTTTCATTTTGCTCTGCGACAGCCAAAACTGATTGTTTTTTTTTGTTTTGATTATTTTAATGGCGGGATGAAGATGGAAAAAAACAAAGAATAATCTTTCTTTTTTCCCTTTTTTTATGACACGGTCAAATATAGTTAGCCTTCCATTTTTTTTCGCGAAAATGATTTTTCTTTGATGAATAACTCCAAGTCGCCGGTAGCCGTCGTGTTCGGCTGAAATTGAGATAACATCCGAACCTTCTTTTAGATTTAATATTCGACAATGGTAAGGTGACATGTGCAAAGCGGGGCCAGCTTGCTTGGCCTGGTCTTCTTCGTCGACTGTTAAAGAATTGTGGGCTGAAGTCCCCCAAAAATATTTTCGCCATTTTGAATCGCCAAAGTAAGTGAAAGTTCCAGGATCAATAAAAATCGGCAATCCGTCATAATTTAAACAAAAAGAGAGGGCGTCGGCGTGTCCATGTGCGGCGATCGAAAGATAGCCGAGTTTCGCGGCGTTCAAATGAACATAGATTTCTTTTTGGTGTAAGCTGTCTTTTAAATAGAAATGGCCTTCTTGCGGATAAAATGCTGATTTAGGTTTGCTTTTTTTAGTCTTTAGCGAGTCGAAAATCCTTTTCCCTTCATTGCCGAAATAAAATTGGTTTTTAAGATCAAAACCCTTGGATTTTGTTTTGAAAACCGGTTGGCGAAATATAATTGCCGCCGAAGTCAATAAAGATGAAACCAAGTCAACACAGGGTTCTAAGTTAAAAGCAAAAGAATCATCGCTATCGCCGTAGTTTGGAGAATTGCCGAAACTGTCAGTAGCGTGGTAAATATAGCTTAAGATTTTATACAAACTTTCTTTAAAATTGCGGCTTAAAGGATGAGCGCTTTTTTTGCCGACAATAAAAGCGAGCAATAATAAATCGGCCACGCAAAGCGCGTATCCGAAAGCTTCCTCTTTATTTATTCCATTAACGCTGTGCTGTTTCAGAATTTCTGACTCTAGTTTCTTTTGAGCATACTTATTCCAAATTTGAGATTCGGGGAAACCCCAGCCAGCGCTTGCGACGAAAAGGCCGACTAGCTCTCCGATCCGGTGATTGTTAGCTGAAGAATAAAGCGAAGGATGATCGTATGAATACTGGCAATGCCGATAAATCAAACCAAGAAAAGTCTTTTTATAAAAAATAAAATAATCATCTCTTGAGTTTGGAGAATTCTTGGGAGCGATAATTTGCCAAACAACAAACCAGCTTATCAATCTGAAATTGATTTCTATATTGCTTGTCCAATTTGGTCCTGTTTGATCGGGGTTATCGGCAATCCAACTTTCGATATGTTCGCGGATTTTATCAAAGTTACGTTCCAAGGCTAGCTGGGGCAAAAATTGCATCCGATTGACTTCCCAGATGTATCTTATATTAGCTTCGTTGCCCGGTTTAATTTTTGCCCAATAAACCTTGAGGTTTCCAAGGCGTTTGTCGATTTTTGGATCTTTGTACCAATCGATTTTTTCCCGGATATTTATTTGTGTGTCAAAAATCGGGTAGAGATTTTTATATCGGGAGGCGATTTTAGGAGCTACAAAAAAAATCTTTTGATAATTTGCCAATACAATATCAAAGCGTCTTTTCGGAAAAATCAAATGATTCTTGAAGAAGGACGCCAAAACATGGAAAAGCCGATACGATATTTCGGCCGGAGACATAGCCTTGAAGCGAGAGTAAAACCATTTAATTTCTTCCATTGAATATGACCTTGAATTTTCCTCTTGCTGTTAAAATCGCTTTTTTATGAACTTCCACTTTGAAATCGATACTATTTTTACATTTTTGCGCTATTTGTTTTTTTATTTTTGAAATCTCGTTTGAACAGAGATCATTCGCGATCAAACGCAATATCGCCTTCCCTTTTTGCTTTTGAATAAATTGATGAGTAATAATGGCCGCTGGCAATATTTCGTGGAAGTTGAGCGCCGAGGCTGGAATCTGCTCGTTGGATTTGCCGACCAGGAATTCATCAGAGTTCCAGCGGCCGGTGATTTTGAACCCTCCTTTTATTTTTTCGGCAATATCGCCGGTTTCATATCTAATTAGTGGCATAGTTTTAGATAGAAATCCCGTAGAGACGATTCTTTTTTTGCCATTTGGAGCATTCAACAATTCCGTATAACCATAAAACGGATCAAAACCATAAAGCCCGTTTTTTGATTCTTCGGCAATTCCGACTCTTTCTGATTGACCGTAAAAAGAGAGCGTTTTGGTTTTAAAAAATTTTTCTAAAAAATTTCTTTTTTCGGGATTCGGATTTTCAGAAATCAAAAAAATGCCTTTAAGCGGCCTGTTAAGCGATAGATTTTTTTCTTCTAATAGTTTGGCAAAAAAATAGATGGAGGAAATATAGCCGTTTAAAAAAACAGGTTTTATTCTATTTATTTTATCTAAATAGATGTTGATTGTGTCGCCGCTTAGCTGAAACGGGGAAAAAATATATTCGCCTAGCATCGGATTAAATTTAAAAATCTTCTTCCCCAAATTAATCCCCCTAAATGTGGCGATGAGATTGTTTGGTTTATATCCGATTTTAGATCTGTAATGATTGATAAAGGCGCTCTCTTGAATAAAAGAATTAACATCAAGCAAGAATCGGGCGGGCTCGCCGAGCGTGCCGCCGGTTGTGGCCTCATAATATCCACCTTTTATGTTTTTTCTTGAGATTAAATCCCGATAATTTTCTAAGAGAATTTCTTTTGTTAAAATAGGCAAGTTTTTTAACTGCGAGAAGGAACTAAATTCCTTAGTTTTGAAACCTGCTTCTTTGAAAGCCATTGAATAGTATGGGACGTTTTCATCTGAAAATATCAGCATTTCTTTTAATTTTTTAAGCTGATATTTTTTGATATCGGCTTGCTTCATTTTTTCGCGCTTTTTCAACAGTTGTTGCGTATCAACATACAATTTATTTTTGGTGATTTTATTTCTTAAAAAATTTGAGAGAATATGTCCGGCCGACTCTGGCAGGTTGTCGCGAAAGCTTTTTAAAATAGATTTATTTATATTCATTTAGAATTTTTTGATAAATGTTAAAAAAATAATCTCTGTGAGAGTTGATATCGAATTTATCGGCAAGCAATAAATTATTTTTTTTCATTGAATTTTGCAACTTTGCATTGTTCAGCATTTCTTCTAATCTCCTTGACAGGGTTTTCGGATTTTTAGGCGGAACAAAAAGACAGTTTATGTTATTTTTTAAAAAGTCCGCCATTCCCCTGGTTTTTGTGGTAATAATTGGCAGCCCGAATACTAACGCGTTTATAATCCCCCCTGGCATACCCTCGGGATGAAATGTTGGTAAGACAAAAACAGTTGAGCTGTTATAAATTTTTTTCATTTTATCCTCACTAACATGTCCGGTCATCAATACCTTGTTTTCAAGCGAGAATTTTTTGATTAGTTTATCAATGTCGCCTCTTAGCGGGCCATCTCCGGCAAGTATTAATCGCAGGTGGGGAAATTTATTTTTTAATAAATTAAATGCTTCTACCGTGTCAAGAACTCCCTTTTTTAAGATGAATCGACCGGCAAATAAAATATTTGGATTTTCAAGTTTTTCTTTGAATTTAGTGTTGCGCGCTAGTTTTTTCATTCTTTTTATATCGACAAAATAGTCAATTTTGATAATTTTATTTTTTTGCTTTGCAAATTTTTTAATATTAATCAGTTCTGCATTTGATAAAACAACCGCATATCCTACTTTATCAATTATTGAATTAAAAATCGCTCGGTTAAACATATTGCGCAATATGTTGTAATTTGAGCCGTGAAACCAAAGAAAAATCGGGATGCGGCGGGATTTGAAAAATCTTGCGACAAACCAATCTCTAATTAACGCTCTTGCTGTTAAAGACGAATTGATATGAACAATATCTGGTTTGAATTTTTTGGTTTCGACAATAATTTCTCGAAAAGTAAACATTCTTTTTATAGCTTTCGTTGCGAGGCTGCCCGAAGTGGATTTCGACCCATAACTTCTTAAATAATTGATTTTTATCCTATGGACTCTTTCAAGTGAATGAAAGATATCATTTGTTGCAAACTCAACTCCGCCCAAGGTATTGGGCGGAACGGTTAGGACCATTAATTTAAATGTTTTTTTCATTTGCAATAAATCATAATCGAAAATCCATTAAAAATTTTTGCTGCAAGATTTGGATTAAAGAAAAATAAAACCTTTCTTGCTAAAAATCCAAACCCATTTTTTATTGATTGGGGGCGGTAAAGGGTGAAGGATGGAGTTATAAAACAATCTTTTATTTTAAATCTATGGCTTTTTAGAATTTCAAAGATTAGTTTTTTGGAATAAAAATGCAGATGACCAACCCTCTCTCTCGACCTATTCAGATTTTGATCAAAAACAGTATTTTGAAGATTGAGGTCAAGGGGAATGTGAAAAATATAATTTTTTGCTCTGCCTTTCAGCTTGGCTAAAATTTTTTCTGCTGACTCTGCATGCTCGAGCACATCGATGATTAAAAGTAAATCATATTTTTTGTCTCTTTTCATAAAGTCGTCGAGGAAAAATTTAACTCCAGAGGGACTTTGAATGCATATTGTATAGGCTTGAGGCGAAATATCATAACCTTCAAATTTTATTTTTGGAGGAAGGTTTTTTTTAAGGCATTTGAGAATTTCTCCGCTTCCGCACCCGACTTCACAAACCGAACTAAATTTAATTTTATTTCTCTTAGTCATCAGCATAATATTATTGGCTTTCCATGGGGAATCTCCTGAATCCCAGCTTGGATTGTTGGCTAGATATTTCCCGCTTGTATAAATATTATTTTTCATTTGTGACGAATTGATAAATTTTTTTCAGCCCCTGGATATGTTTTTTGATCGAGAATTTTTTTCTTATCCATGATTTAGCCAAGGGGTGTGGTTTGAGCTTCCCGGATTCTAATATTCCAGCCATTCTTTTTGCTAAATGCAAGGGATCTTTGCTTCGGAATATTTCAATGTATTTTCCATCCCCAGTTGATTCAAGAATACTCGGATGATCGTTTGCCAAGACCGGCTTGCCCATCCCGATCGCTTCAATCAGCGAAAGAGGATGAACATCGTGATCGGTGGAATAGACAAAAAGTTCAAAAATTGCTAGCAAATTTGCAATGTCTTTTTGCAAGCCAAGAAAGTGGACATTACCATCGATTCCCGCCTGTTTGCAGAACTCATAGCATTTCAAATAATATTTTGGATTTTTCTTTGACCAACCGCCGACAAAATAAAAATGCAATTCCGAGTGTCTGGGAAGAATGATTTGCATAGCTTTGCATATAGTCAGCTGATCCCGTCCCGAATTATAAAAGTTTCCGACCATTCCCCAATTACATTTTTCTTTTTTAATATAATATTTTTTTCTAAGCCCTGACTCTTTTTTTAAGGAAACCGTACTATCAAGATAATCAAAGTCAACCCCGTTTTTTAAAATATGGGGATTTTTAATAAATTTGTGTTTTTTACGAAAGAATTCAAAATTAATTTTCGAGACAAAAATATTCGCGTCGACCCGTCTCAAGAGAAAATTACGACTTAATTTATCTTTCAACTTGTCTTCAAAAGTAAAACCATGATGAGACAAAATGATTTTTATTCTTTCGTTGCAGGCCAAATAAGCATGGATTCCTTCGACCGGTGAGTTGGTATGGATAATGTCAATTGAATTTTCTTTAGCCACCTCTCTTATTTTTCGAATCAAACCGAGATCGATTTTTTTTGTTCTTGGAAAAAAGATTTTTTTAACCTTGGCTTTATCAATCTCGGGGGAGAGGTCGCCTTTTTTGCATGAGATAAGAAGGGTCGGTTCAACTTTCAATTTACTAATATTGTTGACCACATTCAGGGTCAGATGTTCGGCTCCACCAACATGTGAGCTATCTAGAAGATAGAGAACTTTTAACATATTATTTTAGTTTTTTATTGAAATAGCTAATGTTTACGAATTGCGGTTTTAGCAAATGCGCTTTAATCAAGCAGATCTTAGCGATATATTTTATAAAATAAAAATAATTTCTAAAGGCGAAGACGAATATGTATAGGCAGGGAGATCTATATTTAAGAAGGATTCTGATGGCTTGATTTGTCTGCCTTATCAGGTTTTTTCCGGATGTTTTTTGATCTTTATGAAAGACAAAATATGCCCATCGCCTATTTATCATTTTAGGTTCTGATCTTTTTGCCAACCTGAACCAGAGTTCGCAATCCATAGCAATTTGAATTTTTTCGTCCAGACCGCCAACCTTTTCCAGAATTTCTTTTCTAAAAAATGCCCCCTGTTGCCTGACAATATCGGGTTTTTTTTGGAGAGCGCTAAGCGATATTTTTGGGCTGACATCGGCAATCTTCTTATTGATAATTCTATATTCTATGAAGATGTTTCCGATGACCCAATCTGTATTTTTATCAAATGAACCAGCAACTTCTCTAAAAATGTTTTTAACCAAATAGTCATCGGAATTAATCCAGCCGATAATTTGTCCTGTCGCCATTTTGAGGCCCTTATTGAAGGCGTGAGATTGGCCGCTGTCTTTTTCCGAAACCCATTTTAGATGAGAATATTTTTTTAAAATGGCGACAGTATTATCTTTTGATCCGCCATCGATTACAATATGTTCAAAATTTTTATAATGCTGATTGAGTACTGATTTTATATTTTTTTCGATAAATTTACCCTGATTGCAGGAGGGTGTAATGATAGAAATTCTAGGTAGGCTCGATTTGTTTTTTCGCATATAAATCGCTATGAAGGAGGATGCCGATAAAACTAATGCCGAAAATTATTTGAATAAATCCGATTGTTTGTAAGTATGTATCACCCCAAAAAAACGGTGCTACTGCCCAGTAGACGCTCACCGCAGAAAACATTTTAGGATTACTCACTATCGCTTTCGCTGAAATTTTAGCATATAGAATTAAAAATAACAGACTAGCAAAAATGCCTGATTGAAGCGCAAGTCCGATAATGGCGGAGTGGGGGTCGGACAACCCCGGGCTGTAT
>Ga0208375_1004027_pt1 | contig 11910 bp, 11 predicted proteins | sample RifOxyD1_FD_184038 | JGI IMG/M metagenome (GOLD analysis project Ga0208375, IMG submission 184038) | Soil microbial communities from Rifle, Colorado - Rifle Oxygen_injection D1 (SPAdes) | ecosystem: Environmental > Terrestrial > Deep subsurface > Rock core/Sediment | place: Rifle, Colorado... | reverse complement strand
AATATTCTCCTTTATACCTGAAGTAAAAAAACCAGAAGAAAAAAAATTAAGTTTCAATGTAAAACTTAAATGGACAATTGTGATTTTAGCGTCTTTTTTTGTTCTGGCGAATGTTCCTTTGTTTGGTTTATCTACAAACGCATTAGCAAGATTTGAGTATTTAGCAATTATTTTAGGAACAGATTTTGGTTCTATAATTTCTTTAGGAGTGGGCCCTATTGTAATGGCATCGATTATCCTACAGTTATTAGTCGGTGCACAAATCTTGAATATTGATACAACAACTCATGAGGGAAAAAAATTCTTCCAAGGTCTTCAAAAAATATTAGTTTTTTTCTTTATAGTTTTTGAAGCAGCAATTTATGTAGTAATGCAAGGATTACAGGCAGATCCTAATTTAGCTTATGGTTCCCAAATATTGATATTCCAATTAATTCTTGGAGGTTTGGCCATTTTTTATATGGATGATTTAAGTCATAAATGGGGTTTTGGTTCTGGGGTTAGCTTATTTATTGGTGCAGGAGTAAGCTGGAGCTTAATAACAAGTGCATTCCAATTTCTAGGTAAAGATCCCGTAACAGGAAAAGTTGTTATTGAGTATAGTGGAAGGTTTTTTGTTTTAATACAATCAATTATTGAGAGGGCTCCAATAGAAGCCCTCTCTGCATTTGCTACAATTCTCGTTACCGCATTGATATTTTTATTGGTGGTTTGGGCTCAATCACTTAAAGTAGAAATTCCACTTTCATTTGGAAGATTAAGAGGGTATAGCGTTAAGTGGCCATTGGTCTTTTTTTATGCGAGCGTTATCCCGGTTATTTTAGTTTCTGCATTAATTGCGAATATACAACTGTTTGGGGGATTAATAGAGAATACAGCTGCCCCATGCTTAGCCGACTTGGGGGGAACAATAGACACATGTACTGGAAAAGCTAAAATTGCTTCATATTTTACATTTTTAGGAAGATTCCAAGAAGGTGTGCCTATAAAGGGTTTGGCTTTTTGGATGGGCTCAACAAATATTTTAGGATTAATTATCAGGGGGGGATTTTTGCCACTATATCTATGGCAAGCAATCACACATACTTTATTTTTTATGGCTTTTTCTGTTATCTTTTCAATATTTTGGGTAAAAACATCTAACATGGATTCAAAAGCCCAAGCCAAAAATATTATGTCTTCTGGATTACAAGTTTCAGGATTCAGGCAAGATGAAAGAGTTTTGGAAAGCATTCTTGACAGATATATAATGCCTTTAACAGTTATGGGCGGTGCAGCAGTTGGCCTTCTTGCATCTTTAACAAATGTTTTAGGTGCTCTTGTTTCAGGAACAGCAATACTTTTAGTAATCATGATTATGTATCAATTCTATCAAAATATTGCAAAACAGCATGCTGTAGATATGCACCCTGCAATGAGAAAGTTTATGGGGAGTCTGGGTTAATTGAGACATATAAAAAGAAGAACGTTTAAAAATAAAAAAAGGTTAGAGGTATATATAACAAATTAAAATGAGTATAATAGAAATTTTAACACTTTATCCCAAAACTGGAATTGTTGCTATTGCTTTTTTGATCACCTTGATTATGACTTTGGTAACAAAAAAGTTTACTAATCAGAATAGAATGAAAGAGTTAAAAGAAATACAAAAAGCTTGTAAGATCAAATTAAAAGACGCAAAGGGAAATCTAGAGAAGGTTAATGAAATAAATCAACAAATGATGGAATGCTCTTTAGAACTGATGAAACACTCATTTAAACCACTATTAATAACTTTTATTCCGTTAATAATATTTTTTTGGTGGTTAAAAGGTGTTTACACCGAACTTCTTCCTGGATGGTTCTGGTGGTATTTAGGATCGGGAATTGGTTCGAGTATTGTGTTAAGAAAAGTTTTAAAAGTAGCATGATAAGGTTGAACTAAAGAATAAGATAAAAAAATGAATCAAGAAGAATTAATCTATAAATTAAGTATGTTTGAACAGCAAATAAAACAGTTTCAAGAACAAATACTTTCTATTGAACAGGGAATACAAGAATTACAAGAATTAAACAAAGGATTATCAGACTTAGAAAAAAGTAATCAAGAAGAAATTTTTGCCGGGATAGGAAAAGGCATATTCATAAAAGCAAAGATGATCTCAAAAGATTTAATTGTAGACATTGGAAACGAAAATTTTATAAGAAAAACTATTCCTGAAACAATAGAGGTAATAAAGAATCAAATAAAAAAACTTCTTGAAGCAAAAGTAGAGTTAAACAAGGTAATTGAAGAATTAAATAATAGCCTCAATGAAACTGTTTTAGATTTTCAACATAAAAAATTTAAATAGGTCAATATGTTTTAAGATATAAATTAAAGCAAAACAAATCAAATATAAAAAAGAGAAAAAAGATGCTAGAGATGTTAATCAGCCCAAAAAGAGCTGAAAAAAAAACTTGGAAGATGTTTTTTATAGGGTTAATTTATGGTTCATTATCTCTTTTACTTGTTCATTGGTTTTTTAGCAATGATGTTGCGTTATCCAAGGCATCTGGAATGATTGTGGTTACTTTTTGTGTAATGTTTACTCTTCCATATATGTATATATTGTTGAAAAGAGAAGAGAAAGAAGATGAAACTATAGAAGGTTTTTTTGGGGTTTGGAAGGCGCACAGCGACGCGATTTATGCTTTTATGTGGTTGTTCTTAGGATTTGTTTTAGCTTTCTCTTTTTGGTACATTCTATTACAAGATTTTAATTTATTTAATTTTCAAATTGAAACATATTGCAGGATTAATAGCCCTTACAGTGTTGAAGAATGCGTAGCTCAAAGTGATTTTACTGGAAAATTAGTCTATAACGGAGCATCAACAAAAGAGTTAAGATTACTTTCTATATTAGAAAATAATGTTTACGTTATGGTATTCACTTTAATTTTTTCGTTGATTTTTGGCGCGGGAGCCATTTTCATACTTGCGTGGAATGCTTCAGTTATAAGTGCAGCAATAGGAGTTTTTACCCAACACAATATTTCAGAAATTCCCATGGGGATTTTAAGATATATGATTCATGGCTTTCCGGAAATAGCTGCTTATTTTATAGCTGCCTTATCTGGGGGGATTATAGGTGTGGGGGTTATAAGAAATGGTGTGAGAAATAGAAAATTTCTTAGAATAATGGAGAATTCTATAGTTTTATTATTTATCGCCATTGTAATACTAATTTTAGCTGCGGTTATAGAAGTATACATAACTCCTTTTGTAATAAACTAATAAATCTGTAATAGTCAGCAAAACCACAATACTTAAATAGACTTCTTTTTTTAAAAACTTATGAAATTTATTTGTAATAAATGTAATTACAGATTTGAATCAAAAGAAAATAGAGCGGGAAAACAATGTCCTTATTGTGGAAAAAATGAGATTATAAGGGAACCTGACGCACAAGAACTAATAAAATTTTCAGAATAATTCTGGCATGGAAAATTTAGGACAAAACCAATCAATAGAAACGAATATAGAGGATAAAAGAAGTGAAAATTTTTCAAAATTATTAAAACAAAAAAAAGACTATATTTTTGGTTTATTGTTGGTTTTTATTATTTGGATTGGGGTTTTTATCAGAACAAGAAATATATCCAAATTAAAGGACATCACAACTGGAACTTGGACATTAGGCCCAGATTTAGATCCATTTTTATTTCTAAGATGGACAAAATATATTGTTGATAATGGCACATTGATGATTAATGACATGTTTAGATATGTCCCATTGGGTTATAATACTGCTGGTGAAATGAAATTATTAGCTTATTTAATAGCATGGTTTCATAAATTTTTATCGTTCTTTTCTCTTACAGATAGCATTACTTATTCTGCAATAATTTTTCCGGTGATTATGTTTGCACTTACTACTTTAGCATTTTTCTTATTTGCAAAGAAAATATTCTATAAAGAAGAGAAAGTAATTCAGTATTCTATTGCATTATTAGCTACTGCGTTTTTTGTTTTGATTCCTTCTTTGCTTCCAAGAACAATTGCTGGGATTCCAGAAAAAGAATCTGCAGCATTTTTCTTTTTATTTTTAGCGTATTACTTTTTTTTAGAGGCTTATACCACTGAAAAATTTAAAAAAGGATTACTATTCGGAGTACTTGCAGGAATTTCAACGGGATTAATGGCCCTTATCTGGGGTGGTGTGTTGTTTATATTTTTAATAGTGCCTGCGGCAGTATTCTTTGCATTTTTACTTGGAAAAGTTAAAAAAGAAAAAATAGCAATTTATGCTTCTTGGTTATTTACCTCATTTATCTTAATGATTCCCTTTTCAACCAGGTATGCACCAATGAACTTGATTAACTCGTTTACTACTGGTTTCTCAATATTTATACTCGCAATTATTTCTTTTGGTTCTTTTATAATTCATAGGGGGTGGGATAATAAGATTAGTGAAAAATTTAAAATTCCTAAAGAACTAAGTTCAACAATTATATGTGTTATAGCAATAATTATTTTTGTTGGGATAATTTTTGGACCTCAGTTTATTATTGGCAAAATACAAAATATTCAGAATAATTTAATTGAACCATCTGAATCAAGGTTTAGCTTTACTGTTGCGGAAAATAAACAACCTTACTTTGAAAGTGAATGGAAAGGAAGTTTTGGGCCAATCTTCATGAATATCCCCCTTTTCTTTTGGTTATTCTTTTTAGGCTCAATATTTCTTTTTTCAGAAATGATGGGGCATTTAAAAAATAAAGAGATATTGATTTTAACTTTGGGTTACGCTATATTTTTAACGGCGATTGTTTTTAGCAGATACTCTCCATCAAGCATTTTTAATGGAACAAACAGTATAAGTTTGATATTTTATTTTGGGGGGGTGATTTTATTTTTATTTTTATTTTTCAGAACCTATTTACAAAAATATAAGTCTGGGGATTTTTTAGAATTTAGAAAAATTGGGTTTACGTATATATTCTATTTTTTAGTTTTAACTTTAGTAATCATTGGTGCAAGAGGAGCAATCAGGTTGATTATGGTGTTAGGAGCCATAGCACCAGTTGCTGCTGCATTTTTAACTATTAAAGTTGTAGATAATTATAAAAAAGCAAAAGTAGACAATAAAAAATTATTTTGGATGATAATCTCAATTATTGCTATAGTTTTCTCCTTGTTTATCCTAATAGGAAATCCTTTATCTATTTTGAATGGACAAGGATTTACATCTTGGAACGGCTTTTACCAGCAAGATTTAGCTTCCGCAAAAAGCTTTGCTCCAGGGATCTACCAATGGCAATGGCAAAACGCTATGTCATGGGTAAGACAAAATACTCCAACTGATGCAGTATTTGCGCACTGGTGGGACTACGGATATTGGCTTCAAAGTTTAGGGGAAAGAGCGACTATATTAGATGGAGGAAATGCAATAATTTATTGGAACCATTTATTAGGGAGGCATGTACTTACTGGAGCCGATGAGAATAAGGCCTTAGAATTTTTGTATACTCATAATGCAACTCATTTATTAATTGACTCCACGGATATAGGAAAGTATACTGCGTTTTCAAGCATAGGTGCAGATGAAAACTATGATAGATTTTCATGGATACCCAATTTCTTTATTGACAGAAGCCAAACAATTGAGGATAAAAATGAGACGATTACATTTTATACTGGGGGGTCTTTATTAGATGAAGATATTATAACTGTTCAGGATGGTGAAGAAATAATGCTCCCAGAAAAAAATGCTGCAATTGGGGCAATAATCATCAAAACCAATGATAAAAAAGAGTTTAGTCAACCAGAGATGATAATTATTTATAGTAATAAGCAGTATACTTTAAAAATAAGATATCTTTATATTGACTCAACACAAGAATTGATTGATTTTAAGTCGGGTGTTGAAGCAGGAGCTTTTATTTATCCTTCAGTAAATTCTGTAACAAGTAGCAATATTGATTTGGATTATTTTGGTGCGGCACTTTATCTTAGCAAAAGAACAATTAATTCACAGCTTGCAAAATTATATTTGTTTAACCAAGAAACATCTCACTTTAAATTAGTTCACACAGAAGAAGATTTGATATTAGAAAATTTGAAACAACAAAAATGGGAAAGCCAAGGAAATTTTGTTTATTACCAGGGGATAAGAGGTCCGATAAAAATTTGGGAAATAAATTATCCTTCTGGGATAGAGTCTAATCCAGAGTTTTTAGAAAAGAAATTTCCGAATCAAGAACTCTTTTTAGCTCAACCAGGAAAATATTAGAAAATGGTTGAAGTTATATTGTTGTATCCCTTAATTTTAAGTTTCTTTATCGCTTTGATATTCTTGCCTCCATGGATTGATAAGGCTAAAAAAATAGGGTTAATATGGCCGGATATGAATAAATATAATTTCCCAAAAAATGTTGCTGGTTCTGGAGGTTTGATTGTCCTCTTTGCTTTTATTACGGGAGTTCTATCTTATATTGCCATAAGAACTTTTGTATTGCAAACAGAGATAGTAGCATTAGACATTTTTGTTTTAATTGCCACAGTATTAATAGCCGGTTTAATAGGATTGACAGATGATTTTTTAGGGTGGGTAAGGGGAGGGCTTTCTGTAAAAATGAGGGTACTTCTTATGCTAATGGCCTCTATACCCTTAATTGTTATTAATGCAGGAGAATCAATTATTAGCATACCCTTTGTAGGACCAGTTGAAATGGGTTTGTTTTACCCATTATTATTTATCCCCATAGGAATTGTCGGTGCTGGAACAACTTTTAATTTTCTTGCTGGTTATAACGGATTAGAAGCAAGTCAATCTATATTAATTTTATTTGCACTTTCTATTACAACTTGGTTTACTGGAGAGAGATGGTTAAGCTTAGTTGCTTTATGTATGTTATTTGCTATTTTCGCTTTTTACTTATTTAATAAATACCCTGCAAAAATATTTCCTGGGAATATAATGACTTATTCAGTTGGTGTCCTTATTGCATGTATTGCAATTCTTGGGGATATAGAAAGAATAGCTGTTTTCTTTTTCATTCCTTACATATTAGAAACAATGCTAAAATTAAGGGGAAATTTAAAAAAACATAGCTTTGCAAAAGTAAATGAAGATAATAGTTTAGAGATTCCTTTTGAAAGGTTTTATGGATTAGAGCATGTAGCTATCGCCTTTATTAAAAAGATTAAACCCAGCAAAAAGGTTTATGAAAAAGAAGTAACATTGGTTATAAATATTTTCCAAGTCATTATCATAATTCTCGGCTTCATAATCTTTAATAAGGGGATATTTCTGTCTTGAAAATGCTTAAGCAACTTTTTTCAAATGAATTTAGAAAAGGGGCACTGATTTTGTTCATTACCCTCAATATATTTAATTTTCTCAATCTCCTATTTCATTTTATTATGGGAAGGATGTTGGGACCAGCAGATTACGGGATACTGGCTGCCTTGATGTCCCTTATTTTTTTACATGGAATTCCTAGTGAAAGTGTGCAGAATCTTGTGTCTAGGTATACTTCCAAATTTAATGTAAAAAAAGAGAATGGAAAAATTAGATACTTAATGTCTCGGGCAATAAGTAAAGGGATTTTTATTGTAATTGTTTTATATGCTTTTCTATTAATCATTTCATTATTTTTAGCAAATTTCTTAGATATTAGTTTTTGGTTAATTGCCTTGACTAATCTAATGATATTCGCAGCAATCCTTGCCCCAATACTAAGAGGCATTTTACAGGGAAGAAAAAAATTTACAAAATTAGGAATCTCGTATATAATAGAAGCCATAGTAAAAATAATTGTTGCAATATTTTTAGTAGGAATTGGATTCCAATTAGGATCCAATTTTCAGATATATGGGGCAATGACAGGTGTATTAGTTGGTGCGTTTGTAGCATTACTTTTTTCCCTATATTTTAATATAGATTTAAACAAGCAAAAAATTAAGAGGACCCATTTTGAAAATGTTTATACTGAAAGCGTGCATTATATAATTGCCATGATTGTTATTCTTTTAGCATTTAATATAGACATACTGCTAGCCAAAAGATTCTTTGAGGCCGAATTAGCTGGAAAATACGCGGTGTTGACTATACTTGGGAGGATTATTTATCTGGGAGTATTTTCAATAAGTAAGGCAATGTTTCCAATTACTTCTGAAAAATATGAGATAAACTCCAATACAAAGAGTTTATTTATTAAGTCATTAGCAGTTGTTGTTACTTTGTGTATAATAGGAGTTATGGTTTATGCCTTGTTCCCAAAATTAATAATCTTTATTTTATACGGCAGCTTGTATACTGATGTCTCAAACTTATTGGTTTATTCTGGGATAGCACTAAGTTTTCTTGCATTAACAAATGTTGTTTTGCTTTATTGCCTTTCAATTAATGGGCTAAAAAAATCTTATTATTTGTTTATATTTCTGATAATAGAAATTGTATTGCTCAGTTTGTTTCATGATAGCCTTTTAGAATATATTTTAGCTTTTATGGCTTCAACAATAATAATGTTTATAGGTACATTATTTCTTCTAAGAAAAAATGGAGAAAAAAACTAAACTAAGTATTATTATTCCTGCATATAATGAGGAGAAAAGAATAGGAAGGACCATTGAAAAATATGCACTATTTTTCAAAAAAAATAAACCCAGAAACTTAAACTTTGAAATTCTTATTGTATTGAACGCCTGCAGAGATGGAACATTAGACCTTGTGAAGAAAAATCAAAAAAAGTTCAAGGAAATCAAATACCTGAACTTTAAGAGAGGAGGAAAAGGATTTGCTATAACTGAGGGGTTTAAAGATACCATAAATCGTAATGTAGATTTAATTGGATTTGTCGATGCTGATATGGCCACACCTCCAAATGCTTTTTATGAGTTAGTTGTTAATATGATGAACAATAAAAATATTGATGGAGTAATAGCGAGCAGATGGATGAAAAAATCAAAGATAAGCATAAGACAAACTTTCTTACGAAGATTTGTGAGTAGGGGGTTTAATTTTATTATAAAAACAATCTTATTGCTTCCATATAAAGATACCCAATGTGGTGCAAAACTCTTCAAAAAAGAAGCACTGGTGGATTTTGTTAAAAAACAGAACACAGCTGAATGGGCATTTGATGTTGATTTATTATATCATTTAAAGAAAAATGGATTTATCATAAAAGAAATACCTACTATTTGGGAAGATAAAAAGGGTTCAAAATTAAATTTAATAAAAGTTCCTTTTCAAATGTTATCATCTATAATTAGAATTAGGCTAATTAATTCTCCTTTTAATTTTATAGTTAGAGTTTATGATAAACTTCCAGAAAATAAAAAAATACATAATTGGTAAGAACATGATTTCAAGAAAAAAACAAAAAACAAAAATAAATGAGAACAATAAAATAGAAAAACAGAAAAAACCTTTCAAGATTGCATGTGCTGTCTCAGCTGGCGGACATCTTACTGAAATGAATATGATTCTTTCCAAAGAAGTACTAGAAGGATGCAAGAAGATTCTTTTAACGGAAAAAACAAAAAGAACTGAAAACATGAAGGGTGTTTACTTCTTTAAACCATTCAGTTATAATCCATTACCATTTATTCCTGCTTTTTTAAGATGCTATATAATTTTTAGGAGAGAAAAACCAGATTTAGTATTTTCTACTGGTGCTGAAATTGCCGTTCCAGCGATATTGGTTGCAAAACTCTTGGGGATAAAAACAATGTTTATTGATGATGCTATGAGAGTAAAAACCCCCACTCTTGCCGGCAAGATTTGTTATCCATTTACAGATATCTTTCTTGTTCCCTATTTTCAAATGAAAGAAGTATACGGAAAAAAAACACGGTATTGGGGGGGCATAATATGATATTTGTAGCTCTTGGAACTTACATACCATTTGAAAGATTAATTAAAAGAATAGATCAAATAGCTCCGCAAATAAAAGAAAAAATAATTATTCAGACTGGGGATACTAAGTATAAACCAAAAAATTGTGAAAGCTTTGACTGGGCTCCAAGTTTAGATCCTTATATGAAAAAAGCAAGATTAATTATTTGCCAATCTGCTCTTTCTATGGTTGAAGCAATTAGAGAACATAAAAAACCAGTTATAACTGTTCCAAGACAGTATAAGTACAAAGAGCATATCAATGACCATCAAGTAGAATTTGCACAATATATAGAGAAGGTATTTGGTGTAAAAGTTATATATAACATAAAAGACTTAACGCCAGAATTGATCAATTCATACAACAAATTTATAGAGATTGATACAAAAAATCTTAAAATGTTACAAAAAAACATTAAAAACTATATAGAAAGTATAAAAGAATAAGCCCATACTTATCATATAAGTATATTTCAAAAAACACAAATTTTTGTGCAATTAAGTTTAAATAGCTTATTAAGATTGATTTTTTATGAAGCCAATAAACAAAAGTTACCCAACAATTACTATTACAACAGCCACATATTTTGGAGAAAGAACAATAGAAAAATTTTTAGAATGCATATTTTCTCAGGATTATCCTAAAGAAAAAATAGAATTATTGTTTGGAGATGGGGGTAGTGAAGATAAAACATTAGACATAATAAGAAAATACATAAAAAAATACCCTAAAAATATAAAACTGATCCATAATGAAAAGAGATTGTCAGAAGGAAAAGGAATGGGAAAAGATATGCTTACAAGAAAAGCTAAAGGAGAAATTATAATTATACTGGATCAAGATAATATTCTTGTACAAAAAAATTGGATAAGCAACATGGTTAAAATATTGATAGAAAATCCTGAAATTAAAGGGGTACAATCCAAAATGTTTGCGCCAAAAACAAGTTCTTTTGTTGACAGGTATTTGAATGGTTTGGGAATTGAAGATCCTTTTGCAACTTCTTATTCATTAAATGCGCAAGTAATTTTTAACCCGAGTAAATTTGGATATGATAAAAGAGGGTATTATATTTACCATGCTCATCCAAATAATTTTTTATATGCTGGAGGGGATGGTTTTGTAATTAGAAAAAAAGATTTAATGGAGGCTGGAGGATACACACAAGATATTGATAATTTTTATAGAATGGCTCTAAAAAAATATAAAATTGCTGTTCCAAGAAATATAAAATTACACCATAATACATCAAATGAATTTGTTAAATACTTGAAGAAAAGGGGCTATTTTGTTCAACATTTCTTATTGGAAAATGTTGAAGGAAGAGATTTTAATTGGGTTTCTAAGGAAAATAGTTTTTGGCAAAATCTTAAGTTTTATAGAACAGTAATGTTTAATCTTCTAATCGTACCAGGATTAATGCAAGCTTTATCAAGAATAATTAGAGAAAAAGAAAAATTTTGGTTAATACATCCAATTATGTTGTTTTTGATTACTTCAATATATATTTATTCTTTTTTTTACACAAGGATTTTTAGAAAAGTTGGAATAAGTTACAAGTAAAGATAAAAAATTATAAATAAACATTGTTATTAAATAAAGGAAAATTTGAATCTCTTTCATTTACAATGGGAATATTTACCTCTGTCTCTAAATTTTCTAATTGCCAATCAATTTTTAAAGAATGGTCATTCCACCTTATTCCAGACTCTGAATCTCTATTATAATAATTTGTGCATTTATAGTTAAATATAGTATTATTTTCCAAAACTAAAAATCCATGCGCAAAACCTTCTGGAATCCACAGCATTTTTTTATTTTTTTCACTTAGAAAAACAGAATGCCAACTTCCATAAGTTGAAGAATTTTTTCTTATATCAACTGCAACATCTAAAACACTACCTTTCACCACTCTTACAAGTTTCCCTTGTGAAAAGGGTGATTTTTGAAAATGCAACCCCCTTAATACTCCTTTCCTTGATATGGATTGATTATCTTGAACAAAATTAGTGGGAATTTCGTGCTCTTCAAATTCTTTTGCAT
>Ga0208375_1004026_pt1 | contig 11913 bp, 14 predicted proteins | sample RifOxyD1_FD_184038 | JGI IMG/M metagenome (GOLD analysis project Ga0208375, IMG submission 184038) | Soil microbial communities from Rifle, Colorado - Rifle Oxygen_injection D1 (SPAdes) | ecosystem: Environmental > Terrestrial > Deep subsurface > Rock core/Sediment | place: Rifle, Colorado... | reverse complement strand
ATTATGGGTAACGGTGTGACTCCTGATATAACAGTGCCGATAACTGACGCAAATATTGCGGCGGAATACGACCCACAAATGGCGCGAGCGGTTGAATTTTTGACTACCGGCAAGTAATAAGATAGAGTGCTTTTATATGAAAGTTATATTGATTAAAGATGTGAAGGGGATGGGGCGCGCGCATGAAGAAATTGAAGCGAAAGATGGCTACGCGCTTAATTTCCTTATTCCGAAGGGGCTTGCCATTTCTGCGACTCCGGTTGCAAAGAGGGAAGCCGAGACGCGCCGCAAACAGTTCGTGGACCGCACCGAGCTCGATGCCGCACTCCTCGCACAAAACATTGCTTCTCTCGCCGATGCGCACCTAGTGATTAAGGTGAAAGCAAATGAAAAAGGACATCTCTATGACGCAGTAGGGGAGACGGAAATTAGAATGGCGGCAAAAGAAGCGCACATTGATTTGCCAGAAGATGCTATTAAACTCGAGAAACCGATAAAAGAACTCGGCACCTTTGATATCCCAGTCGCGACCGCCGACGCGTTCGGTAAATTCTCTATCACGATTGAAGCGGAATAATAACTTGGAGGTGAAACACCCAAGCAACTTGGGTGTTTCACCTCCAAGTGAATCTTACCTAAACAACATCAACAACTTTTTTTGCAGAGATACTTCCCGTGAAGCTTATTTTTCGTTTGGTGCGGAACGCGACAGTGCCGGAGGTCATGGAGAAAAGGGTGTGATCGCGACCCACTCGGACATTTTTACCTGCTTCTATCTTGGTTCCGCGCTGACGGACAATAACCATACCGGGGCGGGCGGCAGTACCGTCAGCGAGCTTCACCCCGAGATATTTTGGGTTTGAATCGCGCAAGTTTTTTACTGATCCTCCTGCTTTAGTATGTGCCATAGTGGTATTATCTTACATAATGACTATAGCAGAAGCGCGCGAAAAATGCAAAATGCTCGCCTCCAAGGCACCCAGAGATGCGCTCATTATTGGCGTATTAGTTCTTGCTTCGTCTGCAAGTTTCGGGCTGGGCTATTTGGCAGGGTTAGATGCAACAGGGCAGGGGAATGATGCTGTGCGCGAAGAATCGCCATTCACTACGAAGGCAGCAGAAGGGAACATAGTTGCGTCAAAAAACGGCACAAAATATTATCTTCCTTCATGCGCTGGAGCTGATAAAATTTCGGATGCAAATAAAATTTGGTTTGTGTCTGCAGAACTTGCTCGGGCAGCAGGTTATACTCCAGCTGCAAATTGTAAAGGTATTTAGTTTGTTACAATTAAAAATATGAACGACGATCTTACGGCCGAGCGTCTTGCGAAAGTTGTGCACGAAGGGCATCGTACGATGCCCAATGAGCGTCCGATGCTCGTTTGTAAACCAAAAAATATAGAATCCTGGCGCGTGTTTAAGATTATGTCTGAATTTGTAGAAGGTTTTGACATCATACGGAAATATGGTCTTGCAGTAACCATCTTTGGCACAGCTCGCGCCTCATTTGAAGATATTGTGTATAAAGATGCTGAAGCGCTCGCGGGACGGCTCGCGAAGAAGGGTTTCGCTGTTATTACCGGCGGCAGTGCCGGCGTGATGCAGGCCGCGAATAAAGGCGCTTTTGAAGCAGGAGGCGCCTCAGTCGGACTAAATATTAATTTGCCCGATACTCAATACTATAATCCATATCTTACCGAGAAATTCAGTTTCGATCATTTCTTCGTGCGGAAGGTGATCCTTACCTATGCCTCTGAAGTGTATGTTTATTTTCCCGGCGGTCTCGGAACGCTGAACGAATTTTTTGAAATTATAACGCTCGTACAAACCGGAAAGATTCGCAAAGTGCCTATGATCCTCTTCGGCAGGGGATACTGGACGCCCCTGCTCTCCTTTATTGAAAAAACGCTGTACCAGAAACACTCTGCCATTGATGAAAAAGATATGGATCTCTATATCGTGGTTGATTCAGTGGATGAAGCGTACGACTATATTATTGCGCATACATCTTGTTAAAGGGTAGGGCTGGTCTATCCGAGGTTTTGTCTGAAGCAAAGTGCGTAAAAGATATATTGTGCGACACGCTCTTACATCTTCCCCACAATCCACTGCCAAGCTTGGACAATAAGATGTAAGACATACTGAATGTTTTCTTGACCAGCTGGAGAGTTAATAATCGCCTGAATTGAGATACCGAAGAATGACAATGCGAGAACGAGAACAACAATCCAAAAGATAAGTTTCAACATATCGTATATTTTATCACACTCCACTTCCCTTTTGTTGAACTAAAAATATTTGAGAGGGTCAAGATACGCATTGGTAGGCGCAATGGGGATTGTTACGACAGATTTGTTTGCACAGGTATATTGCTTAAAAGAAATTGCTTCAGCTATATATAAACCAAAATGAAGATGAGGTCCGGTCGCATATCCGGTGTTACCAGAGAATCCGATAATTTGGCCGGTCAAGACCGCAGCTCCTTTTTGGACGCTAATGTCTGAAAGATGTGCATAGAGTGTTGCGAGGCCATTAGGGTGTTTAATGAGAACCCATTTCCCATACTGACAATTTTGTACCGCGCCATAATTGATCGCGAGAACTGTTCCAGAAAGCGATGCTTTAATCGGGGTACCGATTGATGCGCGAAAATCTATACCATTGTGGGTCCCAGAAACATACAGTCGTCCTGAAGATGAGGTCTTGCCAAATTCCTGAGTAATATAGACATCAGTGAGCGGCCATCGCAGGACACCTTTGCCAGCGACAGGAATGTTCTTCGGGTCAAGGACATACTTGAGTTGTGATTCAAGCTCGGCCAATGTCGCATTGAAGGATGTTTCCTCGGCTTTTTTACTTGCAAGAATTTTTTGATACGCACTTTCTTGATTTTTCGTATCAGACAATAATTTCTGTTGCGCGGTCTTCTGTAAGTCGATAGATTTCTTTTGTAATGAAAGTTCGTTCTGGAGAGACACGAGTTCAGCTTTTGTTGCAGTTACTTTATCGCGATTCGTTGAGAGCACGGTGCGTGCTGAGCGTAAATTTTTAACATCATCAGAAAGTGCGCGATTAAATTGAATTGCTTCATCGGTGGTCTTCCACATTTCGTTTAGTGAATGTGCTGAGACCAGGCCAATGATAAGCGGCGCTTGTTCGTCTTGCGCAACGCGACGAAGTGCTTTCGCGATAGCATCTTGATTCGTAGTAATAGAAGTTTCTTTATCGCCGATGGAGAGAGTAAGTTGTTGTATCTGTAAATTTGCGGAAGCGATTTTGCTTTGCGTTACTTGAATTTGTGACGCGAGTTGTTTCTGAGAAATAGTAAGAGAACTGATGGTTGATTGGAGTGTATTCTTTTTTGTCCCAAGAGCGTCAAGCTGTTTTTGGAACGCAACAATATCTGCTTCGAGCGCAGCTACCTGTAATTTGTTGGTGTCAATCTTAAGTTGTATATCGTTCGCTGTATCAGCGAACGCGATTGACGAACCGATTGGTGAACTAAGAAAAAACCCAAGAGAAAATAAAAAAAGAAAGGAGAGAAACCCGATGCGCGTCATTTTTTGAGTATAGCAATTGCCTTGCGGATGCGCGAAATAGCTTCTTTCGTACCAAGTATAGAAATAAGAGTAAATGGGTCGGGTGAGCGTTCCTGCCCTGAAAGCGCATAGCGCAGAGGCCAAAGCACTGCGCCTCTGCCTCCCTTCCCTACTGCTTCTTCGGCATCTGCCAGAGGCATAACGGCTTCCTTTACCGCCTCGGCAGATATGCCTTCAGGGAGAGCTTTCAAGGGCTCCAGGAGGCCTTCTAGAGCGGTTTTGGTCATACTAGGACGCTCTTTTGGTTTCTTTATAGAGAGTTGGTTTCGGTCGAGTGTTGGCTCGCTGAAAAGGCAAGAAAGCTCGCCTAAGAGCATCTCCTGCGCTTCTTTGAATGTCTTTGCTCGTTCTTTTAAGAGAACAACAATTTTGTGGGATATCGGAAGTTTGTGGGATATCGGAAGTCCCACATCAAGATGTTTTGAAAAGTCATCATCAGAAAGTTCGCGCATCCAGTGCTGATTCACTGAGAGAAGTTTTGTTCGATCGAATATTGCCCCACTTTTTTGCACGCCATCGAATGAAAACCGTTCAATCAATTGTTCGAGCGAGAAATGTTCTTCATCAGTGCCAGGGTTCCATCCAAGGAGAGCAAGATAATTAATCATTGCTTCAGGAAGAATTCCTTCATCGCGATAGTCCGCAAGCGAGACCACATGATGGCGTTTAGAAAGTTTTTTTCTGTCTGCCGAGAGAATGAGCGGTAGGTGTGCATATATTGGGCGCGAGAAACCAAGAGCTTCTTGAATCAAAATTTGTCGCGGCGTGCTGGAAAGAATATCTTCGCCACGGATCACATGTGACACATGTGCGTCGGCATCATCAACCACTACCGCAAAGTGATACAGAGGGTCGTCCATAGATCGTGCAATAACAAAATCACCAAGTTCAGTAGTGTCAAAAGTAATCTCGCCATGGATAAGATCGTTGAACACTACGGTCTTTCCTGGATTCTTAAGTCGTATAACAGCAACTTCTATGTTGGGGTCATTTTTCGATGGTTCGTGCGAGACATAGGCCTTCCCTTCTTGTACAAGTCTCTCAAGAAGTTCTCGATGTCGAGGAGCATGTTCTGATTGTATATATTTTTTGTCCGGAATAAGACCGCACCATTCAAAATCATCCCAAATCATTTGTGTCCATTCGGGGCGATTTCTTTCTGTGTCAGTGTCCTCAATACGAATAAGGAAAGTTCCTTTATTATGTTTCGCCCATACATAGTTAAAAAGAGCCGATCGAACGGTTCCAATATGCATTTGCCCTGTTGGGGATGGTGCGATTCGTGTAGTGACGGTACTCATGATTCGTGTGCGAGGGCGAGCGCGAGCACTTCGCGGGCGAGGATTCGTGCGGCATCCGGATCGGTAAAGCCCTCAGCAGCAGCGCCCATTCGCTTCGCAAGTTCCGTATCGCCGGTAATATGCCGCACTTCTGATGCTAAGAGATTAGGCGTTAGGTTCTTTTCTTCAATCACGATCGCAGCTCCAGTTTTAGAATAGGCGTAGGCGTTTGTGCGCTGATCGTGGCTTATGGATTCAGGAATCGGAATCAGAATGGAGGGTTTTTTCCATAGACCGATTTCGGCAATCGTGCCTGATCCTGCGCGCGAAATAACGACACTTGTAACGCCGGCAGCTCTCTGCAGCGCCATTTCGGAAAGATAATTTAATGGATGATAGCGGTTCGCGTGCGGATTTTTTGCAAGTACAACTTGCGCGACGGATTCAACATTCTTAAAATTTGCTTCTCCGGTCTGGTGGATGATATTGGCGAAAGAGACAAGCGTGGGGAGAGACGAAAGTATTGCTTCATTTATTCGCATTGAGCCCTGCGAACCGCCGAGAATGAGAACGGTTGGCACATCTTTTTCAAGTTCTAGGTATTGTTGCGCTCCTTCTTTTTCAATTCGTGTAAGCGCTTTTCGGATTGGCATGCCGGTACGCGCGATTTTATTTCGTACCTTTTTCGGGAAATATTCAGCGGCACTTTCGAAAGAAATTGCGATTTTTGTCGCAAATTTCGCAGCGAACAGATTCGCGCGGCCGGGCTTTGCATCTGATTCGTGGATAATAATCGGAATGCGGAGCAGCCGCGCTGCGAGCACTGTTGGCACACTGGCATATCCACCCTTGCTCACGATAACATCGGGATACAAACGAAAAAGAACAATAACAGCGCGTATTATTCCTGCGAAGGTAACGAAAGCGTCAGTGACATTTTGAAGCGAGAAATAGCGGCGCATCTTCCCTGCCGGTATGGCGACATAAGCGATGCCATTTTCAAAGAGTGCTTTTTCGTCAAAAGGGTTTGGCGCGAGATAATACAATTTTGGCGCGAGAAGATGTTCCTCGCGGACGAGGTCTGAAAGCGCCTCAGCGATAGCAATAATAGGATAAAAGTGTCCGCCAGTGCCGCCTCCGGTAAATACGATGGTCATACATTACATTTAAACATTTAAATATTTAAATATAAAGTGCCGTTAGGCGCTTCTATGATGCGCGGAGGCATTGAGAATAAGCCCGCATGTAAGAAGTACCGTCATGAGCGCTGTTCCGCCGCGGGAAATAAATGGCAACGGCAAGCCGGTCAGCGGAATGATGCCGAGCATCGCGCAGATGTTAATAAATGCCTGAAGAATAATGATAAAAGAAAATCCGAGTGCAATAAGCCCGCCGAAAAGATCGTGTGAATTCCCGGCTATCACAATGCCGCGTGCTGCGAGTGCGACTAAAAGTGCGAGTAGAATCAACGCGCCGATAAATCCTGTTTCTTCGGCGAAGACAGCGAAGATCGAGTCGCCATCGGGCTCGGGCAGATAATTAAATTTTTCTACACTCTGGCCGAATCCTCTGCCTGCGAGACCTCCGGAACCGATAGCAATGAGTGATTGTTGGATTTGGTAACCGCTGCCGAGAGAATTTGCCGAGGGATTAAGAAATGTTTTAACGCGTTCAAACGCGTACGGTCGGATAAAAATAATCGAACCAAGCACCGCAATAACTATGAGCGCGAGGATGCCGAAGTCACGCCATGGCGCTCCTGCCGCGAAGTACATCACTGCGCCAGTCGCAAGGAAGAGAATTGTCGTAGAAGTGTTCGGTTGAGCGAGCAGGAGAAGAACAGGCGGAGTAAGAATCGCAATAAAAGGGATGAGACCTTTCTTTGGATTAGCGAGTTGCCGCGCTTTCGGGGCGAGCCACCACGCAAGCACGATGACAAAACCGATCTTTAAGAACTCTGCCGGCTGTACGGTTGTGAAGCCGAGATTAACCCAGCGAGTCGCGCCTCCTGAATGAAATCCAATGCCCGGTACGAAAACGAGTGCCGTAAAAAGAAGAGTCGCAACATAGATATACGGCGCCCAGCGTTTTATCCATGCGAATGGAACAGCTCGCGCTGAGAGGAGTGCCAGAAGTCCAAGTCCGAATCCAAGACCGCTCTGGAGCATAATATCTTTTGATAATGAATTGCTTTCGCGCGCGAGAAGTCCAAGCGCAGCTGAAGAGAAAATTGCAAGACCGGCAAGCGCAATTGTAAGTACCAACATAAAAAAGATACGATCACTGGAAACAAATTTCATAGCGTCCGCGCGAGAAGTGCTACAGCAAGACCGATGACGCCGGCGATGATTGTGATAACCCAATAGCGCATCGTAATTTTCGCGACCGGCCAGCCAATCGCTTCGAAGTGGTGATGAATAGGCGCGACGAGGAATAATTTTCTGCGAAATACTTTTTTCCAAAACACTTGAAGAATTATTGAAAGGACAGTTATTGTGAGAGGAAATGCGACAAACGGCAGTACAAATACTCCAACGCCGTCAGCGAGCGTATCAGAGGAAAAAGCAATCATGGCGAGCGCAAGGGTGAGCGCCATGCTGCCGGTCTCCGACATATAAAACCGCGCGGGCGGAATATTAAACCAAAGGAATGCTAAAGTTGCGCTTGCGATAACCGCGGCGCAAGCTGCAAGCGATGTCTGCCCTTCGCCAAAGGCGATACCAGCATAGACCATAAAAATAATGGCAAAGACACCGCCGGCAAGTCCATCGAGTCCGTCAATGGTACCGCCCGCATAGATGGCAAGTGTCACCAATGCGAAGAATGGAACAACAAGCCAGCCGAGGAATAAGGGCTCCGCAAAAGGAATACCGACCGCAATGACTCCAAGTTTCGCATAAAACCACCAACCCGCGACAAGTCCGATAATGCAAACAATAGAAAGTCGCCGAGCGAGAGAGAGACCGCCAGTCCCTTTTGTTATTTCAAGAAAGTCATCGACCAGTCCTGCGAGAGCTCCGGCGACAAGCGCAAAAATAGGCAGCCATGTCTCACGCCGATTCACAAAATCCAGCGATGGCCAAAAAGAATCAAATGAACGGGCAAAAATCCAAAAAAGAAATGCCGTTGCGAGCACTGAAGACCAAATAAGAATACCTCCCATACGCGGTGTAGAGACCTCGCGTTCTTTATGAAGCTCGTCAAAAATCGGCGTTTGCCCGCCGCCGATGCCGGCGCCCTTGCCGGCTTTTTTCTTCCATGCTTTCGCGCGATATAAAATGCCGGCGAGAAGCGGTGCGAAAACAATGCCGAAAGCAAATGCTGTTGCTGAAGGAATAAGCACTCGTGCAGCGGTGCTAATCATAAAGAAGCAATACCCGCAAAATGAGCGAGCGTGGCGGCGACTAGAGCGGAGCCGTCAGTGAAGCGTGATTTTTGTGATGAACCGAGCACAACAATCGCAATCGGATGTCCAATCCCACTATCAAAAATGAGAGCGAGATTACCGCCCGCAAGATCGGTGTAGCCGGTTTTTGAGAGCAAGAGATGTGGAATAGTGTTAATCATCGGGTCAGTATTAATAACTTTGAAAGAACGACCTTCTTTTGATACTGCCTGTGCAGAACTTTTTGTTGTCGCCTCTGCGATTGCTGGAGATTGTTCGACAAGCGCGCCGGCAAGTCGGGCAAGATCGTATGCGGAACCGTAACCGCCAGATACCGAAGCGTTTACATCAAGACCGCTCCCGTTGAGCGCATATGTCTGTGAGAGGCCGAGTGCCGCCGCTGCACCGGCGAGCATTTCGCTTTGCGGTCGATTTTCAAGAGTCGCCGTTGCTTCAGCGATTGCGATAGATCCATCATTCAAGGAAGCAGTGAGTGTTAAGCGAGCAAGATCGGCGAGTGCGAATGTTTGTCCGACAGAAAAAGCTCGTGGCGCTTCAAGCTGTGCGGCGGAAGATGAAATAGTAATTGGCGTATTCGGCGAAAGTTTGTCGAGTGCCGCATAGACGGTTAAGAGTTTCGTAAGCGAGGCGAGCGGAAGTTGGTCGTCGGCATTTTTGGCATACAGTGTTTCTCCGGTCGCGAGATCATAGATAATAGCCGCTTTCGCTTCGAGAGAAATAGCAACAAACGCATTAGGCACGGCGACTGCAACAGCCGCCGTGATTGGAGGTGCTGATTGTTCTTTCGCAAAAAGTGGCGGTATGAAAATAAACAATGCCAGAATGCTTGATGAGAATAAGAGCGCGATACCGGCTTCTCGCATAGAGCGAGTTCGTTGAGCAAGTTTCTGTAAATCGGCAATGTTCATGATGATTCTTCTTTACTAATGGTATGTGCGACGGCTGTAAGTTCACTATACCGCGGAAGATCGGTAATGCGTGCAAGACCGAGGTGTGCGAGCGCTTCAGTCGTTATGGTGTAGCGTATGCGTCGTTTATCGCGCTCGTCTTCCTTCCCTTCTATAAGACCGCGCATCAGGAGCGTGCGAAGCGATGCTGAAGAATTAACCCCGCGCACCCAATCCACCTCTCCGCGCGTGGCACCTGTTTTGTACGCGATAACCGCGAGTGTTTCCATACTCGCCTTCCCGAGGTCGCGTGCGAGCTCGCTCTCGTGGAGCTTTTTTATGATAACGGACGCTTCTGGGGCGGTGCGCAATTCTACTTCATCAGCGGTTTCGATAAGAGTGAGACCGCTTCCTTTTAACAACCCAACAAGAGCTCGAAGTACTACCGCAAGTTCCTCATCTTTCATCTCGAGAAGCGTAGCGAGCTGTTTTTTCTCAAGTGCCTCGCCCGAGGCGAAGAGGAGCGCTTGTACCGCTGCTGGAGGCGTCAACATTTCTCTATCATAACGGCGCTTCCCCTCTTCAGCAATGTTTATTTTGTGAATTTAAAGCTTTTTACGATATTCATTTCTTCTTCTGTTGCTTTGCCATTAATTCCTACCTCGTATATTTTCCCTTTGTTTTCAACAAATTGCAGGTAATCTCCAAAAACTTCACCACCTGTAACCCCTTTATATCCACTTACTCCGTCAATCATAATTGGAGTCCGATCAACAAAACCATATTCATCTGCTTTCATGTCTATCCAATTGGCGAATGAAAATTTATCCTGCTCATTATTTGGCAATTCAGCGACAGTGTTATAAACTCTGATTTCAATATCAAACACTCTGGTCATCTTTTTTGCATCTAGATCGGCCTGTCTGCTTTTAGTTCTGAGCCAAATAACTCCTTGTGATTCTGAACTTTTGTCAATAATCCACGCAGTAGGGTAACTTATTTCAAAACCTAAATTTTTATATGTTTCCCATCCTGCAATTTGAGAATTTGAGGTCTGTGTTGTTCCTTGCTGCACATATACATACGCTCCGCCACCGGCGAGCAGAAGCGCAATAATCACGATAAGTAATGGAACAACAAATCCTCTTTGTGTGGTTTTCATAGGTGAAATTATAGCATTATTTTGCTGTTTTGTGTAAACTTATCCACCTAGTCAGATAATGTTGTGCATACCCAGTATGCACAAGGAAAAGATTAGCTCATTCGTCTAAAGTGAGTTCGCGTAATGAATCTTCTATTTCGAGTCGAGCATTCACAAACTCTTCAGCCGCAACTCGAAAATCTGCAGACGATGCGAATAGAGATTTGAGTGTCTCATGATCGAGAAGTGATGACTTGCGTTTCCCTGCGAAGTCTGCGGTACTAGAAAATGGGTATTGAGTTGCCCATGCGTACGCATCATCAAAATTGTCTAGTGCTATTTTTAAACCACCAGGATATGCTTCGAACACATTTTTGATATTTATATAGACTGCAAGGTGTTGAAGATGAATGTCATTATCAACGATACGAGCGCGAAACGATCCTTGGAAGAGGACGCCAGAACCTTCATATTTTGCGTTGAAGTTTGCAGCCATGCTTCTTGAAACTCTTTGCATGAATTTACTCGTACCGCCCTCTAATTGTTCAAGGAGGAGAAGATGGAAATGGTTGTCTTTAAGACAATGCGAAAGTATCGATACATACGGTTGTGCCTCATCCCAATGCTCTGGGCGTGCAAAATTATTCCGAATATGATCGGGTGATATATCGCGTTCCCAATTTCGCGGAGCATTTGCATCATTGAGATACCGAAGAAGTTTCAAGAAGCGCCAACGATCTGCATCTGTTCGTACGATATCTATTTTGTGAGCTCCGCGATTGACGACATGCACGAATGTTCCTGGCGTAAATTGTTCCTGTCTCATTTCAAAATACTATCACCTGTCTCTGTTGTGCATACTGGGTATGCACAAGGGATTTGCTGACTACCCGTAGCGCGGGACGGCGGTAGCGGCAGTGTGGCTGATGCGGATGTCGCCATGGATATTATATTGTTCGGCGGCGACGGCACCCTGCTTCACAAGCTCGAGGAGCGCGAGGAATGAGACGATGATTTCTATTTTTCCTGCCCCGAGCCCTGTCGAGGGGTCTTTCGTCCCGCCAGCGAAGTCCTTAAAAGAAAGCGTCATCGCGCTTTGTACGCGTTTCGCGAGTCGATCCATCATTTCTTCGATGGTAACGAGCGGCTTCACGCGTGCCTCGGGGAGTTCTTCGACGACTTCTCGCGCAGCGAGAATGCGCGCCATCGCTTCAGCGAGCGCGCTCGTAGAGAGGTCGCGCGAGGGTGCGAAGAATGGATCGGGGAGGCGTTCCCCTGCTGGGAGCATCATCGTCTTGCCGAAAATGCGCAGGAGCTCGCGCGACGCCTCGCGCACTTTTTCGTAGGCGGCGAGCCGGCGTTTCAGGTCTTCAACATCAGTGTTCTCTTCTTCAGAGAGCATCAGGTCGGGAATAAGCGACTTCGATTTTATCAGAAGCAGTGTCGCCGCAATCTGAATAAAATTCGCGGTCTCTTCTACCGGAAATGCTTCTTGTGCGCGCACATGCTGAATAAAGTCCTCGGTAATCGAGGCGAGCGCGAGGTCATTAACGAGGAGTTTCCGCGCTTCGATAAGGTCGAGCAAGAGCTCAAAAGGACC
>Ga0208375_1004025_pt1 | contig 11919 bp, 8 predicted proteins | sample RifOxyD1_FD_184038 | JGI IMG/M metagenome (GOLD analysis project Ga0208375, IMG submission 184038) | Soil microbial communities from Rifle, Colorado - Rifle Oxygen_injection D1 (SPAdes) | ecosystem: Environmental > Terrestrial > Deep subsurface > Rock core/Sediment | place: Rifle, Colorado... | reverse complement strand
CATTTGTTTGTTGACTACGCTGAAGGATTTCAGTTTAAAATCAGTTCTCAAATAATGAAACAATACAGGGATCCGATTGCACTATTCATTTTCGGGATCTTACTGACCGTAGTGTCTTTGTCGGTTGGGTTCGGGCTGAATGTATGGGTCCCGGCTGTAATTGCTCTCGTAGCGCTCGCTAGCTATGCTTACCGTCGACCAAAAGCATGGGTAATCCCCGGTGTTTTTTTCTTGCTGCCCTCCTTGGGTTTAATGATGGCCTTTTTCAGATCAGCACCGGCTCCCAATAACGTGAACTGGCTCTATGCAGCGATAAAATTAGTCTGCGGTGCCATCGTGGGCGGGCTTCTCGGGACTTTTATGCAAAAAAAGCGCGCTTCCTGACGACGTCACCCGATACCCTGCTTCGAATGACTGGGTGATCGAAAGCCATTTGTCATCTGCTCTGGGCGGAAATCACTGGGATCTTAGTCCCGCTCTAGTCAGAATCTCAGCCTAATGCCGATCGCGACGCGATCTTATTCGTAGTGGATTCTGGCCAGGCCACATGACCCACGATTTATGACCCACTCAATGTGCTTTGCATCTCAAAATTTTGATTGTGTTTACCAAACCTTCCACCATTTCTTCTTCGTCCCAGGCTTTGGTTTTGTCTTATCTTCGACTCGGGTGTCCTTTAAGGATTTAAGACTAATCGCGAGAAACCAACTTTTACCGACAGCAGGAAAATCCATCTGGTAATTGATAAAGTCGATATTACTATCATCCGCTGAAATATAGATAAGAGGAATGTCGCGTTGGACTACTGTCAGTCCGCCCACAGGCTCACCAGGGTTTGGCATAAAAATAGGTATGCACGCCTTATCTAACCCAGGATATCTTTCGGACAACTCTTTTTGTACCTTCAGCCAAACCGGAGAGATCAAATCGATCACTTTTGAATCCGGATTGAAATTAAGAACTATACGAAACTTCCCCCAAGCTTGGCTTGTATATGGGTCTTCAGCTACATGGAGAGAGCTTTTCCAAAAAGATTTTGTTGTTCGTAGGTAGGTAAAAATTTCATCGTATTTCTTGTTTTTTAAAGAAAGTTGATGGGCTTTTCCTCGATCCTCTTCATTTGGATAAAACAACGCTATCATTTCATGCGAGTCAGTATAGTGGAAAAAGGTTGCATCTTGATCCCCGCTTTCCATGGGCCAAGAGCTAACTGACGTCGCAGCCCTTCTCAAGACATCGCTATAAAGCGTATTTCCAGTCCGATAGATATCCTTCAAAAAGGATGCGCACTTTTCCCCCAGTTGCTTTGTTAGCTCAGAACCGCGTTTGGGATCCATTAAAATAGAAGCATAGCTGTCCGGTCGCGTTAAAGAGTCATTTGCTTTAGTCAGGGTCTTAGAGTTGTCCGCGCTCATTGGCGAGGCGGGTGCATGCAGATCTTGGCAAGTTGATGCCGGACTCAACAGCTCTTTATCGATGGGGGGCTCAAGTAGGACCTTCGGAACAGTGCCATTATCGAGCGTCTCAGAAAAGCAGGGGGTAGTGCTTGAAAGCCAGAACAGGAAAATTGACGCAACGATAGCAATATCACAAGACACTTTCATGCTTACATTTCGGCTAGTAATCGAAATTATTTAATAATTCCAACGTGGCTCCAATACAAATGGCGAGCTCCCCTTTGATTCACCGGAACTGGTCGTTTATATAATGGCTGCGATACAGCCAACTCTCTAAAAACGCTCTAAGTTCGCGAAAATGGCGTCAGATCTCGCGCGTTCCAGAATCCGCGCCTTTCCGGGCGCGCCCGACACAACGGCTCTATGATAAACGCAAATGCGTTCTTTTTTGGTGTTCGTGTTCTTTCAGCATGTTGCCGGGATTTGAGACGCAAATCCGTTCAAAAAAAGAAGAGTGTCTTCCTACAAAGACACAGTGTCTTTGGGCGATGACACTTTTTCTCTTCAAGCGCCCCGTCACCAGTCGGAATTATGATCGAATCACAGACAAAATAACGCACTGCCTCTCTCAAGATGAGAGACAAGGTATCGTAACCTTTTTACAATTTCGACCGCTCTTTTCGGAGTCGCTTCGTGAAAAATCAAGACCTTACCTTTGACTGGTCCCGGCACACTTCTCGCTCTAATAAGTATGAGGGCCGGCTAAGTGCCGGACTACGAGGGGTACAACCGTATAGACATAAATTTTTGAAAGAATCTGAAAACTTTAAAACATTAACGGGTCTTTAAGACCCTGGGAGTAGTTCGCCTAAGACGCACGAAAGCGCCGTAATCCGGCCTTGATCTAGGAGTTCTGACATGGAGCCCGCCGCTTTGCGGCCGGGGTTTACGCGCTGACTTGCGTTCACCACCGGTCAGGAGTTGGCCAAGACTCCCGATGGCGAACTAGTGCCCAAAACAAAGAAAGAGAGAGTTTCTTATGAAAAACGACAACATTGATTATCTTTTGCCGTTCCTCGGAATCGCGCTGGCAATCGCGCTAGCTGGCTGGGGGCTGCACGGGGCAGCCAGTTTTCTTGCCCAGTTCTATAATTCCATCGTCATGCCAAGCATCCGATTCGCTGACGTACTGATTGCAAACTACGGACGGGGAATTGCGGAGGCCACTGTCCTTGTCGCGCTTGGCAGCGTGGGCCTTCGATTCAGCTTCAAACAGACTGAAACGTTGGCTACCGAATTTTCGAAAGCAACCCAGGGGATCGTCACAGAAAGCCAGCGACTGAATGAAAAACTGGAAGGCCATTATCGAACCTTGAACCAACTTCACGCGGAGAAGATCAAACTGAAAGACGAAGTGGAGTCCCTGAATCACTGCGCGAAGGCATTGCAGACGGAGAACGATGACCTTAATGCGGAAATCGAAGAACTCAAGCACCCGGAGCAACGAGAACAAGCACGAATCGAAGAAGAACGGCTGGCGATGGAAGAAAAGATCAAAGCCTATGCATCGAACGCCCAGTGGGGAGGTGTATAAATGGCGATTCACAGCAACGAATTGACTGAACGTGATCTGAAACTACTCAAGCTCTTGTTGGACTTTGGTGTTGTCAGTTCCGTCCAGCTGTCGAAATGGATCTTCCCCAAAGTCGCCAGGACCACGGTTCTGAGGCGACTGCGGTTACTTGAGAAGCGCGGCATGATCCGAAAGCGTGGAACCTTACCTGACGCGACAGCGGTCTGGATGATCGACCAAAAGGGGCAACGATTGATCGCGGGAATGACAGAGAACCTCTACTTCCCGGCTCACCAGCTGGAACATGAAATCACCTTGAACGAGATCCGCTGGCGTCTTCACGGCCTAGGCGTTGTCCAGTCCTGGATGAACGAAAGGGAATTGCGCCGTAAAGCGCCGGACCGAAATGGATTCGAGAGAGAGAATCTGGCAATTCCAGATGCGGTCATCCTGATGAAACACTTTGGCAGGCCCGAGGCGTTCGTGCGAATGGAAGTCGAGTTGAATATAAAATCCAACGAACGATACAAGCGACTTTTCCAGAGAGTCGATCCGTATAGCCAGGGCGCGCGTGCGTGGCTCTGGTACCTCGTGAAGAATCGATCCATGGGGAATCGAATTCTTCGATACGCCAAGAAGCACGGCGATTACAGCCTGCCTCCTATTCTCGGATTTACCGTGATTGATGATTTTCTGACAGACCCGTGGAGCGCCGAATTCCATCAGCTTGAGAAAGCGACGGCGCTTACAACGATAATGAAACTGTCTCGGCCGGAATCCGCAGTCAAAAACACCCATGCTCATGCAAGTGCTCAAGCCATGAGCACCGAAGGATTGAATGAAAACAATGTTTTTGCCGCATAGAAAGCACTGAGAATGCGCAGTCTTCCACCCCATGAACTCAAATCGGGTTGAGCAGCCCCTTTAGCCCGAGACCCCTCCCCCCCTACCAGTGGTTGGTGAGAGGGGTCTCGGGCATGGGTCTGAGTAGAGTTGAGAGTTCATGGGATGGAAGGATATTTTTATAAGTAATTGGGTTGATACTTTTTCTGGGAATAAAGACAGGAAGAGAATTGAGGATCTGATGAAAGTTTTAGATTTTTTTAGCGGTAACTTTTGGAGGCTGCGGGCTTTGGGTCTGCGGCTGATTCGGGTTACCGGGAAAGGAGATGACCTATGGATTTCCATGGTGAAGCATCTTCTGATGAAGCAATTCGCACACCCAAATATCGCTGGGAGTGCAGCACCGTCATATACGTGAGAGTTGTAATTGATAAACCTGAGTGGGAAAGTCTTCTTGAACTGGTGGCCAAGGATCTGCTAAGCATGAATCACCAGCTCCAAGATCGACTCCGATCAAATTCTTCGATCCATTTAAACGACGTTCAATCCCCTGCGGCTATTGCCACGGGAGAAAGGGATATTTCACATGGATCAATATATAAAATTATCAAGCAAGCGAGCTAGTCAACAACACAAGGCAACAGAAAAGCAGGTAGGATTCTACCTTCGCGTTAGCACGGAAGAGCAAGCCGAGAATCCGGAAGGTTCTATCAAGAACCAAGAGGAGCGACTAAAGCTGACGCTTGCCCTGAAAAATACGGACGGAAAATTCGGAACACTCGCTGGTGTGTACTGCGACGCCGGAAGATCTGGCAAAGACATGAACCGGCCCGAACTAAAACGATTGCTCAAAGCCATCGAGGCTGCTGAAATCAACATGGTCATGGTGAGCGAGCTTTCCCGCTTATCGCGATCAATCAAGGACTTCTCCCAAATCTGGGAATTCATGCAGGCGCACGGATGTGGATTTCTGAGCCTTCGGGAGAACTTTGATACCTCAACCGCAGCCGGTGAGATGATGCTTTACTCAATTGCGAATTTTGCGCAGTTCGAGCGCAGGCAAACAAGCGAGCGAGTTGCAGCCGGATTTCTCAGTCGAGCACAGCGGGGACTTTGGAATGGGGGTCCGCTGCCGTTGGGTTATGAGCCGGACCCCGAAAAGAAGGGAAACCTGCGAATTGTAGAAGACGAGGCCGATGTCGTTCGGGTTGCCTTTCAAGCTTTGCTCTCCCACGGATCAGTGCCCTTTGCGGCAAAATGGCTCAACCAGAACGGCTACTCCCCTTATGGACCTCTCCGCGGTGGCGGCTTTCTCCCAAGGCGACGGCACTTCACAACCGCCTCGTTGTACCGACTACTCAGGAATTCAGCCTACGCGGGAAGGCGAATCGTCAAAGCCAGAACTGGGAATGTCGTCCAGGTCGTTCCAGCCGCCTGGCCGTGCATTATTGAGGAGAGGCTTTTCGATCGCGCCCAAAAAGTCTTAGATGCAGGTAAAGGACAGAAGACCGGCCGGGGCTCGCGGTATCCCTATCTGCTCTCAACTCGAATTGTCTGCGGGCAGTGCGGAGCGCCGTTGATCGGGAATTCAGCACATGGTCGGACTACTAAAGTTCCTTACTATGGACATGGATCACAACTGCGGAGGGAAGATTCTCTGGGTAGTAAGGGGCCGCGCTGCAATCCGTTTCGGATTCCAGGAAAGAAGCTTGAGGAGCACGTTTGGAAAGAGGTGGTTTCGCTGATTGAAAGCCCAAGCCACCGGGAGCCGCTCTTCCAGGCCATTCAGGGCCTCACGCAAATACACCCAAGTAAGAATGGGGAGATCGCGCGAAAGGAATCTGACCTTACCGTTACCGCCCAAAAGCTTGCAAATCTTGCCAAGCGGATCGCCGAGCTTCCTCCAGAGGTTCCGGCACAAGTGTTTTACGATGAAATGAAGGATCTAGCGGAGAACCAGGGCCGGCTTAAACTTCAGATTCAGGAAGCCAAGCTCAGATCCGGTGAACAAAGATTAGCAGGCAAAGAGGATTACGAACGGATTCTGGAAAGACTCCGAAACCAGCTCACCGACCTAACGCCTGAGACAAAACGCAGGATTATTCGTGCCCTGATCCACAAGGTCGTGATCACGAATACAGGCTTTGAATTGCACTACTTTGTGGGAATGGACCACGAGAAACAGGGGGAAGCGCTTGCTTTCCCCGCGTTTTCTTTGAATAAAAAAAATTATTTGCCGAGTTCGTTTAAAGATTTGAATGGTTCGGGCGATTGGGGTTGAACCAACGACCCCCACCGTGTCAAGGTGGTGCTCTGCCACTGAGCTACGCCCGAACAGGAATGAAGCCAATTCTATAGCCTCGATGACCCACTCACGTCAATGAAATTGCCAGAATTGTTGCAACGCGGCATCGCGCAATTCTTCCCCGAGCTTTTCAAAATCGTCTTCCTTTTTGAGAAGGAAATCCACCGGCGCATCCAGCCCGCATGGACGAAGCCCCATGAAGCTCGTCGTTGTTCGATAGCCATTCACGGCAAGTCCATGAAGAACGACCCTTTGTTCCACATGAACTCCCACGGCGGCACATTTTCCTCGCGGGCTCCAAACGCCCGTTTCGGCCCCTGAACGGATCTCCATTCCGGGATCATATTTTCTACCCACCTGGAGCGCGATCTGAAGCAACCCTTCCACGGCCAGGCGAACCCCTCGCGAATCCCCAGTCAGACGATCCAAATGATCAACGGCAAAAAGCACCCATTGACCAGGTCCATGATACGTCGCAAAGCCACCGCGGTCCGTTCGATGAAGCTCAATGCCTCTCTTGGCGAGAAGTTCTGGCGTGAACAGAATATCGCCGGGCGCGGTTCTCCTGCCGACGGTAATGACGGGCGCGACTTCCGAAAGAAGCAAAGCTCCGGGACCGCCCTGGGCGACGCGGGCCGCGATTTCCCGTTGGCGGATATCGAGCGCGGAATAAGTCCAGGGCGATGCGGGCGTGTCACGACGCACTTCAACCTCGGGCTTCAGCCGGTTGAAGAGCTGTTCGTTCGACTCTCGTTCAGTTTCCGACAGGTGCATCTGCGATGAACTTAGAGCAGCGGCACATTCGGGTCAATAGAGCTGAACAACGTCTCCCTCTTGAAAGTTCCCGCCGGTATGCACCTCGGTCACCGCGCCATCGGTACCGAGAAAGTCGACGACTTCAAGAGTGCCTTTGAGTTGTCCTTGCGATCTCCCGAGAAAAGCACCGGTTTGCGGATCATAAACGTCGTCTCCGGGCGTGAGTACTTTGAGAATGTCGCCTCCGACCAATCCCGAAGCACGTCCGGCATTCACGTAAACCCGCGTCCCGTTCGCTTTCGCGATACGTCCCTGCCAGGTCATCTTTTCGATCGATTTAATGACTTCGGGGACGAGCGAGGACATCGCATTGCGGACCGCGAGCTTCGTCAGCTCGGCGCGATATTCGGGACTCTCGATGCTGGCCCCTTCGAAGGCGACGATCGCGTTACTGGCTGCCTCGCCCGAACGGGCCGCCGCCATGATTTCGCGGCCTGCTGCCACGTCGAATGTCTTGATTTCGACATCGACACCGGCGAGGGACTGCTTCTGCCGGAGCAATCCGACTTCATCGCCCCGTTGTCTGAAGACCACCTTGGTCACGCGTCCGATCACCAGGACGGCAACTCCCATCCGTCTGCCCTCCCGGATCAATTGCGCGACCTTCACGCTGTCTCCCTGGATAAAATCAGCCGTTCCGAGCTCGGTTTTGGCATCCGTCGGCAGGATCACGCGTTGGGTGGCATAAAGCCCGCGCCGCAGCTCATCCGCCGCGAAGGCACCGAGATCGTTCTGTTTGACGGGGGTATCGTTCCAAAAATTCAGGATGACGATCCGCTTTTTAGGCTGTCCCATGGACTCGATTCTTTGCGTGGGACCTTTTCCGGATTTGTTGGCGTAGTAGCTCACGGCATCGCTGCTTCTCGTATAATCCTGGTCACGCTTGAACGCGGGAGATCTTTGACATGACACAAAGACCAAAAGAACCACCGCAAGCCAGATAAACCTCATCGTACCCCCAACTTGATCGCCTGAGCGCCGCCCGGTTCAACGACGATTGCCGAAACCTGTCTCGCAATCTCTTCCTTGCTTGCGCTCGTGCCGACGGCGAGACTGATCTGTCCCCGGGTAATCCTGCGCTCCTCGAGGCTCGAGACACCTTTGAGCTGTTCCGTCAGCACGGTCTTGACGCGATTATAATGGGCGAAATCCCTGAAGCCGGAAATCTCAATCAGGATTTCTTCCTTCGAAATCGCCTGTTCACGAACTGTCCGATCCGCTTTCACCCCGAGTTCGCTTATGGAAGCGGTCAGTAAACGGACCAGCGACGTTTCGAAGCTATCGCTGTCCATCAAATCCATTTTTCCCTCGTCCTTCGCCAAATCGCGGATATTCAAAAACGAATGCACGAAATAATGCTTTTCATCGGCATGCGCGCTATCGATGTCATCGACCGGCACGGGTGCCCAGTGCACGACCAAAGCTCCAGGAGAGCCCTTCTTTCGCGACAGTTCCGTCAGAGTCTCGTGAAGCAATCTGCCCGCGAGCTTCGCATCACCGACTTCCTCAGGAGTAACCCAGACCGGGACGAATCCTCTCGCCTCGACACGGGACTTCACAAGGGCGCGAATCGCGGGCTCGCTCGCGCTGCATTTGGCGCAGGTCGAATCCGTTTTCAAGAAGACAAGAAGCCGGAAATCCTGGACCGCGGAGTTCGGGCCCGAAACCGGCAAAAGGCCTTTTGCTCGATCCTTGCTGATGAGATGAGGAAGAACTTTCGGAGCATAGAATTTTAAATAGTTCTGAAGGTTCTCGAAATCGACTTCGACGTTCAGACTTGTTCCCATCGGGCGATAATCACGGATAAAACGCCGATACTGCGGAACAACTTCCTCTTCGAAAATTCTGATCTGCCATGATTCAAGCATGCCGAGCTTCTTCTGTGCATCAATGACAGCGGCCTTGAGTTGTCGTTCGACATCGTCGAAAAGCTCTGGAGCTTGTGCGCGAGGCGCAGCGCTTGGAACGGGAACCGGAGCACCGGTCACCGTGGAAGCCGTTCCTGTGCTTTTCGGCTGGGGCGCTTCAGCCCAAAGCAGGCCCGGCACAGTCGTCACCAAAAGCCAGGAAAGCGAAAGCAAAGAAAGCAAATCCCGAGGCTGCCAAGTCTTCATGATCAGACGCATTTCTTAAGTCTAGCCTTGCTGGAGAACCTGCGCAAGGCTGGTCAGCCAAAGCTGCTACTGCAGAGAAACGACATCCCGGCCAAATATCTTATTAATCGACTCGATCATCTGTGTTGAGGGTTCCACACAGGCGGTCTTCGGCAGAGACAAAGAAGTCCTGAACAGAGCATCAATGAAATCAATGCGAACCGGGCTCTTGCCACGATGCTGAAGCAGGCTCTTTTTGAGATCACGAAGCTGCTCCGGCTTCACCTCGGCGGGTAAAAGCTTCAGAATCACCTGCTGCACCCGGCTTCGATGCAGCTCAACAGCCCACCCGAGTGTCTTGACCAGGATCTTCGAGGATTCCTCGCCGACTTCCATTTCGCCCGTCAGAACGACCGGCTCGGCTTCCACCAAAGCACGCTTCAGAACCTCCTGCACCGTCGCATAGGTATCAGGAAAGAAAACGAGCTCGACTTTACCACGCAGGTCCTCGATCTGCGCGAAGGCCATCCGGGTACCCTTCTTCGTCATGACTTCCCTCATTTCAGAGAGAAGCTCACGAAGCTGCTCCGGCTTCACCTCGGCGGGTAAAAGCTTCAGAATCACCTGCTGCACCCGGCTTCGATGCAGCTCAACAGCCCACCCGAGTGTCTTGACCAGGATCTTCGGGGATTCCTCGCCGACTTCCATTTCGCCCGTCAGAACGACCGGCTCGGCTTCGACCAAAGCACGCTTCAGAACCTCCTGCACCGTCGCATACGTATCGGGGAAGAAAACTAGCTCGATTTTGCCCCGTAGGTCCTCGATTTGCGCGAAGGCCATTCGGGTACCCTTCTTCGTCATGACTTCCCTCATTTCAGAGAGAAGCCCCCCCAGTTTTACCTCGGTTTTGGGCGCGCGGTAACGGCCGGGACCGTAACCTTCGCCTCCCCAACCCCCATCCTGCGAAGCCGCCGGCTTAGCGGCTGCCTTTTCCTGCGCATAGGTCTTGATCCGTTCCGTGTTCCAGCCCAGCCATTCCTCGCAGATTTTCTGCCAGGTATCCATCGGGTGCCCTGAAACGTAAAAACCAACGACTTGCTTTTCTTGCGCGAGTTTGCGCGAAACAGGCCAATCCTGCTCCTGTTTGAATACCGCCGCTGTCGGCGTGACGAGCTTGATCTCTTCAGCCGAAAACGCGTCAAAAAGCGACGACTGCCCCAACTCACGTTCCTCCTGCTCATCGCCCGCGAGTTCCTGCAAATTTTCGAGAGAAGCAAAAAGGCTGGCGCGGTTCACCTCGGCGATCGAATCGAATCCCCCCGCCAAGGTCAGCGATTCGAGCACCTTCTTATTCACCTTACGGGTCGAGACTCGCTTGCAGAAATCCAGGACATTCTTGAAAAGCCCGTTCTGGCGAGCCTCGAGGATAATATCGACCGCGATGCCGCCTACGCCCTTGATGGCTTCGAGGCCGAACCGGATTCCTTTAACGGGGTGTCCCGATTTGATCAATTTTTTAGGATAAAACGGCGATTCCCGCGTAACCACTTCGACACTGAAGCGCTTCTGCGAAAAGTTCACGTCGGGCGGGAGAATCGGGATACCGTGCGCGCGGGCATCACCGATGTATTTCGTGATCTTGTCGGTGTTGTCCATTTCGGTCGTCATCAGGGCGGCCATGAATTCGGCCGGGTAATGCGTCTTCAAAAAAGCCGTCTGATAAGTCAGAACCCCGTAGGCGGCCGAATGGGATTTATTGAACCCGTACTCGGCGAACTTGGCCATCAAATCGAAAATCGATTCGGCCTTGGCTGCTGGAAGTCCTTTTTCGGTCGCGCCCTTCACGAAGATCTCGCGATGCTTCGCCATCTCTTCGGGTTTTTTCTTGCCCATCGCCCGTCGCAGAAGATCGGCTTGCCCCAAAGAATAGCCCGCGAGCTCGCGGGCTATCTGCATGACCTGCTCCTGATACAGAATCACGCCGTACGTCTCGACCAGAATCGGCGCGAGCGCCTCGACGTCGTAGGTGATGGGCTTGCGTCCGTGTTTTCGATCGATGAAATCATCGACCATCCCCGAGCCAAGCGGGCCGGGGCGATAAAGGGCGTTGATGGCGGTCAGGTCTTCGAGGGAGTTCGGCTGAATGCGGGAGCAGAGATCCTTCATGCCCGAACTCTCGACCTGGAAGACGCCATCCGTATCACCCGAGCTGATCAGGGCAAAAACCGAGGGATCGTGATAGTTCAGCCGTTCGAGCGCGAACTCGGCCGCATTCGGATCCGGAAGCACGGGGTTATCGGCGCCGGCCTTGAGAAGTTTGATCGCGTTATCGATGACCGTGAGCGTCTTCAGCCCGAGAAAGTCGAACTTAATCAGCCCGATTTTTTCCCCGAAATCCTTGTCAAACTGGGTAACAACATCGCCATCCTTGCCGACATAGAGGGGACAATAGGAGACGACCGGCTTTTCAGTGATGATCACGCCGGCAGCGTGAATCCCGGCGTTGCGATAGAGGCCCTCGAGCGCTCGAGCGTAGGACATGATTTTCGCGACGCGCGGCTCGTTTTCCATTCGTTCCCTGAGCCGCGGCTCGGCTTCGATCGCCCGGTCGATCGTAATATCGAGCTCATCGGGAAGAAGCTTCGTGATCGTGTCCGTTTCCGAAAAAGGGAGTCCGAGCACCCGGCCCACGTCCTTGATGACGGCCCGTGCCTGGAGCTTTCCGAAGGTGATGATCTGACAGACGTTCGAGGCGCCGTATTTCCTGGATACGTAATCAATGACTTCGCCGCGGCGGTCCTGGCAAAAGTCGACGTCAAAGTCAGGCATGCTGACTCGCTCGGGATTGATGAATCGCTCAAACAGGAGCTTGAACTCGATCGGATCGATATC
>Ga0208375_1004022_pt1 | contig 11922 bp, 10 predicted proteins | sample RifOxyD1_FD_184038 | JGI IMG/M metagenome (GOLD analysis project Ga0208375, IMG submission 184038) | Soil microbial communities from Rifle, Colorado - Rifle Oxygen_injection D1 (SPAdes) | ecosystem: Environmental > Terrestrial > Deep subsurface > Rock core/Sediment | place: Rifle, Colorado... | reverse complement strand
AACTGGCTAAAAATAAGGATAATTATGTAGTCGCCACCAGCCTTCACGATCTTCCTCCCGAATCGGAAAAGGAAAGCAGCGAGTTTATCCAAATGGATATAACGGATAAAGACTCCGTAACCTCAGTTTTTGCAAAACATGAATTCGATACCATTTTTCATCTTGCCTCCATCCTTTCAACCGGCGGCGAAAAGACTCCGGAGCTTGCACTCGACGTAAACACTATTGGTTCGATAAATGTTCTCGAGGCCGCAACGAAACAGGGGTTAGAAACAAAAAAGTCTATCAAATTTATTTTTCCGAGCTCAATTGCGGCATACGGTATTCCCAACCTTGAAGAAAAGAAAAAGGCGGGAAAAGTAACGGAAAAGGAATACGGTCACCCAATCACAATGTATGGAATGACAAAAATATTCACCGAAAATCTTGGAATTTATTTTTCCGAAAACTACCAGATGCTTTCGGATATAGATAGGGACAACCTAATAGATTTTAGATGTGTAAGATTCCCCGGTCTTCTTTCTCCCGACACCCTCCCATCGGGAGGAACAAGTGATTATGGGAGTGAGATGATTCACTCTGCGGCTCAAAATAAGGATTACGCAAGTTTTGTCCGAGCCGATTCAAAAATTCCTTTTATGGCTATGATTGATGCTGTAATGGGGATTATCAAGCTTTCCGAAGCCGACAAGAAATCCTTAACACAAAAGGTCTACAACATCAGAGGCTTCAGCCCGGCAGCCTCGGAAATTGCCGATGAGGCTCATAAACTTTTCCCGGGTACCAAAATTACATACGATAATATAAACGAAATCCGTCAAGGAATTGTTGATTCCTGGCCGGAGGATCTTGACGATTCTCCTGCACAAAAAGATTGGGGATTCAAGGCAAAGTATGATTTTGAGAGAACTTTTGAGGAATATCTTCTCCCTAAAATTAAGGAAAGATACGGAATTTAATCCAAATAATCCTGAAGCTTCTTGCGCCTGCTTGGATGTTTTAGTTTTCTAAGAGCTTTTGCCTCAATCTGGCGGATACGCTCACGGGTGACTCCAAAAACCTTGCCGACTTCCTCTAAAGTCATGGCTTTACTGCCCTCAAGGCCAAACCTAAGTTTGAGAACTTTTGCCTCTCTATCTGAAAGTGTTCCAAGAACCTCCTCCAGATGGTCTTTAAGTAGTTGTTTACTGGCCTGGTCAACCGGGGAAAGCGTCTGCTCGTCCGGAATAAAATCTCCCAAAAAACTTTCCTGGTCTTCCCCGACTGGAGCTTCCAGAGAGGTTGTCTCCTGGGCAATTTTAAATATCTCCCGTACCCTATCTCCCTCCAGCTCCAGTTCTTCCCCAATTTCCTCGGGGGTGGGCTCTCTACCAAGCTCCTGCATAAGGCGGCGGCTTGTTCTATAAATTTTATTAATCGTTTCAACCATGTGCACGGGAATTCTGATGGTCCTGGCCTGGTCGGCAATGGCGCGGGTTATGGCCTGCCTGATCCACCAAGTAGCGTAGGTTGAAAATTTATAGCCTTTTCTCCAGTCATATTTCTCAACGGCACGGATCAAACCCTGGTTTCCTTCCTGAATAAGATCAAGGAGGGATAAACCGCGGCCAATATATTTTTTGGCGATGGAAACTACCAGCCTTAAATTGCTTTCCGTAAGTTTATCCTTGGCCTTTTTGTCGGCTTTCTCGTATCTTTTGGCAAGCTCGACCTCATCCTCGGCGAGAAGTAGCGGAACTCTGCCAATCTCTCTCAGATACTGCCTGACAGGATCGGTTGACTCTATCCCCTCGAGTTTTGTCAGAAGTTCAATCTCGCGGTCAAGCTTCTCTTTTGCCTTTTCATCGCTTTCAATTTCCCCCGGAGTTACCGACTCAAAAACGTCAATCCCTTCCGCCAAAAGCTTCTCATAAAAGTCATCAAGTTCGGCAACCCTTTCTTCGGCATCGGAGAATACGTCCATAATATCCTCCTGGGTTAAAAAACCCTGATCACGGCCTTTTTTAATTAAATCAAGAACTGGTTTTCGAATCATTTTATGTAATACATACCCTACTATCTATCGTCTTCGTTTAGAATTAAACCCCCTCCCCTTTCTTCTTCATAGCCGGAAAGTGATTTGGCGAGTTTGTTAAATTCATTTTGAGCTTTAAGAAGCTTATCTGCCTCGCCACTCTCTTCCGTCTCCCGCATTTGAGATGCCAAAAGTTTTAATTTCTCTTTTACAGTATGTATTTTAAGCTCTTTTCCGACTAATTCCAACTCCCTACTTAGTTCGTCGGGATTATCCAATAAATTCTGGTTGTCGCTTAAGACCATTTTTGCAAACCCGTCAAAAAGCTCCGCGGGCAGACTTTCACCAAATTTTGTTACATCGAAGTCTTTTCCGGAATCAAATTTGGCATATTCTTCCACAAGCCTTTTATTTAGCGAGAGGGCAATAAGACCTGCCGTCTTTTTGGAAAGGAGTTTTTTCGGATCAGATTGAAATGCCAAGGACAAAAATCTTTCTTCAAGTAGCTCACGCCGGACTGCACCCTCCGTTGTTTTAAATGAGGAGGTACTTTCGGGACTCACTACATTTTTGTCCGAAATTTTACCGAGCTCCTCCAAAACAGCTTCCAGAGGTACTTCAAGTTTTCTGGCTATAACATTTGCGTAATGTGACTGGACAATTTTGTCTCCGATTTCTCCTAAAATAGGAATTATCTCTTTTGAAATTTTAGATTTACCGGACCCGCTCTCGGGACTAATTCTCGCAAAAACCGAATCGATAAAATAATCATAGACCCCGCGGGCATTTATCAGATCCTTTTTATAGCCTTCAATATTTCCCCTGGCTGCCTCATCCGGATCTTTAAATCCGGTTATTTCCGCAACCTTTACCTCAACGCCGATATCCCCGGCAACCTTAATTCCACGCCGTGCGGCCGCGTCCCCCGCCACGTCGCTATCCAGAGCCAGAATGAACTTCTGGGCGAATCGCGACAGAAGCTTCACCTGCTCCTCTGTCAGAGTTGAACCCTTAATTGCAACAATATTTTTTATTCCCGCCTGCCATGAAGAAATAAGATCAAGTTCTCCTTCAACAACAATTGCAACTTTTTTCTTTTTGATTTGTCCCCGTGTCAGGTTCAACCCGTAAAGTACACTGCTCTTATGATAAAGGGGGGTTTCGGGCGAATTTATATACTTTCCCGTTTCCCGCTTATCCCAAGGCAGGACTCTGCCTGCAAAGCCTATTGGATTGCCCCTGTGGTCAAAAAGAGGAAAAATAACTCTGCCGTTAAACCTGTCATAAAGATCCTGCCCCCTGGGAATTCCCACACCGGCTTTCTCGATATCGGCAGGGAAGAATTTTTTCTTATCGACGAGGAATTTTTTTAACGCGTAAGAACTTTCGGGGGAAAAACCCAAGCTAAACTCCTTAATCGTCTCCTTTTTTAAACCCCTCTCTTCTTCCAAATACTTAAGGGCTTTCGCCCCAACCGGGTGTTCGAGGAGTAAATAATTATAAAAGCGTACAACCTGGGTATTAATTTCAATAAGTTTTTCTTTTTCTGAAGACTGCCCAAAATCTGTTCTTTGAAGTTTTATTCCGGCTCTGTCGGCTAGATATTTTAAAGCCTCGGGAAATTCCATCCCCTCGTATTTTTCCAAAAAATTAAAGACATCCCCCGCTTCCCCGCAATTTGCTACAGCAAACGTGTTGGCGACATACGAATGATCATTTTCAACTCTCAAGTTGTAGACCATCCCTTTAAAGCTAGATGTTTTTTTTCTTGCTATTGGAACTAGCCAATACTTACTTCCATCTGAATCTGTATATATATGTCTGTGCCTCGAAACTTGTGGGTTAACCGACCAACTAACAACAAAGGCTTTTTTATGTTTTGTACCCAATTTATCAATTTTTTCTATTTGAACATTGCGTGAGGGGTAAAACCCTGTTCTAAGTAAAATGTCCGTTAGTTGTTCGGAAAGAGTTCTCGAAATAGTTGTGATAAATCTCCTATGGGTTTTTACATTATTTTTTAGTTTTTTTTCAAACCCATCACCTCGATAGATAGCGTTCAACATGATAGATTGTCTATCTGGAGGCAGCTGTTGAAGTACAAAGGGAATATGCTTTTTCTCAGCCCCTTTGCCACACAAATTCTCAAACACATTTGCCAAAATTGAATTACATACTGATATTTCTGTCCCGGTCTTTTTGCCTCTATGTTTACGGCAAATTTCAGCCTCAAAACCAAAAATTTCGTTGACAATTTTGATAATATCCTTCGCGAATTCTTTTTCATGGTCACCGATACTGAATCTAATATAAGCTCTATGATTGCTTCCTTCTGCAATATAATAACCAATCAACTTAAGGAAATTATCATCCACCTTTATATCTAATTCGGGAATAATGGGTTTAGTGCCATGTGCCGGCCATTTCTTAGTTATAAAGGCCGATAAGTCTAATCTGTCGATCGGGTTTGAGAACGTATCAATTGGGTAAAGCAAGGTCATACCTTTTTTTAAGTTTCTAGCCTCGAGCTTTTCAATTGGAAAATACTTATGAACTCTATCCAATCGTTTTTCCTCAGAATACTTTGAGTAAAGGTTTAGCCTCTTCGAAAGATATTTGTAATTATTCCGATAAAGCGGTGCTCCACCAATCACAAATACGTTATGATTACCTGTCATTGACACTTCTTCAGTTAAATTAGCTAAGCAAATTTTGACTAAATCCCCATCATATTCTCTCACCAACTGTGTTTCTACCTTCTGCAAATTCCCCTTGCCTGAAACAACCCATTCACTTGCCACAACATCTTCGATTTTGTGATACCCAAAAGGTGTTTTTACAAATTGACCAGCAGGGAAGCAGCCAAAGCACTTGAAAATCTGAAGTTCCGGGGAAACCATAAATGATGGTGTTTTTTCTCCGTGGAAAGGACAAATTGCCTTAAAATTTCTACCGGCTTTTTTAAGCTCAATTCTCTCCCCGATGATTGCAACTATATCCGTCCGGCTTTTTATCTCGTCAACCTGATTATTCATTCCAAGCTGATTATATCTCAAAATCCAAAACTTGAGGCAAATGATCCGAAATCTCGTTATATGGAACCTCAAATTTATCTACTTTTACATCTTTTGAGACAAAAACATAATCGGCAAAATGCTGTCTTTTGTCTTCCGGGAACTGTTCCCAACATAAGCGATTTCTCGTCTCTTGGATATTAAAATCTCTGATTAAATTTCTATATCCGGCCTCTTCAAACATTTTTACACTTTTTGTATCGGGCATTAAATTAAAATCCCCACCGACTATCTTTGAACCGCTTTTATCCGCAAAGAAATTAATAATTATCCCGGATTGTTTAAGACGAACAGGTGTATCAAGTTTACTGCCGGGAAGGGTTTTACCATGAATACTTCCCAACCAAATTTTCTTTCCTCCGATTGTAAGTTCGGCAAATTGCATGAAACCAAGATCCCGTGTTGACTGACGATATATCAAAACCTTGCCGGTTTTGCAGCTTTTTATTTTATTTGATAAAAAAATGGCCTGGCCGCATGACACTCCAAACGTTTCAATAAAAAACCCCTTCTCATATAGACCGTTAAACTTTTTTAAAATTACCGAAAGATTCAAATACGACTCAGGGGATACTTCCATAAAACAAAAAATATCCGTTTTTGAAGATTCTTTTTTAACGAAATCAAAAAACGGTTTTCCGGCTTTCCCAAACCAGGAGTTTAAAAAAATTACTCTCAAGCGGAGAGGGAGGGATTCGAACCCTCGGTAACCTTGCGGTTACACATCTTCTCCAAAGATGCGCACTAGTCCGCTATGCGACCTCTCCGAATACACCAGTATGAGAAGTTGGCGCACAAGCTTGGCTTACGCCTATAGCGAAGTTTACTTATGCGACCTCTCCTTGTGAAGCTATTATACCAAAGATGATTGAAGTTTATCTTTTGCTCTTATACAAGAGACCCTCTTTTTCTTCATTCGTCAAACCGGCATGAAGCATCAGGGCGGCGTGCATATCGGTTGCTTCTACAAAAGTTGCAGCAGGAATTACCATCTCGTCATTAGGGAATAGGATGACAGCCTGCCCTCCGAGAGGCGCTCTTTTGATATTAGCCTTTCCTCTTGAATCGTAATCGGAAAACCACCCTGTCGGTACAAAAAGACCCTCCGGTGTCGTCATCACTCCCGCGCCCGGCATATGCCCCCCTGTTAAAACGTCAATAGCCAGTCTCCCCTTCCTTTGTGTTTGTACCAATCCTCTAAACATATCAAATTCCGAACCGGACCATGACAAATGGTCTTCAATTTGAAAAACATATTTGGTTTTTCCGTTAAGGTTTAGGAGCATTAAAGAATCGTTTAGATAAATTGGTGTTTTTGCGATTACACTGTCACGGTAGAAATAATCACCCGGGTAAATTCCTTCATTAACGTCCTTCACTGTCTTCCATTTCCGTTCACTCCTACTGTAATAACGGGTTGTTTCCGTAACATCCTTAGTCCACCTATCCACCCTCAAACTATTAGACAGCATAAAACCGAGCAGCGACTTGGCATCATATACTCCTTTCAAATCGTCTGCCACATCAGAGAGAATACTTTCTCTATTAAATTTTTTCGCTACATTATCGTCAATGTAATGCCTCATGGCCAACATATATTTAAAGGGGTCGCCGGCGATTTGATCATATATCTCCAAAAGTTTTGCTCTGTCCCTTTCTCCGCTTGAACTCCCATATCTGGTATTTGCCAGAAGATAAACCATAATCGGCAAGTTTCCGTCTTTGATTTTCCATCTGAAAGTCTCAAAAAGCGGAGTTTTACTTTTATCCTCTTTTGTCCTGGTTCTTGAATTACGGCGGTCAAATTTTGCTTCCGGTTTGCCTTCTTTATCTATTATTTTTCCAAGAACCTCTTTTGTAATCTTTTGCTTCTCCGTAACATCAAGTATTTTTGCCGCTTCATACAAAATTTCTCCCCTTTTATAACCGTAGGTCGCCCAGACGTGGTCTCCGCGGTCGTTGTTGCGGCCTCTTTGATTTAAAATAATACTTCCGCCGGGAGGAAGTGTTGGTCCCTTGGCTTTAGCAATCAGAAACCTATCCGCATGTTTTTCGTCATTCCCCTTTGGGGTGCCGAGAGCAAGAAGAACCTGGCTGACTTCCTTACCGGTTATTTTATTATAAGTTATCTCTTTAGCTGTCGCCGCCCTATGGTGTTGATGTCCCGCAACCACTCCGTCAACCATATTTGGCGAGTTTACTTTTTCACTCCAGGCAGCCCTTCTTTGACTTCCCAAGGGGTTAATGTCGTCCGATCCGCCACCCCCCGCATCATGAAAGGTCTTTAATATAAACACGTCTCCATTGGAAAGATTCATTTTTAAGATGCCCCCGTTATATATTGCCTGCAATTTGGTCCCGTCAGGCTGGACCAACCCGTCTTTCATAAATTTTATTGCCGAAATGGTAGCCATCTTCTCGGCCCACCCTTCGTGCCCGTCAAACCAGCCAACTAAAGCCAGGATTTTGCCTTTTTCAACATACGGGCGTATTCTTTCTCTGGCCAAAAATATCTGGTTATCAAACGTGTACCTCGCCTTTCCAAACTGCTCGGGTATATGAACATGCACGCCCTCAATAAAATCCCCGCAGATAACACCATAAGTGTTTTCTTCGTCCAATTTGTTAAGCATTTCGTCAACTTTAGAATTGTCTGTTTCCGGAGTAAATAAATGTGTGTCCGAAATTGGGAGAAGTCTTACCGGTCCGTTGAAATTTATTTTTAGCTCGACCGATCCCCGTATTCCGCGAAGCATCTCGTCAACTTTATCGTTCTGCTCCTCCGCTTTTCTAACTTCCTGAAGAATTATTTCTGTTGAAGGTTCGGGGTTACCGATGAATCTTACTTTAGGTTTGTCTCTTTCAGGCATTTCACACTCATTATAGGGGGTAAAAAAACCATTTCAAGTCTTGACTTCATTCGTGAAAAGTCGTAGAAATTAAGACAGTCTCCATTTTTTTTGGTGCCCCCGGACAGATTCGAACTGTCATCTAAGGATCCGGAATCCTCAACTCTGTCCGTTAAGCTACGGGGGCCAAAAGTTCTTTCGCTTTTTCAAGTATTTGTTTTTCACCCGTAAATGAAAGCTTCTTATAGGCTTCTTCAAACGGCAGCCATGCGATTTCGGACGTTTCATCATCATAGCCTTCGGGTAAATCGCGAACATATTCCATTAAGTAAAATGTAACGAACTTTAAAATTTTACCTCTATCCGGTGCGTTAAAGAAATATTTTTCGGTTCCGATTTTTTTGATTATCACAGCTTCCACTCCTCCCTCTTCTCTTACTTCCCGCAGGGCGCTTTTTTGCAGTGATTGCTCATCGGCTTTTATCTTTCCGCTCGCCATCGGTCCGGGAATTTCGGGGGTAACATTGTCAATCCAACCTTTAGGAAGCCGCCAATATGTTTTGGGGTAAAGTTTACTTTTGGAAGACCTGGTTATCAACCACTCGTTGCCCTTAAAGACAACCCCGCCCGAAGAAAATTCACGGGTTATCAATAAAGCTTGATTTTGTGCGTTTTTTCCCACTGCTTTAAAACCTCACGGCCCAATCTAAACATGTCTTTTTCTCTTTTAAGAGGCACTCTTTTTACCGCTTCCCCGTATTCCAACCACTTAAATTCAGCAAATCCGATAAGTTCACTCGACCCTCCTTTTTGAAGCATGAGGTAGTAATAGTATTTCTGGGGAAGAGATTTATTGTTTAATATTGTTGTTCCTGTAGCCCTTCCTGCCTCTTCTAAAACTCTAGTTGACATGCCTCCCTGTTCTCCGGTAAGCCTGATTACCGACCGCACGGACGATTCACCTTTTCTTACAATAACCTTTGGAATTTCCCATTCTCCGTCATCCTTTGTTTTTACCAGCAAAAACTGGCGTTTCCCACGGTTATCCCTAAAAACTATCGCTCCCCCTATTGTTATTTGTTGATTATTTTTATTATTTATCATTTAAGCGGAGGGTACAGGATTTGAACCTGTGTAGGGATTACTCCCTCGAGTTTTCGAAACTCGTGCAATTGGCCGCTATGCGAACCCTCCCCGAGTGTGCCTGGGGTGATTCGAACACCCAACCCCAACCTCCGCAAGGTCGTGCTCTATCCAGTTAAGCTACAGGCACAATTTTCTGAGATATTTGCCTTGCACGCTCTAAAATCTCAAACCTAAGAGATTCGCTATAATACTTGATAAAACAAATTCCTGCAAAGTTCTGTCTAAATTTCCTTGTTTTACTTCTCTTCTTGATGTATATTTTACCAAATTTTGATTCAGGAATCCTTAGTAGTTCCGACCAAATTTTTCTCGATTCTTTTATCTTGTGGTAATAATGTAGATGAAGCCTTACGTGTAACTTTTCTTCATTTATCTCGTAAGACTTCCTTAAAAGAGTGATAAACAAAACAGATAAAACAGGGTCTGTATTGGCAAACACCACCTGGCCTCTCCCCTTCGAACCCTCTGCCCAATAGAGCATTGACAATAAAGATCTCAGGTAGTCCTTGTTATCAACATCATATTTATCAACTTCTTTTTGGATATTTCTTCGAATTTCTTCCAACCTGTCAATCCTTCTTTTCCTGTTCGCCAAAGCGGCTAAGCCCTGTATATGCTTCATGTGAGCCTCACGTTCCAGTTTCGTTTCCAAGGCAGATCTCTTTATTCCACTAATCCATGTAAAGAGAGTGCTTTTTGAAACATTAAGCTGTGTAGTTATCTCACCGTAAGTTAATCCCTTTTTCCTAAGAAGTATCGCAAACTCTTTTGTTTCCCTAGACCACTTCTTTTGCTTCGAACCAAGTCTCGTACTCGTAGCAACCAGTGTACTTGAGTTCGAGTTTGAAGTCAATTATTTATTTCCCGGCAACTTGGCTGCAAACCAGTTCGTTATTTTATCCAGAGCAGCCGGAGAAACTTCCTCATAGGGAATGTAGGTAGAAACCTCTTTTTTAAGTTTCTCTTTAACCTCAGGGTTTACGACAAACTCTATCCTGCCCGGAAGCAGAACTGTGTCTACAATCATGAGCTCGTTGTCAAACCTTTTGGCAAACCAGTAGCGGTTTAGGTACTGCCACTCGGTGAGCTTTCCCGCAATCTTAATTCCCTTTGTGGTTATTTTGTATTCAACGTCTTCCGGCTGAACCGTCGAAAGAACGTAGTATAAAAATACCAAGGAAATAATTAAGATAACAGGCATTATCCCCTCGGCCAGAAAAAGAACCAGGCTCACAATTCCTGCTATGGCAAAGGTCGTAACATAAAACTGCCTGTCGCGTCTTTTAAATGGCCTTGCGGAAGCAGTCCATATAACCAGATCCCGCTCCGGCTCGCGCCTGACAACAACTGCCTGCGGCTCGTTATTTAAAGTGCTTTGACTCTCAGATTTCTCACTATTGGCAGGGTCCATACTACGCATAGTATACCTCAAAACCTGATATAATTGCAGGACTTGGTAGGGTCGCATAGTTTGGTCCATTGCGGAGGGTTGCTAACCCTCTGAGCTGTAAAAAGCTCGCGCGAGTTCGAATCTCGCCCCTACCGCTCAGGTGGGGTGCTGGAGTGGACGATCAGGTTAGTCTTGAAAACTAATGTAAGGATTTTTCCTTACCGCGAGTTCGAATCTCGCCCCCACCGCCGGTTTATCTCGCAATAGTTAGTCCCCAGACTTTTTGTACCCCGGCTCGTTTAAGGGTTTTTGCTGCTTCGTGGAGTGTGGAACCGGTAGTAAAAACATCATCGAAGACAACAACAGATTTAAGATTTATGAATGGAGATCTATGAATGGGATTAATGGCAAAAACATCTTTCAGATTTTGTTTTCTCTCTTCAACTGATAATTCAGCCTGAGAAGATGTGGGTCTAACCTTAACTAAAAGGTCGGGAGTAAACTCCCAATTCATCAGCCTTGCCACTTGATTTCCCATTTCCTCGGATTGGTTAAAACCCCTTACATTCTCCCTGTGCCAGTGAATCGGAATTGGTACCAAAACCCCTTTAACAATAGGGTTTATTTTCTCAAGCTCCCGGATGAAAACGGCTGCCAATTCTTTCCCGACTTCTGTTGAGTATTTGTATTTCAATGCCAGGATTGCCTTTTTCACGGCTCCCTCGTAATCCCAGATTGATGTAAGTCCGTCCAAACCATAAACCTTACGGCACTTTACGTGGGTAAACCCGTCAATTGACGGCTTCCCGCAATAGGGACAAACAGGCTTGAGAAGTCTGAGCTTACCCAAACATTTCTCGCATAAATACTTTCCCTGACTACCACATTCAAGGCAGGTTTTAGGAAAAACAAGATCAAGTAGATTCATTTGCGCTACAATAGTAAGTATATGAAGATTTTCAATAAAAAGGCGAGATTTGAATATGAATTGACGGGTGAAGGAGTTGAGGCTGGCATCTCTTTACTTGGAGCCGAGGCTAAATCGGTGCGTGAGGGAAGGGCCGATATATCCCAGTCGGCCGTACGGATATTGGGGGACGAGGCCTATCTTATTAATGCAAATATCCCTGCTGAGGGAGTTCAAAAGTATGATTCAACCCGCATAAGGAAACTTCTTTTGCACCGGGGTGAAATTCTTTCCCTGACTACCAAGATAAAGCAGAAAAAGTTGCAAATCGTGCCTGTCCGGGTGTATAATAAAGGCCGCTTAATTAAGCTCTATCTCGAGCTTGGAAAAGCCAAGCGCAAGTTCGAAAAGAAGGAGACTCTTAAGCGCCGCGACATAAACCGAGACATAGAAAAGGTGTTGAAAGGTTCGATTTAAGTCGGGGACGATCGGTTTCGACGGAAAGCTCTTTACAATACTGCAAGCCGAGTTTGATTAGTACT
>Ga0208375_1004021_pt1 | contig 11923 bp, 4 predicted proteins | sample RifOxyD1_FD_184038 | JGI IMG/M metagenome (GOLD analysis project Ga0208375, IMG submission 184038) | Soil microbial communities from Rifle, Colorado - Rifle Oxygen_injection D1 (SPAdes) | ecosystem: Environmental > Terrestrial > Deep subsurface > Rock core/Sediment | place: Rifle, Colorado... | reverse complement strand
TATCTCTTGGCAGCAAATGGGGGAATCATTTATCCTGATGATACGTCCATTATCCTCTTAACTGACACCGGCCTGGTTAATTACGGCTGGCTGAATGGTGTTTCAGGTTTTTCGGATATCAAAATGGAGCAAGATCTCGGCCAATTTATTACAAAATATCTTGAGCAATGCCTGGGCGATTTTGAAATCTTTGAAGACCAAGGAATAGATATCCAACCTGATTTTAGCCGTATGAAAGCTGCTCCCACGATCGGAAAAACATCCATTCAAAGCGATATGACTTTACCGATTTCGATCTCTCTTCCCACGGGAGACATTATAACTCTTGATTCGTTTACCGCAAGAGTTGATAGCAACCTTGGAGACATGGTCAATGTTGCAGAAGAGGTTGTGGAACAAGCTAAAGATACCATTGATTTTCTGGAATTTCAGAACCTTCCGTATTATCCCGTTATTTTTCCGTATGATGAATCTGTTACGCTTTATTCATTGACAGATGAAAAAGGTGCGGAAGATACGCCAAGTTTACTGTTTCTGTTTGCAGTTGGCAATGATGACAGGGCAAATAGAAAACCGACACTGCAGTTCATTCCTGATGTGACGCTCCGTGTCGGCGACCGCTGGGAATTCATTCTTATTACTGAAGACCATGATAATGATGATCTTATCTTTCAATCAAGTTCCGCTTTCTTCCCTGTTACGGAAGATGGTTTGCTTAATGTCACGGTAACGCAGGTTGGTGCCTATTCAGTTCTTTTCAGTGTGAAAGATGAACAAGGAGCAAAGGATCAGCAAGAAGTAACGATCACTGTCTTAGAAAAATGAAATTAAAAAGAATTTAGAAAAATGAAAAAGAAAATAACAAAAATCGTACTGATTCCCATAAAGAGAATCATGATTGTATTTTTTATTTTCCTCGTTCTTGCTCTATCTTCTCCCGCTCAGGACGAAATTTCTCCTGAACCATTCCAAGAACAGCCGGAACAAGTCACGTATGATGATTTCCTGCAAAATCCGACGTATGAAAATTATCAGTCATTGTCTCCAGAAGATCAGGCCCGCTATTATGAAAATTCCGCGAATGTAGGTCTTCGGCCTCAGATTGATGCGTTTTATTTTGATAAGCAGGAAAATATCGGCAAGAATCCCGAATCGGACAAAACCTTTTTTTCTGGAAATTATCCAGGAGGAAACAGCCGGCAAAATTTTCTTGATCATACGGAATCAGCCGCCGCCTATTTGCAGAAGACGTACAGAACTGCCTACACCATTTCTGACCTTGCTGCGGAGTTTTTCTTTGATCCAGATACGGGAACTCTGCAAAATGGGGTTAAAGCCATTTTTTTTGCTGATTACCAGGATGATCCCGCCATCCAGGAAATTATTACCCTAAAAGATGGTTTTAAGATTATTCGCACCAGGGATGAAATCACGGAAGATATTTCTATCACGGGAGATGCGCATCAAGATATCCGCTATCAGGAAAATAAGCTGACATTTGTTGATCTTGCAGGGCGCGAGCAAACGTTCACGTTTGAAGCAGCGGAAAGTACAGACATTTCTTTCAAGTTTCAGGATGACAGTTCTTTTGAAGTAACAGGGCCTGTTTCCGGCGCGATTGTTGTTTCCGGCAAGCTAGTTCAATTTCGGAATTATGGCGGCACGTTAGTTCTGCAGGCCAATGGCGATATTAAAACTGATAATGCTGAAGTTGTTACTTCTAATTTTTATGGCGATGGTTCTTTTGAGAAGAAAGGGACAATTGTTACAGCGCAGGATCATAGTTTTCTGATACGGGATGGAGAACGGGGAGTAGTGAGGGATGGACGAACACGGATCATTGATAGAACAACTTCAGTCGGGGTTGTAACACAAGGACAAACTGGGGAAAATAGAGTAACGATCCATCTTGATGAACTTTCGGACCGGTCCGATTTTGCAGCGCCGTCTCCTGCTGTAGTGGAAGAAGCAGTTGATGCCGAAAGGGCTCGCCAGGAAGCAAGACAATTGCGTCCTGCTGCAGGAGATCTGGGAAAGAATGCCGAAGTATACATCAGCAGGGATGAACAGACACAGGATGTTATTGTCACGTCAAAAGGATCAGTTGATGTTGGTTTCTATACCGTTGGCGACAGGGGAGGTGCAGTCCTCAAGGAAGGGACCCCGCATTTTCTTGGTGAGAATGGAAAATCAGAATTGGATATGCGTGTGGGCCAACATTCTGTTGTTAATGTCCGTGGCAAGGGAACGTATGCTGATGGTCAGTACAGTACGCTTCGTGCTCACGAAGATGGCACGTCGTTGAAAATTACTCGTCCAGGACGTGATCTGCAGGATGCGCTGGTTGTTGATTGTTTTGCCTGTGCAGCAGGCACGACGGCGCTGGAGATGAGCAAATCTATTATTTCTGCACAGCAGACAGCGTTAGCTGCCGTATTCCAGAAAGATGCCGAACTCACATTTGATGTATCAGTAACGGTAACAGATGATGGCTTGCGTTATGCGCCTCGGCTCGATAATCTGGGCAGGCTTGCAGAAGAACAGACCAAAGGAGGAACCCTCATTTTTGGTCGTGATCTTCTTATGAAAATCCCCTGCGGGGAAAATGAATGCAACTTCGCTTTAACCCGTGATCAGGATACGAACAGTATCCAGGGATTCTTTGAACAGTTTGATCCTGCAACAAAGCAAACAACTGCTCCTACGCCGATTGATTTCAGTGCCGGAAACGTGCTTGGTGAAGAGGTTGTTGTTACTTCTGAAAAAAATGTGGAGAGTATCAATAAATTAGTGGAACTTATTGAGAATAAACAGTTCGCGCAATTGTCTGAAGCTAAGTTAGAGTTTGACGATGATCCCGCATTGCGAAAACTCATCCGCGCTGAAATTGGAATCGATATTGCGCTACTGGATAACGTGCCGTATCGGCAAAAGGTAGGGGATGCTCTCGAGCAGCGGCAAAAAGCAGTACAGCAATTAGACGCTGGAGAGATTATTATCGTTGATCCTGCTCAACCACTGCTGGAACGTGATCTGTCAAAAATTTACATCGACAGTAACGGGAATCCCCTTTCACCGGAAGATGCGCAAAAAATACAGCGTTTGCGAAAAACACAAACCGCTCAGTTCTACTTGTACACCGCAGGAAGAGCCAATCTTGCCAAAGCAGATATCGCAGAAGCAGAAGCGCTGCGTGATGCAGGTGGAATAAGCAAAGCAGAATTTGAGGAAAGGAAAAAAACTCAAAACAAGATTATTTCCCAGATGCAGCAGCTGCGAAAGGATGTTGCTGTTGAGATTGAAGAGAGAAAAACCCTGATGGATATTAACAGTGGCATTATGCCTATTGGCTTTGAAGATTCTTCCGCGCAGGTTCAAGAATTAGGAAATAAACGAACTAGGGAAGTACGTGAGCTGCGGGAAGTAGAAAATAATCTTGCCATTGCTCAAGCACGAATTAATGAGATAAAAGAAAGCGGGGTTTTAGAACAAGAAAATAAATTTCTTCAAGAAGACGCACGTGTTGAATTGGAAAATTTGGAAAGGAGCATACCTGCCCTTGCGGAGGGAGCATGGCAGCGGAAGAAGAATCTTGCATCATTAGATACTGAAATTCTGCTGATTGCAGGCACCTATGCTGCGGATCGTCCTGACGCTGCCGCCGAACTTGCCTTGCAGGGCGGTCTGCCGGAAGTAGCGCTTGATTCGAGCAACGCATTGGAGAAAATAGCGCCAGGGAAAAGCGCGGAGTTGCAAACTGAAGCGGCATATGCGAGCGGAGTGCAGGAAATTGCAGAACAGGAAATCAGCAAACAGGCGTTAAGTGATTATCAACGTGAGAAAGTTCGCTTTCTTCTTAAGCAAGGAGACCTCGCAACAGCAGTGTTAACATTGCAAGAGATGGATCCCAGTATTGGTGGGAATGCAGAAGAAAATCAAAAGCTTGCAGAAGAATTAGTTTGGAAGGAACTTGTAGATAGAGCAGATTTTGAATATAATGATCGTAAGGATGTGGCGTATCACAAACACCAACAGAGTCTTGAAGAACGGAGTGGTGTTGGCGGGTTTTTCACATATTTCGGGCGTCAAATTAGTCCTATCAATGTTTATTATCTCGTAACGGAAGGAGAATCCAAAGTTATTGATACCTATGATGAGCTTGATAGAAATTCCATCCGCCGTCTCTCCGAATCGGAAGATCAGGCCAGAGCTTTACTTGTTACCTTGCAGGCGTTGAAAGAAGAAGGTCTTACTCCGCAAGAAGCGATGGAAAGGATACGTACGCTGCAGATTGCATCTCCCCAAGCTCGTGATGCTATCGCCGGAGAAACAAGCACAACTTTTTTTCATAATTTACGCAATGAAATGCGCGGGCAATACCAAACAAAAGATGATATTGCCATGCAGGCAATGGAAGAAGTAGAGAAACAGATTACATTTAATAATGGGAAAGTAGCACCCGTTGAAGCGCAGCTCCGTGCCATTACTAATGAATTTCCCGGGACGGCAGCATCAGAACAGGCCAGCCGCCGTCTTCGTGAATTATATCGTGTGGAAGATTTAACGTTCTATAATGTTTTACCTACTGAAGCGCTGGACACGTATGGCGATGCGGCAATGGAAGTGGCTGATATTACGGATGTTATTCCCGTAGGGGCACTCTTAAAAGTAGCAAAACTTGCGAAAGGAACAAAAGTGGCGAAAGTTGGTTCAAAACTTACAACAGCAGTAGAACTATCCAAGTGGAATAAAAGAATTCATTTCACTTCTGAAGCACGGGCCTTGGAAAAGGTGGTTGGCCAGGCTCGTTCTGAACTCCGACTTGCATTGAAAACGGGAGATACAGAGTTAATTGCTGCGGCAACAAAAAATCTTGATGAAATTAAAACGGCCCAGCAAGGATTAGAATTATCAGGTTCAAAGTTGGGAAATTGGTGGCAGAATACGGCATTGGGAAAAAAGCGAGGAATAACGACTGCTGAGAATGTGGCATATGAAGGACAACGGCAAGCAGTGAAATTGTTAAGGGATAATATTGCTGAAGTTGGTATTAAGAATGTTGATCAGAATTTAATTAGTGGTGTACAGCAAGCAAATAAGGTGGTTGAGGAGGCGACAACCTTCGCAGCACGAAGCAATGCGGTTATAGACTATACTAATGAGAAAGTTACACCGCCTACAACTTTAGATTCTTCTGTTGCCAAAGTTGATGCTTTCAATTCTGAACTTGTTTCTCAAACTCATTCTATACCAAAACCTGTTGCTGATGATGTAGTTGATAATATAGATGCGCTGGATAATGCTGGTGCGCAGCTTGGCCCTACGTTGCGGTATGATCCAGCTACCCTTCCTTCAGAATTACAACCACGAGCAGCAGCTGTGGAAAAAGCATTAGATGATCTTCAAGTGTCTCCTGAGGAAGTAGCACGACGAGCACAGCAAGAAGCAGCTGCAGAAGCAGAATTTGCCGCAAGCGAATTTGCAACAAGCCAAAGAATTAGCGGTGAAGCGCGGCAGCAGGCAGTTGGTAGTTCTGCGGATGTTTTGCCGGAAGTCCATTCTTCCATTTCCACGGATCTTCCTGCGCCGCGAAAAAGAGCAACTGCGCCAGGTGGTCCAACAGAATTTACGCCTCCAGAAACTATTGAAAGCGGGTTTAATGATGCAGTCAGCGGGACGTCGCGAGCAGTTCATTCCCCAGAAGTTCCATCCCGATTTTTGAAACAGAAGCAACAATTTCTGGCGCAGCCGTTTGATGAAGATGCTCTTGCCGATGGAGTTGCGTCAGCGTTCATCCAATATCAAAAAACGGGAGAATTTAGTCCAGAGTTAAACCTTCTGCTTTCCAGGCTGCATGGCGAGCCGTCAGAAGCTGCTGTTGGGAGAGTGGCAGATAAAATTACCTCCGCACTGCAGCGTGAAGGGGGACCACAGCTTGCAGACACCTTCCAGGCGTATAAAGATGTTGTTTTTGGCAAAGGCAGGTTTAGTGTAGAATATAAACCAGTGTATGAGATTGCAGGTGTTACTGATGAAATTAGGCGTTACACTATATATGATGATCCACGTGGTACTTTTCAAGTATCTGATTTAAATGAGCGTGTTCTCAAGCGGCGTAATGGTCTTGCAGCGCAAGGAATTGAAGAAGATAAGGGCGGCATGCGGAATATGCTTAATATCATGCTGGAAGGAGAGGTTCGTTTTGGGCAGACAGGACCTCTCGTGAAAGGGCTTCCGGAATGGGCGGCAGGACCGCATGGTCCTTACTATGTTGTCTTGGATGAATCAAAAAGAGTATTCAGAACAGCTGATGATCCTCTGTTCAGATATTCTCCCGTGACGTTTCCCGAAGATGCACATGTTGCATATCTTGTACCCTTAGAAGCAGATCGGGAACTTGTTTCTAGAGCGTTGGATGAAGCAGTAAAGAAGAATCTTCTTACCGCTGCGGAACGGGATGCAATTCTTTCAAAGACTATAACTTATGATGATTATTTGCGGTTACCGGATGAAGCGTTGCAAGGCCCGCAAGAGCTGGCAGCAGAGTTGAAGATAGGAAGAGAACCAGAACCAGCAGAATTAGCAGACATGGGCCGACTTGATTTAAGTCAGGCCAATGCCGTAACTCCAACAGAACGACAAGTTACTGCAGGAAGAACGTTGCAATCTAAAATTACTGAATTGGAACAAGCACCGGTTGGTTCTGCTGTCGGGCGGCAGGCGGGAGATGATTTATATGCCATCGCAACGCAGGATACCCATGGTGCTTTGAAACTGCCCGTCTTTGAGAATAAGTTGCCATCCGAGTATACTTTATACGAAGTTTCCATGGACAGGGGAACGTTGAAGGGTCTCAATGATCGCAGTTATGAAACTGGTTCAGCAGCAATTTCTGCCCAACATCAAAATCTGGTGGCCTTTGCGAAGCAACATAATCTGCCCGTTACAACATTACAAAAAACGACCTATATTGCCGTGCCAAAAGGCATTCCTCTGGATGAAAATGCACTTCTCACTGCTATTGGCAAGGCAGAAAGTTCCGTCTCGGCGGCCGCAGGCGAAAACGTAGCGTTGCGTGTTGGTATTGCTGATAGCGCTGGTGGACGTTTAGTAGAAACACGGCTGAAGACAAGGAGGAGTTTAGAATTTGTTTCTGAAACAGGCGCGGCGCCGGTAAAGTATGGAGATAAGATACAAGGCTGGTATGATGATTTACCTTTAGAACAAAAAGCCGATGTGAATGACATCTTCCAGGGATATGATCCTCGTTTGCAAGATGAATTTGATGAACTTGATAACCTGCGAGCAGCTGGTGATGGTGAAGCGTATAGAAAGAAGCTTTCTGATCTTGCCGTTACTGATATGCAGGATGCCAATTTTAAGAATATTGAAACGGTCAAAGCATATCAGTTCAATCCTGGGACAGCAGTGCAGGAAGGGGACTTGGTTATTGCTTATGATGGTATTGAGTTAGGTGCTAAGAACAAAGAAGATATTCTTAGATTAACAGAGCAAGGCCTTCCTGATGATAAACTTGCAGCCTTAGCTGGGAAGCGTATTGATAGGAGTATTACGGAAGTAAATCAGCGCATTTTAGATACCTATGTTGATGCTGTCAATAATATTAAAGCTGTTTCAGCAACGACGTTAAATCAATATTCAGCAATTGCGCAGGCGGCAGGCTGGGAAGCTATAACAAATGTTGATGAACTTCGTGATTTCTTACAATGGGAATTTGCCAATAAAGGGAGATTTAGGGGTGGTGATGAAGGGTTCGCTACTATTCGAAAAGTGGTGGTTGATGCCAATCCCAATTTTGCCGGGAATGTTCGAGGAGTTATTAGAGCATGTGGCGATCCATGTGGATATGAGATACGCGTTGGCGTGAAAGAAGTTTCAGCGGGTGAAGATTACTTGAGCGCCATTGCGAAAGCTGATGAAGCTGTTGCGTTATCTAAAAAGCAGGGTGATATTCCGGTGGTGATTTCGAGCGCCGGTGAAATGAAGATTGTGGAAGAGGGTATCCCAGAAGTTTCTTTCATTGAAGTTCCTGTTGCTGGATTAGAATCTCCACAAGTGCCCATACTTCATCCACAACGAGCTGAAGAGATATTTTTTAATGTTGAACAGAAAGTAGGTATAGAATTAAATCCCGATGCACGACTGTATTTGTATGATGTTGCAGAAGAAATCAATGAAAAATTCTTGCCTAATCATGGGATAAACTCATTGGAAGGAGCGCAAGCAGCCTTTAGGGAAGGGAAACTTGTTTCAATGAAAACATTGCAACAAAGAGGTCTTGTGGAAGCAGGTGATATCTCATTAAAAAAACGTGAAAAGTTAGGAACCGCTGATAGTGTTTTTATCAGTGCGAAGGGACCGTTTGGTGAATTTGTTGATGATACTGCTCCATTAATAATTTTCAAGAAAGAAATGTTGGGACAGCCGGGAGTCAAATTTACACCTCTTGACAGCGGTGCAAACTATGACACGGCTGAAGACATAGCACGTGGAGGATTGAAAGATAAAAATGAACTGGATATCTATTACAATGCGTATTTGCGAAATAGAGGAAGGTTTCAACATCTTTGGGAAGATCCCCTGTTTGCTAAAGCTGAAAAATCATTTTATCCTGAAGCACGGTTTACGGGGAGTGTTGATATTGCTGATAACGCTGAAGCGATTTTACTTACGGATGAAAATTATAAAATATTAATTGCTGATCCAGAGATTTCTCCTGAAATTAAAATGTTGTTTGTTAACGTAGGTGATAAATCAACAACTGATGCCTATTATGAATTTACAGGATTAGATAATTATTTAGATAAAGATTTGGATGATCTTGTTGAAATTGCATCACCAGCAAATATTCAAATAGCTCCTTGCCCATTAGTCGGCGGAGCAATCATGAGCCCGCTCTTTGGTAATGCGGTAGCCGCACCTTGTCTTCCTCCTACATTACCAACAAAAGCTATTACCTTTCCTCCGCAAGAAGTTCCAACACCAAAAGTGGTTAGTAAAGTACAAGGGTATGGTCCTGCAAGCAATTTATATGACCGAGTATCTCCTGAGAATATCAATGAAGTTTTTCAGAATAAATTAGAATTGCTTGGTCCTGACATTTATGGTGCGAAAGCAGTTGCCTATGTCCATGACGATGGATCAATTCAGGTTGTATTTTTAACAGAGAGTGATAAAACACATCATCGTCATGCCCTCGGCACTATTATTGGTGGAGAAAAAGGAGAATTAGTATACAATGGAAAGTACGGTGATTTCTTAGCAGCGGACATAGCTGATCGTTCCTTCGGCTTTGAATTTCAATATGATGCATCAAAAGGGAAAATTATTGGAATCGAACACAGTTCCCAAATAACGAGAGTACAATTTGAAAAAGGCAAAACTGGATGGAAATTGTCAGATTCTGTTGTTGATACTGTTGAAGAACAAGTTCTTGAAAAAATAGATCTTGATTTGTTTGATGAATCTTTTATCGATAAACCATTTGATGAGTGGACTGCCAGAAATGAAATTCCAGTAACTTCTTAATTTTGATATTTTTTATCGTTACCGTCTTCTTGAATTGTTTCTTTCATTCTAACGACGCCTCTTGAAGATACAGTAGATTTTAGCCCTGCTCTTGTAAGAAGATGTTGTAATGGGTCATTAAAAATATTTGCCAAGCCAGTTTCTGAAGGGGTGTTAGAATTGACAACTATGTTCTTTATTTTTTTTGCCCACCTCACGCTTGTTTCAAGTTCGTATTCTAATCTTGCAGGCTCGTTATCTCGTATAGATTTATAATAATCCCAGTCAAATGAATTAAAATCAGTATAAAATTCTTGAAGTTCATCTATCCATTGCTGTTCCTCTCCTGGAAGAGACTCATACTGTTGATCTGCTTGATGTAGTATTGCCTCTAGTCTTTGAAGATCTCCTTTCTGGTATCCCTGGAACCATCCTAACTTAAATATGTCCCGTCGCAGAAATTCACTGAAAATTCTCTCATAGGCCATTAATGTAATATCAAACCTGACTTCATCCCAGTTCATGACTTTGTTGTTTAATTTTATTTCCATTTTCTCATAGATGCCTAAATTCTATGTTTAGTCCTTTCTCATCAAAAATCATGTATGTTTGTTCATGCCCCCAATGTAAACCAACACCTCCTGGATTAATCATATAGTGGGAGTCTTGTTTTAATTGAATAATCTTCTGAGTTAAATTCTCTTGTTTCATTTTACCTTTTGTATCTAAACTATAAATGGATGGTTGGTGCGAATGGCCAAAAAAGCAAATGTTTACTATTTTGGAAAGTTTTTGAAACTCTTCTTCGGCATCTTCTTGTTTTAGTATCCTTCTATTTGAAGGAGCATGGATAAGTTGATATTTTTCATCAATTATCTTTGTAGAAGGTAGCGTTGCAAGATACACCATATTGTCGGGAGATATCTTTTTGCTTGAAGCCTCATGATTATTAAGAACCCTATCCTCATGATTACCTCGTACAACATCACATTGGCGTTCTTGTACGAGATCAAGGCAACGATTATCATCAAAGGTGGTTCCACTCTGAACAATGTCTCCTAGGCATAGATAACGATCAACACGACCTTTTACTTGATTAAAAAATTCCTCTAATGCCGGGTAATTCCCTTGAATGTCTGAAAAGATAGCATAGTGCATGCATTATTACCTCCTTAATTCATACAACTCTTCTGCCAACTGTCGTATGCCTTCTCTATTTTCTAAATCATGTAACCATCTTGTCGGTATTGCGTTAACACCATTATAAGCACCTGAAATAGCTCCAGCCATTGCCGCTCTGCTATCAGTATCTCCACCTAAATTGACTGCTTCAATGACGGTGGCTTCATAATTGGACGGATATAACATAAAACAAGCAAGAGCAGACGTAACTGAGCTCATAACGTCTCCAGTGGTTCCTAATTGTTCGAGAGTATCTGCTGTGAACTTGTTACGGCGCAGCAAATCTAGTCGCTTATACATTCTTTCAGCTTTTAGCCTTGATGCAATATTCTGAATCTCTGGTAATAAATGGTCAAAATTAATATCTTGTGAATTCCTACTTTTAACATAAGAAACACAATATGCGACAATTGCTGCACCGGCAAGAGTCTCTGGATGAGCATGCGTTGGTAAGGAAGAATTTACAGCATTATCAAGAAGCTCTTCTTTTGTGTTATACAACAGACCAACTGGAGCAACGCGCATTGCTGAACCGCAACCAAGGGGAAGTTTACCATTTTCTGGTTCTTGTAAACCGCTTTCTTTCCACGAATAGCCTTCTTTGAGACGTTCTACGGCAGCCCTAAATGTATCTCCAATAGCACGATATTCATTAGAATCATAATACCTTACAAATCGTTGCGCGAGATCTTCAGGGTTTAATATTCCTTTGTTGGCAACAAGAGATTCTGCAACGAGTATGGTTTGCTGTGTATCATCAGTATATGAACCAGATGGATAAATACATGGCAGGAAATCAGTTACTTGTCCATGATAATTCTGGATACTCTTTTTGTCCAATCCTTCAACAGGTGCTCCAAGCGTATCCCCTATCGCAGAACCAAGTAAACACCCTTCATAATATTCTTTTGAAACGGCTCTTTTCACTTCCATAAAAAGCTAAAATGAGGGCTTTTTTATAAATATTCCTACAATAACCACTAAGAAGTAATTAATAATAAGCAACAAAAACAAGAATGAAGAAAACAATCACATCTAACTCTTCTTAAACTGCCCAGCGATATCTATCAAATCTACCTGGCCTAAGAACACACTGCGGCAGCAGTACCGTTCCACAGCAAGTGCATCAAGTACTTTTTTTGCTTCTTCTCCTTTCTCAAGGCGTTCTTGATATTCTTCGTATAAGTGCCCTAGCGGCTTGCCGCAACTGAAA
>Ga0208375_1004019_pt1 | contig 11924 bp, 12 predicted proteins | sample RifOxyD1_FD_184038 | JGI IMG/M metagenome (GOLD analysis project Ga0208375, IMG submission 184038) | Soil microbial communities from Rifle, Colorado - Rifle Oxygen_injection D1 (SPAdes) | ecosystem: Environmental > Terrestrial > Deep subsurface > Rock core/Sediment | place: Rifle, Colorado... | reverse complement strand
AATAAAGTAATGAGAGGTGTTATTAAAACTGCCCGTCGTGGATACAATGCATTGAATTGTCACCCTAGATTCTGTACTATAGACTCTACTAAAAATCAGCTTAAAGAGTATATGAGTGGTAGTGGTACAGTTACCCTGGCAAAAACAGGGTTTGCAGTAGACAAGGAGATAGTAGAAATAGAACACAATCTTGGATACCAGCCCTTATTTCATGGGTGGTTTAGGAGTGCAGACTCAGATACTTGGCGTAAGATGCCAACTAGTGAAGTAATTTCATTAGTATATTTTGGAGCTGGGATATCAAGGCCCAATGATAATATATTACAATTGTGTTTTTATACCGCAGACCCATTTGCAGCAGACTATGAAGAGGATTTTGACTATAAGTATATAATTTACATAGACCCTTATAAGGATGCCTGGAGCTAGAGCAACTGTTTCTAAAATAGGAGAGGACGCATTAGGTGGAGACCTTGTAAATATGGCCTTTGATACAAGGTATAACCTTAACAAGATAGCACGGGCTATAAAATCAGAGGGTACTGCCGCAACTGAACATGGTCTTACTTATACCCCAAAGATACTAGCTATGAGAGAAGTACCTACGGGTAAGTTTGCTTATGGTGCATCTTGTGTTGTGGATAGTACTTATATTTATCCAAATCCTGGCACTGATGATGCAACATGGACCTATATACTTGTAGACCCACTAACAACAGGGAGTTTCAAGAAAAGAATGAAGGGTAGGCCATGTATACTAATTGGTGATGGAAAGGTCTCAGACTATGACTACAAACTACACAGTGGTTATGATACATTTAAAGTATTTACTACTGGTACTTTAACAATAGAGGCTGATGCTTATGACCCTGGGTCTGGAGGGGGAACTGACACACAGACTGCTACATTTAACCATGGGCTTGGGTATGCTCCAATATTTGCACCGTTTGTGGAATATGAAACAGACCTCTACTTTTACTACATGGCCAACGGTACTTTTAACACTTCTATTGTAAATGGTGGTACGTGGCAAGCTAGTGCAATTTATAAAACAGGGGAGGATGTTATGGATTCTGGTAGTGTTCTATATACTTGTATAAAAACACACACCTCAAGTGCGGCTGATGAACCCGGAGTGGGGGTTAATTGGTCTACCTACTGGGAGTTAGCAGAGGATGTAGACTATACAAATACCTATGTTAATAACCTAGAGGACACTAAGGTTAACTTATGGGTATTTGGCGATGATGGTCAACATAACTATTATTACATATATCTTTATTCTACTAGCACGCAATTAGTATTAGAATATAAAAGAGTTGTAACTGCAAGTGACGAACCAATATATACATATGAACCAGAACCAGCAGGTACTGTAACAGTTGACTACACTGTTTTCTATAATAGGGCAGACGAGGAGTTTAATCTTCTTATAGGTTAGGGCTTGACAAACTTAGGAAAATGTAGTATTATATAAAATAATTATAATTAGAAGAAGATGACATTACTTGAAATACTAAACGATGTCGGCTCTAGAATAAACCAGTACAACGCCAGTACTGACTCATTTGTCTCTGGCTTTGTAACAACAGCAGAGGTTAAAAGGTGGGCCAACCAGTCATTTGAAGAAATTTATAAATGGTACGCACTCGCAAATAAGGGGCGTTTTTCTGTATCAGCTACTGTAGACACGGTAGAAGACCAGGCTATTTATACATTTGGTGGTGACGCAGCAGACTTACTAGCAATAGAGTCTGTTTATATTATGTATGATACCACGGACACAGACTATACAAGAGTATATCCTATAGAGATTAATGACTTTGTATTATCTGGTTCTGAGAAGGTACCTAGTGGTTGTCCAAGGTACTCAGAGATACAGGTTTACAACACAGACACGGAGCACTATGTATTGGGAATAGAATTCTTAGAGGATTGTATTCCAGACGAGGCAGTAACGGATGGATTGAAGGTAAGGTATATAGAGAGGCCTCCTACTATGACTGCAGACACAGACATACCAGAGAAGCTACCTTCAGAGCTGCACAAATTAGTAGTAATAGGGGCTGCTATACCAGCATTTGAAAAGATGGGGGATTATCAAGCAGCAGGTTATTTAGAAAATAAATACAATTCACAGATAAAATCCTTCTTCTCACAAGAACAGTCAATTACATCAAAGGGAACTAAGAAAATAAAGATGAGCAGGAAGGACGTTAATAAGTTTTTCTTAAGGAGAACATAATATGTCTACGTATAAAGTTAAGAGAGGTGATACACTAAGCAGTCTCTATAAAAAGTTGGGGTATAAAACATGGCAAGACCTTTATAATGCAAATAAGCAAGTGATAGGTAATAACCCTAACCTAATATATGCAGGACAAGTATATAACTATGCAGGCTCAGGTGGTTCTAGTTCTACTACAGGTGCACCATCTACAGGAATAGGTACGACAATAGCAGCAGCAGTAGAGGACCCAACAAGGGAGAACTTTATAAAGAAGTATGGAAGAGAGGAAGATTACTATGATGCAGAGGGTAACCTAGTACAGGGGTTGAGACCAGATGAGATGTTTATGGCAGCAGGAGAAGAGAGGGTAAACCCAGAGCAGATGAGGATAGCCTCACAACAGATGAAGAACATGGACTGGCAGAGAGCGATAGGTGGTGGTGGTGGTAGGGTTAGTGGCTCCACATTATTAGCAAGGCAGAACGCAATGAACCAATTAGAGAGACAGAGGAAAGAGGCAGTCAATGAGTATGTACAGTCACAGAACCAGTTATATAACACATGGTACAACACGGAGATGGCAAATTATATGAAGTCAAAGGCACCAAGTGCATACCAAATGAATAAGTTTGGGGTAGAAATGCCAACGTTTACATCACCAACAGGTGCAACACCAACCAGTTATGGATACACACCGGCTGTTGACTTTACAAAGACATTTAACCTTGGTGGTTACTCAAGACCAGCGGTCATGTATAACCAACCAACACCAGTTTATAGTTAAATAAGACACGGGTAGAAAACTAAATTTATTAATAATAACTATGAGTCCTGAAGAGCAGTTAGCAATATATGAAAAAGACACCAATGCTGAGGCTAATATTAGGAAGGCTATTACAGAAGCGTACCAAGACCTCAAGCCAGAATCTGAATTGGTACACACATATGAGAATTCACAGTTCCCATCGTTCTATAGTACCTTAAACGGGTACGGAACAGGGGCAGCAGACCTATCTCCAACAGCACAATTACAAAACGCTTGGGGAGAGGTAGGCAGAAGGTCCACTTCAGCCAACGTAGCACGTGATGTGTTTGATGTAAGAAGGGCAGGCATGGAAGATTTGATTAAGAGTGGAATGAACCAGTGGCAGCAGGGTTACACTGGAGCACAGAATTCATGGCAGAGATGGTGGGCACAGAAGCAGCATGAAGACCAGATGAGAATACAGAGGGCACAGATAGCAGCAATGAATGTAAACCGACCAACACCAACACCAACACCAACACCAGTAGACCCACAGAGTATTATAGACGCATACAACAGGTCAGTATTAGTGGGGAATTCACCAGAAATTATTAGACAGACTCAAGCTGATATAGCAGATAGGAGTAGCGGGTTCTGGGCAAAGACTGGTAACAATCTAATCAACAGTGGAAATATACTAAGGGGTAATTACAATGAATTAATTAAGCCCAACATAACAGGGGCTCTATCTAACTTATTTAAAAGATAATAATGAATCCAGAAATATTAAAATGGGCTATGTCACAAGAGGCATCCCCGTATTTACAGGATGTAGGAATAGACCCTAGTGCCATGTCTCAATTTGGTGGTAGTATGGGTGGTAGTATGGATATAAACCCTTATGCAGGATACCAGTCAGAGCTTATGAACTGGACAGAAGCAAACCCACAGAATCCCGACTTACAGATGTCCTTACTGGGTAGTTACTTTGACTCAATGAATCCTATGATGCAACAGCAACAACAGTATCAGCAAAGAACCGACGACCTAAACATGGCGTTAGCTTTAATGGAACTTGGAGATGTAGACACAGCAAGGCAGATTTTAAGTGGTTATGGATTTGGTTCACAGCAGTCACAAGGTGGATTAGGAGACTATCAATCACAGTCCTTACAAAATATGTATAGTCCTATGCTAGAAACCGCATCAAAACCAGAAGACATGCAGCTTTATAATCTCCTTGCAAGTGGAGACCCAAAGGCAACCTCTGCTTATTATGGAGCTAAGCCTACTTTCTGGAATTATCTATTCAGTAGCGTACCAAAGATATTAGGTGGAAATGTAGAACCATCTACTAAGGCTAGAGAGAGGGCTGTAAGGAATGCCTACGGTCTTTAACTAATTTAATAAGAAGTTAAATGGCAATAGGTAGTAGCAATATAAAGAGAATATCAAGTAACTCGCAAGACGCCTTACTAAGGCAACTCATGGAAGAGTATGGAAGACAGACCACCCCTAAGGTTGGTGGTCTTCAGCGTTTACTAGCCCCACTTACAGGTATAGGTTCTGGTATAGACGCCTATCATGACGCAAGGTTTGAGCAGGGAGACTCTGGATTGTTAAATGTACTCAAGAATTATGGACAGAATATACTTCAGGGTTTTGGTACACTAGCCTCAGGTACTAACTATGAGGATATAGAGGGTGCTTCGGCTTTACTAGATAAGCTAAATCCGGGCTATAAAAACTCAGCCATAGGTGGTAGTGCAGTAGGTAGAATAGGGGTAGACATAGCAGCTGGACTACTCACAGACCCGACAACCTACTTTAGTTTTGGTGCTGCTTCATTAGCAGATGATGTTATTAAGGGTGGTTTAAGGGCAGCAGGACTTTCAGCAAAGGGTGCTAAGAAGTTACTACCTAAACTGTCAGGTAGTACACTAACAGATGCAAATAAGATATTAGTAAAGGAGTTGGGTGCTGACATAGCAGACAAGTTCTATGTTAATATCATGCAGAATGTAGGTAAGAGTACTGCTAAGAGTGGTGCACTTAAGCTATTAGGTGAAACAATTTCAGAGAGTAAACCAGTGGTTAAGGGTGCTAAGGCACTCATTAGTCCGTTAGGTGGTGCTATGGACGCACTAGACTGGGGCTCCAAGAAGTTTACCCCTGGATTAAGGGCTAATCTTTTAGATACTTTTGACCCAGTACAAGGGGCAATAGAGGGTGGTCATGGTGCACAGGCCGCTAACTTCCTTAAGTTTAATAGGGAATCTTCTAGTATATATATGGGTATACTGGGTGAGTTAAGAGATGCAGACCTACTTGAAACATTCAACAAACTAGGTGATGATGAGAAGGCTAAGATGGCTAAGCTTATTGAGGCAACTAAAGAGACAGCATACACCTCATACCAGGCAGGTGAATTAATAAAAATAAAACCTGAGATAATTAAAGCACTTAAAGAGTATGCAGGTAGTAGAAGGGATATTATTTATGAGTCTCTAGACGAGGACCAGAAGCCATTGTTAGACCCACTACTAAATAAAATAAAAGAACTAGGTGGTGAGCCGGTAACAGACAAGCAGTTGTCTAAGCTGTTTGATAACACAATAGGTAACTATACAGACAAGACAGGACAATTACTGTCTATACCAGAGGGTGTATCTGAAGAGGGAAAGACTTTCCTATCCAGGTACTTTGAATTTGAGAGGGGTAAGATAAATAGAATGAAAGAGCTTGGGCTTCCAACACTAGACCCTAAACAAATGGGTTATATATCTAGGATGCCAGCAGGATACAGACAGAAGGCCTTAAAGAGTACACTTAAGAACGCAGGAATGGAAGATACTTATAATAAAATACTAGACAACAAGTTTGTAAAGAGGGACCTTGAGAAGTTTAAGTATGTAAAGAGGGAAACCTTACAGAGTGTGCTTAATGAGAATGAACTAGAAGCCTTTAAGCGTTATGACCCTGGTATGTTAGGTGAAATGATATCGGGTGGTGGTGCTACTAAGGCTAGGAAGTATCTCACACGTGAGCAGGCAGAGGCTGCTGGTATAGTGTATGGGGATAATCCTTTGGAAGAAATATACACTCAGTCAGTAAGGCAAGAGGAGCAGATATTGGCTGCTGACTTTGCACAGAGAATGGTACAAGACGAGGAGGCCTTCTCTAAGGTGGCTAAGGGTAAGATGAGAACACCAGTCACAGTACCAGGGGTAGGTACCTACTACACAGACAAGCACATGGCTAAGATAGCCGAGGATTATATACAAAAGTATACAACAGAAGAGGGTATTAATAAATTACTCTCAGGCTTTGACCAGATACAAAGGACATGGAAGAAGTGGGTTACAGGTATGGGTCCTAATGCACCAGCCTACCACCTAAGAAACCTACTTGATGACAACATCAGGTTAATAGTAGACGGTGCCGATATAACAAAGTTACCAGGAGACTACATGATAGCTATGGATATCTTTAAGTATGAGGACCTAATGAATAAGGTAGGTAAGGAGGAGGCACTCAAGCAGATAGACCAGTCAAGAGCAGCTAAGTTCTTAAAGGAGGTGGGTATTAAGGCAGACAATCCACTAGAAGAACTATGGCAGAGGTCTATTAAGAGTGGTACCTATTCGGACGTAAGTAAGTCAGTAACTGAAATGCATATGGGTAAGCCAAGGGAGGTTGTTAAGGCTATTGGTTTAGACAAGAAGGAGGGGGCTATAGATAAGGCACAGTCAGGGGCTGAGGATATAATGACACTAGGTGGTAAGCTACCTCAGAGGGAGCAGGCTACAAGAATGGCTACTTACTTTAACAATTGGAGGAAGGAAGGAGTAGAGAGTGCAGGTATAGACGCAGTACAGAGGGTGAACTTTAACTATAACGAATTAACTAAGGTAGAGAAAGAAGTATTCAGAAGAGTAATTCCTTTCTATGGTTTTGTTAAGAACAATCTAAGATTCTATATGGATATGTTAAAGGATAACCCAGAGAAACTAGGTAGGTTCTATAATGTATATGAAGGATTACAGAGTGGTAGCCAGAGTAAGTACGGTGAGGACTGGGAGGCTATGCCAGACTACGTTAAGAACACACTGTCTATACCATTCGGTGAATCTAAAGACGGTGAACTTAAATATTTAACTGGTATGAACCTAGGTATAGAGAATCTTAACGACCTACCTATAGGTGAGGAGGGGCTACGTAATGCAGCAGGTAACCTATCACCAGAGTTAGGTATGATACTAGAACTAATGTCGGGCAAGGAGTTCTTTAGGGGTGAGGATATAGTTGAGGGTAACCAGGGTTATAACTATGAGAACAGGTCTGAGTTATTAAAGAAACTAATGAACTACCAGAAGTACCCTGTACAATTAAAGGATGGTAGAGAGTATGAGAAGCAGACAGTGTCCCCAACATTCAGGTATTTCCTAGAGAACACACCCTTTTTAAGTACAGTTAATACATTTGCAGGTAGGGCGGCTAGTGTTAAGGACAAAGGAAAGGCTGCCGAAAACTTGACAAACATGTTTTTTCCTGGTAGAATAAATATAGGTAGAGTGGATGATGCTAAGGAAAGAATAAAGAGAAAACAAGAAGAGGATTTATATAAGCTCTTACAGAAGAAGGGACTTGCTGATGTATACAGGTCCTTCTATATACCAGAGGGCCTACGAGAACAGTTATTAAAATAATTTAAAACAACTATGCCAGATACAAGGCCGTTAACAGAGAAAGAAATAAGACTGATAGCTAGAGAGGAGGCTATCAAAGCACAGAAAGAATTCCTCAAAGAGATATCTGATATTAAGACTACCTTATCCAGATTAGAACGACTACTCCTCGGTGAACTAGGTACCAATGAGGAGGACACACTTAAATCAAGAGCTAACTTTGCTTATTTATATGCTAAAAAGTGTACTGATAGCAGGATAGTAGAGAGGGCCACACCTGCACTTGGTTGGTTTGAAGATATGAGTGCTATAGAACCAGGTCAGAAGGAGTCAAAGTTAGAATCATTAGGAAAACTTATAGAGTTCTATATGAATGTAAGATGGTTACTTGCACTCATTGGATTTACCACATTACTCAATGCACTCCCATACATAATAGATTTAGTGGAGTGGTTACAGAGTTTAGGTCATTAAGATAATTATATAATAGAATGAATATTGAGGATATATTAGGGGCTTTTAAAGCCATGAAGAATAACCCGTATCTTGGTGGTTATATAAAAGAAAGTTTAATCAACGAGGTACTACCTAGAACTAGAGTAGCAGAAAAGGAGAAGGCTAGAATAGCAGCTAGTTATTATCCAATAGCTAAGGCTTCCGGTGGTGACACTAGTAAGTTGGTACCCTATGTACAGAATGAATACGGTGAAAACTATGATGAGAGCATACCATTCTTAGCAGAGATGGCAGGCATAGCAAGTGGTCGTACTGGTAACAGAGAGTCACAGCCTGCGGTACTTGGTGGGTATGCAGAGGAACCAAAAGAAAAGTTTATACCACCATTAAATCCATTAGTGACAACCCCAAAGTATTATACAGATGAAATGCTTATCACTAGGAAGAACCCACAAGGTGTCACGTGGACCCGTGCACCCTTGACAGAGGAAGGATTTCCACAGGACTTGGTAGATAAGGCAACATCATATGTATATAGTAACACAGGCAATCCAACATGGTTGGACAACGACTATGCAATGGCCATATGGGCAGAAATAAACCAACAAGCACCAGACTTACCATTGGAGGACAAGCAGTCTTTCTTTAGAGAGATGTTAGATATAGCCTGGGCAGAATCACACATGGGTGCTGATTATCATAAGGCTTTTAGGGAGGACCTACCAGCAAGTAACAGAAATAGGCAGACTGCAAATATGTTTAATGCAGGATTCAATTCTAATAGGGGTTATGATGCAAACTACGACCCAGAAAATAGAAGCGAAATGGCAGACTACGCAGTTAACCAGTTAATAAATACATTTAAAGTCTTAGAAAATAAAGGACTAAAGGGACAGTATGCACACAACTATCACCTTGGGCCAAACGCAAAGTTTAGTCAGGTACTCCTCGATGATTACCTAGGTAAGATGGCCGGTTCTAATACCAAGTTCGGAAATATGTATAGTTGGTAGTAGGCTATAGGCCATTGACATTTTATCTAAGTTGTGATAGAATAAGGTATGATTATTAGAAGCGGTAAACCAAGGAACATTGCTATCCACCACTCAGCTGTTAAGACAGTGGTCGGTGACATGGCAGAATTAAAGGCACGTGTTGCCTCTCACAATATATATCACAAGACAAAGAGTGAGGGGTGGAATAACACTACACCAGGGGAGTATGGTTATAAGTGGCTTAGATATCACTGGGCCATATCAAAGAACGGGGATGTAATACAACTCCAAGATGAGAAGTATGTTTTATATCATTCAAGTGATGGAGTAACAGGGGAGTTTAACTATTGGGGTATAGCCATTCTGTTTGAGGGTAACTTCTCAGAGGAGAAACCAACTGAGGCTATGATGAGAGCAGCAGTAGAGCTTATAAGAAACATACAGACTAGGTATAACATAGACCCTAAGGTCAGGGGACACAGGGAGATAGTAGCTAACACTGGGTGTCCAGGTAGTAACCTAGGTACATCACAATCAGGTTGGTTAAAGACACTCATTACAAACGTAAACAATCCTAAATATCCACCAGTAATTGTAGTACCACCAGCACCACCAGAGCCAACAGACTGTGAGCTTGAGGTAAAGAGACTTGAAGATGAGATTAATAAGATGAGTGAAAATATAGGGGCCCTAGAAATAGAGGTTAGAATGGGGTTAGACAGGGTTCAGTTCTTAGAGGGCAGCCTTAAACTAACTAACGATGAATTGAAAGAAACAGAAGAGGAACTAACAAAGGCTGAAACAGATAGGGATACCTATGAGAGAGAAAGAAACGAGGCTATAGCAGGTAGTCTATTAGTTGCTACAACAGGAGAGATATTTGCCGAACTTTGGAAACGTATAAAGCGAAGTATAAAGTAAGGCTTAAATTATTATAGCGAGAACTATTAGAACTTGTAATAGTATCGGTCACATAATTAAACAAGAGAGGAAGAGAATGGATAATATACTGAACATAATGATATACGGTTCTGGCTTCGTATTATTTTGTTCTATGCTAATTAAATTTTTAATATCAAGATAATGGCAGAGATTAGTGGTTCAGATAGAGCAAAGTTTGCAGGAGAAAAACTGTGGGGTGCTTTAAAATGGATGGCACTATCAGGTACGGCAACATTCTTTTTAATAGGGTTGTTAGATTTGTTAGCAGAAATACAATTACCAAGTGTAATCACACTAGGTGCATATTTAATTATTAACACACTTATATATAGCATTGCCAAGTACGTAGAGGGAGAGAAACAGGCTGAATAGTTATTAAGTTCGTCAGCGGCGTCTTATCGTAACTTAACTTTAGTCACTTAAAGATGACAGAGAAAGAACTTGGTCTCTACACTGGGAGTAGAGAAGATAGTTTCAAAGAAGTAGTACCAGAAATAGAATCTCCTAAGGCAAAGATAACCTTCACTAGACCAGAAGGTCTGAAAGCAGACGAATGGTTTAATGAAGCAGAGCGTAGACAAGATACACGGGCAGAGTCCGAGGATGTTTATGACTATGCTAAAATAGAATTCACTAGTGACAGGCCCATATGCATAGGGTTTACAGGAGACTGGCACTTGGGTGGTACAATAGATGTTGATATGTTAAAGAGAGACGTCGACCTTATGGCCAACCATCCACTGGTTGCGGGGGTATTTTTAATGGGAGATTTAACAGACAGTGCCAACTTTAATCCTGCAGAGGATGAGGCATACCTGTCACTAGAAGAACAGAGGGCATGGATGTTATCCATCATGGACTTCATAGGTAAGGACAGGGTACTGGCTATGTGGAAGGGTAACCACGACCACAAGTGGGAGAGAAAGAATGGAGTAAGTAAGTACGCAGGACTAAGTAAGAAGTATGAAGCACCCGTATTCTATGGTAACGCATACGTAGACCTCAAGGTCAACGACGTTAACTACAAACTCATGGGTAGCCATAGGCTTAGGGGTAACAGTGTGTATAACAACGCACACCCTGCAGTACGTGGACACAGAGAGGTACAAGGATTAGACCTTACCTTCGCAGGCCACACTCATAAGAAGGGTCACATTGAGCAACCAGTAAGAGAGTTCACAGGTTCAAGAACTACTTACGGATTAATCAATGGTACCTACCAGTTAGGTAGTGAGTACACTAAAGACAGTGGGTATGGTACACAGAGAGGAGCAGAGCTAGGTATGTATTGGGTTATGTTCGGCCATGATAAGAAGATGTTAAGGATAATGGACACAGACCAGATGATAGAGACTATGAGTCAGTATATGTAATTTAGCCTATAGTAAATATGATAACTCGCCAGAAGTGTGAGGTATACTCACGTGTTGTTGGATATATAAGACCGGTTTCACAATGGAACGCCGGTAAGCAATCTGAATTCAAAGATAGGAAACTTTTTAAAGGAGGGGTAAAGAACTAAGTCTATGTATACCCCTCCCTTAGGTTATCGTCGTCGTCTTTTTCTTAAACGATTTTTTCTTAGGCGAGTTGGATAACCTTGCTGTTGGTGAAGGTCACGATGACACGTCTGACACAACAGTTGGCAATTGTTCGGAGTGTTAGGGCCACCCTTGCATTTTGGTATGATGTGATGTACAGTGAGTGGGTTATTTTTAGAACCCTTTGTTCCACAACATTGGCAACAGCCATCTCTTGCATGAACAATCTCCTTGTAACCGTCCATTACACACCTCTAATCATCGTAGCCTAGTAGACCATCCATTATCTGAATGATATATAGATGTTTAAGTACTGCATATACTATA
>Ga0208375_1004017_pt1 | contig 11930 bp, 14 predicted proteins | sample RifOxyD1_FD_184038 | JGI IMG/M metagenome (GOLD analysis project Ga0208375, IMG submission 184038) | Soil microbial communities from Rifle, Colorado - Rifle Oxygen_injection D1 (SPAdes) | ecosystem: Environmental > Terrestrial > Deep subsurface > Rock core/Sediment | place: Rifle, Colorado... | reverse complement strand
AACGACACGTACGTTGCGCAATCCGCTCACCACGCCGCTTGAAGAAGCCGCCGACCGCGCCGTGCATGTCGAAGCCGCCCGCTTTGCCGCCGTGCTGCGCGACGACATCCTCGGGCGCTGGGGCGTAACGGACAAACAGGGCACGCACTCCGCCCGCCCCGGCGACGTCATGGCGCTGGTAAAGAAGCGCACCCATCTGGCGCTGTACGAACGCGAACTGAACAAGGCGGGCATTCCTTTCATCACCTCGCGACGCGGCGGCCTGCTGCATGCGCTGGAGGCGCAGGATCTGATCGCGCTGCTGGAAACCCTGCTGCTGCCGCACGCCGAGCTGAAGCTGGCGCATGCGCTGAAGAGTCCGCTGTTCGGCTGCAGCGACGACGACCTGCTGCGCCTGTTTGGTGTGCAGGTCAGCGACGACAGCCGCGGCTGGGCGCGGCTGGTCAGGCTGTCGGCCGATGCGGACTGCCCGCCCGCCCTCGCGCGCGCGGCGCAACTGCTCGATGGCTGGCGCGCGCAACTGGGCGCGCTGCCGGTGCACGACCTGCTCGACCGCATCTATTTCGAGGGCGACCTGGAAGCGCGCTACGCCGCTGCGGCCCCCGCGGCGATGCGGCCGCAGATTGCCGCCAACCTGCGCGCCTTCATGCAGCTAGCACTGACGCAGGGCGCCGGGCGCTACCCGACGCTGGCCGGTTTCATCCGCGAGCTGGCCTCGCTGATCGACGACAGCGACGCCGCGCCCGGTGAGGGGCTGGCGGCGGACGGCGCCAACGCGGTGCGGCTGCTCACCATACACGGCTCAAAGGGGCTGGAGGCGCCGATCGTCTGGCTGCTCGGCGGCAGCGACCATGCGCGCGGCGACAGTTACGCGGTGCTGGCGCCGTGGCCGCCCACGGCGGCGCAGCCCGAACACTTTTCCCTGTTCGGCAAGCTGGATGAGCGCGGCGCATGGCGCGAACGCTGGTTTGCCGAAGAAGCCGAACTGGCGCAGCGCGAATCCGACAACCTGCTGTATGTGGCGCTCACCCGCGCCGAGCAGGGCCTGATCGTCAGCGGCGATGCGGCGAAAAACGCCTGGCTGCAGCGCGTCGAGGCGGCGTGGCAAGACATGGCATTGCCGCCCGATCTGCCGCCTGCTGCCGCGTCAGCGCCACCCCCGCTGCCCGCTTCGCTGCCGCGCATGCACGCGCCCGCGGTCGGCCAGCGACTGGCGCCGGTCACCGCCAATCCTGCCGCCGCCAGCGGCGAGCTGTTTCACGCCTGCCTCGAAGTGCACGCGCCGCCGGGCATGAATCTCTTTAACGCCACGCCGCATGACCTGCCCGCCCTGGCGCAGCGTCTCAATCTTGAGACAGAGTTTGCCCAGATCGAAATCGAAGCCCACGCCCTGCTGGCGCTGCCGCATCTGGCGCGGTTTTTCGACCCGGCGCAATATCGCCGTGCGCACAACGAGCTGGCGTTGGTGGATGCCGGCGGGCGGACGCAAAGGCTTGATCGCGTGGTGGAATTCGACGATGCGATATGGCTGCTCGACTACAAGACCGGCGCGGACGACTGCCGCTCCAGTGAAACACTCGTGATCGAGCGCCATCGCCCCCAGCTGACAGCCTATCGAACGCTGCTCGCGGCGCTTTATCCCGACCGCCCTGTCCACGCTGCCCTGTTGCTGGCCGATGGCCGGCTGGTTTCCATCCCTCCGGAGCACTCCCTGTGATCGACAAACCCTATTCCGAATCCTGCGAACAGAACCGCGAACCCATCCTGACCGTGCTGCGTGCAGCCTTTGCCGACCGCCATCGGGTGCTCGAAATCGGCAGCGGCACCGGCCAGCACGCCGTGTATTTCGCGGCCGAACTGCCGCATCTGGTCTGGCAAACCGCCGACGTGCGGGCGCATCACCCCGGCGTTCATGCCTGGCTGAACGAAGCCGCGCTGCCCAACGTGCTGCCGCCGCTGGAACTCGACGTCAACCAGAGCCAGTGGCACAGCGGGCGCTACGACGCGGTATTTTCGGCCAACACCCTGCACATCATGGGCTGGCCCGAAGTGGTGCGATTTTTCGAGGGCGTAGGTGAAGTGCTGGAGCCAGGCGGCGTGCTGGTGGTGTATGGGCCGTTCAATTACAACGGCCAGTTCACCTCCGAAAGCAACGCCCGCTTTGATGCCTGGCTGAAAGCACGCGATCCCGCGTCCGGGGTGCGCGACTTCGAGGCGGTCGATGCGTTGGCACGTGCGCAAGGGCTGGTCCTGCAGCACGACATCGCCATGCCGGCGAACAATCGCAGCCTGGTGTGGCAACGAATGGGCTGACACGAACTGCGCACACATCCGGTGTGCGTGTCGAAACACAAAATCTGTAATTTCAGCTTTTTCTTATACAGGGCTTTGCTATAACAACAACTCCTGAGACAGGGAGCCGTCATGCGCATCGCCGAATTGATTCAACGCTGGAAGAAAAAAGCGCCAGCCAACACGTTAGTACGCACCTACTCCGCCAGCCTGCCCTTGCGCGACGCGGCGCGGGTCGAAGCCTTGCACCTGATGTACCCCGACTGTACCGAGTCGCAACTGATGGCCGATCTGGTCCATGCCGCGCTCGACGAACTGGAAGTCGCCATGCCCTACGTCCCGGGTCAGCGCATCATCGCCGAAGATGATTACGGCGATCCGATCTATGAAGACCTCGGCCCGACGCCGCAGTTTTATTCGCTGTCGCACGAAATCCTGCGCAAGCTCACCCACACGCAATCCGCCAAATAGCTGTCGGTTTTATTTACATTCGCTTTTTTTGCGGCATGCGGATTAAAGACAAGCCTTTGTATGCAATCAGTAAAATCAAGCTGGTACGCTTGTTGCTGGATAGTCCTTAACAAAAAACCACTATAAGCGGACGATCATGTACCTTGGACCAGCCATTCTCTTTTCCCTGTTTGCCAGCCTGTTTTACGTGCCTGGCTTCCTTGATATGCCGCTCGGCATGCTGACCGCACGCCAGTTCATTTCGCAATTGCTGTTTTCCCTGTTCGGCCTGATTGCCCTGGCCTCGCTCGCGCGCTCCATCGAGCTCGATCCGGTGTGGCCGTGGCGCCCCGAATTCCGCAGCTTGATGAGCCGGCTCTTAGGGCGGGTTTCCTGAAAGCGTTTTTTACGGGTTGACCCCTCGGCTCAGGGCTTGGTGCATGGTCTGGAACCGCCTGCGATATTGCAGCGGGGTCAACTGGACCTGACGCCGGAATAAACGGCTAAAAAACCCCGCGTCTTCGTAACCCACTTCAAGCGCGACCGCCTCCACCGGCGCATCGCCCGCTTCCAGCATGTGCTTGGCTTCCTCGATGCGCAAAGTGTGAACGTACGCCAATGGCGACATTCCGGTCGCCAGCCGAAAGCGCCGCATAAACGAACGTTCAGCCAGGCCCGACAGCCGCGCCATCGCGGCAACTGGTGCAGCGTCCATGTAATGATCGGCGATCCAGTTCTGGCAACGTGCAATTTCTGCATCGTCCACTTGCCGCGTGCGCGCCAGCCGCGCAAAGGGTTGCTGCCCGACGTTATGCCAATCAATTAAATTCAGCCGCGCAACCTGCATCGCCGCCTCCACCCCCGCCAGCCGGGCAATCAGATACAAGGCCAGATCCATCCAGGAACTGCCGCCCCCCGCCATGACCAGACGTCCGCCCTCGCCCGCGACAATCAGTGCACGCTGTTGCTGCACCCGGACATCCGGGTAACGCGCCAGCACGTCGCACCATGCCCAGTGGGTGGTGGCATCGCAGCCCGCCAGCAGCCCCGCTTCTGCAAGCAACATTGCGCCGGAACAAGCAGTCGCCAGCGTCGCGCCTGTAGCATGGCGCGCCCGTAGCCAGGCGACTTCGGAAGCGAATCGCTTGCCGAGTGGCTCGCCAGGTGGCAAGTTGACTTCGGGCACGCAAACGATATCGGCCGGCGGGCAATCGGCCAGCGTGGCGTGAACAGCAATCGGTATGCCATTCCCCGCTATCAGCGGGCCGGTGGCGCGACCGACAAGAACGACATGCACGAGCTGCGGGCCCGGTTCGCCGTCAACGATGACCCCCCAGTCGCGCCCTGCGCTGGAGAACAGGTCGTATAAGCCGTAGACCACCGATGCGGTGGTCTCGGGAAACACCAAAATAGCGATGGTCGCAGGGGTCGAAGACTGCATGGCCGAATCGTCAGGTTCCTTGCCGGAATGGCTTGAGTGAGTTGGTTCGTGCGGGGCTATTGTCCCGCCATCGTCATTCATCGGGAAGTCCATCATGCCGACATTATTCGAACTCATCACCCACCCCGTTTCGCTTGTCGTGTTCGGCCTGTATGCCGGACTGATCGCGCTCGAAGCCGCATTCCCCGCCCGCGTGTTGCCCCGGGTATCGGGCTGGCGCACGCGCGGTCTCGCCGCCTTCGCTGCATTTTTCCTGCTGTCGTCCTATTTGCCCCTGCTGTGGGGTGAATGGCTCGCGCAATACCGCCTCGTCGATCTCGCCGCGTTCGGCACGTGGGGCGGTGCAGCCGCCGGGCTGCTGGTGTACGAGACAGGCCAGTTTGCCTGGCACCGCGCGATGCACAGCTCGACCCTGTTGTGGCGCGTGTTCCACCAGATGCACCACAGCGCCGAGCGGCTCGACAGCTACGGCGCATTCTGGTTCAGCCCGGCGGACATGATCGGCTGGACGGTATTGGGCAGTCTCGCGCTCACGGTCGTCGTCGGCGTCACGCCCGAAGCCGCCACCTGGGTGCTCTACATCACGACGTTCCTGTCCGTCTTCCAGCACGCCAACCTGCGCACGCCGCGCTGGCTGGGGTACGTCATCCAGCGGCCGGAAAGCCACTCGTACCACCATGAGCGCGGCGTCCATGCACGCAACTACGCCGACCTGCCGGTGTTCGACCTGCTGTCCGGCACGTTTCACAACCCGCGCGATTTCGCGCCTGAAACCGGTTTCTGGCATGGCGCGTCGGCGCGCGTGGGCGCGATGCTGCGCTTCGAGGATGTCGCGCAGCCGCCAGCCACCGATCGCGGCAAGCGTGAGCAATTCGCATGAACACGATCACGCTTCAGGAAATCACCGCTGCCAGCGTGCGCGACATCGTCGCGCTGGCCGTCGCCCCCGAACAGGCGCGCTTCGTCGCGTCCAACGCGGTGTCGCTCGCCCAGGCCTGTTCTGTTCCACCCTGAAGCCTGGTATCGGGCGGTTGTTGCCGACGCTACACCGGTTGGCTTCGTCATGCTCGAAGACCCCTCGCAGCTGGCCGAGCCGCCGCCCGAGCCGTATCTGGCGCTGTGGCGATTCATGATCGACGCCCGATTTCAGCGGCAGGGCTACGGCCGCTGCACGCTGGAATTGATCGTCGACCATGCGCGCTGCAAACCGGGCATCGCCGAACTGCTGACCTCGTGCGTGCCCGGTCCCGGCAGTCCGGAAGCCTTTTACCGCCGCTACGGTTTTGCCCCCACCGGCGAAACCGTGCTGCGTCTGCCGCTTTAACCCTTCACAGGAGATAACCATGAGCCCCTACCGTGACCACTTGCCGCAACTCACTGGCCACCCGTTCCTGTCCGACAGCGGGCTGGAAACCACGCTGATCTTTCACGACGGTATCGACCTGCCGTATTTCGCCTCGTTCGTACTGCTCGACAGCGACGCTGGGCGTGCACGGCTGGATCGCTATTACGCCGAGCACGTTCAGCTCGCGCTCGGCGCCGCCACCGGCATCGTGCTCGAAACCGCCACCTGGCGCGCCAACCCGGACTGGGGCGCGAAGCTGGGGTACGACACCATGCGGCTGGCAGCGGTCAATCGCCTCGCCGTGACGGAACTCATCAGCCTGCGCGGGCAGATGGAAACCCCCGCCACCCCCATCGTCGTCAGCGGCAACCTCGGCCCGCGCGGCGACGGCTATCGTGCCGACGCGCGCATGTCCGCCGACGCAGCCCGTGCCTACCACGCGCCGCAGGTCGACACCTTCGCCGGCACCGACGCCGACCTCGTGTCCGTGTTCACCATGAATTACGTGGAAGAAGCCATCGGCGTCGCGCGCGCCGCGCAGGATGCCGGGATACCCGTGGTCGTCTCGTTCACCGTCGAGACCGACGGCCGCCTGCCGTCCGGCATGGCGCTGCGCGAGGCGATTGCCGTCACCGACGAGGCGAGCGGCGGCTACCCCGCGTACTACATGCTGAACTGCGCCCACCCCAGCCACTTCGCCCATCTGTTCGACGGCGGTGACTGGCAGCAGCGGCTGCGCGGCGTGCGCGCCAATGCGTCCAAACGCAGCCACGCCGAACTCGACGAAGCGACCGAACTCGACATCGGCGACATCGACGAGCTCGCGCAGGGCTACCGCGCGCTCGCCGGCCACCTGCCCAAACTCGCCGTCGTCGGCGGCTGCTGCGGCACCGACTGCCGCCACGTCGCGGCGATCCGAGACAGGTTGCTGCCGCCCGCCGTCTGATTCAAAGATCGCCATGCCAACATGGATTTGCTCGAACACAACCGCACGTCAAGCTGCATGAAATCACGCGTTACCCTCCGCCCGCTGGTCGCAGGCGGTCAACGCTCCTTCGTTGACGCCCCTCGGCAAAACCTTCGGCTTCATCGTCCCTGGGTTGCAGCGCCCCTCGACGAGGATTCGTTCCAGCAGTACCTGAGGCGGTTCGATGGCAAGCACAACTTCGGCTTTGTGGTGCTTGAGCCAGCCACTGGCCGCCTTGTGGGTGCGATCAACCTGACGAACGTCGTCTACGGGGCGTTCCGCAGTGGCTACCTGGGCTACATCGCCTTTGCTGGCTTCGAGGGGAAAGGACTCATGCGGACTGGCCTTCTCGCCGTGGTTCGACATGCTTTCACCGAGCTCAAGCTGCACCGGCTTGAGGCGAACATCCAGCCTCTGAACGCTGCGTCCATCGCGCTGGTTCGCCGTTGCGGCTTCGCTTACGAAGGCTACTCGCCTGCGTACCTCAAGTTCAGAGGCAAGTGGCGTGACCACGAACGCTGGGCCCTTGTGCGCGGCTCACGCAACGCTGCCCCTTCGCTCGACGGGATTCGCTCCGGCGTGGCACTGGGCCCACGAGCCGCTCCGCTCAATTGTTAGACCTCAATCGCACCACGTTCAGGTTCGGAGACAATCCATGCATCTCGATCAATCCCTGGTCAACGCGGCCATCGCGCTGCTCGAAAAGAGATTTCCGGACAAGGAAGGTATTGCTGCGGCCATGTACACCGAAGACGGAGACATTCTGACCAGCGTGTACTTTGAGCCCCAGTGGGGGAGCGCGATGCTGTGCGCAGAAGCAGGTGCGGTATGCGAGGCCGAGAAGTCAGGGAAGAGAATCGTAGCGACGGCGTGCGTATCACGGTTGGTGGTGATTCGCCTGTTGTTGTGCTTACACCCTGCGGCATCTGCCAGGAGCGCCTTTTTCATTGGGGCGGGGACGTAGAGGTTGCTGTTCCGCAGCCCGGCGATCCCACCAAATGGACCACCAGGACTTTGCGAGAGGTTCAGCCTTTCTATTGGGTAAACGCGTTCAAATAGCACGGGCGGGACAGGCGGTCACGCGTCCTGACTGGGCGCGGCGCTGCGATCGGCCCGCCAGCTTTTGCGGTAACGCGCGGGTGGCGCGTCGAAACGGCGCTTGAATGCGCGGTTGAACGCCGCTTCGGATTCGTAGCCGACTTCGCCGGCGATTTGCAGCACGGCGCGACTGGTGTTGCGCAGCGCTTCGGCGGCGAGTTCGAGCCGCCAGTCGGCCAGATACGCCATCGGCGACTGGCCAAGGTAGCGCGCGAAGCGCTCGGTGAGCGCGCTGCGCGAAAGGCCGGCTTCCTGCGCCAGCGCGTCGAGCGTCCAGGCCTGCGCCGGCTGCTGGTGCAGCCGCGCCAGCGCGCGGCCGACCGCGGGATCGGCCGCGGCGGCAAGCCAGCCGGTGCGCCCCGGCGGCAGTTGCAGGACGTAGCGCCGCAGCGCCTCGGCGAACAGGGCTTCGGCCAGCCGCCCGGCGACGGCCTCGCTGCCGGGCGAGGCCGTCTGCGCGAGCTCGACGGCATGGGTGAGCATGTTTTCCAGCCAGGCGCCGGCCGGGTCGGCGCGCACCGACACCCGCAGCACGCGCGGCAGGCAGGCAGGCGATCAGCGGTCGTACCAGCCGCGCCTCGCAGGCGAGGTAACCGCACACGAAACGGGTCGCCTCGCCGTCGCCGCCAAAGCGCGAGTGCGCGACTTCGCCGCGCAACAGCGCCGGCAGGCGGTCGCTGACGTCGGCCAGTTCCGCGCCGAGGCCGTTGCCGATCACATGAGCGTCGCCGTGCGGCAGCATGACGAGGTCGCCGGCGGCGAACGGTGTGGTCTCGCCGCCGACGCGCACGTAGCCGCGCCCCTCGACGACGAGGTGGAATTCGATGATGTGGTTGGACGGTTCGGCGACGTAGCAGCTGAACACGGCCGATGGCGGCGTGCGCACGCACCACGGCGCGGTGCCGTGGGCGTGGAAGAACATCGCGCCGGAGAGTTTTACCGCGCGCAGGAGTTCGGAAAGCGCGTCCATGGGGAGGCAGTGTAGGCGCGCGGCAGCCGGGCGGACAAGCTTTCCGGCGGCGCGGCCAAGTGCGATGCGCGCCCCGGCCGGACAGGCAAGAAGCCCGGTCGGCGGATCAAGCGGCGCGGCGGCGAACTGTCCAGAATGCAAGTCCCTTCACCCGAACAGGAAACCAACATGAACACCTCCATCAATGAAGACAGCTTGAATGCCTTGCTCGGCCGCGTCATCGTGGACGTCGGCGCGGTGTCGAACGCGCCGCTGGTTTTGATTGGCGAACAGCTCGGCCTTTACAAGACGCTCGACGAGCACGGCGCGCAGACGCCGACTGAACTGGCCGAACGCACCGGCACGCGCGAGCGCTACGTGCGCGAGTGGCTCAACGCGCAGGCGGCGTCGGGCTACGTCGATTATCTGGCCGACAGCGGCCGCTACCGGCTCACGCCCGAGCAGGCGCTGGTCTTCGCCGACGCGGACAGTGCGGCCTTCATGGTCGGCGCATTCGAGACCACGCTCGCCGCCGGGCGCATCGCCGGCCGGCTCGCCGACGCTTTCGTCAGCGGCGAAGGCATCGGCTGGCACGAGCACGACCACGCGCTGTTTCATGGCATCGAGCGCTTCTTCCGTCCGGGCTACGTCGGCAACCTGATCCAGCACTGGATTCCGGCCATCGAGGGCCTGGCGGACACGCTTGCACGCGGCACGCGGGTCGCCGACATCGGCTGCGGCCACGGCGTCTCGACCATCCTCATGGCGCAGGCGTATCCGAACTCGGAATTCGTCGGCTTCGACTACCACGCCGCATCGGTTGCCGAGGCCAACAAGCGCGCGGCGGATGCCGGCGTCGCCGCGAACTGCCGCTTCGAAGTGGCGGGCGCCAAGGACTTTCTCGGTCGCGGCTACGACTTCGTCGCCGTGTTCGACGCCCTGCACGACATGGGCGACCCGGTCGGCGCCTCACGCCATGTGCTGGCGTCGCTTGCGCCCGAAGGCGTCTGGATGATCGTCGAGCCCTACGCCGGCGACCGCGTCGAGGAAAACCTCAATCCGGTCGGCCGCGCCTACTATGCGGGCTCGACGCTGATCTGTACCCCCTGCTCGCTGGCGCAGGAGGTCGGTCTGGCGCTGGGCGCACAGGCGGGCGAGGCACGCATGCGCGAGGTCGTCACGGGCGCGGGCTTCACCCGATTCCGGCGCGCGACGCAGACGCCATTCAATCTGGTGTATGAAGCGCGCCCGTGAAATGCAGTTGGTCGGGGGCAGCTATGTTGCCTCCGGCGCAGCCCGTAGAATGGCGTTTTCTTTCCGCTTCGCGCCGCCATGCCCGTCAATCTCGTCGCCCCCGATCCCGCTTCCCTGCTGCCGGTTGCCGGCGTGCGCCTCGGCATTGCGTCTGCCGGCATCAAGAAGCCCGGTCGCCGCGACATCACCCTGATCGAGCTTGCAGCGGGCGCGCGCGTCGCCGGCGTGTTCACCCAGAACCGCTTTTGCGCCGCGCCGGTCACGCTGTGCCGCCAGCATCTGGCCGAGACTACGCAAGGCATCCGTGCCCTCGTCATCAATACCGGCAACGCCAACGCGGGCACCGGCGAAGAAGGCCTGCGCCGCGCGCAGCAAACCTGCGAGGCGGTTGCCGCGATCATGCAGTGCGCGCCCGAACAGGTGCTGCCGTTTTCCACCGGGGTGATCCTCGAGCCGCTGCCGATCGACAAGATCCTGCCTGCGCTGCCCGCCGCACAGGCCGACCTCGCCGCCGGGCAATGGAGCGAAGCGGCCCACGCCATCATGACCACCGACATTGTCGCCAAGGGCGCGTCGCGGCAGGCGCAGGTCGGCGGCAAAACCATGACCGTGACCGGCATCGCCAAAGGTTCCGGCATGATCCACCCCAACATGGCGACCATGCTCGGCTTTGTTGCGACCGACGCCGCGATTGCCCCCGGCCTGATGCAGCAGCTGGTAAAGGAAGTGGCCGACGTGTCGTTCAACTGCGTGACGGTGGACGGCGACACCTCGACCAACGACAGCTTCATCCTGATCGCCACCGGCCAGGCCGGCAACGCTGAAATCACCGACCCCGCCGGCGCCGATTACGCCGCGCTGAAATCCGCCCTCAACGCCGTCTCGATCGAACTCGCGCAGGCGATGGCGCGTGACGGCGAAGGTGCCACCAAATTCATCACTGTGGCGGTTGAGGGTGGACGCAACCATGCCGAATGCAAGCAGATCGCCTACGCCATCGCGCGTTCGCCGCTGGTCAAGACAGCATTCTTTGCCAGCGATCCCAATCTTGGCCGCATCCTTGCCGCCATCGGCTATGCGGGTGTCGGCGACCTCGACGTCAACACGCTGAAGGTGTTCCTGGGCGACGTGCTGGTGGCTGAAAAAGGCGGTCGCGCAGCGAGCTACACCGAGGCGCAAGGCGCCGCGGTGATGAAGGAAGCGGAGATCACGGTGCGCGTGGTTCTCAATCGCGGCACCGTAAACGCCACGGTTTGGACCTGCGATTTCTCCTACGATTACGTGAAGATCAACGCGGAATACCGGTCATAGCGCGTCGCGGGCGAGCTTCCTGCCCGTCCGGCCGCCGAAACCCGAATCCAGCCATGACGCTGCAACTCACCCCCGACCAGATCGCCTTTCTGCTGAGCCCGGTGTCGATGAATATCGGCGCGGTGGGGCGCGATGGCTGGCCCTGCGTGTGCCGCGCGCACGGCTGCGTAGCGGCGCGCGACCGGCGATCGCTGACGGTTTGGCTGTCGGCGCTGCGCGGGAAGAACGTGCTGGATGCGCTGGATGCGGGCAGCGCCATCACACTGGTGGTCAGCCGGCCGGCCACCCACGCCACCTTGCAGTTGAAGGCCGGGTCGGCGACGCGGGTGACGGTGAGCGCGGCGCACAAGCTGGCGAGCGCACGCTGCGTGGCGGCGTTTGGCGCGGAGCTGGACGCGTTGAACTACGGTACGGAGATGTCGCCCCTGGTGACTGCGGCCTTGCCAGCCGACCCTCTGGTGGGGCTGCGCCTGGCACCCGAGGTGGTGTTCGACCAGACGCCGGGGCCGCAATCCGGCAAGGTCCTGGCAGGAACCCTGCTGACGCGCCCATGAACATTCCGCTCGAATCGCTGCGCCCCTGCCTCGACGGCGCCATGCCGGCGGTGGTGGCGACTGCGGCGCCAGACGGCACGCCGAACGTCGCGTACGTATCGCAGGTGCACTTTGTCGATGCCCGGCATGTTGCGCTGTCGTTCCAGTTTTTCAGCAAGACACGCGAGAACGTGCTGGCACATCCCTATGCCGAGGTACAGGTGATCGAACCGAGCAGCTTCCGCCACTACCGGCTGCGCGTGCAATACCTGCGCACCGAAACGGCGGGG
>Ga0208375_1004014_pt1 | contig 11940 bp, 7 predicted proteins | sample RifOxyD1_FD_184038 | JGI IMG/M metagenome (GOLD analysis project Ga0208375, IMG submission 184038) | Soil microbial communities from Rifle, Colorado - Rifle Oxygen_injection D1 (SPAdes) | ecosystem: Environmental > Terrestrial > Deep subsurface > Rock core/Sediment | place: Rifle, Colorado... | reverse complement strand
ACTCCCTGGAGCTGACTGAAGATAGCCGCTAACAAAGGTTTGGAGACTATCGACTACTACAACCTCGGGACGCGTTTCTTTAACGGTTGCGATAACCTGTTCAAGTTGGGTTTCAGCAGCGACAAATATATTGCCTGAACTTCGTAAACCTATTCTTCGTGCACGTTCGCTTATTTGCTCTGTTGATTCTTCTCCGCTCACATAAAGGATTCGAAGCTTCGGGTTCGTTTTAACTAATCCCTTTGCCATCTGTAAAAGCAATGTGCTTTTTCCAATTCCTGGATCACCACCCAAAAGAGTAAAGCTGTCTCTTACCAGGCCACCACCCACCACTCTATCTAATTCATCTATTCCGGTTGAAAGGCGTGACGTTATTTCAGCATTGCTGTTTGTCGAATTATCCTGCTCTCCAAGTACTATCCAATTTCCCGGATCTGCTTTTTCGCGTAAATTTTTAAACTCTTCCCGCGCAAAACTAATGCTGTTTTCCTGCATTGTTTCTGTCGATGTTCTTTCTTCGATGAAAGTGTTCCAGTTTCCGCACCCTGGGCATCGTCCTAACCATTTTGTACTGATGTGGCCGCAACTTTGGCAGCAATACTGAGTTTTGCTTTTCATTGCTTGTTTCCTTATCAAAGGGTTTACCATAGAGGGTTCAAGCGTGGTATCTTAGTTTTAGTATGGACGATCCTTGGCGAAGACGAAGAGATAGAGAAGACAAAAAAGAAGCAGAAGAGAGCCGAGTGTCGTCTGCGGTCACGGCAAATCCTTCAGACGACGGCAAGCTGCTTGAATTGCTCGCTCAAGCTGATTCATTAATTGAACAGGTCAATAATCTTTATAACCAATATATTTCAGGAGCCGAGAAGCTTGTTCCGGTAGAGCGCAGGAGCTTACTTGATAATTTGATGGCAAAAATAATGGTAACAGAAAAGTCGACGGCTTCTCTTCGTTTTAAATTTTCTACTATTCAGGCCAAATACGTCACTCATCGAGACCGTTGGGACAAACTAATGCGAGATCTCGAGGCGGGGCAGGTAAAACGGAGAAGATAGAACTATTGCACCATTCTTAGTAGATCATCTTCGCTGATTATTATTACATTTAGTTCGGTAGCTTTGTCGAGTTTACTTCCTGCTGCGTCGCCAGCAAGCAAATAATCTGTCTTTTTTGAAACACTTGAAGAAACTCGGCCTCCATGTTCTTCGATTATCTTTGTTGCGTCCGATCTTGATAACGTCGGAAGCGTACCAGTAAGCACGAATATTTTTCCTGCAAACTTACCTGCGCCGGCTCCTCGTTTTGGTGGTTTTGGCTGAACATATTTTAGCACCGCTTTGAGTTCTTCTCTGTTTTGCCTATCGGCGAGATACGAATAAATCGACGCCGCAACTTCAGGACCTATTTCGTGAATTTGTTCAAAGTCGTCTTTCGACGTTTCAAATAACGGATCGATGCTACCAAAATGATTAGCAAGTATTTTTGCGGTTCTCTCGCCCACATGCCTTATGCCTAAAGCAAAAATAAAGCGATATAGTTCGGGATTCTTCGCGCTTGCAATTGCCTCTACCAGTTTTGCGCTCGATTTTTCAGCAAAACCTTCAAGTTGTAGAAAGTCTTCTTTTGAAAGTTTAAAGATGTCGGCGTAGGTTTTTACCAACCCCTCATCGACTAGTTGCTCTACTATTTTTTCACCCATGCCCTCAATATTGAGAGCATCGATCATTACAAAATGTCTGATCCGTTCCTTGAGCTGAGCAATACAATTTCGGCTCGAACAGCGGCTTACTGCTTCGTCCTGTTTTCTTTCGACGGCGGATCCACACACCGGACATCTGTCGGGCAGCCGGAACTTTTTTTCTTTTCCCGTACGAACGCTGGCTACGACACTTACCACTTCCGGAATTACATCGCCCGCTCTTTGGATGACGACGGTATCGCCGACGCGGATGTCTTTTCGATCAATTTCGTCTTGATTATGAAGAGTTGCTCTTCGAACTGTAGCCCCGCCTAGTCGGACGGGTTCTACTAAGGCTACAGGCGTAAGTGCCCCTGTACGACCGACTTGAACAATGATGTTTTCGATCTTTGTAGTTTCTTGTCTTGGAGGATATTTAAATGCGATCATTCCTCGGGGGCTTCTTGCTATATAGCCGGCTTGATCGATCTCGTTCAATTTGTTCAATTTTACTACCACCCCATCTATTTCGAACGGTAGGGAGTCGCGCTTTTCTTCTGTTTCTCGGTAAAAATCGAGTACCTCTTTGGTCCCATTACGGACAGAATGCTGTTTGCCAACTCGAACCCCCCATTTTTGAAGAGTCTGCTCATACGCCCACATGGTTTCAAACTTTGCTCCGTCTATGGCCCCCATCCCATAGAAAAACGCAGTAAGTGGTCTGGCGGCCGTTACCGATGGATCAAGTTGCCTTAGAGAACCGGCAGCAGCGTTTCTGGGGTTTGCGAATAGTTTTTGTCCGCGTTTTGCCTGTTCTTCGTTTAATTTTTCAAATTCTTTTATCGGTAAGATTACTTCGCCTCTTACTTCAATCAAATTAGGAGGATGTTTTGTGTTTAGTCGAAGTGGTATCGATCGAATGGTTAGAATGTTTTGAGTGATGTCTTCGCCTGTTTCGCCATCACCCCGTGTACCGGCCGAAGTGAGAGCGCCCTTTTCGTAAGTCAAGTTGACGGACAGTCCGTCGAATTTGAGTTCAGTGAAATACTCGATTGTCTTTGATTCGGGCACATCCAGAATCCGGTGAACGCGGTCATCAAATTCTAAAAACTCTTCTTCGGAAAGAGCGTTAGATAATGAGAGCATGGGAGCCCGATGCTTAATCTTATTGAATTTATCTAATGCTTTTCCTCCCACCCGTAATGTTGGGGAATCGGGGCGTCTTAAATCTGGATACTCCCCTTCAAGACATTGAAGCTCGCGAAAGAGCTTATCATAAGCAGCATCAGAAACCTCGGGATCATCCAGCACATAATATCTGAAATCATGATGATGAATAGCGTCGGTGAGTTCATTGATTCGTTTTGCTGCTTGTTCTCGGCTCATTCATAAGCTTTCTATTTAAAATGAGGTCAAAAGTAAACGTGAGAATCTTTTTAGTACATCTTGCTAAGATTAAGCTAGAAATAGAAAACAACCGAAGGCAGAAATGATATTACCCGATGGGTCAGGGACCCATTGTTTCGTTCAAGGGAGTGGGAACTAAAATCCAGGCCAGCTTTAATTAGAGTGGACAAGTTGAGCCGATAATATCCACCGGCATAAAGAAAAACCGCGGTACTGTCGTTTATGGTTCCCGGCGCATAGGTGGTTTCGGAGCCAGAAGTAAAGACACCATAATTGAGTTCGAGAAGTGCCCCGTATCGGCCCCTAACAGGCAAATCTGCTCCGAGCCCTACAAAAGGTCCGCTGTAAGTACTCGGACCGGTTCTTTCATCTTCAGAAACGGGAAGAGAGTAAGATGAGGACTTATATCCTGTTTTAACCCATCCCTTTGGTCCCCAAAGGTCGGCGCCGGAATAAAATTTATATCCTAAATCCGCAGTAAAATCGAAAAGCGATGCTGTTACTCCCGACGTGCCGGTTTCGGCTTTTGTTTCTACGATCGTTTGAGAGTAATTATTGTAGCCGTAAGCAAAACCGATATCAGTGAAAAAGGATTTTGTAAGCCAAAGTTGACCGTCAGCCTTTGTTCCGAGGAAGAGTCCGCCCCCTGTTCGTCCCGTTGATTTCGTATTGGTTGTACTGATGGGCGTGTGATTTTCTCTCGAAAAATTTCCCACCCAAAGGCCGCCGGAAAACCATCCAAGAGCCGGACCGCTATAGTTATCTTCGACAATTACGACGTCATCATTTCCCCGGCGTTCATTTATTATGCGATCCTGTTTTTCACGCTCTTTCAAATCAATTTCTGTCGGTTTAGGAATTATTTGCGAAACTTTCTGATATCTAGAGACCTGGCGTCCTGGCTCTTCTTCAATGATCTTACAAAAAGCGATACCTTCATCAACTGATTCAACTTCCAGTCTTCCAACCTGAGTTAATCTCCAATCAACGATTGCTTTTAATAATGGATGTTTTTTTACTTCGTCCAAGGTTGCAACAACAAGAACGTCACCCGGCTTCAGGTTTACGTTCGCTCCGATGTTCACGGTTATCGAATTTTCGTCACGTCCTGTTACGGTAGCAACAAACGGAACTTTTTTTATCATTGCAGCAAGCGCTTTCTGCAGTGATGCTTTTACGTCACCTAATCCAAACCTTCTTCCATCTAAAGGTTCTTCGATGGTAAAGGTTTCGTTAGAGATTAGCTCCATTTTTGGTGAATGTAGCCAATCGATCGTAAATCTGTAGCGATAACCTTCTTTGTATATTTTCGTCCTAATAATACTTTCAGATCGCATCGAACGTGCTAACTGCCCGAGAATTTCCACGTCCTCAATTAATTGAACATAAGGAATTTTTGTTTTTTGAAAAAGAGAGTCAGCCTTTGAAAGATCCTGAAGGACAAAGCGGCTTTGCTTTGAAAAAAACTCTTTATACGCGGTTGATACGTATTCGGCAAAGAGGCCGTCCATATTGTCCCACGCACGTAAAAACCCGACCGTCTCCAAAGCATATTGCCGATCGAGTTCGGAATTAGCTCGGGCCTGGCTTGCCGATATGAGCGCCATAAAAGAAAGGCCAACAACGCCCACGAATATTTTAAGTCTAGCTGTCGAACCGATGGGGCGACATCCTTTCTTCATAAAGAGCAATCAGCATTTTTAGTTCGGCGATTTCTTCTTGGGCTTTTTGAAGATCGCGCTCGAGTTTTTGAAGCTTAGACTGAAGTCCCAAAGATTCGCGATTTTGAATTGGAGGACTGTTTTTTGGAAAAAAGTCGCCATCAAACAGGAGGTAGCGGCCATTTTCGATCTTGTACTTAACTTTATTGGCTTTAATATGACGTCGCAAGGTTGAGAGGCTTACCCCTTTTTTAATTGCGTACTCCATCAGAGGAAGCCACTCACTTGAGGATTTATTTTCTGACATCACCCGCTAATCCCGCCCTATTACTATTGTATTGCCAGGGTACTAAAATACAAGCGTCTGGAATTAAAAAAATAGATACCAAAAGTACGACAAAAGCCGCCTAAGACTAGGAGCGGCGAGAGGAATTAAGCATTTCAAGCATTAATCGGGCTTCTCGATGGTCAAGTTGCAGTTCAAGAGTTTTTTCAAAATGGCCTTTTGCGGCACTCGTTTCGCCTTTTTTGTTAAAAAGCCGTCCAAGTTGGAAGTGCAGTTCTGGGCTGAAATTGAGCCTTTTACTCGATTCTTGTAGAACAGTTATTGCTTTATCTATCCACCCGATTTTTTCGTAGGAATTAGCTAAACGAAGGCAACTTTTTAAACTCAGAGGATTAGATTCAAGAGCTTTTTTGTAATACACAAGTGCCGCGTTAGGGTCGCGAAGTTTTCCAACAGCATCTCCCATCCCTCTTAATGCCACATCGTTTATTGGATCAATTTTTAGAGCTTCTTCGAAGCATTCTTGTGCTTTTTGATAGCGACCATACTCGAGGTGCTCTGATCCTTCGGCTATCAATAAGCTCACTTCTCGAAAATGAACCGACCGGACCAGAAGCGTATCAATTCTCTCTTTAAGCTCATTAAGGGAAAATGGCTTAAGAAGGTATTTATCGACGTGCGATTTTGCTGCCTGCATGACCTTCATCTTTTCCATAGACGTCTGGCTGGTTATCATTAAGAAAGGAATTGCCGAAAGTTCTGCACGCGCCTTGCACGAACGAAGAAGATCAATGCCAGTAAGTTCGGGCATATCCCAATCTGACACGATCAGTCCTATACGAGCGGAGTTGGATATCAAATATTCCAAAGCTTGTTTGCCGTCGTTAAGGACTTCAATGTCGCGAAAGCCAAGTTTAACGAGATAATCTTTAACTACTTCTCTAGCGTTTTCGTCATCGTCAACAAGTACTACTTGTTTATGGGGTCCATGGACTGACATCTGAACTATCTGATCTATTTTTTGTTTAAGTAAATCGGATCGAAATGGCTTAATAATGTATGCGTTAACCAAATTTTCGGCGGCCATCATTATTTTCTCTGCTTCTTCAGAAATCGGGCTTGTAACGATTAGAAAAGGTAATTGAGCTTTGCTTTTGCTCGTCCGGAGATGTTGAAGCAGTGATAGTCCATCGAGATTTGGCATTTGCCAGTCAGAGATCACAAAATTTATCGAAGAATCTTTTTCCAGCAGTTCTATCGCTTTTTCACCATCATTGGCTTCGGTGATCTTTTCGAACCCGAGGGACTTTAGATAGTCCACGGTCATTGTTCTTGCACCTATGTCATCGTCGACAACCAGGAAATGATAATCTGTTTTGTCCTTTTTATCCGTCATTGTTAGCCTCAAGAATTGAGTACAGGAAGCCAGATAGAAAATTCGCTGCCCTTACCTAAAGTGGTTACAACCGATAAGCGGCCCCCGTGCGACTCGATAATTTCTTTTGATATTGCCAGCCCTATCCCGCTGCCTTTGTCTCCTTTTGTAGTGAAGGCGTATTCAAAAATGTGAGGCAGTACCTCCGGGGTGATCCCAGTCCCTGAATCCTGAACTCTACAGCAGACGCCTTTTTCTCCAGTTGGACTTTGATTGATCTCAAGAACTACTTTAAGAATACCTCCTTTTGGCGTTGCGTGAATAGCATTGATCAAGAGATTCAAAAAAACCTGCCCGATACCACCTTTGTCGATTTTAACTTCAGGGGTTTCTGTATATGATTTCTCCAGTTTTAATGAAGCTTTTACCAACTCATGACTAACAAGCGAAAGAGCCTCTTCAAGGGGTATAGAGATAGACATCGGCTGCATTTCCCCGATTTTTGAGGTTCGCGCCATCGACTGCAAATTTCTCACAATCACTCCGGCACGTTCGCTTGCCGATAAAATCACTTTAAGGTTTTCCTGAATTTTTGCCGGGTCCGTTTCAGTCAAAGAAAGATCCGCTTTTCCCATTATTCTTAGAAGTATGTTTCCAAATTCGTGGCCCACACCGCGAGCCACTTGTCCTACGGCCGCAAGTCGTTCCGAGCGGATGAGTTCTTTGTGCATGAATTCAATTTCTTTTTTATAGTTCCAAGCAGCGATCATTTGTCGGGCTTTTTGGACGATTTCGCCATGAGTAAAGGGTTTATTGAGGTAGTCCCATTGATTGCTGAATTCTTGTCCGAACAAGCCTTCGATTTCATCCACTGTTCTGTCGTGATATGCTGTGACGACGACACAATGGATATCATTATCAAGAGCCCTGACTGCCTGTATTGTTTGCAGGCCGTCCATTCCGGCTCCCAGTTTCACATCGAAAAAGCCAGCGGCAACTCTTTTTCCTGTACTCATTTCGGCTTTTACGAGTTGAACAGCCTCTTCACCGTTTTGGGCTAACAGTAACTTGAATTCGTCGTTTTTATTTTGATTTACATCTGAGGCTTTATTTCTGGAACTTTTTCGTGCTGTCGACGGTTTTGCTGGCGAAAGGAATTCTTTATACCCCTTCAGGGTTTCTGCTTCGTTATCGACTATCAATAAAGTTCGACTAGTTTCCATCTAAATCACTCCATGGACGAAGGGAACCAGACCAAAAACGTCGTTCCCTTTCCTTCTTCTGTTTTTTCCAAAGAAATATCTCCCCCAAATGCACGCACAAGCCTACGGCTAATGCTTAGACCTAGGCCAGTTCCTTCTTCGACTGACTTAGTGGTGAAATGTGGCTCAAAAATCTTTTTAAGATTTTCGGCGCTTATTCCACAACCGTTATCCGAGAGCAGTACTTCCACTCTGTTGGATTGTTTTCGTGTCGATATGTGAATTTTTCCCTGCATCTGTCCGGCACTGTTGATTGCCTGTAATCCGTTTCTGATCAGATTCGAAAATACCTGAACAAGCTCATCTTTATCGGCAAGAATTATCAAAGGCTCTTTTCCGTCGCCTGCAAACGAGGTGATAGGGCAAACATTTTTCTTTTTCATCAGATCGCTCAGGGTAACTAACGTGTCTTGTATCGGAAGATGAACGTCGATAGGTTTTTTCTCTCCTTTTACCCTTGAAAGGGCTCTCATGCTATTTACTAGCCGGGTAATACGTCCAATCTCAGTCTCGAAAAATTGAATATCTTCAGCGCGACTTTCGTGGCGGTTTTTCTCATCACCTATAATTGCTTCCAGGTTTTCCAAATCTTCTTCGAGTAACGACTTGTTGTCTTCGGTAGTCCGGGATAGCTCTTGTTTTAGGTTTTCCCAGCCGCCGGATTGATAAGCTTTTTTCCATCCAGAAATAATATCGGACATTAAGCTGAGATCCGAAGTGCCGTTTTTATTGTCGTCGACCCGATTTCGTTCGATTCGGATGTTGATATTGTTTACAGGATTAAGAATTTCGTGTGCTGCAATTCCCGCAAGTTCTCCAAGTGACGCAAGTCTTGTTGTTCTCAATAGAGCATCTTGTGCTTCGGAGGCTCTGCGTTTTTCGTCCTCCAATGCGGCAGTTCGCTCCCTGACTTTCTGCTCTAAGTGTGCTTGGTGGGCCTGGATTTCTATGTGCTGTTTATGAAGCTCTGAGGCCATCTTATTAAACGATTGAGCAAGCACCGCAACTTCGTCGTTTCCCTTTATCGGGATTTCTTTATTGAATTCCCATTTTGCGATTTTTTCCGTAGCTGCGACTAAATGACTCAGCGGATTTGTCACTCCGCGGGCAAGCCAATTTGAAAGAAGAAAGGCGGCAGTTATTACTAAAGCGGCAAAGATCAGTGACTTTTGAATTAGGCGAGCAGAAGCGCGGTAGGCTTGTTTCTCTTCGATCTGTGAAATTACCGAAAGACCGGCAAACCCGACTGCTGAATAAGCTCCCAGCCATTTTGTTCCATTAATGGAGAAAGGCTTCATTTGAAAACCGACAGGGGAATCAACGGCTTCTCTAACTATTTCCAGATCACCCAATAGTGAGTGTTCCGTGAGTAGTTTTTCATCAGGATGCGCAATCACTCTGCCTTCGTCGTTGATGACGTAAATCGTTGCGATTCCACGATTGGGTATCAGCCTTAATAGCTTATCTAACCTGACGTCGGCGACTGCGATGAGAGTGGTGGGCGAATTTTTTATGTTCACTCTAATCGCCAAAGACAAGAGCGGCGCGCCATCCTTAATTGTAGAATTCCAAACGGCCGTCCCCTTCGAGAGGATTTTTTGAAATGGGATCGGGATTAATCCTTTGATCTTCTCGAGCTCCTGTGTTTTTAGACCATAAAGTTTTAAATAGGCTACTGACCTGACAGAAGCAGTTCTTGTCCATGTTCCGATTGGATCGGACGGTTCGTATAAGTCAAAGGCTACGAGATCGGGTTCTGACTCGAAAAGTGCTTTGCTCCATTCGTTATTGCGATGCACTTGAGTAAGGAGTTTCATCTTATCGACGAATTTTGCAAGATAGGCGTCGACCTCCGCTGCCAAAGTTTTGACGGAGCTCGCATTTAATTCGTAAACCAATTCTGTTTTGTCATCTTTAAAGATTTTACTGGCTAGTAGCAGGTATGAGGTCGTAGCGGCTAACACCAAGCAGCCCATCAAAAGCATTAATTTAGCACGAATTGGAAATTTTACTCTCAAAGCCATAGAATTAGTTTAGCGCATGTCTTCTACCAGAACAGCTCATAGTTTCGTAAATTTTGTCCCGGTGGCACTTGTCTTGTTGCTGATACTCGAGGCCTATTTGCTTGTTCACGATATCTTCCGACTTGATTCCATTATACCGACTAGTTGGAAAGACAACAGTGCCTATATTCATTCAACCATCGCCGAACTGGTTAATTCCGAAAATTCCGTGAAAGTCCAACCCCCTGGCGATCTGGTTTGGGACGACGCTAAAAGCGGCCAGATGCTTACAAGGGGTGAAGCAGTGTTGACGCAAGAGCGTTCACGCGCTGAAATCGCTTTTATTGATGGCAGTGGGTTCATCATTGGTGAGAACGCCATGGTCCGGCTGGATAGAATACCGGCCGACTGTTTGAATGGTGGCGAAAGCATTGTGTTGACCTTATTAAGGGGGACCATAAGGAAAACGGCAAGAGTGGCAAAAAGTAAAACCAAGTATAAGCGATTACAATTGAACGTCGCTGCCACAAAAGCTCTTCTTTCGCCCGAAACTGAGTTGACTGTTACTGCAACTCCAGAGTCTGCGTTTTTTAAAGTGTCAGCAGGCCAAGTAAGTGTGAACTCCGGACAGCAAGATGTTGTCGTCAAACAGGGAGAAGAGCTGGAGTATTCAAAAGACAGGCAGAAGCTTTTGCCACAAACACCTTTGATCAGTTTGGAAAGTCCATCGTCGGGCGAAATGATCCGAATCGGAGACAAAACGACCAGTTTTTTCTTTAAATGGAAAACCGATCTCGATCGGGTTTTATCGAAGAGCTTCGTAGTTCAGTTGAGCACCGATGCCGATTTCTTGAAAAATGAGCATAAATTTTCGAGTCAGAAGCATGAAATTCAGGTTGAGTTGGCGAATGAAAAAATAATCGAGGGCGAATGGTTTTGGCGGGTAATTACAGTAGATGATAAAGCTCGCAGTCAGGTGGGGCGTTTTATCGTAAAGGGCTTAGAGATACCGCAGCCACTCTTTCCGGTGAATACAGCAAAAGCTCATGTAAATCAGGATATGGACTTTATTTGGACTTCGGTTTCTGATGCAAACGAGTATGAAGTTTTGATTGAGGATAAGGAAGAACCGCTTAAAAAAATATACCTGCGTGCGGAAAAAAATCGAATGAGTGGTGTCAGGCTTGGGGCAGGGCATTATCGCTGGAAAGTAAGAGCGGCGCGAAAGAAGTCTGATGCCCAAGCGTGGAGTGTCTGGAGTAAGTACTACGAGCTCATGGTCGCGGAAAAATCTCTACCGTTGCCCCCACCTCCAGACGATCTTCTTGAACCGGAATTCAGACCGAAGAAACCAAGAAGTGTTTTTCAAAATGGTTTTGAAAAGATTATTAGTTCTCTGTTCTTTAATCTTGCTTATGCTGATGATCTTATCAGCGGAAGTATTCTGCTGAGATGGACGCCCGTTGAGGGAGCGACAAAATACAGAATTCAAATTGCTCGCGACAGCGGTTTTCGAAGATTAATTGTGGAAACAGAAACAGCCGAAGCTCAGTGGGATTGGCCCTATAGGGCGGGAATGGAAAATACGAAGGGACGGGCTTTTTATCGGGTTGCATCTGTTGATTTTGAAGGAAGAGTCGGGCCCTATTCAAATTATAAAATAATTCCCGTCCGCGCTATGCTTGGAGAGTTAAAACCTAAAGAAGTTATTGTAAAAACAGAAGTTCCCGTTCCTCAGGTAGAACAGCAAAAGTGGGTGGTTGGTTCTGTTTTGGGTATTTATGGCGGACTTGGGGGTTCTGGCCAGAAGAGTAATGCGTCGGATCTTGTAAGCGTAAAAACGGCTGCGGCTTTTCTTCAGCAAAAAATCGATGCGCAGATCAAGTTTGGAAAAGAAGGCGGCGCGCTGTGGCGCTTTTCTGTTGAAGCCGGTGCTTATTCGTTCAAGAGGCTGTCTACTTCACTTCATACCACTCAATTAAAGGTGAGTGTTTACGAACTGTCGTCATCTTTTTATCGAGAACTGGGTCCTGGAAATCGTCCCTTGGTTTTTGAGCTGGGGGTTGCAGCAGATAGATCGTACAGATGGAAAAAGAAGGATCCCGTCACCGTTGATGCATCGTCATCGTTTCTTGTTGGTCCCGCTCTATCTGTTGCTGGAAAATTCCGTAATGGTCATTGGTTTATTCCCGTTGAGTTGGGTGCTTCTGTTCGGGCGCCAATGGGTGCGGCCTTTGGTGTAAGTGGCGGGGTTCGAAGCGAGTGGGG
>Ga0208375_1004013_pt1 | contig 11940 bp, 14 predicted proteins | sample RifOxyD1_FD_184038 | JGI IMG/M metagenome (GOLD analysis project Ga0208375, IMG submission 184038) | Soil microbial communities from Rifle, Colorado - Rifle Oxygen_injection D1 (SPAdes) | ecosystem: Environmental > Terrestrial > Deep subsurface > Rock core/Sediment | place: Rifle, Colorado... | reverse complement strand
AGAGATTTAATAGAGACACACAAACACATTATGAAATAATTGCACATTGGAGCGGATATTATCCAAACGGAGAATATATCAGAAGAGAAGTGGCATTAGAAAAAGCAGAGAGGTTTCGAAACGTCTCTTAATTTCACATGTTACGTTCAATATTAATCGGTGATAGGAGAAACAATTTCATAAAATAATTTTTGTACTTTATCTGCGTCTCTTGTTGTATCAACTCTTAAACGAACAGAGTAAATTCCGTTAGTTCTATCAATGCTTAATTCCCTATTTTTTACGAAAGGAAATTGAAAATTAAATTTTTCACCAATAAATGGAATATATTCTGCCTGTTTGTAAATAGTCATTCTATCAATTTCTTCTGTAGCGATATCTTCAATATCCCATTTTCCTATATCTTGATAATATCTAACTTTAGGAGAATTAGCTACAATCGGATCATCTGATTGACTATCTGTAACGTCTTGATGAAATTTTTCTACGTCTTGTTCAAGCCTATTAACTGAATTTGTTTTCTTGTTGTCTTCTGATAGTGAAATCTGATAATCCATTTTATTGAAATGAAAATCTGCTCCCAAAAAAATCCCTTTTTCATAATTGTTTGCAGATAATCCATAGATGTTAAATGGTCTGGCACCAATAGAGATTATTCTTCTATACATCTTCAAGGTATCTTCAAATGTAATTTTTCCATCGAATTGAAGCTTTTTATCCATTATTACGTAGTAATATTCAATAAAATATAAACTTTACTCTTGCCACTCATTTTGCACTTTTCTAAGCAATACAATGTATTACATTCTCCGAGATTATCTTATATTCTTTGACAACCTGTATTAATTTGGAGGCGATTTATATGGCTGATGAATATATTGGAAAATATCGAAAGGCTGTGAAAAACGCAAAGAATAACGAAGAAATCGACACAGTACTGAACAAGCTTTATGAAGATGGTTTTGAGGATGGATCAAATGAGGGATAGTAACAGTCACGCTAAAGTGACTGTTTGTCGTCTCGAAAATATCCTTTCCTCTACGACTCTTTTTATAAATCCCTTGCACATCATAGGCTATATACTGCGTGTAGGGAGGTAAAATGGTAAAATTTGATCCGCATAACAGCGAAAGATATTACAAAAGATGGAAAGATCAAGGTAGTCCTATCTCTGGCGTTACTGATGAAAATAAGGCAATAATTCTGCAATTTTTAGAAGATATGGAAGTGGGCGCAAATATCAATCCTAGTTCCAGAAAGGGTGCTAGATCGTTTGGTCGATTAAGAAATCTTAGGGCAAAAATGGTTACAATGTTGGCTTTGATGGAAGAGCACCTAAAAATCAAATGCGTGGCTGATCTAGAAAATAAAGATTCTGAAATGTTACGTTTCTTCAAGAAATTTAGAGATGGAGAATTAGCATGTAGGTGGACAAAAAAGAAACAATTGAAAGCAATAGGAACATATGCTAGATGTTTCAAATCATTCTGGCACTGGTATCAAAGATCCGAGAGAAGAAAGGGAAGAGACTTAAGAGATATAACCACAGATTTAGATTGCAGAGATGATAAACCCGAATTCACATATTTTACCATAGACGATCTAAAAAAATTATGCAATGCAGCCGCATATGACTATAGAGTAATGATGATGTTTATGTTTGATGCAGGAATAAGATCACCTACAGAACTAATGAATGTCATGGTCTCTGATCTTGAATGGAATAATAAAGGAAAATATTACACATTAAACATTAGAGAAGAAACAAGCAAAACATTCGGAAGAAAAATCAAACTATTATTATGCTCCGAAGTATTAAAAGAATATATTGAAAACCAAAAACTACCACCAGATTATCAAATATTCAAAAAAGATCCACACAGAGTAAATCTCTACATCAAAAGATTAGGATTTAGAATACTAAATCTCGGAGAAGGAGAAATAAAAACATCCAAAGGAAAAAAATTCCCCGCAGTAAAAGCAGGATTAACAATGTACGACTTCAGACATAGCTCCGCATGTTACTGGCTACCACGATATAAATCAGAATCAGCATTAAAATATAGATTTGGATGGAAAAAAAGTGAAATGATTTATTACTACACCCAATTTCTTGGAATGAGCGACACAATAGAAACAGACGACCTATACACAGACATAACAAAAACAGAACTAGAACAACAAATAACCCAAAAAGCAAGAGAAATGGAATTAATGCAGGAAAGAATGCAAGAACAAGACAAAAAACTCGGCGAGGTAATGGACATTCTAAAAGCAATACAAATGGAAAAATTACTTGAAGAAACAGTATTACAAACTCCGAGATAATTATATTAATAATCACAGCCCTAATAGTGATATGAATGAAACAGACAAATACCTACTCAACGAAAAAGAACGACTTCTTAAAAAATATCAGTGCAATACAGTCGAGGAGTTACTGCAAAAACTACAAAGACTCCTAGATATAAAGCAAAATTTCTGATAGTGTCTGCAACTAGCACAGTGACGCCAGAGAAGTGGGCGGGGCTAGTAATACTTGCGTGATTTCAAAACATCTAAGTTTTTGGATGGAAACTAGCGATAATTCTTAGAATTCGAGTCATGTTAGGGCTACAAATTTACATTGGATTATATATGTTGGTTTGAAATCGAACCGTGTATCCCTTGTTTATAAATAAATTTAAAAGTCAATTCATATATCTTCTATTGTGAACACCTCTCCTAGTGAAAATCAGGATGTTTCTGAAAGAATTATGAAAGGATATACATTGGAGTCTATAAAAGATACAAAAAATGTTACGTTCTTAAATAATATCTTCGCCGAACACGGGCTAAAACCGTTTCTAATTTATGATGATAAAATTCCATTTATAGATGGTCATGTAGATATTTTGGAAGGTGAAAATAATACTCCTACTATAAGCATTTTAGTACAGGTCAGACCTTTAGCCCTATCTGATATCGATAATCCTAAAGCTAAAATTGAACTTGATTTATTCACTTATGCAAAAAATCGTGTTGAACCAATAGTTTTTATAATAGTAAATAGAAATATGGAATTAGCTTTCTGGAAATATATAGACCCTAAAGAAATTGAGGGAATTCCTAACAGTCAAAAAGAGAAAACGTTCTATTTCAATAAAAGTGACATAATCTCGAAAATTAATGCAGAATATATACCTATTTGGAAAAAAGTATATTTTGATAGAAGAATTAAAATTTTAGAGAATGAAGAATTACATGGTGAAATAGAGAAACAAAAGAACTTGATAAATGAAATTCAGAGCAAAGCGATGGAAGACCAATCGACCGAATATCTTTTTATTCATGAATTTCTAGATGCTTTCAATGACTTATATAGCCGTAGCTTCAATGATATAAAGAATTTTATTTATCCTAATACTTGGAAATTTGGTTTAGCGTATTCCCATTACGATGATTCTCATCTTTCGTTTACTTGTTTTCCGATATATTATGATAATAATTCTAAACAGATAATCAGAATTGATACAGGACAAATTAACAGTTTTTTAGGAAGAGGATTAACTTTTCATTCTGGACCCAATCTTATTGCTGGCAAAAAATATTTTGAGCTGAGTAATAATTTAGTGAATAACGATATTGAAAAAATTGTCAAGAACCAATGGTTCAATATATTGGATAAATTTCAAACTGAAGAAATCCTTTTCTATTTCATACAAGAAATGGGTGTATGTTTAGGTTTAGAAGACAAAGAAGAATTTTCTTTCTCAGAAATTTATGATGGCTGGGTCGGATATTTTCCAGTGTGGTTAGATGAAGCGTCTAAAATACCTAATATAATTTATAAAAATCCTAAAGGAGAGGTTATGCCGAGCTTTATTAAATCGCAACTTGATACTGAGCAATTAGAATCTTTGAATAGGCGAGTGGCTGATAGATTATCTAAGGAAGATTATAAAACGCCCCCTATGGTAATTACGCATCATTCTTTAAAATTGCTCTTAGTTGTTAATGCTATTGGATTTTTAGCAGATAAAAATCTTGAGGGATTAGATGAATTTAATATTATAAAAAGACCTTATCCTTTGCTAAATAGTATTACTGAAAAAAAGAGTTATTTTGTGTGGGAGAGATACTCGCCTGAATTGATGAAAGAGAAATATTTAATAATATATAAGAATTTTTTAAAATTGTACGATTTATTGATAAAGAAATATTTTTCGCAGCTTTATGAAGAGTTAAAATTTTTCAAGGATTTTGATAAAATTATAGTCCATATAGATTTCAATAATTCACATTCGAACGGAGAACCTCGTTGTCAAACCTGTTATCTTAAGAGTACTGTGAAAGAAATTCAAAAACCAATTGAAATATATATAAATGATGAATATCCTTATTCTAATTTAGAACTGAGTAATAATGTCGGGAAATATGTATCTTTTGAAGACGGGCAATATAAAATAATTTCTTATTCTTGGGCCGGATGTGAACTGGCGTATCCGAACATGCCTGTACAAAATCTGTTATACAAAGTGTTAGGAGAACGGTTAAAAAATTATTTTTCCAAATTGAGAGCTTAATCATAGACAAAATTTATTACAAATGAAGACTAAAATCCCCCTTATTCTCACTAAATGTTACTTTGCTTTGTACTTTGATTTATTTTCCTTCTTTTTCTAATGATGTTTTGTATAATCTTATTAACGTAAAATTTATTAAAACAAATTATTTTGAAGTATTATGCCTCTCAAAGTTTTAATTTCAGGTTTTATAGGATTTTTAGTGGGTCACTTTGTCGGGGATCCCATTGCGGATGCTTGCTTGAATATAATCGTAGACTCATTTCATAGTGCTGGTTTTGGGTGGTTTGTTGTATTTATTATAAAGGCAATATTTTATATTGGCGGATTTTATGGTTCGTATAAATTAGTTGCTGGTTAGAAATCATACTCTAAATACATAAATAGTATTCTACCACCGAGGTTTTAATATTTTAATAATGAAAAGTGTGACTAACAATAATGTTGCAAATATCAACATATAAATTGTTATATCTACTTTTAGTTTTAGATTATAAGCGAGTATGCCTGTAAAAACTAATATAGAAACAACCATTATTATAGGCATTAACATGGCGAATTCGGGTTCAAATGATCTCATATCAAAATCCTCTTATCTTTGACTTGTTTTGGTCGAAAAAATCATAATTTAATTTTTTAAGTTTTGATATTATACAATTGGCATCGGTGTAAGAAAAATGTCTTTCGTCTAAGGATATTATGAATTTACCGCTCTTAAAATCTAAAAAGATTTGTGAAATTTTACTATTCTCATTTGAGGTGTAATTTATAAGTATATTATTTATTAAGTGACTTTTTGTTAGAATATATTTAACTTTGTCATTGAAATCGCATCTTAGTGTATTGTACCAGTATCCTAAAATGTTCATGCCTTTCAAAGATGGTCTAATTTTCTTTTTTAAACTTTTATTCTGTGTTGAAATAATATTCTCTAATGTATTTATGAATTTTGAGCGAGCATCATCTTTAATGTTCAAATTACCTTCAATCTCGAAGTCTCCTATATCCATCAATTCTTTAGATTTAGCCCAGAAAAATATTCCTAGTATTAAACAAACATAGATGGTAAGACCAATAAATGTAGATAAACTACTTGGAATAAGGATTTTGACAGATTCTACTATTAGCGCAACAGAAAGTGCCAATATAGCGCCGAGCATCATAGAATAAGTATTAATTTTATATTGTATTTTTCTTGATTCCCTACTATTAATTTGAGAAATTCTATCTTCAATCAATTGAAGTTTTCGTTTTAAGTCTTTGTCCACAATAAGAAGAAGTATTTGAGCTTTAAAAAATTATCTTTTTCGTATTACATTCTCCTACCTTGCCTTATAAATGATGACAACCTTTATTCTTATGTCACGTTTAAATGACTGTTTGTCGTCTCGAAAATATCCTTTCCTCTACGACTCTTTTTATAAATCATGGGAGTTATGTTATGAATGTGGTGAAGTTTGATCCTAGGCGTTATAAGGAACGTTTTCTTAATTGGCGGTTTAAGGGTTCTCCAATGCCTAATATCTCTGAGGATTCTAGGCAGTTAATCTTAAACTATATCGCTGACATGGAGATAGGTATTAATATTAATCCTTCCTCAAGGAAGGGTTCTAGAACTTATTGTTCCTTGCAGGGTATTCGCACTAAGATGCTGTTAATTACAGAATTATTGGAGAAAGAATTAGGCATTCATTCTTTAGTTGAATTAGAATCTAAAGAATTAGAATTATTAAAATTCTTTAAAAAAATGCGTGAGGGAGGCTTTAATAAAAAATATATGCAAGAGCCCATAACCGGCACCGGAATTTATGTAACTATAATTAAAGCATTCTGGCATTGGTATCAAAGAGTACGAAGAAAAAACGGTGTTGATGTTAAAGACATAACTGTTGATTTAGATGCAACGATGATTAAGCCCAGATTTAATTATTTTACAATCAAACAATTAAAAATGTTAGGACATGAATCAAACTACTTCTACAGAATACTAATGTGGTTCATGTTCGACTCGGGAATAAGATCTCCGACAGAATTAATGAATGTAAGAATTTCTGACCTAGAATGGAACAAAGAAGATAAATATTACTTTCTAAACATTCGCGAAGAAACAAGCAAAACATTCGGAAGAAAAATAAAACTATTATTATGCTCTGAAATATTACAAAACTATATCAAATATCTAAACCTAAAACCAGAAACATACTTATTCAGAAGAGACCCGCACCAATTAAACCAATACCTAAAAAATATAGGATACAAAACATTAAAGATAGGCACGCCAACAGAGAAAACATACAAAGGAAGAAAATACACGACAGTAGTAGATGGACTAACAATGTATGACTTCAGACACAGTGCAGCATGCTTTTGGCTACAACGATACAAATCAGAAACAGCATTAAAATATCGCTTCGGATGGAAGAAAAGCGAAATGATAGAATACTACACATCATATGCTGGAATGCAAGATACAATAACAAAAGAAGATTTAATAGCAGAAGACGGAAAATTTCCGCTGGAAAGGGAATTAAGAATAATGGATATAGAAAAAATAATTATGGAAGAAAGAATGGAAGCAGCAAAAAGAGATATGGAAGAAATGAACCTGCGAGCAAAAGCGATAAGAGAAACTGCAGAGAAAACGAAATTATTTAATTTTTAGTGTGAATTCTAACTCATCTTTGTAGTGTTCAAACAACGCGAAGGGAATTGTTCTGCACCAAACATCTTCATTAGCTTTCTTACATATTACGGGAATTTTATCAATGAGTTTTTTGTCTTTTCCAATGCTTTCTTCAGTTATTAGAAGTACTTTTTTTCCATTGGATTTTAATTGTTTAGAAACAGCAATAAGAAATAAATCCGCATGTGTAGTTTCATATTTTTCTAAGTCTGAATCTATTTGTATTTTATTACCGTTATAGAATTTTTCATTTTCTATAATATAATATCTTTTTATAAGACTCTGTACTTCTGAGAAAACACTAATACTCTCAGTAATATTCCCTTTTATTTCTTTTTTAAAATTGGCGTATTCAATACTTTTTAATTCATCAAATACTTTGTCTATAAGTATGATTTCTCCGCTTTTAATTTTTTTAATTAAAAATTCGTTTAACTCAGGAAATATAGTGTTATTTGTTGTGACATCATAATAATACTCGTGATAATATTTAAAAAAATTAATTATACTTGAGGCATCTATTACTATTGTGTCAAATTTCATGAGTAAATGACCTCTTCGAAAGATTTATTTTTAATACCTAATGTTTCCATCGCCTTAATTTGATTGATATTTCCTTCAAAATAATTAATTTTAATTATTTCTTTAAATAATTTAGATTCGATAGGTTTTGCTTGAGCAATAAATGTTTCTTTGCCAGCTTCATCATTTCTTTCTTTTAATAACGCTATCTCTGATTTTCTTTTTTCTTTCTCTGAATGTATAGTTTCCATAACTGATTCGTAAATTTTATTATAATCGGTAATAGAAATTTGTTTATTAATTCTTAGTCTAGTATATAATGCTAGTGTGCTTAAGTGCGTTTTATGAGATATCTCTTCTAGAATGCCTCTATGAAATTTATTGTTGATACTTGCTTCAGGTAATTTTTTTAAAGAATTATCTTCGTCTTGAATTAGAAAATAATATGCAAAATCATTACACCATTGTTCTATTGCGCTTAATTTGTTGACTGATGCTTCATCCACTTTAGTGTCAATCTCCTCTTCGCCAATAAGATAATGTGCAAGCTCATGCATCAAAGTGAATATTTCTCTTTTTATGCTCTCTTGTTGTCTTTTTATAACAATCATATTTGGATGAATAAAAAATCCACTAAAACTGGCCACCGAGTCTTCCCTTCTTTTTTTATCTACGAATTCAAAGACAAACACATTAAATTCTTCAATTATTCTTATAAGATTTTCTAAATATTCTCTATCATTGCTACTAGTTTTCCATGTTTTGGTTTTTTTTAGTTTTTCTGTAATCTTATCAAATTCATTTCTAATATCACTGGCTATTTCTTTAGCGTTATTGTTTATAGTGTATTTATGTTTTTTTACTATTTTATAATCAATATATCCACACAATGTTTCTATTTCTATTTTTTTTCTTTCATATTCATCTATTAGTTTTATAGAACCTAAATTTAATTTAGCATTGAACGAATCTTTTCTAAAAAAGATACTTAACTTTTTCCTTTCCGGCAAGTCTCTATTTGAAATATACCAAGTAATCCCTTTTTCAAAAATCTTATCTATCTTCTTTAATATAGAGATATCTACTTTCTTCTCATTTTTCAATATCTCAATTAATTCATCCGCCGTTAAAACAGGATTTTTATTATCGCCTTGTAATTGTTTGAGAAAATCATCTTTTGGCAACTTGTATAAATCCAACAAATAATTTAGTCTGACAGGATTAATCTGAAATTCTAATTCGTTAGTATCTTCCATTTTTAAACCCATAATAATTGTATAACTACTGCTTATTAAAGCTTGTGCTTATTTAAATAGATATTTGATTATTAAAAAGGTTTCTCTTATTGAAAAATGTTAATGTCATACATTAATTATTTCTATACTCGATTAATTAGCTATTTTATCTAGAATTGTTTGTATTTTCATCGTAAACTTCGTAAAAAAACCATCCTAATGAACCAATTATGAAAATAGCTCCTGCAACAATATAAAACACAAAACTATCGGCAAAATAGGGTATTTTTAAACCAAGAACAAAAGGCAGTAACCCGATTCCTAACATAATTATTCCTAAAATAAACGCCGATACTTGAAGTTTGAAATGTGCGGTTAGTTCTACCATGGTATTAATTTCATTTTTTAAAATTTGATCTTAATATTAAACGTTTGTGTCTTAATTGACTATATGCTCCCAATCTATCAATACCAACACTTGCAGATGAATTTCTTGATATGCGCGCAGTTATGTTCGTATCCGCATTTGTCGGAGTTACTGAGGCAGATGCGGTGACTCGCCTATAAATTTTATATTGTGCATTTGCTGAAGGGCCGTATCTCGCATTTATCCGCGGATTTATTTTGACCCTAGGTGTAGGTTTATAATTTATTCCTGTATAAGGACCTATTTTCTTGTTTATTCCCATATATAATTTAGCGTTTTTCGATAAAGGTATATTTACATTTAATTTTGATTTTAGTCTACGAATTAATCTCATAATTCAAGTAATCTGTCTTCCAATATATAGTTTTTGCCTGGTTGTCCAGTGAATAGCATATTTAGATAGAGAATGTAATACAAAAACAGCCACGATGCGTTCTTCTCACATCACTTCTTCCGTAGTGGGCGGGGCTATTGGTATAACTGTGCTTTTTGCGGGCACTATTAAATATATTTACTTATTAGTGGTAATAAAGATAAAGTTTTTAAATTAATTTTGTTTTCTATGATTATGAATGATAAAGATTTTTTTATAACTGGAGGAGCAGGTATGAATAAGTCTCTTACCGGATATAGTAATCTTCTTTTTACAGATATGTCTCGCAAGATGAATAATTTATATGGCATTGACGAAATAATTGTTGATATGTATACTGGTAGATGTCCTCAAGATGCATATCTTGGCAATTTACGTGTTCCAATGACTGAAGAAACTGCAAGAAAACTCAGGGGAGCATACATAATGAATATTGCAAATCAACATGAAGCGAATAAAGTTATACATCATTTTCTTGAAATGACTGCTAAATTAGGTCAATTTGCAGCAGTTTTGTATGAGGAAGTTGCAGGAGCATCTAATATCTCACAATCACATGTAGATATTGCATCTAGAGAATTGGTTTTTAGAATAAGCGAGACTGACAGACTAGATGGAAAAATTCATCGTATTATGGAACTTAATACTAATCTTATTCCTGTCATGGCAGAACTATCTAAAGAAACATATTCTAAAAAATAATAGTTTTGAGAACTTATATAATTACAATAATACTTTAGATGTATTTTGATGTTCTGATTCTTTTTGTTCGTTCTTGAAGAATGTATATGCTAGTAGTTCTGAATTGTGATATACTCTTATGCTTACTGGCATGTGTATCATTCTAAAACAATTAGTGTTTCTTAATATTATGTTGTCGTCTGATCCTCTTGTTTCTGTTTTGAAATCTATATTTCTAGTTACCATAAATTCACGATTGCTATAATTGAATAAATCTTGAAATGGCAGTATTCCGTGTATGTATGAATTTTCTGGATTAATTCTTTGTCCTAATAATTTTTCTAGTTCAGAGTGGACTTCATCAACATTACTGTTGCCTTTGAATCTTTGAGACATTGACCAAAAATTTCCTAACAATTCTCCTATTACAGAATTTGTGTGATCAGAGAAGAACTCTATGGCTGATTTTTTGGAAAAATATTTTTTTGAATCATTTGTACTGTAACCTATTACATATGTTGCACATAATAATTTAGCATCTTTACTTATCAAATTTAATGGTTTTTGTAAATGCATATTTGAAATTGATTGAATTATTTCATCTTTTGCTTTCATATCAGAAATGACTAGTCCTGTTAATGGTTGGCCAGGGTCATCGTGAGTGGTTTCGTTAATATAATTTGATTCTAGAATATTTAGAACGGATTCACGAAATAATCCGTCACTATACGGGCTCCAAGTGTGCTCGTCAAAAATATTATGATCAAAGAGTAATCTATCGGACACAAATATCATTCTATCAAGTATGTCCTTTCCAGAATATGCAAGATTATTATATTTAAGTAATCCTGTGCCATCCCCCAATTTCAGCGACATATAAAAAGAATCATTAGACAATATAAAAAGGTTACTGAAAAACATATTTTTACAATTTATCCCATTTGTGGATAATTTATCCTAAATTTATACTCGATAAAAGATGATTTCTAAATCAAAAGATTTAACTATTCGTGTTTTTTTAAATCTCACAGGGTTTTCAGAGCCAAAACATCATCTTAGATAGAATTACACTAACGGGCAAATGCTAGGCTATAAAAATGCCACGAATCGCCCGAAAAGAAAAATTTTAAAGTGTAGACATATGATAATGATTTGTCATGAACATGGTAAAAAACCATATACTTCTTATGACTAATAATTATTGAATATAAGATGATGATAGGATATTATGATAACAAGTTGCATTATTCCAGCATATAACGAAGAACTTACTGTAGGCAAGATGCTAGCACTTTTGAAAAAGATTTCTTTTATAGATGAGTTGATAGTTGTCGATGATGGCAGTAGCGACAACACTTTTGATGTTGCATCGCGTTATGCAAAGGTGATTCGCCACAAGAAAAACAAGGGAAAAGGCGCTGCAATGAAGAGTGGAATAAAATCTGCAAAGGGAG
>Ga0208375_1004010_pt1 | contig 11952 bp, 11 predicted proteins | sample RifOxyD1_FD_184038 | JGI IMG/M metagenome (GOLD analysis project Ga0208375, IMG submission 184038) | Soil microbial communities from Rifle, Colorado - Rifle Oxygen_injection D1 (SPAdes) | ecosystem: Environmental > Terrestrial > Deep subsurface > Rock core/Sediment | place: Rifle, Colorado... | reverse complement strand
ATAAGCGTAGCGACTATATTTTTCATACATAGAATTTTTTATCCTTAATAAAAATTCTTGCACTTTGCAGCCAACTTGAGCTGGTTTGTACCCACCTTTAGCTGCGAGCGAAGCGTGGCAGGAAACAAATTAGCCAACTAGTGGACAGTCCCTGTATTAGCATACAGATTTCACTCACTCGGTCATCTGTAGGGGATGACGTGGCAATCCACACCACCACCGTCTTTGTGAGGAATGAGCTGGCAAGCGAATGACGCGGCAATCCATGAAGACACAACAGACGTGGATTGCCGCGCTGTGGCTCGCAAAGACGGACGCTATACCGGCCAACTACCATCGTCATTGCAAGGAATGAAGTGTCAACGGAATGACGTGGCAATCCAGGGCCGTACCACTTAATATTATGTGAATGAGTGTGGTAGTTACAAATAATAGTATAAAAAGTGACAAGTTGAAATTTAATTTGCTATAATTTAGCACATATGAAAAATCCATGGGTAGTAATTGGAGTTGTTGCAGTAGTGTTGATAGGTGGGTCAGTCTGGTATTCGGGGCAGGTGTCAAAATCTTATAATGAAGGCGTTGTTCTAACTGAACACATCAAAGGCAATCCTAATGCGACAGTTACTTTAACAGAATATAGTGATTTTGAGTGTCCAGCTTGTAAGCAGTTTGAACCAGTAGTGCTTGAAGTCTTGGCACAATATGGTGACGGTATCAAATTTGAATACAAACATTTTCCTTTGATTCAGATTCATCCTTATGCTGAGCCGGCCGCTTGGGCAGCCGAGGCGGCTGGACAACAGGGAAAGTTTTTTGAATTTCAAGAACTGTTATTTGAGAATCAAGAATCTTGGATACCACCCAATTCAACCCCAACGAGAAATTTTACTCAGTATGCGGAAGAACTTGGGCTTGACATTGTTCAATTTAATCGCCAGTCACGCTCATCTCTTATTAAAGACAAAGTACGAGGAGAATATGAAGAGGCCCGTGGTTTGGGACTAACTGGTACGCCAACTTTCTTTCTCAATGGACAAAAGATGAACATCACCACCTATCAGGATTTTAAAGCCCAAGTAGCCGCCGCCGTTAATCCGAGTGTGGAGTTTGGTGCAGGAATAGTTCCTTCAGACACTGATACAAAAACAGCTGTTTCCCAGTAGACTTTATAATGCTTGTGTCAAATTATTTAGATAGTGAACTATTTGATTTATACCAGTGTATTAAACCTGGAATAATGAAATTAATAAGAGTCGATGCACTTTCTTTGCTCAAACTCGAGGAGAATTTGAAGCTCAATAGTGACGTAGACTTTACGCTTTCTTATGCAAATGTTGAGTCATTGACGACCTTGCATAAGATCACCAATGATTTGTCTGAGTTTAAAAGTGTTGTGGAGAGAGGTCCGTTCGATATTAATATCAAAAAGTTATATTTACAAAAAGTCAAAGAACGTTTAAGTGAGTTGAATGTGGCCTTGTCCCTTCACCGGCTTATAAAAACCCCAAGTATTGAATCGGCTCAACAACTGCAGTTAAATATAAATTCTGCATTCGGTCTCCCTGAGAAAAAGATATTTGAACTGACCATCTCTGAATTAGTCTCACGAGCCGAGGAGAGAGACACCCCGTCATTAATTGATGATATTGGGTTGAGAGGCTACGTAAAATCATTAGATAGTTACAAATATATTAGCAGTCAGTATAGTAGAAGTGTCTTTTCAAATACTCACTCACCCTCGTCTGATAGGTATGGAAATGCAGAGTCTGTTGCCGTAGCTCTCAGAGAAGCACTATCGAATTTTGACGGCGCAGATGATTGGAGGGTCCGCGTCGACACAAGAGCCCGTTTCAATCACGTTACTGTCTTTGGTGCCAAAAAAATTATTTTTGTTCCAGGAGATATTATTTTTGATAACAACGGAATGAATAATGCAATGTCACATAGAAAAATATGTAAACTAGTTGCACATGAGATACACACTCATGTGCAACGCGCTGTGGCCGGTTTTAACTCCCCACTTAAACTTCTTAGTGTTGGTCTGTCAGGTTACAAAGTGTTTGAAGAAGGTTTAGCAACTTACAGAGAGCAGGAGGTTGTGGGAGACAACAGGTATTTTGCAGGTTTCCAAAGCTATTTAGCTATTGGTCTCGCTTTGGGGTTAGATAGAGGGGGGAAATACAGATTATTTACTGATGTATATAAAATTTTGACAAAAATAAATGAATCTCTTTATTTTAATAATAATATATCAGCAGCAAAACACATTGCCTTTAAAAGAACGTCACGTACTTTCATTTCACAAAGCAACACATTTCAATGTATAAATACTCGCGATTTAATTTACCGTCAGGGGAATATAAGAGCCCATGATTTTTTTGTGAATCGTCAGAACAGGCGTGACATTACTGATATAGGTAAGTTTGATCCCATAAACCACGAACAAGTGGTCTGTTTGCAGAGACTAGGTATTATTCCTCAAGATTATGGAGCGTGACTAATAGTTGGTCAGGATATTTGGTAACTTTTCCGTATAAGTTAAGGGTTTCTGTGTCATGAAAAAAATGAGCAAGAGTAATTGCTTGTCCATTTTCTGGTCTTTCTAAAACAAGTAACGGCTCAAGTACGTTGTCCGTATTAAGTGTCAATACCTCATACTCTTTTGGTAATACTGGGTGGTAACCCATTGATAATTTGTACGCACAAAGGCCAATGCTGGAGTATTGTCCATATGGGTTATTATCCCGGCCGTGAGATAACTTAGTGTAGTTGCTATTTAATGCGTGTGTCGTAACGAAATATTCGCTAATTAAAGATGGCCCAACCTCAAGATTGGCGGTCAACCAGTTGTGTTTATATGCTTTAAAGGCTGTTGTGCATGTGTTTTTTTTATTCATGACAACTGTTCCTCCAATCAAGACATCCTTTTCTTTTATTAGTAATCCATATTGCTTATATTTATTTCCGTTAGAATCAAGGCGACTTCTAATATCCATGACTCTTGGGTTCTTTTTTCCCTCAATGATTTCTCTATAAAATGGTAAAAATTGATTCAGAAAAACCTCATCAATTTCGTGCATCGATATCGAAATATGATTTTCTGAAAGTAGCAATAGAGTTTTGCTAATTCTCTTCCTTTGTTTTTTGCTAAAATTTTCTAAGACCGGTTGAGATATATCCTTGTACCAATTGTGGTGAGTACTATATTTAATTTCCATCCGCGAATCTTACAATAATATCAACATCAAGTAAAACAACACCTTCTGGACATCTTTGAAATTCTGCCTTGCTAGTTATTTTTTATGTGTTATAGTTGCAGACTATAAACATAGATGTTGTATTTGTATAAGTCATTATGGATAAAAATAACAGCAAAGACATTGTAGTTTTTGTAGACCGCATCAATAGAGGAATCGTAAAGGATTTGAAGTTTTATGACGACTCCCTAAAGGTCCTGTTGTTACGGGATATAAAAAAGAAAGTAAAGGACGGCGATAGATATACTTTTGCTGATTACGTATTCTATATCGATTTCTCGAAGCCTTTGAAAATAGCTGAGACGTTACTTCCTTATAAAGACCGCTTACTCGCCATAACGGCTCAGTCGGAGGAGTCTGTAGGCTACCTCAAGCAGGTTATTCCACATACACCATATTTAAGGACACCAACCCAAGCTTCCATTGTTTGGTCAACTGATAAATATGAAATGCGCAAAAGGATGAAACTCTTCATTCCAAAATTTACCCCAAAATTTACGAAAATTAAGGAAAACACAAAGGAGGAACGTGCAAGGGTTATTAGTAAGGTGGGTTTCCCAATGATAGTTAAACCAGCAAATTTACAGGAAAGCGTTCTCGTAACTATTTGTTATCATGAAGACGAATTGGATAAAACACTTCGTTTAATTCTCAAAAAATTAAAATCTGAGTATGCTAAGTTTGGCCGTAACCAGTTGCCAGCGATTTTAGCTGAAGAATTTATGGAAGGCACTATGTTTTCTGTCGACTCATACGTAGATTCTCGTGGAACAACCTATCATTGTCCTTTGGTAAAGGTTATTACAGGGAGGAATATCGGCCACGACGACTTTTACAATTATTTAAGAATCACTCCAGTAAAATTAAAGCGTGAGACTATAGAGAATGCCCAACAAGTTACTGACGGTGTTATCCATGCATTGGGTCTAAGGAATACAACCACACATACCGAATTAATTAAAATGGATGATGAATGGAAGGTTATTGAGGTGGGCCCAAGAATAGGAGGATATAGACAGGATTTGCATAAATTAAGTTGCGACATAGACCATGCGCTTAATGACGTGCTTATACGCATTCCCAAAAAACCAATTATTCCAAAAAAATGTAAAGGGTTTGCTGCGGTCATGAGATTTTATCCTTCAAGTGAGGGGGTGATTAAAAAGATATCTGGACTTCGTAATATAGAAGGATATGAGTCGGTAAAAAAAATAAGACAGAAACTTAATGTGGGTGAAAAAGTTACTTTTGCAAGAAACGGTGGTACAGGTGTCGTGGACATAACATTATTTCATTTCGACAGATCTCAACTCCTAGCTGATATTCGTCGTATAGAAAAAAATCTAAAAGTATATGTGGAATAGTTTTGCTACGCAACAATAAGTTTGCTGATAGAAACGCCTAAGGCGCAGCGGTTGAAGTGGGGAAGCAGAGCGAGCGGAGCTCGCCCTGATGCGCTATGATACTGGGATGATTCGGACTCGGGATTTTTTACTTTTTCTTATTTCGGCTGTTTTTTTATTGGTGGCTATTGGAACGGAGTTGGTGAAAAATACCCAAATTGATTTGGGGGAAAATCAGCCGGAGATTTTTACTTTTTTTGATAATGGGTCTACATCATATTCGGCAGAGGTTCTAATTACTACTGACACCAGGTCTGAAAAATTAGCTGCGCTGAGGCAGGCCTTAACGGAGCATGATTCGGCTATCTTTACTTCACCAAAAGATGATGAAGTTGTGGTTGAGGAAATTGTCCCCTCATTGGACACAATAGTTGTCGAGCCAATAGTCGGAATGATTCAACTCTGCAAAAATTACAGACCCACTTTTATTCCTTGGCCAACGGACAAAATATTTAATGAAGAGCGTGAAGGGGTACGAATTTTCTTTACTAAGTCATCTTTACATGAACCCAGTTCAACTTCTACTGTATCCGATGAAGTGGTTTATACTGTGTTGCCAATTCGTAGTTTACCCTTAACCAAATCAACCTGCATCAATGGTGATGTGGTCGGTATCGCTCTTGATGGTTCGTTGATACGAAATGGTGAACAAAAAACCTATGGAGTATTTAGTGAATCAACCATGGTTGGTTATGCATTGGATGGTTTTCCTATCTATGGTCAATCAACCAATCATAAAACCGATGCTTGTGGTGGTGTGTTAGTTGGTGGTTCATACCGCTATTATTTGGATAAAAATCGTGATGGGGTACTAGGGTGTTTCTCGGGTATTCCGATAAACTTATAATTATGGCTACTTTAGTTTTTGATATTGAAACTGTGGGCGAGGTTTGGGATGAACTTGATGTTGTTACCCAAGCGGTTTTGACTCGTTGGGTGGACAAAACAGCCAAGGACGAAGCCGAACACTTTGCCATGGTGGAAGATATTAAAAATGGTTTGGGCTTTTCACCTTTTACTGGTCGGGTGGTAGCTATTGGGGTTTACGATATTGAGAGAGGACAGGGTGCTGTTTACTACACCGGAATAGGTACTGAAGAGGATGAGAAGGATGGTGATTATGTGCTTAAGCAGCGTTCTGAAGCGGACATGCTGGCTGATTTTTGGGAGGGAGCGAAAGCATACGATACATTTGTAACCTACAACGGGCGTGGTTTTGATGTGCCATTTCTAATGCATCGGTCTGCTATACATAGTATTAGACCAACTGTTAATATGTTAGAGGGGCGTTATCCTTATCAGCAAAAATCCTGTCGGCATGTTGATCTACAAGATGAGCTGACTTTTTTCGGGGCGATGTATAAGCGACCGAGTTTGCATTTATGTTGTCGGGCGTATGGGATAGAAAGCCCTAAAATGGCGGGGGTGTCCGGTGATGATGTCGCGGAACTTTTTGCGCGCAAAAAGTTCCGCGACATCGCTCGCTACAACACGCGTGACGTCATCGCCACCACCGAATTATACAAAAAGTGGCAAACATATTTTGCTCCGGCTTCAATAGACGAAACAATTGATTTTTAGACATTATAATGCAATCATATCTTTATGAAAAAATTTCCCAAGGGTTTTTATTGGGGGGCAGCGACGGCTTCATATCAGGTAGAGGGAGGAATTAATAACTGTGACTGGGCAAAGGCGGCGACAGAAGGCAGGGTGCCGATTTGTGGTCAGGCCTGTGATCATTATCATAGATATGAACAGGACTTTGATATTGCAAAATCGTTAGGCCACAATGCCCACCGGTTCTCTATCGAATGGGCGAGAATAGAACCAAAAGAAGGGGAGTTTAATGAAGAGGCCATTGAACACTATCGACAAGTTCTACAGGCACTTCACGAGCGTGGCCTAACGCCGTTTATAACGCTCTGGCACTTCACCCTACCTTTATGGTTTTCGGAATCCGGTGGTTTTGAACGGAAGGATTCTCCGGAAATATTTGCCCGTTATTGTGCTTATGTAGTATCAAAATTAAATAACCTTTGTGAACACTTTTCCACCATAAACGAGCCAAATGTTTATGCTACCCATGGTTATTTGTATGGGGCTTGGCCACCCTTTAAAAGAGTCAGTATTTTTGGTAAAAGTATTGGAAAAGAGGACGGTACCTCAGAGCGGACAAGCGCAATCGCTAAGTTTAGTTCGTTATTTTCTTACTTTAAGGTCACTAAACAATTGGCTGTCGCTCATAATTTTGCTTATAGGGCAATAAAGAAAGAAAACCCTAGTGCGGTTGTTAGTGTGGTAAAACATGTACACTATTTCTATGCGAATAAAAACCCTCTGAATCAGATGCTGGCCATTATAGCCACGTATTTTCAAACTTATCAGTTTATGAATCGGGTGGTTAAACAGTGCGATGAAATCGGTCTAAACTTTTACCGTAGCACTGCCTTTGGCTTAAAGGAAACTTTTACCTTAACTGATATGGGTTGGAAAATTGCACCTCAACATATTTACGGAGCAATTAAGATTTTGGCTCGCTATCATAAACCAATCTTTATTGCTGAGGCTGGATTAGCGGATCAGCTGGATACTAGACGAGTTGAATATATTAAAAGACAGGTAAAGGCAACGTATAGGGCTATCCAAGATGGCGCTGACGTTCGTGGTCATATGTATTGGTCACTTCTGGATAACTATGAATGGGCGCTCGGTTTCGAGAAAAGATTTGGTTTGGTAGAGATAAACTACGACACACTGGAACGCACCATTCGTCCTTCGGCATACGTGTATAAACAGATTTGTGAGACAAATGCTGTAGTAGAATAGGCATGTAATGGCTTGGATTTTACTTGCAACTGCTGGTCAGTTTGTGAACGCAATTGTGGCGTACTTGGATAAGTACATTGTTTCTGAGGATACCGCTTTGCCACGGCCTTTTGTTTATGCTTTCTATTCTTGCTTGCTGACTGGTGGTTGGGTGGTTATTTATCTGTTTGGTTATATACCCGGACTGGCCGACATTGGTTTTCCTCATTTTGAAAATGTTACCACTCCAAATATCCAGGTGGTGTCCATGTCTTTCCTGACGGGCTATACATTTTTTATGGCCCTCGTCTCTATGTACGACGCTTTACGCAAGGCGGAGGCCGTCAATGTGATACCGGTGATTGGGGCAATTTCTGCCATTGCTTCTTTTGGTATGAGTTATCTATTTCTTCAGATACCGCTAACCACAAATTTTATTTGGGGAGTGATTGTTTTGTCACTTGGGACTTTATTAGTGGCCCAAGCACTACCAAAAATAGACACAATTGCTCACGTTATTCACAGCGGAGTTTTTTTTGCCCTTCATTATATAACCATGAAGGGTTTGTTCTTGGAGTCAAATTTTGACAATGGGTTTTTCTGGTCAAGGATTGGGTTGGTGCTTTTTGCTTTGTCATTGTTGATGGTCCCGTCATATTTTGTAAAAATACGCGAACAGACTGGCAATACTTCTATTCATGCTGGTAGTTTGGTAGTAGTGGCCAAAATCCTGGCCGGCGTGGCGGCTTTTATGCTTTTAAAAGCCACGGATTTGGGGGACGTGACAGTAGTCCAAGCGTTGGATGGGTTAAAGTTTATTTTCATTCTGGTAATTGGCGTTTTGTTTGGGGCACTGATACCAGATAGCGCTGTCACTCATGTCACAAATCCAAAAGTGGTAATGAGGCGTCTTCTTTATATATTGGTTATTGCGGTTGGATATTTCATCTTATTTATTTAGAGTATGCGTCTATTTTTAAAAATTTTATTATGGTTGGGTGTCCTGATAATTTGCTTGGCTATTGTCTTGTGGTGGTTGGCTCGCAAACCAATGCCTGAACAGATTACTTATGGAATGTCCTTCAATACCTTTTACGCTACACAGCTTGGTCTGGACTGGAAGGATACTTATAATGCCATCATTCATGATCTCAGTGTCAGACACCTTCGTCTGGTCGCTCATTGGCCGATGGTCGAACCAGAGCAAGGTGTCTATAATTTTTCTGAACTTGATTATCAGGTTGCTGAAGCAGAGAAGGTTGGAGCCGATGTCGTAATGGCTGTCGGACGCAGATTGCCTCGTTGGCCAGAATGTCATACCCCCAATTGGGCAAAAGAGAAATCCTGGGATGAGCAAAAAATTGAAATTAAAGAATATATAACTAAAGTGGTTGAGCGTTATCGGGATAGTCCAGCAATTGTCTATTGGCAAGTTGAAAACGAACCATACCTAAGTATGTTTGCTCTTGAGCACTGTGGTGAATTAGATGATGATTTTCTTCGAGAGGAAATTGCTTTTGTACATGATCTTGATCCCAGTAGACTAGTTTTGGTAACGGATAGTGGTAATTTGGGTAGTTGGTCTGGTGCTTATAAGCACGGAGATGCTTTTGGAACCAGTGTCTATGTCTATTTCTGGAATCCAGATTTGGGACAATTCAAAACTATTCTACCGCCATGGTTTTATCGGGTGAAGGAAAAAACCATGGCTTATTTGTATGGTGTAAAGCCAACTATGTTAATTGAGCTCTCGGCTGAACCGTGGTTGGTCAAACCATTAACTGAAGTACCTCTTGAAGTACAATATAGTCGAATGGATTTGGAAAAGTTTAACGATATTTTGAGATATGCCGAGGAGACACGGTATGATAAGCAGTATCTTTGGGGCGCCGAATGGTGGTACTGGCTTTTATTGCAGGGAGATTCGTCTATGTGGAATAGAGGAAAAGAATTATTTACGGAGGAGATTGAATAAATCAAGAATTACTAAAACTTAGGGGTTAAACCCCTAAGTTTTGATTGTAAATTTTTTATGGTTATCTTTTTAGTAATTTTAACCCTTGTTTTTGATTATATTTTTGCAATCAGTTGTTGCGCATACAGTAGTTTAATGTCAAGAACTGGGTATTATTATGATATAATAACTGAAAGTTAAGTTTTAATAAAAATTTTATGCCAGTGATTGCTCATTTTCGCGCTCTACCAGATAATGATAAAGTTGCCTTAGTACGAAAACTAATGCAGAACATTAAACTATGATTATTAAATTTATGAAACAGATAATAATTTTTCTTTTTGTTCTCTTAATTACTTCCACTTTTGGTAGTTTTCCGGCCATGGCATCAACGACTGTCCGAACCGGACAGTCTGTGTCTATTAGTGAACAGCAGGTGGTCGGGGGTGATTTTTATGCCCTTGGTAATTCAGTCACTATGTCCGGGAAAATAGAAGGCGATTTTCAGGTTTTGGCTGGGAACGTCACCCTTAATGGTCAGGTTGATAATGATATTTTAGTGATTGGGGGCACTGTATCCATTCATGCAGCAGTTTTGGGCGATGTTAGAGTCGTGGCTGGAGACGTCACTATTGCTGATTCAGTTAGTGGTAATGTGGCCGTTTTGGGTGGCAGATTAACAATTCTGTCGACGGCCACGATTGGTGGGGATGTTTTATTTTATGGTGGAGAGGCCGTCATTGATGGAAATATCAACGGTCAGGTTATAGGTAATGCTGACTCTGTTAGGATTGATGGGGCAGTCAAGGGGGGGATTAATGTTACAGCGAGAAATCTCACTTTGGGAGAGAGAGCGGATATTGGAGCTAACATTCAGTACATTAGTAGTAGCGAGTTAGTGAGGGCAGCGGGTGCAGTGATAACTGGAGATATTGTTCGAAATGATGCTGAGTCGGAATCAAATCCTGGTTTTCCAGTGAGAACACTTGCCACTTCTTTCTTAATGTCACTATTTGCTACCCTCAGTTTGTTTTTAGTATTCCGCCGTCCCTTAACGCAATTTGTCTCTACTGGCATTAACTCTTTTGGCATTAAGATTTTAATCGGCTTTGCAGTTATTATTTTGACACCAATTATTATCAGTATTTTACTGGTTAGTGTATTGGGAATGTTTATTGGTTTAATTGGGCTGTTTGTTTTTTTGCTTGGACTCTTTGTTGCTCTACCGCTAATGAATGTAGTTTTTGGAGCAATGATGGCAAAACTTATTTTAAAGCGCTATGAAGTAAGTGCTCTTTGGGTATCCTTGGGCACACTGATAGTTCAGTTGTTGCTTTTTATACCATTTCTTGGTATGCCTATTTTTATAGCTTTATTACTTGGAACGCTGGGTAGTATTGTATCAATAATCTATCTCCGTATACGCTAATAAACATTGATTATTAGCGTATATTATTCGACAGCAGTCATTTCCTATTTAGTGTTATGATTGTTGTATGAGAATATTTTGGTTAGTCATTAAGGATTTATTTCAATTTGTCTTTGGTTTTACTGATACCAAATTCAATACGGCCATTACGCCCAGAATGGATATATTACCAATACGGCCGTTGACTAGGTTGGAAAAATTGAATCCCCAGACGCTCTCATCCAATAATGTAATTACCCAGCCGGAGCGGATGGATATGGACGAAGCAAAATCTGAACTCTTGTATGAGCCAACCATAATGTACGTCTGTGAACCCGATGGAAGTATCTTTCTTGGGGCACCACATGAGGAATTTGATATGGTTATAGATAATTTCCTTTATGGCACTGCGGTCACGGTTTTATCATTCAAGGGTCGCTACGCTCGGGTTTGGAAATCAAATAACGAGGGATGGGTTCTGAAAGATGTACTTACTCCAGATAAAAATTCAGTTTGGCCTTCTTTGATTTCTGGTATGGTTTATGATTGTGGTGCGGATGAGACAAAAAAGATTCGGGTGTTGATTAGTGATATTTTTAATGCCGGGCGCTTTTCCTTATCTTTACAACCAGGTGAGTACATTTTATATCGCTTAATGACTGATAATCGTCAAATAGTGTGGACGAGCATACGACCACGTACTCCAGGAACCTGGCAACAAATCTTAAGAGGGAAAAACGGAATCCATATGTCAGTGTCACCCAAAGCAGACAGTATAATGGAGTGGGTAAATGAAAGTGGTGAAGGTTATCTAGCGTATGTGGAATTCGTGTCGCCAGAAAATACCCTCGCCCTAACATCAGTAGGATTGACGGAGATAGGAATTTTCACTGAGTTGGTTATGGCCGAGTCAGTGTGGCGTGAATTACGGCCAGTTTTTATTGAAGTTGTATAATCACTGAATTTATGTTATAATAAACGATATTAATCACCCCCACATTAACCCCAATAACCGAACACCTCACCTAATAATTTTGCACCACCACTCTGGTGGATTTTTTAATTTTAACACACGCCACTTTAAGTAGTTCCGCAGTCCAAGCTTCTGCTGGCGTATGA
>Ga0208375_1004009_pt1 | contig 11955 bp, 9 predicted proteins | sample RifOxyD1_FD_184038 | JGI IMG/M metagenome (GOLD analysis project Ga0208375, IMG submission 184038) | Soil microbial communities from Rifle, Colorado - Rifle Oxygen_injection D1 (SPAdes) | ecosystem: Environmental > Terrestrial > Deep subsurface > Rock core/Sediment | place: Rifle, Colorado... | reverse complement strand
CTGCCGCAGCAACTTCGCATTTGTATGTTTTAATACTATCGGGTTCTTTTAAAGTCGGATCATTTAACGTCGCAATGGCACTCTTACTGTTTTTGTCGGGTCTTTTGAATTCGAGCGTTACTGCATCGTTATCATCGTTCTTAGCGGTAAACGACCTTGTTTTGGGATCAACTTTTGTGATGTTCATGATAAACCCTACATTGCCAATTCCCGTATCAACAGCAACAAAAAGCACCTCATCACCGGGACCTATCCCCGTCCAAAGCTGAAGGGTTTCACCAGATTTGTTCTTGCAGTTTGCAAACCTAAAGGCCATGCTAACATCATCACTCGCAAGAGCCGATATCCCGGACAGGGATAAAATCATAACCATCAAGAAAAACAATTTTTTCATATAATCTCCTCATTTTGATATCGTCACAAAGTCGCAGGAGCCAAGTCTCCTTAAAAACATTCATAACGCGCAATGTTATGGATTAATACCCCCCTTTGCCGCACCCAGTCAAGAATGTATTTTTGGCCTCCGACATACGGAATGCCCAGTTGTTTAAAGTCGGGATCAGTGGTGAAAATTAGCAGAACCTACTTAACAGCGCTATCCTCCGGCACGCCCATAGCCAATTCGACAAATTATCTTGCGCAAATAGCGTACGGATAGACGTGTACCTTACTGAACCTGTGCACAAAAAATTCTAGAGAAGCTTAAGGTGTTGAAGATCTGAAGTGAAGAGAAATTAGGTTTATCGGAAAGATTGACAATCAAAAAGGATAACATATAACTCTTATATATTATTTACTATTTAACATGAGGGAACGCGGATGAGAAAATTGATAATTATTTGTATTCTTGGCATTTTTCCAATGCAAACTTTTGCTGGAAATGAGCTGTGGAACGACATGGGAGCAGTTACTAAGATAAATGCTGATACAACTTTATCACTAAAGCTTGGTCAGAAACTGACATCTTTTAAAACACTGTATTTTTATGATTTCAAACCTTATGCGAAATACACAATTAGTGATCTTTTTGACGCTATCGGAGGCTATCGGCTTGAGAGAGTCAAAACAACTAAATGGGGTACTCAGAACCGATTAGAGGGCGGTGTTGGGATTAAGTGGACTCTTGCTGATTTCAGTTTCAATGATGCAAATCAATTTGAAGTTATTTTTCCACCATCTGGCTCGTCTGCAACAAACTACAAGAATAAACTTGCTGTTGGTTACGGTTTTAAGATCGCTGATCAAAGCATTAAATTATCTCTTTGGGATGAACTATATTTTGGTCTTAATAAATCCGAGTTTAACAGAAATCGTCTGACCTTCAGTGCTGCTACTCCTATCATTCAAGGCTTAGATCTCACTCTTGGCTATTTGTATGAAAAGAGGAAAGCGGGAGCATCTTGGATAGGCACAAATGTTCTGTTGACCGATTTAACCTATTCCTTATAAAGACTTACAAGATCATTTATTATTGATGCAAACGGGATTGCTTTAACAGAAGCAATCCCGTTTGCGTTTTGATGCGCTATAGTCCTATTTGTACTAATCTAGACTAAGAGAACATTATCATGGCTAGAAGCGTTTTTCGAAAAAGCGACTGGAAGGAGTTTGTAAAGAGAGTTGTTTTTCCGGTTTGTCTTTCAATCTTACTTTTTATCGCTTTGATCTTCGCCGTTCTCATTCCACAACAAGAACGCCTTATCATAGACAGAAAAAAAGAGATGATCAGCGAACTTACGGCTTCGGTCTGGAGTGTGCTGGCGGAGCTGGAAAAAAAGGTTAAATCCGGCGCGATTAGTTCGAGGCAAGCGAGAGAGCTTGCTATTTTTGAGATTAGAAACATCAGATATGGCAAGGAAGGAAAAGACTATTTTTGGATAACTGACATGCACCCTAACATGATCATGCATCCCTATCGCTCCGACTTGGATGGAAAAGACGTTACTGATTATCAAGAGACCGGCGGAAAAAAAGTTTTTACGGAATTCGTAGACGTAGTCCGAAAAAGTGGTGAAGGCTATGTCGAGTATTATTGGCAGTGGAAAGATGATAGCGCCCGTGTTGTTCCAAAGCTCTCTTATGTAAAAGGATTCCAGCCGTGGGGATGGGTAGTAGGCACAGGAGTTTATTTAAACGATGTGCGCGAAGAAATGACAGCATTAACTCGCCGCCTATTACTCTGGACATTGGGAATACTTGCGGCAATCACTTTGCTTCTTCTTTACGGAGTTAAACAGAGCCTTAATATTGAACGCAAGCGTCAGGAAGCTGAAGAAGAACTTCGAAATTCAGAGCACAAATATCGATTGCTAGTTGAATCGGCCACCGAAGGTCTCGCACTAATTCTTGAAGGCCGGTTTCTCTACGCAAATAAAGTTTTACTTCAGCGGCTTGGTTATTCAAAAGATGAATTTGTTAATATGAGCTTGTCCGCGCTTTTTGCTGATTCAAAAAGTGCAGCAGAAAATCTTATCTTTCCTCAAGAGCAGTTTGAAGTAAGAATCCGCACAAAGAGCGGCGACACATTTGATGCAGTTATTTCTGCTGCCACAATTCCTTTATTCGGAAAAAACGGCCAAAGTCTTACTATTCGGGATGTAAGCGGACATAAAAAAATTGAAGAACAGCTAGATCAAAGTAGAGAGCGTTACCGCTCATTAGTAGATAAAGTTGGACTTGGAATGTTCAGGGTCCGACCTCAAAATAACTGGATTTTCGTAGATTCAAATAAGTCATTTCTTTCGATTATGAGGATTAACGGTTTTGAAGAACTGAAACAGTGCAGCCTTCTTGATTTTGTCTTAGACCCCAAGGACAGGGACGAATTACCGAGGGAGCTTATCGAGTATGGTTCATTAAAAAACCTAGTGGTTCGTGTTCGTAGAGCCGATAGCACGACAGCAACCTTATCCTTAAGTATTGCCATCAGTGGCAATAAAGAAAGTCCCGATTATTTTTGTGAAGCTCTAGTCGAAGACATCACAGACCGCAAAGCAGCAGAGGTTCGACAAAATAAACTACGCGAAGGAGTACATTCCGCACTTTTGTTTGATGCAAGGCCATTACGTTCAATAGGCAGAAGACCGCTGACCTGCCCGATGAACTGGACTGTAAGCCAAGCAGCGCAGTTTATGCATGACAATGATGAAGAGGTTGCATTTGTACAAGGCCCTGCAGGTGAAAGTTTAGGGCTTATTACAACCTCGATGCTTAGTTCTCGCGGTCTCACTAAAGAAAATAAATCAGAAATGCCTTGTTATGAAGTAATGACGGCGCCTGTGCCGGCTCTTAGTGAAAATGCTCTTCTGTTTGAAGCACTACGGTTTTTACGAACCAACCGTCTTTCATTTCTTCCTTTAAAAGCCGCTTCTGGTGAAATTACGGCTGTCATAAACCTATTAGATCTATTGGATGCTCATTGGAACTCTTTGCCGGCGCTTCTACGTGAATTTGAAGATGCAAAAACCGAAAGTGAACTATTGAAAGTGCATGCAAGTGTGCCTCATCTGGTGAAGACGCTGTGGGAAAGTGGTACGCGGCTTAATCATTTTACTCATCTTTTGACTACAATATCAGACGCATTCACCTCACGACTAATTACTCTGTTTATTGCGAGATCTGGTCCGCCCCCTGTCCCATTCGTATTTCTGGCAATTGGAAGTGAAGGAAGAAAAGAACAAACACTGGTTACCGATCAAGATAATCTGATTCTTTACGAGAATCCTCCTTCGGAGGTAGCAGAAAAGGCCAAGGAGTATTTTTTGGCTCTTGGTAAATCGGTAAGCCATAGTCTGAATGCTGCCGGCTATAGTTTTTGCAAGGGCGAGATAATGGCCTCAAATCCCCGGTGGAATCTTTCACTGAATCAATGGAAAAACAATTTTTCGCATTGGATAAATGAAGCAGATCCCAAGGCTCTCCTTGATGTGAATATCTTTTTCGATTTCAGACCGGTATTTGGCGATTTTAGTTTATCCACCAATCTAAGGGAGTATCTCAACTCTTCTCTAAAAGACCGCGATGCTTTTTTCTATAATTTTGCGAGCAATATTTTAGAATATAAACCACCGCTTGGCATGTTCGGAAAATCCCTCAATATCAAATCAGCACTTGCTCCGATTGTAAACTTTGCCCGTCTCTACTCGCTACACCAGAACGTGGAAGCTACGAACACAATCGAAAGACTATCGTTATTAAAGGAAAAAGGTATTCTAACTTCGGCTGGGCATCGAGAAATTACAGATAGCTATAAGTGTTTAATGAAGCTGCGTCTAAAACATCAGACAGCTCAGCTTGAAGAAAATCGTCCACTCGACAACCAGGTTAACTTAAAGACATTGACCCAACTGGATCTTTTACGGCTTAAAGAAGCGCTAACACAAATTCAGGTCTGCCAAGCAAGAGTACGTATGGATTTTGTGAGAGCAGGATAACGAAATGCTAATTTTAATTGCCGGCGATTTACATGGAGCGTGGAGCAGTCTTCAGCAGAAGATTGATCTGGTTCGGGCAAAATGCGGAATTGAAGCTGTAATACAGGTAGGTGATTTCGGTTTTTATAGATCAACTTTTAAAAACTTGGATTGTTCGAAAAAGAAGTTTTCAATTCCCGTTTACGCAATTGACGGAAATAACGAAGACCATAATTGGTTGGCTAGAGCCGAAAAAAAAGAACTTATTAAAAAGTGGCAACTTGAACTCAATCTTTTTTATCAGCCAAGGCCATCGGTTGCAGCTATTGGCGGAAAACTCGTCGGATTTTTGGGAGGAGCCCTTCACGTAATCAGGGATCAGGAACATAATTGGATAAGTGGCAGATCAAATTACATAAAACAAAGCCAGACGTCACATGCGGCTGATTTATTTAACCAACATAAGCCCGACCTTATAGTTACACATTCTTGTCCGGCAGGTATAGGTATCGGATTACAAGGTTCGCGATTTCTTGAATTAAGTCTCTGGCAAAACGTAGTAAATGCCGGTTTCGATCCTGGGCCTCAGCAAGACCGTGGTGAAGATGCCTTACGTGAGCTATGGCAAAAACTTGAGCATCGTCCCGCGGCTTGGGTTTTCGGCCACTTTCATGAGCATGCGCTCAAAAATATCTCGGGCACCTATTTTGCTTGTGCGGGAGAGATAGTCAATGAAGAGCCGTCTGCCTCTCCTGTGCTATTGTGGGATTCTGCAAACAGTTCTCTTCAATGGTTCACATTATAGCTACATTTTACTGGACGCCTACACTTAGGCTGTGTATTAGCATAAAGACTAACGCTTAAAAAATTGGAGGCCGCATCCATGAGCAGTGTTGATGAACATTCAGTTGCACATGTGGAAACTGAAACAGAAGCTACTATTGCGAGAAATGCCCGAAACGGATTAATCCTCTTCGGAGTTTACGTTTTGTTTTACATTGGATTCACATATCTAAATGCGTTTCAGCCAAAACTAATGGCTTCCACCCCATTTGGTGGCCTTAACTTGGCGCTAATTTATGGCATGGCTTTAATCGTTTTTGCCTTAGTATTAGCCCTTATTTATATGTGGCAGTGCAAAGCAGCTAAACGCAAACAATAGGTCGATGAATTAATACTATTTGAGTTTTTTGAGACGGAGGATCTTTTAACGTGATTTACGAACGAGCTTTAGGCGCTGTAATTATTTTTGCTTTTTTTGTAACCTCTGTATTAGTCCTGAGTTTTTATTTGGGCAGAAGAGCCAAGTCCGCAAAAGCATATTATGCGGCAAGTGGGCAGATACATTGGTTTGTAAACGGAATAGCTTTTGCCGGAGATTATCTGTCGGCTGCATCATTTCTTGGGATCTGCGGAATGATTTCATTCTTCGGTTACGACGGATTCTTATATTCGATCGGATACCTTGCTGGATGGATAGTTGCTCTTTTTGTTATCGCGGAACCGCTCAAACGAATGGGGCGATATACCTTTGCGGACGCGCTTGATAATAAATTTAAATCTAGAGGTATTAAGCTTACAGCAGCTATCAGCACATTAATTGTAAGCGTTTTTTATCTAATTCCGCAGATGGTCGGCGCTGGTGTTCTTGTTAAGCCTCTACTGGGTTTTCCTCACCATGTTGGCGTATTGCTTGTAGGCTTTATCGTTGTGGTCATAGTTGTAACTGCTGGCATGGTTTCCACTACGTATGTGCAGTTTATTAAAGGATCACTCCTTGTTGTTTTCTGTGCCATTTTGACTTGGATGATTTTAAATCGCGGTTTAACTACCAAACCAATGAACGGTGATAAAGAACTGGCTGATTTCAAAGTTCTTCCGGCAGCCGAAGTCCTTAAGAAACCTGGCGCTGAACTGGTGCCAGAGCAAGGGCCCTGGACTGGTAAACCGTATGTTCGAATCAAAGATACCTCAACAGGCATTACTTCGGTGTGGCGTAAAGACGGGGAGAATAATCAATTTCTCGCTGAAACCCAAACGCTTGTTGTAAAAGATGGCAAAACGTATGCGAATGGATTGCCCCACGGTCTTAAGCCTGGAGAAGGTGATTTGAGATCGATTGGTCGGATTAGTGAACTTCCTGGAGGCGTAGAAAAAACGGGGCCTCTTGGACCGATTGAATATTTGAAGACACTTAAAGGCAGTACAATGGTTCTTTGGTCCAGCGAGAAAATCGTTGAGCCGAATGAGGTTACCACTGTCTATTTCCAAAAGAAGGCTAAGGGAGAAGATCTTCTATTACCTGGCGCCAGTCCGACTTTTAGTGGGTTGCGTGGTCCTGATATTTGGAAGAAGTTGGACTTCTTATCTTTGATGCTAGCCCTTTTTGCTGGTACCGCCTCTCTTCCGCATATTTTGATCCGATATTATACAGTTCGAGATCAAGAAAGCGCTAGAAAGAGTACGGTTGTTGGAATCGCAAGCATCGGGTTTTTCTATGTACTTACTTTGTATTTGGGACTTGGAGCAATGACGAGCGGATCGATGGATCCGACTAACAACAATATGGCCGCACCACTGCTTGCAAAAAGTTTCAGTCCTCTGCTGTTTGCGATCATTTCAGCGATAGCGTTTACAACTGTACTTGGTACTGTTAGCGGTCTTATTCTCGCTGCTAGCGGCGCTGTTGCTCATGACATCATGACAAACGTTCTTAAGATAGAGATGGAAGATCGTAAAAAGGTTGCGTCTGGAAAGGTTGTGGCAATTATCGTTGGCATTGTCGCCATGATTCTGGGGATCCTTTTTGAGAAGTTAAATGTCACCTTCCTAGTGGGTTGGGCATTTAACATTGCAGCATCAGCAAATTTACCTGCTCTAATCATGCTCTTATTTTGGAGTAGAACAACCAAGCAGGGCATTGCTGCAGCTATTGTTTTTGGCATGTTTTCGTCTCTGGCGTGGATTTTATTAAGTGCACAAGCTTTCAAAGACGTCTACGGGTTGGATCCAAAATTGGCTGTGGTGCCATTTAGTCAGCCAGGCCTTGTTACAATTCCCCTTGGATTTCTAGTACTTGTCATCGTTTCTCTGCTGACAGCAAAGAAGAAGGTAGCCGTGCCTTACGAAACAGGAACTGTGAAACCTGTAGTTTAGTAAAAATTTGCCCGGCTTTATTGACACACAGGGTCAAGAACGATATACGAACGACCTAAGTTTTTAAACCGTTTGTATAGTGTGGAGAATCTATGAATCAAAAATGGACCCTATGTTGTCTTTTATCACTCGTCATTGCGACAAACGCTTTTGCAAAAGACGAGATGATCGTTATTACGGATACGGCGGCCAAAGCTGCTGCAGTTACAGCTGAGTACGCCGATCTATCTGTTTCATTTGGAATGACAGCAGACTACGACGGTAACATTTACAACGCCATTGCTCCTAGTGTTAAGCCAGTATCGGCCAGTTTTAAAGTTGATGGTAGAAAAGTTACTTTATCGTTCTTTGATACCTATATTATTTTACGAATTGATACAGATACCCTTATCGGTGGAGATTCCGAGTCTACGAATTTAGTATCAACGACGATAGCAACAGCAAACATGGATGTGACCGAAAAATTTTCAATCGGTGTCACGGCAGTAAGAACTTTAATAAGAGATTCTATAGGTGGAACATCGTTTGATTGGGGTCAGCTTACAGCAGCTTTTACGCTTGTAAAAGAAGATGGCCACAAGCTTGCGATATCAGTCGCTCCGTTCATGCGGACACACGTTCCTTTTGATGAAACAAAGGCTTCATCTAACCAATTTTGGTTACCAGTTAAGGTGAGCTACAGTTACAAATATAAAAAGCTCAGCTTCTCGGCCGCAGCGCAATACATAGCGGTTGACAATTTTACAGCTGACAACTGGCTTAGCTACGTTGTTTTCGGCGCAGGCGCTGATTATAAATTAACAAATCCAGGCGCAAAGAGAGACGTGAGCTTATATGTTGATAACCAACTATGGCTTGCATACGACGAAGGCGATTTAAGCGTGAAGGATCCGATAGCTCTCACCTACGCTATGGCAGGAATGAGAGTTCGCTTCTAAAGCGAGAATTGAGGCAAAGTCTATCCTCTTGAATGCAGATGCTTAATGTTTTGTAATCTCTCTAAGGACGGGGCTCACAACGTCTTTAGTCGATCCAACCATCCATGACTTAAGATCTGCAGTAAGTTTATCTTTTTCCTCCCGTGAGAGATTTTCGATAGACAAACTTTTTTGATTGATCACGGTTTGAAGCACGGGGGTGATTCCCATACTAATACAGAAAAACAAAAAATCTGAAATCTCGCGCCAATTAGCAATCTGAATACACATCGAAGCAAACAAAGAAAAAGGCCTGCCTTCCCGTTCTCTTGTTTTTGCATACTTGACATAGCTGTTGACCGTAGCAAAGACGAGGGAGTGCTTGCCGCCCCTTCTTATTCTTCTATACGTCTCTGGATTTACTGCATCTAGACTCATATGGATCGAACGCAAAGGAAGTCGATCAAGACTGCGTTTAACGATTCCAGTGAATTTATAATTACAATTTGTCAGAAAACTCCAAGTGCATTTACTATTTCTTTTTAGAATCTCGTCAATCAATCTAAACGTATCTTTTTGAACAAACGGTTCTCCTCCAAGTACGTCAATCTCGATAAGATTAGGAAATATCTGTTTTGATCCATACGTCCACAAATCACTGTTTTCGTATAACCCGCTTGGCTGATTTTTTACGTGACACATAATGCAGTCAAGGTTGCATTGAGAATTTAACCGGAGATCAAGCCTAAGAGGGGGACCGTTCTGATATTCAGTTGGGACTACGTGTTTCTCCAGATGACGATAGTGCTTATGGCATTGAAACCGTTTTATGGGATCAGCACAAATCTTGATATTCCCAGAGATAAACTCTCTTCGCCATGCCCGAATCGCTTCGCCATTCCAGATTTCTTCAATACTTGAGTCAAGAATGCTTCCGACCTTATATTCATTGGCAAAACAACATGCAGATACGTTGCCCATCGGACTAAGCTGAAGCTGAGTAAATGGAATTACGCAAAACTTTTCATTATTAGTCGGCATTCGCATCCTCTTGAAGAAAACCCAATCGGCGTAGTAAAGGCATGGTCCCTCTCATGGCTTTTCGGATATTTATATCTGTACCACAATTACATCTGCGCTCCCGACATCGGATCGCACCGTTGACAAATTCTACCGTTCCTTGATTCATATTTCCGATGAGTTTTCCAGCATTACAGCTAGCTAGTTTTATATCACCATTAGGACAAATAAAAATAGACTCGTTAATCCAGCAATCCCAATTGGCGAACCGGTTTTTTCCTTCCGAAACTATTCTATTTGAATTGAGTGTTTGAATCTCGCCATTTGAATAGACTTCAACACAGTAGGTTTCATACGCTTTAGTTTCCGTTGAAATCTGTTCCGTACATTTGGTCTCTAAGGTATGTTTCGACAAAAAATCATTTTTCCAGGCTTCTTCATATACAAGCATTTCAGAATGAGCTGATAGGTGTTCAAACAATGGTGCGTACTCGATGGTATAGTTTCTTAGTTTGCTCTTTAATAGTAATGCAAAATCGATGGCTTCTTGAAACCGTTGATCATGCATAAGAATCCGTAAGGCAAAATATGGGATCTTGTATTGAAGGAACTCAGCTGTTTCAAGAAATTTTTTCTGGTCAGTGTATTCCACGTGAAAACTAGCTACAACATCCCGAAAAAAATGGTGGTTATTCTTCCACCAAGAAATTGGTTTACTGAGATTTGTATTTATGGCGAGAAGAGGCCTATCAACTTTTGAGCGGATATATTCACAAATCGGAACCAAGGGCTGCCAAATACTTGGTTCTCCTCCTGAGAAAAAAACCTTGAATGCTTTATATCCTTTAGTCTGAAAATGGTTGAAGATCTTTTCTAGAACCGAGATGTAGGTATCGAGCTGTAAGTTTTTAAATGAACCACGCCAATTGCCAGAATTACAGTAAGAACAACGGTAATTACATACGTCGTTCACTTGCCAAACGATATTGACGAATCTCTCTTTTCCTGGCCAGATTCCGATTAGTTCTCTTTTTTCCATCGTAACAACGATTCCAATTCTGGAAATGAAGTAAAAACTTGTTCCTCTCGCCTTTTATCGACCAGTTTCGTTCTTGATAAAAATTGCATAATTAAATCACTATCGTCTTTGTCGTTCATGAACTCAATCACCGAGCTATATCCCGATATTAGGTTTTGAGTTTCTCCGTCGCCTGCAGAAGCAAGAATATCAGCAAGGGTTTTCCGATACTTGCGCTCCACCTCTTGCTTTGCCTCGGCAGGCAATACCTGAATAGACATGTCGCTTGGTGCTGTTAGAATATTCACGCGCAAGGCATTTGGTTCAACTAGTCCCGCTTTGATCCATTCTTTATGAAAATCAGGAAAGTGCCAGACATTATACAAACTGATTGTTGGAGTAATCTCAAAGTAAACCGAAGGGCATTCTTTTTTCATCAATATTCGGTTTTGTACGATTTTTTCCCATTTTGTGCCCTTTCTAAGAAATTCAGCACGGCTACCTGAAGCATCAAGACTTGCAGAAACGCGAGACCGAGGAAAGCTCTTCCAATAATCAATAATGTTCTTCTCTGCCTTATTAAGGAGACTGAAATTTGTGTTGTAAGTGATACCGATATCAGTGTGATCATGTTCCAGCCAATAGTCCAGTATCTCGAAAATTTCGTCGCAGAGCATTGGTTCACCACCGGCAAAGTAGGCCGCCTCTACATTAAGCAAATGAGGTCTCAGTTTTTCTGATAACAGTCCGGATTGGTTAAGTCTGATTGTCGGCTCATGACCTGGGTCACCATATAGTGCCAACTGATCATTATACCAGGAGCTGCTCAAGGAATGTCCACAAGTTCGGCAACTAAAATTACACAAATTTGAAAAACGAATATCAAGGTAGGCCATGTTAACTTCATCAACTGTTCCATCAGTCTTTGTAGCACAAACAGACGGCCAATGACGTCCATAAGTTGCTAAGCTGTATTTGCGAAGTGTAAAGGTGCTTGTCTTACTTTCTAAGAGATAGCAGCGAGAACACTCCTGATTGGGAAGGTCGGCTAGCATGTTCCTTCTGATTTCTCGCAATTTCTCACTATTCCAAAGCTCTGCGATGTCTTGTTGTTGGAATCTTGCTACGGGTTTACTGCTATCCGAGAGACAGCAGGGAAATACACGGCCGTCTGGCCAGAAATGCATGTGTACCCAGGGCATCATGCAGAAATGTTTTGATTTATTTAATAGATAGTTCTGATCAGGGACCATCAGAAACATGATAACGACGATAGCAATCAAAAACCAGCTTGACTTGCATTAACTATTTAATTTTACCGTTATGATAGCCTGGTTTTTAATAAATGCGTATTATCTCATCTTATAAAAAATATGCTGCGATTATTTTAGAAATTTGAGAAAACTATCGTGTGAGTTACAAAAAAAGCGGA
>Ga0208375_1004007_pt1 | contig 11958 bp, 5 predicted proteins | sample RifOxyD1_FD_184038 | JGI IMG/M metagenome (GOLD analysis project Ga0208375, IMG submission 184038) | Soil microbial communities from Rifle, Colorado - Rifle Oxygen_injection D1 (SPAdes) | ecosystem: Environmental > Terrestrial > Deep subsurface > Rock core/Sediment | place: Rifle, Colorado... | reverse complement strand
CTTCGCGCGCGCCCAGGCGAACCGTGCGCCGCTCGAAGGTTTCGCCGCCCGCCTGCACGAACACCACCGCCATGCCGCCTTCATCCAATACGCTCGATGCTGGGATCGCCACCGTTTCGCGCGCGCCACCGGCAAACACCTGGGCCTGCACTGCCATGCCGATGGGCAGATGGCGATCGGCTGCGGTGAACTCGAACACCACCGGCACGGTGCGGGTAGTGGCATCCACTACACCGCCGACGGCGATGAGCCGCCCGTTCTTGCCAGGAAGGATCTCGACGCTGCGTTCATCACCGGCCACCCGGAAAGCCGCGCCGGTCGGGCTGGCCAGCCGCGCCGCGTCGGATTCTGGAACGCGCAGTTCCAGCCACAGGCTGCTGCGATCGGCAATGTGGAACAGCAGCGCGCCCTCTTGGGCGAACGCCCCGGGCGACACACGCACATCCACGATCGTTCCCGCCACCGGCGCCCGGACGGGGATGCCGCCGCCGGAGCCACCGTATTGACCCAGCCGTTGCTGCGCGGCTGTCATTTCGGCGCGTGCCAGGGCTGCGGCTGCACGTGCAGCCAGCACCCGTTTTTCCGGCACGGCCTCCTCGCGATAGAGCCCTTCCATGCGTGTCTGCTCCTGGCTTGCCAAATCGCGCTCAACCTGGGCCTTGTTCGCCGCAGCTCGCAGGGTAGCGAGATCGGTCTCGCCGCCCATACGCGGGACCAGGTAGGCGAGCAATTGGCCTTTTTTCACCTGCTGGCCCAGGCGCGGGAAGGCGCCTGCGGGCTGCATCTGCCCCGCCGCCACGGCGGTGAGCTGGGCCTCGCCGTCCGGGCGGGCGCGCAAGACACCGGTCGCATTGACTGCCGTCCGGATCGCACGCGTCACCACCTCGGCGGTGGCGAAATCGACTTTCCACTGCTGTTCCTTGGTGAAGCTGATGCCTTCGTCATCGTGCGGAGCCGGCTCGGCCTCGGCGGCCTTGCGGTCGGCGTACACCGTGAACGGGCCGAGTTCATGGGTCGCGCTGAATTCCGCTGTGACGACTTCGATCGTCAACTCGCGATCCTCGGCATGCTTCGGCGTCACCTCGGGACGGAAAATGCCGGGCTGGGTGGGGCCGTCGACGGCAAAGACTTCGTCAGGCTGGTCGCCGCCCGACAGCCGGACCGTGACTTTGCCGGCGGTCAGGGCCTTGAAGTCGGTTAGCGTGGTTAAGTGCGCGGCAAAGGCTGATTTCTCGCCCACCACCAGTCGCGGGAACTCGACGAACAACTCGGTGCGGTCGCTGAAATGGGTGATTTTTTCACCGCCGGTGCCGTGGCCATGTTCGGCCTCAGCTTCAGCAGGCGTATCAGGAGCATGGCTATCGGCTGCCTTGTCGCCGCAGGCGGCAAGCGTCAGCGTGGTTGCAAGCAAGAGTGCAAAGTTCAGGGGGTTCATTCGGTGCTCCCGGTCAACAGGTCGTATTCGATGCGGGCTTCACGCGCCCGCCGTTCAAGTTCAAGGGCGGTGGTTTCTGCCTCGAGCGCGCCGCGGTAGGCGTCGAGTAATTCCAGCAGGCTGGATTCGCCACCCTGATAGGCCGTTTCGGCAATTCGCAAGAGTTGGGAGGACGCCGCCACTGCGCGGCTGCGGTAGTCGGCCGCAGTTGCGCGCAAGCCTTCGGCCTGGCGGTGGAGGCCGCGCAGCTCGCCCTCGGCGCGACGCTTCGCCAGGCGGTATTCGGCGCGCGCCTGCAAGGCTTCGGCCGCCGCGCGCTGCTGACCGGCCTGCTGGCGGTCGAACACCGGCAGCGGAACGGAAAGCGACAACGCCACACCGTTGTCCTGGGTGATGCCGTTGTCGACATACTTGGGGCCGATCCCCACAGTCACATCCGGAATTCCGCCGCGTTGTGCAGCACGGCCCTCCAGATCGGACGCCTCGGCACGGCGTGACAACGCCTGCAGATCGGGGCGCTGTTCGAGCCGTGGCAATGCTGTATCGATGGGAGCTGGGGACGGCGGCAACAATTCGCCGATCAGAAGAGGCGCTTCGGGTGTGCCGGTGAGCGCCATCAGGCGCGCCAGGGATCGATCGAGTTCGGCGCGTTCGGCCGCCAGCCGTGCTTCCGCCGTCAGGCGTTCGCGTGCCAGGCGGCGCCGGTCATAGCCGGAAGCCTCACCGGCGCGGGCCAACTTGCCAACCATGCCCTCGACCCGAGCGAAACGCTGCGTCCAGGTCTCGGTCGCGCGAATGGTTTCCTGCCGGAACAATACGTCATGGAAAGTGCGCCGGACTTCGGCGGCCATTTGGAGTTTCCGGCTGGCGTTGCCGGCGGTGACGGCAGCCACCCGGCGGCTGGCTGCTTCACGATGCAGCCCACGGCGCCCGGAGACGTCGAAGGTTTGTTCGAGCATCCAGACTTGTTCGACCTCTTCAGGCGAATCGCCGACACGATCACGGCTGTAGCTCAGGGTGGGATTGGGAAACAGGCCGGCGGCGACAACATCGGCCTCGGCGGCCTGCACCGCGCCGCGCTCAAGATCGGCGAAGTCGGCGCGGGTCAGACCCAGGCGCACAGCCTCGGCCTCGGTAAGCGGTGTTTGTGCCCATACTGCCAACGGCAGCGCGAGCAGGCATACGGATAGCGCGAATCGCATGGTCTTCCTCGTGATCAAAACAGGGGACGAAGAACACCGGCGTGCGACAGGAGAACACGGCCAAAAGCCGCGTTAGAGCAAGCGCTCGCCGGTTCAGGCGCGCGCTAGAGGGGGACGATCGAGAAGCGGAGGGATACGAGAGAAAAAAGCCGCAGGCGGATACAGAATCGGCCCGTCGGGCAAAGCCATATCCAGCGTGAGGTCGGATTCCATCAGGATGGTGGAGAAGACGGGATGGTAGTGGCCATGATGTCCGTCCTCGTTGTGATCCTGATTATTCGTGTCGCCAGAGGATTCGTGATCTGGATGAGCGCTTTCATGATGGTCATGATCATGAGTATGAAAGCCCGAGGTGGCCACGCTCTTCCCCACGTGACCATGGAAGCCGGCCGCCGCCGCCCAGGCGAACTGGAGCGGAACGATGAGCATGATGATCAGGATGATGAGGCGACGCATGGGGTGCATTCTACAGAGTTGATCGTATCCACAAAGAGTTCGTTCATACCGTGGACACTCTATGAGAACAGACGGTTTGCGAGGTGTCCTGGTGCTTGCGTGGCAGACGAAGGCAATAGTGGTGGCGGAAGGGGTCGAAGACCAGCGCCAGGCCCAGATTCTGCAAGCGCTGGGCTGCCCGCTGGCGCAGGGATTCTTGTTCGCGCGGCCAATGCCGGCGCAAGAACTATACAGTTGGCTTGGTAAGCGCCCAACCCGGCGCTCAAGCGGCAGCAGCGTGTCCTGCCGCATATGAAATCAGAATGCTGCCGTTCAGTGGATTTTCTGGCTTATGTCCGGTAACGAATTCATAGCGAAAGTCGTCGGATCAAGGCGCCAGCGGCAGCTTCGGCCGAGGATGCGACGGTCGACTACCTAGCTACGACCGGCAGGACGTCGGCCGAAGGTGACAACGGCTTTTCGATTTGCTGCGTCCCCTGTACTCACAAGTCCGATCGTTGACTCGCCACACGCTCCTGAACGACTGCCCTGCCCACTTCAGACGGTAGAACCCAGCGCATAGCGGCCACTGAGGGGGATTGCACCTAGCATCCGGTCAACAGCACCCTGCAACGGAACGCTCGAATTAAAAAAACGCTTGACCTTCCAAGCGTGGCAAACCCGATAAATGCAACAGGAGCTACTTCGGCTCAGCAAAACCAGCTCGACTCCAGTCGCGAAAGGAAAAATGATGAAGGTCAAACGCGTAACCCTGACCACTGCGGCGCTAAGCGTTGCGCTTGCTATCGCGGGATGCAAGGAGACGGTGCCCTCCGCCGCTCCCGCAAAGCCACCCGGGGTTCCGGTGGCCAAGGTGATCGTTCGCCCGGTGACGCCATTTGTCGAGTTCACCGGCTCGCTGGCCGCGGTCAAGCGGGTTGAGCTGCGCCCGCGGGTCGCCGGCTACATTCAGGACGTGAGCGTGCCCGAGGGCCGCTTTGTTGAGAAGGGGCGTGGGCTCTTTCGCATCGATCCACGGGTGTTCCAAGCCGCGCTGACCGCAGCGACGGCACGCCTGCGCGAGGCTGAAGCGGCATCGTTGCTCGCCCAGGCGGAACATGCGCGAGCCGAACAGCTGTTCGGCCAAAAGATCGTCGCTCGTGATCGCCTCGACACCGCAACCGCCTCGCTGAATGCGCGCAAAGCACAGGTCGACGCCGCCAAGGCGGCGGTAGATGCTGCGCAATTGGACCTGAGTTTCACGCGCGTCACGGCGCCAATCAGTGGACGTGTCGGTCAAGCGCTCGTCACCGAGGGCAACTACGTCGCAAGTGGCGTGACACCACTCACGACGATCGTCTCGATCAATCCGCTCCATGTTTATTTCGATGTCGACGAACGCACGTATTTGCGATCGCTCGCCGCAGGCCGAGCCAACGCTACCCCACAGGGGTCACAGGCGGCAAAGGTCATGGTGGCACTGCTCACCGACAAGACGTATTCGCGGTTCGGCCGTGTCGACTTCCTCTCCAACACCGCCGATCGTGGGACGGGAACGGTGCGTATCCGCGCTGTTGTCGACAACCCAGATGGACAATTAACGCCCGGTCTTTTTGCCAAGGTCAAACTGGAGACCGGCGCGCCGCAAGCCAGGGTTCTGGTCTCCGATCAATCGATTGGCACCGATCAGGGCCGCCGCTATGTGCTCGTCGTCGGCAAAGACGACAAGACGGAATACCGGCCCGTTGAGTTGGGCCCGGTGGTCGACGGTTTGCGCGTGATCGAGCAAGGTCTGCAGCCGGGCGAGCGCCTCGTCGTCAAGGGGCTGGTGCGCCCTGGCATGCAGGTCACACCACAGTCAGCCGCGATTGACGGAACGCTCGCAGTGCCGCAAACCTTAGGAGCCGCGAAATGAGCTTTCCCCGCTTCTTCATTGATCGCCCGATCTTTGCCATCGTCCTCTCGATTCTGATAGTGATCGCAGGAATCGCTGCCTTCTTTCAATTGCCGCTCAGCGAGTATCCGGCGGTGACGCCTCCGACCGTGCAAGTGACCGCCTCCTACCCGGGCGCCAATCCCAAGGTGATCGCTGAAACGGTGGCAGCGCCACTCGAGCAGGCGATCACCGGGGTCGAGGGCATGCAGTACATGTCGTCGCAATCGGCAACTGATGGCCGAATGGTCCTGACCGTCACTTTCGCGCAAGGAACGAATGCCGATATGGCACAGATCCAGGTGCAAAACCGGGTCTCGCGTGCGCTGCCGCGTTTGCCTGAAGAGGTGCAGCGCCAAGGCGTCGTCACGCAGAAGACCTCGCCGGACATCCTGATGGTGGTTCACCTGCTGTCGCCCGACAAACGCTACGACCCTCTCTACATTTCGAACTACGCCTACCTCCAGGTGCGCGACGAGCTGTCCCGTATCTCGGGGGTCAGCGACGTCCTGATTTGGGGCGCTGGCGAATACAGTATGCGGCTCTGGCTCGATCCGAGCCTGATCGCCGCACGTGGGCTGACGGCTGGCGATGTGATTGCCGCCGTGCGCGAGCAAAACGTGCAGGTGGCGGCAGGCTCCGTCGGCCAGGCGCCCAATTCCAGTGCCGTATTCCAGGTGACGGTGAACACGCTCGGGCGTTTGACCGACGAGAAGCAGTTCGGCGAGATCATCGTTCGCACGGGCGGCGACGGCCAGGTGACGCGCTTGCGCGATGTCGCCCGCATCGAGATGGGGGCCGATGCCTACGCACTGCGCAGCCTGCTTGACGGTGAGCCCGCCGTCGCGCTGCAGATCGTTCAGAGCCCGGGCGCCAACGCACTCGACGTTGCGCAGTCGGTGCGGACCACCATGCAGCGGCTTGAAGGCAACTTCCCGGCCGGACTCAGCTCGCGCATCGCCTATGACCCGACGGTCTTTGTCCGTGCCTCGCTGGAGTCGGTGGCAACCACCCTGCTGGAGGCGATCCTTCTCGTCGTCATCGTGGTGGTGCTGTTCCTGCGCAACTGGCGGGCTTCGCTAATCCCCCTCATGGCAGTACCGGTGTCGCTGATCGGCACCTTCGCCGTCATGCATCTGATGGGCTTCTCGCTCAACACCTTGTCCTTGTTTGGCCTGGTGCTGTCGATCGGCATCGTCGTCGACGACGCGATCGTCGTGGTCGAGAACGTAGAACGTCACATCGAAAATGGCGAGGAACCCGCTCAAGCCGCCAGGCGCGCCATGGACGAGGTCACCGGTCCGATCATCGCGATCACCTCGGTGCTCGCCGCCGTTTTCATCCCGACCGCTTTCCTGAGCGGTCTGCAGGGTGAGTTCTATCGCCAGTTTGCGCTCACGATCGCCATCTCGACGATTCTGTCGGCGGTCAATTCGCTCACGCTCAGCCCGGCGCTTGCCGGAATGCTGTTGCGGCCGCGCAGGGTTGGGTTCGTGCGTGACCCGCGCAGCCTGCGTGGTCGTGCTGATCGCTTGTTTCAGGTGCTTGGTCGGCCGTTCCAGCGTGCACCGGACGCTTATGGCAACACGGTCCGCAAGGTCGTGGGGGTCAGCGGGGTGGCGCTTCTGGTTTACGGCGGACTTCTCGCGCTGACCTTCTTCGGGTTCCAGGCCGTCCCGCCGGGCTTCGTGCCGATGCAGGACAAATATTATCTGGTGGGGATCGCCCAGTTACCGAACTCGGCATCGCTGGATCGCACCGACGCCGTCGCCAAGCAGATGTCGAAGATCGCGCTGGCTGAACCTGGCGTCGAAAGCGTCGTTGCGTTCCCTGGACTGTCGATCAACGGCTTCGTCAACGTGCCGAACGCCGCAGTCATGTTCGTCATGCTCGACCCGTTCAAGGATCGCACGACGCCCGATCTCAGCGCGACCGCGATCGCCGGGCGCCTGCAAGCGAAATTCGCCAGCATCCCCGACGGCTTCCTCGGCGTGTTCCCACCGCCACCGGTGCCCGGCCTTGGTGCGACCGGTGGCTTCAAGATGCTGGTCGAGGACCGCAGCGGCGCCGGGCTCGATGCCCTGGTCCAGCAGACCCAGATCCTGATGACGAAAGCCACCGAGTCGGGAAAAGTGGCCGGGCTTCTCACCAGCTTGGACATCAATGCACCGCAGCTCGACGTCGCCATCGATCGTACCCAGGCCAAGAGCCAGGGGGTCCGTCTGGCGGATGTATTCGAGTCGCTCCAGGTCTATCTCGGCTCGCTCTATGTCAACGACTTCAACCGCTTCGGCCGCACCTACAAGGTGACGGCCCAAGCCGATGCGGACCACCGCATGCAGGCAGAAGCCATCGGCCGCTTGCAGGTGCGAAACGCGGCCGGGGACATGCTGCCCTTGTCCTCGTTTGTCACCGTCTCACCGAGTTCCGGTCCAGACCGCGTGATCCACTACAACGGCTACCCCTCGGCCGACATCTCGGGCGGCGCGATGGCGGGCGTCAGTTCGGGGCAAGCGGTTGCGGTCATGGAGCGCCTGGCGAAGGAGGTCCTGCCTGAAGGCATGAGCTTCGAATGGACTGACCTTACCTACCAGCAAAAGCTGGCCGGAGACTCGGCGCTGCTCATCTTCCCGCTGTGCGTGCTGCTCGCCTATCTCATCCTCGCGGCGCAATACAACAGCTGGCTGCTGCCCTTGGCGGTCCTGCTGATCGTGCCGATGTGTCTGCTGAGCGCGATCATGGGCGTCTGGCTGGTGGGTGGCGACAACAACGTCTTCGTCCAGATCGGGCTCATCGTGCTCGTTGGTTTGGCCGCCAAGAACGCGATCCTCATCGTCGAGTTCGCGCGCAACCGCGAAGCCGAAGGATCAAGCGCGCTGGATGCGGTCATTGAGGCGTGCCGACTGCGGCTGCGGCCCATCCTGATGACCTCACTCGCCTTCATCGCCGGCGTCGTTCCACTAGTACTGGCCACCGGCGCTGGGGCTGAGATGCGCCAAGCCATGGGGATCGCGGTCTTCGCAGGCATGCTCGGCGTGACGTTGTTCGGATTGTTTCTGACGCCGGTTTTTTATGTGGTGATGCGCCGCCTGTCGGCCCGCTTCGAGCGGCACAGGTCACGCGCTAAGCCGCTCATGGAGGAGAGCACGTCATGAGAAGTCCCTATCAAGCAGTTCTGCTCCCCCTGAGTGCGCTCATCCTGGCCGGATGCGCGGCGGTGGGCCCCAACTACTCGCCGCCTTCGCAGCCTTCGTCGCAGTTTCCCACCAGCTTCGGCGAGACACCGGCGGATCTCGGCTCGGGGGCCGTCGAGGTGAAGTGGTGGCGCGCCTTCGACGATCCAGCGCTGACCATCTTGATCCGGCGGGCGCTCGCGGCGAACCATGACATCGGCATCGCTGCCGTGCGGCTCGAAGAGGCAAAGGCCATGCTGGGCGAGAGCCGTCAGGGCTTTCTGCCGCGCGGTGGTGCCGCGCTCGGTCATGAGAACCGTCGCCGGAGTGAGGTCGAGACGCCGCCGGACCAGCCGCGTCAGATCGAAACCTATCGCGGCGCGGTCGACGCTTCCTGGGAAATCGATCTCTTTGGCCGTGTGCGGCGATCGGTGGAGGCCGCTCAGGCGCAAGCGGGCTCCCGCGAGGCGCTGCTGCGCGGTGTGCAGGCGGGCGTCGCTGCCGCGGTGGCCTCCACCTGGTTCGAGCTACGCGGTATCGAGGCCGAACTCGCTGTCGCCGCCGACATCAGCCAAAGCCAGCGCGAAAGCCTGGGCCTGGTCGAACGTCTCGTGCGCGCCGGTTCTGCCAGCGAATTCGACCGGCTCCGTGCCGAGGCCTTGTTGCACCATGTCGAGGTGGCCGCGCCCGAACTGGAGCGCCGCCGCGCGGCCTCCACCAACGCACTGGCCACCCTCCTTGGCGAAACCCCCCAGACATTCAGACCACCCGCTGCCACGCCTGCGCGTGAAGCGCTGGCAGTTCGAACGATCGCCGTGGGCGATCCCGCCGCACTCCTGTCACGGCGCGCCGATATTGCAGCGGCCGAACGAACCCTCGCTGCGGCGACCGCCCGGATTGGGGTAGAGACCGCCGGTCTCTACCCCGAGGTCCAGGTGCAAGGTTCGATCGGGCTCGTTGCGGGGAGTCTCAATGCGATGAGTGGCGCTGGAGCGCTGTCCGGCTTCCTCGGCCCGATCATTCGCTGGTCTTTTCTCGATACCGGGCGCGTGCGCGCCCGGATCGCCGCCAGCGAGGCACGGGCCAAAGAGGCGTTGATCGTCTACGACCAGACCGTGTTGCGTGCACTGCAGGAAACCGACGATGCCTTCAAAGCCTATGGCGCCGCGGGCAGCACGCTTGGGCTGCGTCTTCTTGAGTCAGCGGCAAATCGCGAGGTGGCTCGTCTTGCCCGCGTGCGGTTTTCAGCAGGTGAAGGCATCTACCTGGATGTGCTCGAAGCCGAACGGTCCGACTTTGCAAGCCAGCGTGCGCTAGCAGTCGCTCGCACCCACCAGCGGCTTGCCGTTGTCAGCATCTACAAGGCGCTGGGCGGCGGCTGGGAGATCTGCGCGCAGGCGGATCAGGACTGCGGCGGAGCCGACGGCACTTCGGGATTGCGTGTCGTGAAATAAATCTCACACAGGCCTTGACATTGCCACGGTGGGAATCTTCAAACTTCTCTTCAACCGAAACATTCAAGGAGTAATTCAATGGCTTCCGTTACCCAACAAGGCGCCAATCCATCCATGTCCTCAGTCACTCGTCTGAGTCTTCCGGTCGAAGGCATGACGTGTGCATCGTGCGTCGGCCGTGTCGAGCGCGCGCTGAAAGCAGTTCCCGGCGTGCAGACGGCCGCGGTCAATCTCGCCACCGAGCGCGCCGACATCACCTTCACCGGCTTGGCCGATCCGCAGGCGGCTGTTCGCGCCATCGAGAGCGCCGGCTACGCCGTCCGCGAAGAGACCACCGAGCTAGCGATCGAGGACATGACCTGCGCGTCGTGTGTGGGCCGGGTTGAGAAAGCGCTCGCACAAATCCCGGGCGTGCTCGAAGCCAATGTCAACCTGGCGACCGAGCGCGCGCGGGTGCGCCACCTTGCCGGGGTGGTCTCCACGGTCGAGCTGGAAGCGGCGGTTAAACAGGCGGGTTACAAGTCTCGCCGCTTGTCAGCCGAAACGGCGAATGCGGGCGATCAGGACACCGAGCGTCGTGAGAGCGAGGCTCGGGCGCTGCGGCGCTCTTTGCTCATTGCAGCCATCCTCGCCTTGCCAGTCTTCATCCTCGAGATGGGCTCTCACCTCATTCCCGCCATGCACCATTGGGTGATGGGGGTCCTGGGTGAGCAGACGAGCTGGTATATCCAGTTCGCGCTCGCCACCCTGGTCATGTTCGGTCCGGGTTTGCGCTTCTTCCGCAAGGGCGTACCGGCGTTGCTGCGCGGTGCACCCGACATGAACTCGCTGGTCTCGCTCGGCACGGCGGCGGCTTACGGCTATTCGGTGGTCGCGACCTTCGTCCCCGCAGTGCTTCCACCGGGCACCGCCAACGTCTATTTCGAAGCCGCCGTGGTCATTGTGACCTTGATCCTGCTCGGACGCACGCTGGAGGCGCGCGCCAAGGGGCGAACCTCGCAGGCGATCAAGCGGCTCGTCGGTCTTCAGGCCAAGACCGCGCGCGTTGAGCGCAACGGCGAGTCGGTCGAGATTACGCTCGATCAGGTGACGACCGGTGACGTCGTGCTTGTTCGTCCGGGCGAGAAAATTCCGGTCGACGGCGAGGTCGTTGAGGGCGCCTCTTATGTTGACGAAAGCATGATCACCGGCGAGCCGGTGCCCGTGTCGAAGGGGGTGGGCGCCGAAGTCGTCGGCGGCACGATCAACAGGACGGGTGCTTTCAGTTTCCGCGTCACCAAGGTGGGCGCCAATACGGTGCTCGCGCAGATCATCCGCCTGGTCGAGGAAGCGCAGGGTTCCAAGCTGCCGATCCAGGCGCTGGTCGACAAGGTGACAATGTGGTTCGTCCCGGCGGTGATGGCAGCGGCCACGCTGACCTTCCTGGTCTGGCTGATCTTCGGTCCGGCCCCGGCGCTGACCTTCGCGCTCGTGAATGCGGTCGCGGTTCTCATCATCGCCTGCCCGTGCGCCATGGGGCTGGCCACGCCGACCTCGATCATGGTCGGTACGGGCCGCGCGGCCGAACTCGGCATTCTCTTCCGCAAGGGCGAAGCCTTGCAGGCGCTGCGCGATGTGAGCGTCATCGCGCTCGACAAGACCGGCACTCTGACCAAAGGACGCCCCGAGCTGACCGACCTCGTCCCCGCCGTGGGCTTCGAATACAACGAAGTTCTGGCTCTCGTTGCCGCGGTCGAGACCCAATCCGAGCATCCGATCGCCGAAGCGATCGTCGCAGCCGCAAAGCAGCGGAACATCACGCTCGCACCCATCGAGGACTTCGACGCGACACCGGGTTATGGCGTGTCGGCCAAGGTCTCAGGTCGAACCATCGCCGTTGGCGCGGACCGGTTCATGACGCAGCTCGGCCTTGATGTGTCGAGCTTCCTGACAACCGCCCAGCGTCTCGGCGAGCAAGGCAAGAGCCCGCTTTACGCCGCCATCGACGGCCGCCTGGCGGCGGTGATCGCGGTCGCTGATCCGATCAGGGAAACGACGCCCGAGGCCATCAGGGCGCTGCACGCCCTCGGACTCAAGGTCGCGATGATCACCGGCGACAACGCCGCTACGGCAGCGGCGATCGCCAAGCAGCTTGGCATCGATGAAGTCGCGGCTGAGGTCTTGCCCGACGGGAAGGTCGCGGCACTGAAGAAGTTCCGCATCCATGGCGCGCGGGTCGCTTTCGTGGGCGACGGCATCAATGACGCGCCTGCGCTCGCAGAAGCGGATGTGGGGCTCGCCATCGGCACCGGAACCGATGTGGCGATCGAGGCGGCTGACGTGGTGC
>Ga0208375_1004006_pt1 | contig 11959 bp, 17 predicted proteins | sample RifOxyD1_FD_184038 | JGI IMG/M metagenome (GOLD analysis project Ga0208375, IMG submission 184038) | Soil microbial communities from Rifle, Colorado - Rifle Oxygen_injection D1 (SPAdes) | ecosystem: Environmental > Terrestrial > Deep subsurface > Rock core/Sediment | place: Rifle, Colorado... | reverse complement strand
TAATGATAGCAGTTCTAAACATGGTGGGCGACTTCGTATTAATGTCGCTACAAACCCCAGGTCTGTTATGGCTTTTGATAATCTAGCCACCGGACTAAGGATCCTGGTTAATAGGATCCTCCTTGGAGCTCCCTTAAAAGAAGTAGAATACCAACACAAAGGCATTCTGAATATGTTTTCGGATATTGACATTTATGGGTCTAAGGAGCGAGAATGAAGTTCATTGAACCAGGTACGGAGATTAAAGAGCAAGGAGAGTTCGGTACTAAAATTGTCATTTTCCATGGCCCTTGGCATGAAGTCTGTCCAGACAATATTCCCAGAATACATTTTGTTAAAGGGTATTCTAGAGATAGTCTCAGCTCTACTTCTTCATCTGCTTATAAGGTAGACCAGCATGATGAAGTTATGAAAAGTATCAAAATCATTAGCACCCCTATCGCACCATTCAGAGATAGGTGTATTGCCCAAGGGTGGCTATTCGAGAGAGGTGGGTTGGGTCATTGGACAATGCAGATTGAGTCAGAATTTGAACTTTTGGAAGAAGTCAAGAATGGCAATCTTTCTTCGGGTGTGTTTCGATCGTATTATCCTCACTCAGCTATCTACCAACTTAAACACAAACTGTTGACTTATGAACCAACAGTCCGAATGTTAAAAGCAGCTAGCCCTCTTGAGACTGCCGGACTTTATTTGGGTGTTGTTATTAAGGATCCAAACCAGTATCCAGACATTGAGTCTGTATATGTTGGAGAGACTTGTTTGACATATACAAGCAAAAACTGGACCCTTCAACGAGTATTTGACCTCGTCGAAAAGGTGCGTAAGTTTTCTATTTGAGGAAATATGGAATTCTTGATTCCTGGAACAGAAATACGTAAAGATAGCGATACCTATTGGGTTTTATATCATGGTATGCATAATACACAATGATATGATACGATGTGTATTATCGTGCTCTAATACACATTTAGGAATGCAAATGTCTTTTAGCTATCACGTCTCTCAGCATGAAAAAGAAATGCTTGATATGATAGTTACAAATCTTCCTGTTCAGAAATTTAGAAATAGATGCTTTGTTACAGGATGGATGGACAACAAAAGAATTAGTGGTAGCTGGTTTTTTAATATAGAATCGGAATTTTTGGTTCTGGATACCTTTGTCCCACACATTTTTACTAAACAAGTATTCGCTGATTATTATGAAGGATCATCCATCCAGGCATTAAAAGATCAGTTTTCGGAAGGTAAACAGATAAGTGTGGTCGGATCTGAAGTTTATATTGGGGAACATTTTCTGTTAGTGTTAGAAGGTCTTTATTCTCAAATACGTGTATTAAAGGTTATAGATAGAGTTAAAAATTTTGATATAACGCAAATTTCTAATATACCCAATAGCATAAATCGCTTTAGTCTATTGTTTGAAGATTAACAATTTGGAACTCGGTGGTGGAAGGACACCCACGGCCCCCTCCAGAGCACAATACGGGACCGAATGAGCGCGGAGCAGAGGAGTACTTCGAAGGTAAGCGTGCTAGGACCTCCCGAGCGGTGAAGCGAGCCAGAATCAAGCCTGGCAGTTCCTTTCATATCAGTGATAACTTACAGAGGAGAGAATATGATACTCACATATTTATGATATGGGTCTGGTGATAAGGTCGCTGGACCCCAAAAACCAACACAGTTTGTAAATATTGGTATCAACTCTCTTTTGTAAGGAAATCATCATGTCCCGTTTAGAAAAAATTCGCAATATAGGTATCTCTGCCCACATCGATTCTGGTAAAACCACTCTAACCGAACGTATTCTCTTCTACACAGGTAGAATACACAAAGTAGGCGACGTAAAAGATGGTGTTGATGGTGCTGTTATGGACCATCTCGAACTTGAAAAAGAGCGAGGCATCACCATTACCTCTGCTGCTACTTATTGTACGTGGCAAGAACATGACATCAATATTATTGATACCCCAGGACACGTAGACTTCACAATTGAAGTGGAGCGTTCTCTTCGTGTTTTAGACGGGGCTATTATGGTGTTGTGTGGAGTAGCAGGGGTACAGTCTCAATCTATCACGGTTGATAGACAGATGAAAAGATATGGTATTCCACGTATTGCTTTCATCAATAAGATGGACCGTCTTGGTGCAAATCCTGATAAAGTTGTAACAGGATTAAGAGAAGAGCTTGGTCTAAATCCTGTTGTTCTTCAGATTCCTATAGGGTCAGAAAATGACTTTCAAGGCGTTGTAGATCTGATAGACATGAAAGCTATTTATTATAATGGCGATAAAGGTCTATCTGTACATACAGAAGATGTACCTGAAAATATAAAAGAGCAAGCTCTTAAGTCTCGATATGAGATGTTAGACGCTTTATCTTTGTACTCAGACCCTATAACAGAATTACTGTTGTCAGAAGACCTGGTTCCTTCAGATCTTATTCATAAGACAATTAGGGAAGCTACCCTGAAGCTTAATATAGTACCTGTTCTAATGGGATCCGCATATAAGAATAAAGGTGTACAACAAGTATTAGATGCTGTAGTCCAATATCTTCCATCTCCTTTGGATAGAGAATATAGAGCTATAGAAACATCTTCTGAAGAAATTGTAACCATAAAGCCAGATGACAAATCATTGGCTGCTATGGTTTTTAAACTTACAGAAGAGGAATTCGGGCAACTAAGCTATCTAAGAATGTATTCTGGGACCTTATCAAAAGGTACTCAAGTATACATACCAAGGACCCGACAGAAGTTACGTATTGGCCGCATTGTAAGAATGCATGCCAATGAAAAAGTAGATGTGTCTACAGCTTTGGCCGGTGATATAGTGGCTCTGGTTGGCGTGGAATGTTATTCTGGTGATACTCTTTGTAGCATTACAAATCCAATATCATTGGAAAGTATGTATGTTCCAGATCCTGTTATATCTTTAGCTATAGTGCCTGAATCTACTAAAGACAAGGATCAGATATCAAAAGCTTTGAACAGGTTCATGAAAGAGGACCCTACGTTTAAGGTCTCTGTATCTTCCGAAACAGGAGATACTTTGATTTCTGGAATGGGAGAGTTACACCTGGAGATCTATGTTGAACGAATGAGTAGAGAATATAATGCGAAAGTGTCTGTAGGGTCACCTACCGTCGCTTACCGCGAAACTATATGTCGACGCCAAGAGTTCAACTATCTACACAGGAAGCAGACTGGTGGCAAAGGTCAACATGGACATGTTATAGGATATGTTGAACCATGTGATCAAGACTTTATTTTTGAGAATAAAGTTGTAGGTGGGTCTATACCCAAAGAATATGTCAAGTCTTGTGAGGCTGGTTTTAGAGATGCCATCCAAAACAGTGTTAATGGTTATCCTATTGTTGGAGTGCGCGTAGTCCTTACAGACGGTAGTTTCCATCCAGTAGATAGCTCTGATATGGCGTTTAGGGTAGCTGCCTTTGACGGGTTGAGAGAGGCCTTTTCTAAGGCCGGTTTGGATAGACTTGAGCCTATTATGTCTGTAACTGTAGATACCCCTAAGGAATATATCGGTACTGTACAGGGAGACCTAATCTCTAGAAGGGGTTTAATATTAGGCACGGAAACTTCTGAAACATCTACTTCCATTAGAGCTTTAGCTCCTTTGGTGAAGATGTTTGGGTATAGTACGACATTAAGGTCTATAACTTCTGGGAAAGCTTCATTCTCTATGGAGTTCTCCGAATACAAAAAGTCCCCTTCCAATCCGTAATATTCCATCTTAATTTTCCTACCTCTTTTTCGTCATCTAAAGTACAACCCCTTTACAAGAGCCACATAATGAAGACTGTTAATGATATTATTGCCTTGAACGGTACCGCCATTCCGGCAGGGTCTGAGTTTGATGTGACAGAGAATGATATGGATAAGACCTACATGGTAATTCGAGTTAAAGACCACGGTTACTTGGAAGTCGATGCGGATACCCTTATCCTTAATGTTTAACAAGTTAATTAGTGTTTCACAAGATGCAGGTAACTATGAAGCCTAAGACCAAGACATATGATCCAAAGATTTGCTTTTTCGCTACCCCAGGAACCTTTGGAGGTGGATACGGTCCCCGTATTTTCATTCATATTGACGCCCTTAAGTTCTTTCACACCGAGGCCTCCAAACGGTGTAAGTGGGGTGGCTCAGACAAAAGTTGGGGTGCATACCTTGGATATGAATTTCGGTTTGAAACACCTATGAATGAAGTGATTGAGATTCTGACATCTAGAGGTTTTAAGAAAATAGAAGACCCGAAACAGATTACTGGTTTAATCGGTTAAAGAGGATTACTATGTTTACACATAAAGAGTTCAAAACGACTATGTATTCTGTTTGCTCTATTAATGGGATAGACCATTTTTATGAGAAACCGGTCCGACACATTTCTCTAGGAGTATATGATCCTCTGTATATCCAGTTAATGTTGGACCGTAGTGAAAAAAGAGATAGATATATGGATGGTGTTAAGCGGTTGGAGAAAAGACGAAGGAATTGATCATGAATGCCACTATAATTTATGTCCCAAATTTTATAATCAACTCTGACGAGGCCCTTGCTTCCTTGAGAGACGAATTGAATTGGGAAAGACGAGACGATGCACCACGTTGTGAATATTATTGCAACGACATAGAAGTACCGTATGCATATGGACGTAATACAGGTCGTAGGACTTATGAGCCGAGACCTTATCACCCCACTATAATTCGAATCAAAAACCAGGTAGAGGAGTTTTGTAGGGTAAAGCTTGAAGCTTGTTTTCTGAATAAATATCTCAATCAGAGTGACCACTTAGGGTGGCATGCGGACGATTCTGAAGAAATGGACGACTCCAGACCTATCGTGTCTGTAAGTTTAGGTGTCGAAAGAGAGTTGTGGTTTAGACCGAACACAGATACTAAAGCTATAGAAAAGAAAAAACTTGAACATGGAAGCATTTGTGTCATGCTACCTGGCATGCAGGACACTTGGCAGCATAGAATCCCTAAAGCGGGTTTTATGTGTGGGGTTCGAGTAAGTCTTACTTTCAGGGGATACATAAATCCAAATATTTAGTATTTTGAAGAAAATTTTATGTTCCTAGATTACCTTGGAACTTAAACTATAAAAAAGGAACATGTAGTGTCTAAAGACAAGAAACAGCAGTATGATCGTAATGGTTTTCCCATACTAGGATCTATGAAAAGATCGGATCCCCTGCCAGAAGCCATTGTAGATTATTTGAATACGAAATATGCGGATGAAGACAAAGCTTTAGAATACCAAAGACGTAAAGCTTTAATCAATAAGGCACCTAACACACGTCGGTAATCGATTTTACCTTATTTTAGATAGTGAAACGTTCTAACTGTTTCAAGACTTTGACTATCTAAATAACATGGGGACGAAGGGTATCGAAACTGGAGTTGTAGATAGTAGGTAGCGTGTAGAGGTGAGTTACCTCGTAAAACAGACTCAAAACTGTAGTTGTCAATAACAACGACGCCTATCAGCAAGCCATAGCGGCTTAATGATTGTTCATTTGATCCAGGTTGTGGGGTTAGATGGGCATAATGTTAGCAACCTAGGTCTCAAGAGTAGTCATGATCTTGAGATAGAAAATTTAATGGCCCGTGAGATAAGATCCTGTTTTTGGGAGCTTTGATCATTAAATCAAAACAAAAACTACGCACGTAGAGACCACAATCGGGTTCTGGTTCAACAGGGTTCAACTCCCTGCGTCTCCTCCAATATTGGACATCTCCTCATTGGAATAATTCATGTCTATCCGACCTATGTCCCTTGAAGACATACCTTCCATTTTAGATTTAGAAATAAATGTATGGGGTAAAGCAATAACAGACCCTTATGACTTGACGCTATATATAATGTCAGGGCTGGCTTTTGTCTACACTTTAGACAATCAAATTGTAGGCTATCTTTTAGCTATAAAAGGTGTACCTGAAAATAGATACCAAATAGCTGCTCTTGGAGTAGGCTTTGACTTTCGGAATAGAGGCATAGGAAAAGAATTGTACCTAATGTTGTTCGATTTAATACCTGGGTCTGAAATATATTCTTTGGTGTCTGAAAGTAATGACTCTTCGAAACATTTGCATGAGAAATTAGGGTTTAAGAAAGAGATAGTTCTCTCATTATTAGGTGATTTAGCCGGTCTTTGGATTAAAAAATAGATCAAGATGATATTTTAAATAAACCAAGAAACCCAAATAAGGGGTTCGATGGAAAATAAATAAACTCATTGAACTTCGAATCCACAAACAACACTATAGTCATTGTTTCTATAGCAGAACAATTTATCTCAGTAAGAAACAGTAGCTTACCATTAAGGTGTAACACTGTGAAGCTATGGGGTTTAAAATAAGTGATCATAGTTATAGACTCTGAAACCCTTTGTCATAGTACCTGTTCCGGAAGGGCTTTACCTTACTGAGATAGTTTGTTGGGGCTAAGATAGTATCTTGTATGGCATTTTAACCACGATACTTTACTCTGTATGTGTCAGAGAGACCTACTAGGATAGTAGGAGGCATAGACAATGCCTATCATAAGGTAACGTCATAAAAGAGGTTACCTTATGAGAAAAGACCAAGAACAGAAAATATTAAGATCATCTTCTGAAATATATAGAGAGTTTTTAGCCCCAACAGAGGAAAATTTTACAGAGAGTGCGACAGTAAAAGCCAAAAGATTTTTAATGTTAGAGCTAGGAACAAATTTTAAGAAAGGGTTACGTTATGTATACGATAAGAGGAGTTAAAAATTATTCTGTAGATGAAAGTCTGCAACGGAGGTTGGTTCATCCAACGTGTCGAAGCATGGCTATCAGCTTGGGGTTATAGATACGTAGAAGTTCCATCCTTAGTGCCCACCACAATGTTTCAGTCCTGCATAGAAGGAACTGAAAATAGAATGTTCAATCTAAAAGACGGGGCAAGCCTTTTACCAGAGGTTACCAATTATATACGTGATTTGGGGTCTCAAAGACTTGGGGCTTCCAAAATTTATTATATAGCCAGATGTTTCAGGGACGAGTCTACTACGGATTCAGAAAGATTACGGGAGTTTACTCAAATAGGAGTGGAGTTTCTGGGATCTAATGCTCTGGACTGTAGAAAAGTCGTAAGACAAGACGCTATAAAACTATTCAAGAATCTATTACCTTCTACTTCATGGACTTTAGAGGATAATGTTCAGAGAGGACTTAACCTCTATGATTCTAGTGGTAAGACTTTTGAGATAACCAGCACAGCTACTAGGAAACAAATTCTTGGCGGAGGGCCTTATGATGGAGGATCCGGATGGGCTTTAGGATTAGAAAGATTAATGATTGCCATGAACAATTCCGAAATTAACTTCACGACATAAATAACGTTATAGACACATAACCTAACATGGAGGATTTATGAGTGATTATTTTTGGATTTGGGAAGCCTTTTTAAGGCTGTTAGAAAACCTTTAAACGGAGAATTATGACCATGAACACAAATCGTAATTGGCCTAATGTTGTAAATGCTCGTCGTCGTGAAGCTGAAGAGCGTCATGCAAAATATGACGCTTTGACTCCTGCTCAAAAACTGGCTAGACTAGATAAGCTTGGTCTAAGAGCAGAGCGAGAGAGGGCACGCATCCAGAAACAGATGTCGTGAAAGATGGGAAGTAAGTGTTGTTGGTGGCACGGGAGTCTGTGACATTCCAGGGCGGGGATCGAAACCCCGACTTCCTACCATATAGAACAAATAAACAAAGATCATTTAATCCACGTGAAATACGAAGCAGACAGAAACTATTCTTTCCAAGAAATAGCCACTATACCAGCTTCAGAAAGAGGCTGGATATGTCCTCGTATTATTTGCAAAGATGGATTCAGATTTAGTGTGCAAGCAAGTTCTGTATCTTATGCCCACCCAAGAAATGATACCGGGGTACCTTACACTCATTTTGAAATGGGCTACCCGTCTGAGGCACCCACCCCGGCCATACTAAAATATGCTGAAGATTGGTCAAACCCTACAGAATGTATATACCCGTATGTACCAAGAGAGCTGATAGAAGAGTTAATAGAACTACATGGTGGAGAAGGATCCGAATCTGACTTACCTACTCCACTTCTTAGACGGATGAATATTTTGTATGATTTTTAAAAATGTCTCTTAGTTTATTTAGTATAGAGACGTTATATAGATATAAGGGCACAAAAACCTCGCCAAGGGGCGAAGGGGCCTGACAGAGCGTAAACACTTTACCAGAGGGTAGAGCACGAACGCAAAAACTAAACCTAACGAAAATTGAACAACATCTAATCTAGTGCTTAGAAGGAGTGAATTAGTTAAAATGCGTAGATAGGTTGACCCCCTAAACACAGGACTAAATTGATCTGACACCGTGTTAACGCATTAAAAGTATTAAAATTTTTACACTAAAATTAGTAAATTTAAGCGGGGGTGCCCTAACAGGGATAGCCCCCGCACTTGTTCCTGGTTTAATAAGATAAACACAATATAAGAGATTAAAAAATGATTGGACTTGTTTTTGCCAGAGTCAAAAATGGAGTTACAGAATATTGGAAAATTACAGGAAACCCTTATAATAAGGGAGATTCATACCCTGTAATCAAATGTTCAAAAAAAGGAAAAGAGTTCAGAGAGACTAATGGATTTTCTGTTTCATTTGTATCGAGTTTAAAGGAAAATAAAGAAGGGTGCTCAGATGGATGGATTATAGGATCTTTCTCTTCTGAAAAGGCAAAGATTGATGAAGGCATTATGAGCGCTACACGTCTGAGGAGAATTCAATATCTTCAAGATAAGATAAGTGCATATCAAAAAGAGCTGAATGACCTTATGAAAGAATTTTAAACGTTTGCTATACTGGCCTTGGGTTGCTTTCGGTACCATAAGAAGAAGTGACCTGTACAAATTCTGCTTTTCGCTGTAGCTCTTTGATGCTTTTGGATCCACCATAAGTCAAACCACTTCTAATACCCCCAAGTAACTCATCAATTAATTTAGAAGCAGTACCTGACTCCGGGGCTATAAAAGATATGCCTTCAGGAACTGTATTGGTTTTAACTTGACCATAATAGTCTTCCTGAAAGTCTTGACTTGCTTGTCCTCTATATTTCTTATCGTACTCTCCTCTTTCTACATTATAGATTCTAGTGGCGGCACTTTCATAAGTTAGTGCAAAGAGTTTTCCTATCATCACACTACTCGCACCAGCGGCTAAAGCAAGCATTATGTCTCTACTATTCCGTATTCCACCGTCAGATATTATTGGTACTCTTAGTCTATTAGCGGTCTCAGCACAGTCTCTTATAGCTGTAAATTGTGGCACTCCAAATCCTGTGACTATTCTAGTAGTGCAAGCGGCTCCGCCACCAATGCCGACTTTAATTGCATCTGCTCCTGCATTAGCTAAATCATGATAGCCCATTGATGTACATACATTACCAGCTATGATTTGATGTTTTGGATGTGTTTTTTTTAAATTTCCGATACATTTAATCATCTCAGAACAGTGTCCATGAGCGATATCAATGCACACTCCTAATGCTCCATTATCAAAAAGTAATCGGACATTATCTTCTTTGAAAAGTCCAGTTGACACATAACATTTACCCTCGAATTTCTTGACCCATTCTAATTGAGTTTCCATAGGCGCGAACCTATGTAGTATAGGCATTGACCCGTAAGCTAACAAAATCTTGGCAAGATCAGGTCCTATCACTGTATCCATATTTGCTGCTAGTATAGGTATATCTATCTTTTGATCTTTGGTAAGCCAAGTTTCTAAACTTGGTATAGTCCTGGAAGGTACATTATTGAATTGAGGTACTAAAGCTATGTCATCAAAAGTGTATGCTTGTTTCATTTCTGTCCTGTAGATTTTGAATTCCTTTTCTCTTACGAATATTCGTAGTCCATCTTCATGGACGGTGAGATACACACAACATAAACAAAAAAGGAATACAAATGCCAGTGACTGGTATATTCGGGGGTCAATGGGGAGATGAAGGTAAAGGTAGAATAGTAGACCTGTTATCACAAGATGCAGATTTAATCATTAGGGCACAAGGTGGGGATAACGCGGGTCATACTGTTGAGAACGAACATGGTAAGTTCGTAACACACCTGATACCTTCTGGAATTTTTAACCCAGACGCTATTTGTTTCTTAGGAACCGGGATGGTTGTAAACCCGGACACTTTGTTGTCTGAACTTTCTGACTTAGAAAATAGAGGTATAGACACAGCTAAGCTATTTATTTCAGACAGAGCTCATTTAGTGTTACCACACCATGTTTATTTTGATAACCTTCGTGAAGATGGGTCTGGGTCTTTAGGCTCTACTAGAAGGGGTATCAGTCCTGCTTATGCAGACAAGGCTTTAAAATTAGGAATTCGTTTTGATGACATATTGGATCTAGAAGTATGTTCTCGTAGGGTAGATAATATTATTGATTACTATTCTAATATCTGTAACTATAGAACGGGTTATCAGAAATGTTTCGACAAAGACCTCTTAATGGAGAAAATTACACATTGGAAGAATTTACTCTCACATAGGGTTCGAGATCTCACTTCAATCCTTGATGTTGCCTTCATGATGGACAAAAAGATAATTGTGGAAGGCCAGCTAGGGGTTATGCGGGACCTAGATTGGGGTATCTATCCTTATTGTACTTCTTCAAATTCTTCTGTTGGATCTATGATGACAGGGGCTGGCATACCACCTCAAAAAATCACGGATGTAATAGGTATTGTAAAAGCATATTCTACATCTGTAGGGGGAGGTCCATTCCCAGTTAATCTTACGGATGAGACAGGGGATAGATTACGTGCTATTGGACACGAGTATGGTGCCACAACAGGCCGTCCACGGCAATGTGGGTGGTTTGACGCAGTAGCCACATATCATGCTGTAAAATTAAATGGCTTTACGTCAGTAGCCGTGACAAAGCTGGACGTTCTAGATGACTTTGATGAGGTGCTCATTTGTGTAGGTTATGAGTGTGAAGGAAGGTCTTTACAATATGTACCTTCGACGCGTATTTTAGAAAAAGTAAAACCTCTATATGTCTACTTTCCAGGATGGAAAACGTCTACTAAAGATATCAGATCTTGGGATGATCTACCTTCAAATGCTCAACGATACTTAAATAAAATAGAAGCCTTAATAGGATGTAAAATGTCTATGGTATCTGTAGGTCCGGAAAGAAGTCAAATCATATACCTGAATTGATTTTTATCTTAATATCTTACACAAGGTATCGTTATCTCTATATAACTTAAAGGGGTAATGCTATGAATGACTTTCAGAAGCTTGGTTATGTGAAGGTTGGACAATTTTATGTGAAGCTCATTGGTTATGGAGCCGTAGTTATTAACCCTGTAGAGCTTGTTATTAAGTCCTTGTTCAAATGTGGAACAACGGGTGAAATCTTAATTTGGGATAGTAAACCCCTTCCCGCAGAAAATCCTTTACCTGAAATTGTTGAATTCGAAACTTACAACGTAAAGAGCACTGTGCGTTTTCACGGACCTATGACAGAATTGTTAGAGCCTTAATATTTTGTCTTAGTATACAATATATTCAAAATACATTTCTACAAAGGGTTTGATATGTTGCCGACCGGATACAGTTACCATGGAATTATCGTTAAAACACAGGATGGAAGGTGGGTACCTGCTCATTGTTTGGATATGATCCATAAAGACCACACCGGGTGCAGTATTGGCGATCCGGTATTGGAAGATCTCGTCATCAAAGGTGAGTTACGGTATTTCAATCTGGCAGGTGAATGGTATTACGCAAAAAAATCAGAGATTAACAGGTCTCTTTTACCCAAGGGGTTGTTACCGGAAGGGTATACCCTTAATGAGAATGGATTTGTTATATCAGAACAATCTGGAAGAGAGATATTTTCAGCTTG
>Ga0208375_1004005_pt1 | contig 11961 bp, 7 predicted proteins | sample RifOxyD1_FD_184038 | JGI IMG/M metagenome (GOLD analysis project Ga0208375, IMG submission 184038) | Soil microbial communities from Rifle, Colorado - Rifle Oxygen_injection D1 (SPAdes) | ecosystem: Environmental > Terrestrial > Deep subsurface > Rock core/Sediment | place: Rifle, Colorado... | reverse complement strand
AAAAGCCGAAACTCAATCTCAAACTCATTTTAGTTTTTGTTGTCTTTGCGTTTATTTTCTACTTAGATAAGGTTCTCTTAGGCAGTGATGCCGCGGTCCGCGTTCACGATGATTTCAATATTGATTTCATTCGCATCGGTCACATTGGAAAAGTTTTTTTGCAGCATGGATTTTTTGGCTGGTACACAGGCGATCCAAGCGGAATGCCTTCGTACGCCTGGCAATTTCCTCCATACCATCTTCCCGCCATTATTAGTGCTCTTATACCTGTGTGGCTGACCAGTACGCTCTGGTGGCTCGTTACCATGATTTTTACCGGGTGGGGCACTGCACGTCTTCTCAAAGAGCATTTTGACACGGAAACCTGGATTGCAATTGCCGGCGGTTTGTTCTTTGCGCTGATGTCCCAAATTCAAGCTAATGCCGTGCTGCATTCATGTGTGTTTAACTTTTATTTTCCAATATTCTTTGTATGGTTTTTAGATCTTTTCGGTGCCAAGAGTTTTAAAGGTTTAATCCTTCCTTTAGTCGGCATGCACTTAGTTTTATGGACCGCTTATCCTGTATTAACTTTGCCTTTTTATGTGCCTCTTCACTTCGGTCTGATCTTGGTCCTTAGAGATTCCGCCGCGGTAAAGGCGCTCGGCTGGAAAAAACTCTTTTTTTATTCCGGAATTGTTTGGTTTGGTTATATTTTGCTCTTCACCCCGGTCATATACGCCCTCCTTGAAGTAGCCCCGTATGTTTCGCGGATCTATGAAAACCATGTGGTAGATAAAGCGGCCGTTTGGGCTTTTTTAAGAAGAACGTTGCATACCATACTTTTCGGACTCAACGTTCATTCGCTTTTTGCTCCACTGGCCGCCGTCTTCGTTCTTCTGGCCTTTTCAAAACGCCTGCGGTTGTTAGCGCTGTTCTGGTTGCTGGTGGTATTGAGTTTAAGCTTTGTAACTTCGCCGTTATTCGGCTTACTTTCTGATACCCTGTTTCAGAAAATGGACCTTGATCATTTGTCATGGCTTTTTATTCCCCTAAACGTCCTTCTAATATTTGTCGGCCTCGATGAAATTCGTAAAAAATGTACTAAAACTTGGACTCTTGCGTTGCTCGTTATCGGGGCGCTTTTGATTTATTTACTTCTTACTTTAGCAGCACCGATAAATCCGGCGATTAGAGACTACGCGATCAGGGGCAAGGCTTATGGCAGTTTAATAACTATTTTAGTCGCGGCTTACTTCTTAATTGCCGCCATGCAAAAGGCTGAGAAATTTCGCAGCTTTTTCAAAAAATCAGACGTTTATGCAGCTCCCTTCATTTTTATGGCGATGTCCGTTTTATCTGCGATTCTTTTGAGGCAATATCAAGCCCGATATTATTTGCTTCCTACGCTTTACGAATTTTTTGTTATTTCATTGCTGGCGGCCGGTGCGGTCCTTATTGCTCGTTACCGATATCCGCAATTCCTTAGGCTTCAGCCGGCAGGTGCCATAACGACTATCGCAATCTTTCTTTGTTTAGTGTTTACGGTCCGGCTTGTCCGTTATTCATGTCTGCATTCGGAAAACGTTCCTTACAAAGAAAATTTCGCTTCTTATTCCTTTCTTGAAAAGTATAGGCCCGTTGATCAACCATATCGCTTTGCGACCGTATATGAGCCGCTTCCGCATGTCTTACTGAACTATGGGCTTGAGACGGCCGATGCTCGGGTACTTCTTAGCTTTCGGCAGTATAAAGATCTCTTTAAACTGATAATCAAACCCCAATTACAGACCCCCGAACAAGAAAGCGCCTTTGACCGTTACTTCTATAATCTTTACTTTGCCCAGGGTTCATCAAATCTCGGTCTTAATTATAATCTGCTCGCAATGCTGAACGTGAGGTATATCTTCTCGACTGCGACGCAGCCTAATCTTGATGCATATGCCTCTAAATCGCTAATCGAGTACAATGAATTCAACCGTAACCCGATTTACATTTACGAGCTGAAAAATTGGTTTAAGAGAGCTTTTTTAGTTCCACGTGCCGATATTTTTGAAAACGAACAAGAGGTTTTGACCAAATTAAGCCGTGAACCGATTGGCACGTTCCAAAATACGGCCCTATTTGTCGATAGCGATATCGATGACTCTGTTAGAAGTCTCGCAAAAGCTTCATCAAAACAAACGCCGCCATCACCCGATAGTCCAAGAATCACCCTCTATACTCCGGACGAGATCGAGATTGAAGGGGTTGTACATAATCCTTCATTTTTAGTGATCAGCAACAACTTTCATCCCAAATGGCATGCAGCAATAAATGGAGTCTCCACGCGTATCTATCGGGCCAACCATGCTTTTCAATCGGTATTGATCAGTCAGCCAGGCAAATTTAAAGTCAGGCTTGAGTACAAAGACCCGTTGTTATGGCGATTACACCTTTTTATCCCCTTAGGGCTGCTATTGATAAGTGTCCCAGCCCTCATGACTGCCTGGACTTTAAGGTTGAAGAAAGGGTCAGAACTGGCTACATAAGCAGTATACAAGCGAGTAAAAATAACAAATGCTAGAAAACGTAAAATGCTGCATCTGCGGGTGCGAAAAATACAATGTTTACATGGATTCAAAGCTCAATATCGACAGTTCTGGCATCGACTTCGAACCTACTACGGATCGGTACGGAGGCGGCTTTGGCCGCATTGTAAAATGTATTAGCTGTGGACACTTGTACCCCAATCCAAGACCGACTCAAGAAGTGCTTTCGCAAGGCTATTCTCAAACCGTGGATAACCACTATTTCGAAGAGAGCGAATCCAGAAGCATTAACGCCATCAGAAGTGTCTCTACCATTAGAAACTTTAAACAATCAGGGGATCTACTTGAAGTCGGTTGCTTCATGGGGTTTTTTCTGAACGCTGCCAGGCTTCATTTTTCGGTTTCTGGTATTGAGTTATCAGAGTGGGCAGCAAACTACGTTAATAACACTTTAAAAATTCCGGTTAAAAAATGCTCGCTGCTTGATGCTAAGCTCCCCGCAGCTTCTTATGATGTAATTGTGATGATCGAGGTAATTGAACACTTACCCAATCCCGATGAAATTATTGCTGAAGTCGCCCGCCTGTTAAAGCCAGGGGGCGTTTTATACAATGTAACTTTAAACATTAAAGGTCTTTCCTCTCGGATTTTGGGCCGCCGGTGGTGGAATCTCCGCCCTGCTCACATGCACTATTTTTACCCGGCAACGTTCAACAAGCTTTTAGACAAAAACGGGTTCAGAATCGTTTCCGAGCGCTCATTTGGAAAGATGTTTACGTATGGCTATTGGTTAAGCAAAACAAAACACTATTCTCCACTTCTTCACGGTATCTTTTCAAAAGTGTTTGACTGGATAGGCATAACCAACAAATTCGTTTACATCGACACCAAGGACTCAATTGAAACTGTGGCGATTCTTAAAGCAAAAAGCTGATGAAAAAAACAGTACTGGTCATAACAACTAGTCGTGCGGATTTTGGTTTACTAAAACCAGTTATTACTAAGTTAAGCGGGTGTAAAAAGTTTTCTGTAAAAGTTGCAGCAACCGGAAATCATTTTTCAAAACTGCATGGTCTAACGAGCCGGGAAATCGAGAATGAAGGAATCAAAATCAACTATCGAATACCGTTGAGACTTACTGACGATTCTTGCTCATCGACAGCCAAAGCTATTGGCCAAGGCGTCAAGGATTTTTCAAAACTATACGCTAATCTAAATCCTGACCTAATTATAGTCTTAGGCGATCGCTACGAGCTGTGGGCTGCTTGTGTTCCGGCCACCATTCACCGCATTCCGATTGCCCATATTCATGGCGGAGAGGCGACTTTTGGTGCCTACGATGATGCTATCAGGCATTCTGTTTCTAAGATGTCGTCCATACATTTCACCAGCCTGGAAATTTACCGGAAGCGTTTGATTCAGATGGGCGAACAGCCTTCACGGGTCCATACCGTTGGTGCTCTCGGTATCGATACCATTTATCATCAAAGATTGATTAATCGGGAAGGGTTGTCCAAAGATCTCGGCCTTGATCTTTCTAAGCCTCTCGCTCTCATGACTTATCACCCGGTCACGCTAGAAGATTTCACGGTCAGTGAAAAAGAAGTAAAAGCCATACTTGCCGCTTTAACAAAAACACCCTTAAACGTGTTGATTACAATGCCAAATGCTGACCCCGGCGGGTTGAGCGTTTTCAAGATTATTAAAAACTTTCAAAAAAAATATCCGAAAAAGTTTTTCATTCGCAAAAGTCTTGGGCACAAACGCTATTTAAGCCTGTTGCAATATTGCAAGGTGATGGTTGGTAATTCATCGAGTGGAATCATTGAAGCAGCGTCGTTTGGTGTGCCGGTTGTAAATGTCGGTTCAAGACAAGAAGGCCGCTTTAAGCCGAAAAATGTAATCGACTGTGATTATAAATCGGTTAAAACAGCGATCAGTTCAGCATTATCAAGCGATTTCAGGAGTAGGATAGCTAATCTTAAGAATCCTTACGGATCAGGAAATTCTGCAGATAAAATCATAAGAATTCTTAGCAAGACAGACTTTAGCGTGCTCCTTAAAAAAGGGTTTTATGACCTCAGCTAAACAGTCTACGTCAAAACCAAAATACCTGTCCCGAGAGTACCTTCGGAAAATTTACATCTTTGTTGGTCCGAAAACTGTGCGCTTGTTTGTCATTGGTATTTTCTTTGGGTTAATGGCTTTCGGAATTGAGCTTGTCTTTGCTTTCTCACTTCAAGCTTTTCTTCTCACGCTTGGAGTGGCAAACGTCACCTCGATTAAACTTCCTTCGTTTTTTCCTCAATCCAGTTTGACGTTTGTCATAATTCTCTTATGCGCGGCTGGTTTTTTTAAATCCCTAATTTTCGCATGCCAGATGTACTTTCAGCAATCAGTAGGCCAACAGTTCATGCATAAGCAGAGAACCCGGTTACTAAAATGGGCTTTCCACGGCAACTCCATCAATACTGGTGAAGTAGTCACGCTATTTACCGATCTTACAACACAATCGGGCGCAGCAATCGGTGGCCTCCAGGCACTTACTCTTCAACTGACGGTGGCCGCATCAGTTACGATAAGTCTTTTTTGGCTGGCTCCAAAAACGATGATTGTAGTCCTGCTGTTAATCGCTACCCTTTACTACCCCTACCGAAAGGTTAACCAGAAAATCGACCAGTTTGGCCGCGGTGCCGCAAAAGCCTTTGCAGAGACGAATGCTCGAATGGTCGTAAGCATCAAGAATATCTTGCTCCTTAAAATATATGGGCTTGAACAAAAGGAAGAAGATAAATCGCAAGAAAGCCTTAACCGCCATTTAGCGAATAGTTTGGGCTACTGCAGAATAGCAGGGATTATTCCGGCTATCCCTCAGTTTCTTGGTGTCATTTTAGTTTGTATTATCGCTTTAGTTTGGCACTCAAGCGTAGTGGCTGAGACCGGCCTTCTTATCACCGTACTGTATTTACTCTTTCGTTTACTATCGATTGTTGGCGCAGTTTCAAACATTTTCTCAAGCCTTTACTTTTATGTTCCGCAGCTAATAAAAATGGCTAAATGGTGGATAGAGAATTCACCTGATAGCGTGAGAGACACAAATAAGAAAATTTATGACCGGATCTCGGTATCCTCGGTCCCGCTCCAATCACCCTTAGGATGGCGGGCGGATCATATTGATTTTTCCTATTCCAGAGAAGGCGCGTCAATTTTCAAAAATTTTGACTTGCGCATTGATGCAGGATCGTCCGTCGTGATTATGGGCCCGTCGGGGGTAGGCAAAAGCACGCTAATCTATCTTTTACTCGGCGAATTAACGGCAACAAACGGAAAAATGGAAGTCCTGTTAGATGATCGGGCGCAATCGGTTCCCACTTCAAAACACTTGTTTCTTTCGCACGTTGGTTATGTCGGCCCGGAAAGTTTTTTGATAGACGGAACGATCAGGGATAACCTTTGCTATGGCGTCGAACAAACGCCAAGTGATACGGAATTAGACCACGTCATCAGACAGACGGAGTGCCAGTTCATAAGGGATCTGCCTGCGGGGTTGAATCATAGAATCGACGAGCAAGGCTTAGGACTTTCAGCCGGGCAAAAACAGAGGATATCACTTGCAAGGGCGCTTTTACGCAAGCCAAAAGCGATTATTCTCGATGAAGCAACCGCAAATCTGGACCAGGATACGGAAGCGAGACTTGTCGACACTTTCATCAAGCTTAAAGGGTCAATGACTATAGTGGCGGTTACTCACCGGCCCGGACTCCTTCGAATGGCTGATAAAGTGATTAAATTAGGCAATCACGAATAGCTTAAAAACTCGTTAAATCGTGCTTCATTTTCGTAAGCACCCCATCTTTCGATTAAAGGCGCGGTAATTTTTTCGAAATCTTCTACAGGCATTTTTCTTAGAGCAATAATTCTATCTTTTAAATCTTCTTTGTTATGCACAACAAGCCATGGCGCTAACGCTTCAAACGGATGCTTAACGACGTCACCCTGGAATATTACAAAACGCTTTTTCATGGCCAAAGCGTTCCAACCGCAGGTTGACGACTCCATCACTACTGCAACTTCGCAATTATCTAAAATCTCTTCGATCGCAGTGTTAGACCGGTTGGTTTCTATTTCTGAATCAAGATTTGAAGTCCACTTGACTTGATACTTTTGTGAGTAATTTTCCAATATTTTCCCTGTATCATCGCCGTCGGTTTTACATCTTACAAGGATCGGCGAGTTATCGCCGCTGTGAGCATAAAAACAAGCGTCAATAAAATCATGAAGGAACTTTTTTGACATCCAGATATCGTCACAGGCGCTGGTTGTTATGACGGCTGTCTTAAATTTATCAGCCGTTACCGGCAAGGTTCTAGTGTTGTTACCTATTGTTCCGAGCAAAAAATACTTCCTACCAGCCGGCCAGAAATCTTTATAAATTTTGTTCAAAAACTCATCGCCTAAGAGGCCGTATACATGAAAATCATTTCTCGCAAAAACGCTGGAGAAAGGAAAATAAGCTCCGTGCATATACCCGGCATTAACCCCTCCATGCGTTCCAATCGCCCAGGTAGCAACCGGGTGATAGGCATCCATGTCGCTTCTTACCTTAAAAAACATCCTTGGCTTGAGGTTCTGGAAAAGCGAAAGATAGTAAATTTCTTTATATTTTATTTTCAGTAATTCTTCACGAAACGTGTGGTTTAGGCGGGTGCCAAGAAAACTAAGATACAACCGGATCAACTCCTTTAGTACTCTAGCCTTTTTTAGTAAACCGCTTACACCGGGCCGATGAAAAACAGTCGGTTTGGCGTCTTTCGAGAGCAGATCGTAAAAATCGTTATTCTTGTCGTGACATAAATATACGACATCGTTTCTTGTCTTGAGGTGACTGTATAACGCCTTAATTTCACAATTTGCGTACGAGTAAGATTGATCAAACAAAAGCTTTCCGGACGCCTTTTCCTTCCCCCCTCTTCTGCCCGAAGCAAACACAGTGATTAGGACTAAATACATTATTACAAGTAACGGTTTTAGCTTTTCCGATAAAGTCGCAGGTGTCTGGAGGACGTGATACGGAATAAGATCTGGGTGTATTGAAGAATGGCTAGGCAGCAATAATGTTGGCTTGGCGAGTGATGATTCTTCAAGATATTGGGCAAGCTTAACGAGTTTAGTCAATGGGCTGGTAAGACATAAAACTCGTTTTCCAAGGGCGGAAGTAACAGCATCTTTAGGGGCATTAAAGAATTCAAAAAACTGAGGGAATTTAGCTATAAAAGCGTTTGTAAACCGGTCAGCGAACTCTATCGCTTCACGGTGATAATCAATATAGTAGTTCGGACAGAGATGAAAATTGACGTAATTTAGCTTTAAGCCCTTTTCCTCAAGGGTCTTTTTCTGGTCTTCGGTCAGGGTACATTTTACATAACTTACGATGCCGTCTTGGTGCCGTTGAGATAAAAGAATTTTTAACGCTGATTTATCTAAATCAAGAACGAGAAAATGCATAACTATGTTCTCAACTTAGACGGAAACCACTTTATTGTGAAACAGGAATTTCAGTAAACAATAAATACTGGTCGTCTCATAGCCCCCCCCATTCGAGAGCACGACGACCATATCTTGCGTTTTCAATGTCGAAAAACAACACCGACAAAAATTAATAACTAGCGGAAAAATATGGATAGTCAAATAGAGTTCGTATATGGTCACCTGAGTTACGAATGAAAATTCTAATAATTTCGCCTCATACCGGACCTTCGGTGGCTGACAATTTTTATATGGCGCCAGCACTCGGACCATTGCGGCTAGCCCACTTTCTAAATTCACGTGGTCATCAAGCTGATTACTATGATCCCAATTTTTTTGATGTCTTAAAAAAGGGGCCAAACTTAAGAGATAAACTACTTTCGGAAGAATGGGACCTAATCGGATTTTCTGTTTTGGACGAAACATTAGAGAATGACATACAAAACATGTATATCGCTCAGTCAATCTGCCCTAGTTCCACGTTAATAGCCGGTGGAATAGAAGCTCAATTCAACTACCAGAATATACTGGACAAGACGCCCTGTAGGATAGTCGTCATTGGAGAGGGGGAAATACCGCTTCTGATGCTTGCTGACGGAAAGCCTCTTCAAGAGATTCCAGGAATTGTTTTCCGGAATAATTCTCTGCCTTCTACCAAAGAACTGATGGATGAGGCATTAGAATCGATTCGATGGGATTCAGTTAGTTTCGAAGACTACTGGAGTCATTACGCAGCGAAGTATTCCTCTGTAGATGATAGTTTAGAGAAAACGATATATACCGTAAGGGTTAGTTTTAGAAATAGATGCCCTATTGCATGTAAATACTGTTCCTCGACTAATCAGGTTCCGCTTGCCACAAAAACAAAGGCACCTGTAGTGGCAGCAAGCGAAGACATAATGGCGGCAACCGTTGACAAAATTGTTAGAACGCATCCAAAAGTGAGAACTATTTATATTACCGATGATGACTTCTGTATTAATAGATTAAGCGTCATCAGATTTTGTCAGCGGATCGTGGAGAGAAAATACGAAAAATTGAGCTTTCTGTGTTTCGCTCGAGTAACTGACCTAGATAGAGACATGTTAGAATGGATGTCCAAGGCAGGGTTTCGACAACTAAATGTGGGGGTTGAGTCGTTTTCGCAGAACGTATTGGATGAAGTTGGGAAACAGTGTACCGTACAAGATATTCACCGAAGGCTGCCGCTTGCTAAGGAGTACGGCGTAAAGATTTACTTCAATGTGATTCTCACCACTCCTCACAGCCAGCTTGAAGACGTCGAAAGAACAGTAAAGGAAGCGTTGAAGTACATTTCTGATCCTTGTTACAGTGTGGGCGTTGTACCCGCTATTCGGCCTTACAAGGGCTCGGAGTTTGCAGAAACCTGCTCGCATTACATTAGTAAAGTTGTTCCTATCGACGGCACAGCCTATCATTTAAGGCGAGATTCCGTAATACTTGCTGAAGACAAAAGGGTACGTGAATTACAATTTCGGTTTTTAGAAACCGTCGATAAAGTCGTTGACGAGGAACTTCATCAAAAGAATCTATTCCATAAAAATTCGGTCAATGTTGGGCGCGTGAAACTTGAGTATATGTTAAAACTGATCAATGAAGTCAAAAGCTCTTGATCAACTCCCACTTCCTAAAACAGTGCTCAGCTTTCTTATGTCTATTCCAAAGTTTTGTTTTAAACGACTTACATCAAACACGAGATCGTAAGAGCGGCCCTCTTTGTCCTCCGATGACCTTTTAATTTTCGCATCGAACTTTGCGCTAATCCTCTCCACAATCTCCGTCAATTTAAAACTAGTACCACTAGCCACATTAAAAACTCCGGAAGCTGGTCTGTTAAGAACTTTCATTATGAGATTACAAAGATCTGAGACGCATACATAGTCCCGCAGAACGGCTCCACTTCCCTGGAGTTCCACAGTACCCTTAGATTTTGCCTCATTAATATAACGCCCGACAACGCTCCTAGTATCTCCGCCAGCGTCATAAATTCCGGGGAGTCGCAAAATCGTTACTGGGCATACCTTTTCTAATCCCCGGCTAAAAATGATTTCAGAAACATATTTTGCGAGTCCGTAAAAATCTCGAGGATTTGAAGGGGTATTTTCCGTTATAGGCAGTACTGGAGAAGCCCCATAAACGTCAACGCTACTAAGATAAACCATGCTTTTTATCAGATCAGACTTCTTTACACAATCAACGCAATTTTTGACCATTGCAATGTTACTTTGAAACGAGGACCAGGAATTATCGACTCCCCGATCGATGACTGAGCAAAAAATAATATTGAATGGTTCCGCTACTGTCTCGAAAAACGAGAAAACCTCTGCTCGATTACTAAGATCACAAACATCTCTCGAAACACCTATGAGAGGAAATTGATCCATCTGTAAAAAATTGTATACTCGCGACCCAATAAATCCTTTATATCCAACAACAATAGTAGTCATAACGATTTTTCATAGCAGGAGGAACAAAATGGAGGAATCGCCCCGGCTAGATGGCTCCTCCGAAAATCAGTGTACACTTTTCCGAACCAAAGCGATTGAAAGTCACGAGCACTTCCGAAACTAACAGTATCAGGATTACTAATTATACAACAAGGAACAACTTTGCCATCAGAGCTAATGAACGCACGCTCGAACGGCCACGGGCACAATCTGGTCTTTGCCGTAGCACTATACTTCTGAGTGTTGATCCAAACACCGACGTTAATGCCAAGTTTTTTTCCTTCCTCAACAGCGAGCAATATATCCTGTTCAGATATTTCCCCACATATCTCAGTCTGGTTTTTTGCAGTCCACTCTTTATCCGCCCAGCCGTTTAAGTCGAGAGCGAAGCACACACGAACAAAGCCTAACTTATAGGCGAACGGGATGAACTGTTTAAACTCGTGCTGATTTCTCTTTTGAAGCAAAACCCACATTAACGGTCGTGGTCTTTTGCCTCGGCTGTAGTTGTTTATTAATGTGCAGTTTTTTACTAGACGTTCGAAAGAACCCCCGCGCCTTATTGCCTCGTATGTCTCTTTTGTGACCCCATCGACAGATATCTGTATTTCGTTCACACCGGCGTCGTATAGCTTTCTGTAATTGTCGTTAACATCGAGAATGCTCGCATTCGTACTGGTTCTGACCCAGATGCGTTTCTTTCTTGCATACCTGATCATACGAAAGAATTCGTCTTTCCCAAGTAGCGGCTCCCCTAATCCTTGAAGCTTTATTTCGATAACTCCAACTTGTCCATCGAGGATGCTTTTAAATTCAGCATATGATAAATCATCCGCGCGCCGGCCCGCGTCCCACTCTGAGACCGGACACATGGAACAGCGAAAATTACAGCGGCTCACATTTTCAAAATCGAGCTTAATCGGGAAATACGAAACCGATTCCGTCCGGTCTGACAACCTATATCGGAAATAATTGAGTAACCGAGCTGGCGACAAAGCTAAACACAATACCTTATTCAGACGGTAGCTGAATACATCGGGCTGAGGATTCGGCAATGGCTTGGATAATCTCATATCTTTAATAAACGTTTAACGATGCGCTATATAGGAACGGCCCCACCAGCCGACCCTAAGAAATTCCTCAAATACCCAGTGACTGTTCTCCTCATATTCGCGAAAAGCCTTTGCTACCCCCTGGTTTATCGCCCCTTTAAATCCGGCCGAGAAATCATCAAGATAAAGAACGGTCCCTTCTTGAACAAACGGATCGATAAAATTAAAAACACTTTTCGATGATTCGTAAAGATCACAATCTATACAACAAAATGCAATTTGAGCATTCTCTGAAACAAGTTGACTGGCTAGCACATCGTTCAAGCTGTCCTGATAAAATCCCGGCACCGTTTTGACCTTTTTCATATCCGCACCAAATTTTTTCAGGATACCCAGAAACTCACT
>Ga0208375_1004004_pt1 | contig 11963 bp, 16 predicted proteins | sample RifOxyD1_FD_184038 | JGI IMG/M metagenome (GOLD analysis project Ga0208375, IMG submission 184038) | Soil microbial communities from Rifle, Colorado - Rifle Oxygen_injection D1 (SPAdes) | ecosystem: Environmental > Terrestrial > Deep subsurface > Rock core/Sediment | place: Rifle, Colorado... | reverse complement strand
GCCCGCAGCACCGCACGCTTGAGATCGGAAACCTCATCGCCATGCCACTGGCGAATCTTGGCATTGTCGATTCCGGTGCGCTCAGGGGTGCGATGGGGCCAGACGCGCACGCTTGCGTACATGGCGTCCAGGTTGGACCAGTCGGTGCTGGCCAGCAGCTGCTCGACGCATTCGATGCGCGCCACCTGTTCTGCGATTACGTTGCACACCGGGCCGACGGCTTCCCGGCTGGGCTGGGTGGGGGTGCTGGTGCTTGCCTCGTATGTGGTGGTGTCGATCGAATCGACGAAGGGGGAGGCCTGGAGGGTCATGCCCGGTCCTGTCCGTGGAAGATGGTTCAATGATGGCTTGCGCCGTTCGATGTTCAAGCGTTTAACCGGCCTCGATGTGTAGCCGGTTGGAGTGCGTTGCTGCTGGGGGAGGATGGGCTGTCGATGGAGTTCACCGACAACATGCTGCTTGAGGAGCTGGCCCAGGAGCTGGCCAGGTTCGAGCTGTGCATCGACGCCGGGACATGGGTAGCTCGGGATCACTCCACCGATGAAGTCGTACGCGCGAAAGACAGGACGCGCCTGTTACGCAAGCTGGCGTGCCTGAGCGAATCAATGTGCCACCGGCATCGACCACAGTTCGACGGCCATCCAGTGATCGTGGCCCAGGTTGAGCGTGAGGGGGATCGCTGGCGCTGGTACGTGCTCAATCGAGCAGGGCTTGAAGCCTATGGCCAACGGAGCCATCCAACTCGATGCCTGGCTTTGGAGGACCTGCATCAGGCCCTGGCGTAGGACGGATCAGGCTCGCGCCCGCGCCGCGTCCACCCATCGCGGGTCGACCGCCTCCGGGTGGGGTGGCACATCGAATTCAAGGCGTATCAGGCGGGGGGAGCGAACGCACCTCACCGTGACCCGCATCCCTGTACCCATGCCCTGCAGTTCAACCGCCTTCTGTTCAATCTGCGGCCGGTGCTCACCGGGATGCAAGGTGGATTCGCCATCCACCAATTCCTGGATCCGACAGAGCCGACGCTGTGGCGAGCCTTCAGGCGTGACCCAGCTGAAGAGGGCTTCGTAAGGCGGGGCCGGATAGCCGCGCTTGTAGGCCTGCACCTGCAGCTTGGCTTCTTCCACCTTGCCCTGTTGGCGCGCATCGTTGAGCAATCCCAGCCCCTGGTCATCGGTGCACGCGATGACCACGCTGCGCAGAGCCCGGCTGAAAATCACGAGCAATGGCTGGTCGTCCGGCTCGGACCACACAACGCAGCGTCGGTAGAAGAGGCCAGCATTGAATTTACAGCCCAGTTCGACGGGTACCAGGCTGCTCGCGTCCCGACCATGGATTGAGTCGATGGTGGTGTATGCCCCCGCGTCCAGGAGATCCAGCAATGCATCGGGTTTCATCCGGGTGGCCTGCTGCATCTGCATCCGCGCCGTAACGCATAGATGGAAATGGCGGTGATGGGTTCCCGGGCTGACGCTACTGTTTGCAAGACGCATGGACATGGGTATCAGGGGGCACAGATCCACGATAGTTGCCACGGCGGGATATGGAAGCCTCCAACCGCGGCCAATGCGGCCCCGGTTGGAGGGGCTTACCCAACCAAGGCCGGGTGGGAGGGGTCCATCTCCAGTACTTCCAGGATCGACTGGAACGCCTGCATCTCGGGGTTCGGACCCAGCCACTGCGGGCCTTTGGCGCAATGCGGCTTCAGTGCACGCGCCGAAAGCAGCAGTACGCGGCGCAGGTCAGAGCGCATCTGGGCGTAGTCTTCCTGCAGCGCGGTGTGCGCCATGCGCAGACCTATCAGGTCGAAGGCCGACACTTCCTGAGGTGAGGCCTGGGATCGATGCAGATCGTCGCTGTCATCGACCACCTGCACCGGCACTACGTCCAGGTGAGGCACCGACCTGCGAATGCCTGTATCGGTGTTCCTGGCCATTTCTACGCCCATCAGGCATCCGGAATCATGCGCGCCAGCGCAGCAAGGATCCCCGCACCCGCATAGAGCATCATGTGGGGATACCTGGCACAGCGACACCGAGTCCAGGAGCTGGCGGCTCATTTCATTCGGTCGGCTCTCGTCGGCCACGATCAGGAATGCGGCTTCGTCGAAGTGCAGGGGGCTGGCGTCGTTCATCGGATCGCTCTCCAAGGCGTCGGTAAATTGTGACCAGCACCGAGAAAAAGAGTGCACTCCAACCGGCCTCGAGTTGACGCGGGTTGGCCGTAAAAATGAGAACGCCCGGACATGCCGGGCGCTCAAAGGTAAGCAGGACAAGACTTCTAGCTGTTCGTTAAATTCGCGTGCACGCGCGAGTGCAGTCCTCTGATCTGCATGAAGGTCAGTCGGCGCCGCGACTCAAGCCAAGTGCCTTCGCACCCGTGCAAAGGTTCCAGTGCCGCGATCACCCGCTCGCGCACCTGCTCACGCAAATCCCTCGAGCACGGTCCAATGCAGCTGGAGATCCACGAATCGACCCAGTGATAGAGATGCTCGCTCACTCGATCGCTCCATGTCTCCGGAGGCCCGAGCAGTGACTCGCCCGATTTCCCCGACGGCATGTCCAGGACCCATCCAAGGACGGTGGCCGGCGCCAGCGAATGGCACGTGCCGATGACTTCCACCACTTCGGCGGCCGCGGCGTCCGAGCCGCCCTCCTTGAAGACGGCAAGGGGTGCGCCGCGCACCTGGGTTTCGAGGAACGCGATCAGATGTCCATCCAGATGGCGCCAGAACTCCCCCCTGGACGCTGACGCGAGACACGCGGCAACGGGCGGGCGGTCGTTCCAACGGTGCGGCCGGGGGTTGGCCACGTGCACGATCCGCAGGTGCGGGACGCCAGGCTGGATGGTCATGGGGCTCAGGCTGCCTGTGCGTTGGCGTCGGTCTGCGAGTCGTGCGCGGCCTCTTCGTCGTTGCCCGCATCTGCGCCCGATGCGGAGTCGGTCGCATCGACGGCGTCGGCCGCTGCGTTACGAGCTTCGGGAGCCGGTGCCGACTCGGGGGCATTGTCCGAGCTGGATGCCGTGTTGGTGCCGGTGGGCTCGCCCTCGACGCTGGAGCCGGCGGCAGTGGCGCTCGAACCTTCCGAGCTTGCCGAATCGGCCTGGTCCTGCCCGTCGGTGTTGCCGGCAGCGCCGGTACCGCCGCCATCGCCAGTCTGGGAAGCGGCGCGCTTGGCCGGCTCTTCGTACTTGACGACCTTCACGCCGGCGGAGAGGAGGCGAACCAGGTCATCCTGGCTGGCGGGCTTCACCTCGAAAGCCCCGTTGCTGACCAGGCTGAAGGCATCGGTACTGTTCTTGGCGCGCACCAGCACCGGCGGTTCGTTGGCGATGTAGAACAACTTGCCCTGGCCCTGCTCCAGGCTCTTCTCGTGCAACGTACCGCCGTTGGCGAAGTGCTCGGCGATCTGCTCATCGGTGGCCGGCTTGATTGCCTTGGGGTCGCCGGCGACGGCAGCGAGCGCCGCCGATGCGCGCGGTGCCTGTGCAACGTGCTCGGCGCCGTTGGCGGTGTTCAGGATGTGGAAGTACTTCGTCTTGGCCATGGGTGCCTCAGGGTTGAGAAAAAGGTGTTGAAGTTCGAGTGGTCAGGATAGGCGCGGGCGCATCGCGATTCGACGCGTAACCGGCCTCGTTTAGGCGGCGGTTGTGAGCTGAATGACCTCCTTGCTGATGGAATTGGTGTGTTGCAGATCCTCGTGATCACGGCCGATGTACTGGCCCGACCGCTGGTACTGGTGGATGAGATCGGTGCTGTTGCTACGGACGATGGCTTCAAGGACGGCTGAGCAGACGGAGTTGCCGATCAGCGCCACCTGTCGGTGTTGCGGTACCGGCAGGCCGTCTGCGTCCACGTCCAGGACGTAGTCGTCCTCAAATCCCATTGCACGGGCGAGCTCGCGCGGGGTGAGCATTCGCAGGCCGACGTCGGTGAGCACCATCTCCTCGCCGTGCAGCTGGATGGCCACTTCGCCGGTGCGTTGGCCCCGCACGCGGGGCCCGTGCCGGAGGTAGGGCTCGATCAGGGCCAGATCCCTGGCATTGAGGTGATCGCACAGGAGCCGGTAGACCGCGCTGGCCGCATCGGATGAGGCCTCCTCGCGGCTGGCGAGAGACGTCGCGACCAGCCGCTGCTGGCTCCCGGTTGTTGTGACCGTCGACATGGGCTCGCGCAGGTCGTGCCCGATCAGCCCGGTGTTGGCCTGCTCCATGTGGTGCACGACACGAGTAGCCGGTGTCAGGCGGGTCTGCACCACGCCCAGTGCATGGGCCGCGCCCGCAGGTCGATTGGCGCCGGCGCCGGAGGTGACGGTAGGCAGTGGTTCGCTGGCAGCGTGGCCCAGGGAGGTGCCGCGGAACTTGACGATGTGGGCGGCATCCAGCCCCGCGGTCCCGTCATGCAGGTAGGGCAGCTCGGCCTCCAGGACGAAGCGCTTGATGCCGGCTGCGAGTCGGGCAAGGGTTGCATCCACGAGTGGGCGCTTGACCCTCAGCCCCTTGGCGGCCTCCTTGGACAAGAAGATGGAGTGGCATGGCTTGCTGAAGTCCAGGCACTCGGCCGCCATGCGCCACGGTTTGAGGCGGCCGGCGCGTACTGGAAGGCTTGCCGGGTCGCCGTGGGTCGGTGACGGCCACACGATCGGGCGACCATCCCTGCGTGCCACCGCGTAGAGACGTGTACGGGAAGTCGGTACCCCGTAGTCCTTGGCAGACAGCACGCGTGTTTCGACCTGGTAGCCCAGTCCATTGAGTTCGCGTACGAATCGCTTCCACGTGCGGCCGCTGTGCTTGGGGCAGGGCACCAGGAACTGCTCGCGCACCGGCACGCGCTCGCCTTTTGCAGCGACTGTCCCATCCAACCGAACGACTCGACCGGTCTTGGGGCACCGCTTGGCGACGAGCCGGCCCCAGTCCATTTGCTGGGGCACGTTCTCGATGGTGATGCACCGCGGCCGCGCCACGCCGGCCCACTTCTTCACCACCCAGGTCAATGCGCGTGACTTCGCGCTGCGGGGTTGGCCTCCTTTGGCCTGCGAGTGGTGAGTACAGTCTGGGCTCGCGTGAAGATGGCCAACGGGAAGACCCGCAGTTGCCTCGCGAGGACAGACCTCGTAGACGTCGCTGATGTAGTGCCGGGTCTCAGGATGGTTCACCCGATGGACCGCGATCGCCACGGGGTTGTGATTGATCGCCACGTGGACGGGGTGCCCGAACGCACGCTCAAGACCTTCGGATGCACCACCGCCGCCGGCGAACAGGTCGCACACCAGCTCGTGCCCGATTGGAAGCCCAGGCTGAAGGCCGCCATGCTGCGACGAAATGATCATCGCGTTCATTGGTTGGTGGCCACGTACTGGTTGACGCGACGACGCCATGCGGCTTCTTCGTTGCGCAGCGTCGAAAGGGTGCTCTGCTTTTCGCGGATCGCGCGCCAATCGGAGCTGGCGATGTAAGCGCCGTCGCTGATCCTGGCGATTCGCTCGCGTACCTCGGCGAGTTTGGCGCGTGCCCACTCGGCCTTGGTCGAGTAGTAGGGCCGAGGTGACTTCTGCTGGGGGCTGGTGCGCTGGGTGGCTGGCATGGACTCGCTCCGTGGGAACGAGTCCAAGTTGGCAGGGCGAGTCGGCTGCGAAAGTTAGCCGATCCCGTGTCGACAGAGGTCAGCTGGTATCCGAACAAGCTCAGCGGCTGGAGCGAATCGCAGCCTCAAGGCCTTGGGAGAACTGGGTGGCTCCGCCGTTGGCTGGATGCCGCAGACTTCCCTGGGTCTGGATGCCCATCCCGGACAGCAGGCCTTCTGCCTTCCTGCCGATCGCCAGGATCTGCGCCTGGGGGAAGGCCTGTCGGAGCAGGAGCATGGCGGGCCTTCCGATATCGAGCTCGGCGTCGTTCGGCGTGCGGTTGGACCACACGCCCGATTTCCCCTCGGGATGCATTTGCAGTGCATTCCACAGCACGGTGGTTTCGGCGATCCCCAAGCGGTACAGGGCTTTCCAGACAATCGTGGCGCTTGGCTCGGAGAAGGGCAGCGTGCGATCGCACAGCCGACCGGCGGGGACGGGGATGCGCGGTATTGCACCTTCCAGAAGCAGCCGCTCGGAGGTGAAAGCAACACCAGTCGTGCGGGCGCCCTGGTAGCCAGGGGCTTCACCGACAAGGATGAAGCTGGGCGAGCAGGCCAGATGGAGGGCCAGGCGGTGCAGCTTTGACTCGACCGTGTTGATTGGCGTGTCGTGACCACACCGGTCGGCGTAGGGATTGAACAGCCCCGCCTGGTTTGAGGGCAGGGTCGCCACCAGGCTCTTGGCTAGATCGAGGTTCACGACCGCGGGTGTTGCTGGTGCGTGGTGCGGGGCCTGTCGTCCGGCGAATGCGTGCAGCCGATGTCACTTGATGCGCGACAGGACTTGCACGTGACATTGGCAGCGTGCACCGACAGCGAGCCGTCGGCGTGCTTGCAGGTGAGGCGGTCGGCGGGGTCGTGGAGAGAGAGCGGGGGCACGGGTGGCATCCGTTGGATCATGGAAATGAATTGCATCACGCCATCGCGTGAAGTTCGCCCTCTAGCCGGCCTCGATATGAGGCGGGTTAGACATCAGCGCCCGGGCGGTGCTTCGTGTTTTCGGCCCCTCGCGACTTCAATCGCTGTGTCCACGCGAGTGCGCGGGCCTGACGACGCTCAAGTCCTGCTTCTCCAATCCGCCGATAGCAGCGGTCCTGGGCCATGCCTGCCTCACCGCCGAATCGCGGGGCGGACCATGTCCAGAGCAGCAAGTACAAGCGCCAATGAGCGTAGGACAGTGTGCCGACACGATGCATCCTTTCCGCTTCCTCATAGGGCAGCGCGAGATGGGCAAAGGATGGCGGCGTAGCGGTCATGCTCACTCCTGGGGGGCCGGGTCGCGCAGTCGGTATCCGGTCGCGTTCGGATGGAGGCGATCGATCTTGATGCGCGTCTTCACGCCGGCAGACGTCTTAACGAAGGCAATGCGGTCGGCGTGGAATATTTCGAGGATCTCGAGGCTGCGACCTTTGGACCGAGGGTCCATGTCATCCCAGACCTGCCCTACCTTCACGAGTGCGCCGCGCTTGGTAACGATTGAGTTGGGGTCGCGATTGGTCATTGAAGATGCTCGAGTGGGAGATGACCCATCCCACCACCTCGCCCGGGCTGGAAAAGTTAGCTCCGCCGGCGGCCCGAGAGCTTCAGGGCAGCGCCTCGTTCGTCCGGGTGCGCCCACATCGACGGGCCGGGGGCGGGATTGTTCCGGCGATGACGGGTGCGGCGAATACCGAACACACCCGCGATTGCGATCGCGATGCCAGCGAGTGCACAGACCCCGGCCAGGATCTGCAGCGCAATCAAGAGCGCCTCCGGGGCGGGCGGAACCGCGGCACGGACTTGGGCTTACGACTGCCTTCAAGCGTTCGCTTGAGCTGTCGATGAAGAGCTTCGGCTTGGGCGGGCTGCAGCTGGCCACGGGCGGCCAAGCTGAGCGCAGGCAACAGCTCTGTCGCAAGCCAACCGGCCGGCACTTCGCTAAGCACCTTGGCCGGCGCTGCGCCGCAAATCTGGCACGCCTGGCCATCGGGCCCGCCGCCCCCGGGAACACAGCCGACGCACGTGCCGGCGCCGAGAAGCTTGCGCCGACGTGGTGGTGCATTGATGGGAGCAGTCTGGGGTTGCATCGCGGTTTCGTTGTCCGGCATGGATTCGCCATCGCGGCGAGGAAGGGATTTCAACACGCGACCGCGCCCCGATTGACGCGTAACCGGCCTCGATTGGGGGCCGGTTGGCCTACGCGACACGATTTCTCTCCTTCTCCGAGTCGCATGACTCGCAGTCAGCGTGTTCAGCGACCTGTTCCAGCGCCATGCGATGCCCGGCCTCGACTGCCATGCGGATCGCCAGCCGCAGCTGTTCCGGCGTCGGTGCGTCATTGCAGCCACCCTGGCGCGATTGCATGTAGGCCAGCCACAAGGTGGTGGTTCCGCACACCAAGGTGTGTCGCAGCTTCAGCCACGCCGCCGGCGCGGGTGCGTTGAGGTAATCGAGGATTGCCTCTCGACTGGTTTGCGACAGGGGGTGCCCGGTGAAGTCGTGGCAACCCGAGAACAGGCCGGGGTCGCCCACAAGGGCCTGTTCGAATCGCTCCAGGCACACGCGCCAGTACTGGGCCCGCTCACACATCTGGACCGAAATCGCAGGCGTGTAGGAGTCGGGTGGCGATGGGTGTGGCTTTGCTTCGGTCCGCCGGTGCGAGAGGACGATGACGTTCAATGTTCTTCTCCGTGGGTGCATCACCACGGTGGAGGAACACGCTGGCTTCGAAAGTTATCCGGCCTGTTGGCTGAAGGCGGTTGCCGGGGCATCCAGGACCAGGATGGACTTGCCTTCCGCCTCCAGGCGCCCCTTGGCCTCCAGCCCCGCCACCGCGCGGCCGGCGGACTCGCGCGAGCACCCAGTCAACCGGCCCAACTCCGCACGCGACACCCTGACCACGCGGCCCCTTGAATGGGCAACTGAATCCCGTCCGGCCGCCAGCGCCTGCAGGGCGTTCTCAACCCGCGCTTCGACCTCCAGGAATGCCAGGTCCATCGCTGACCGGCTTGTGCTGCGAAGGCGCATTGCTGTATCGCGCCCGAAAGCGAAGAGCAGCGGAACGGCGATGTCGGCCATCTCATCCTGCAGCAGCGCCTTCAACCGCTTGTAGGTGATCTCGAACAGCACCGCTGGCCCACGGGTCTGGAGCGATGACTGGCGCGTGTGGCTTTCCATGAACATGCCCACCTGGCCAATGAAGCTGCCAGGGCCCGGGTAGTCCAGCACCAGCTCCTGTCCGTCGTCGTGGGTGCCGTAAAGGGCAAGACGTCCCGACTGCACGTAGTAGAGGGTTGTGGCCTTCTCGCCTGGTTGGAAGATGACATGGCGACTGGGGTAGGACCGCCTAAAGGACACAGCCAGAAGCCGATGCAGGTGTGCTGCCTCCAGCTGCACGCCCTCGACAGCCGCGGGGCGGGATGGGCGTGCGCGTGCGTGCATCAGGCAGCAGGCTGATGCTCGGCCAGCGGCTTGAGGAGGCTCTCAATCATCGCGCGGGTGTCGGCCGAGAGGGCGGCAAAGCCGGGATCGCGGGTGACCTGGCGCATGCCGTCGGCCAACAGGGGTGCACACTTCTTCACCGCTTTATTGTAGGCGGCGCCGGGGAGTGCTGCCGCAGTCACGCGCGCCTTGCCCTCGCCGGCCGCGCTCTGGACTGCTTTGGACAGCACTTCAGCGGCCTTGACCTGACCATGCTTGCGGATGGCTTCGATGGCCACGGTCGCCGAGACCTTGTCGCTGGCCACCAACTGCGCCAATACCGGAAGGGCTGCCGAGAGCAGCATCAGCGATTCGACGTAGGTGGGGGTGTACGACAACCGCTTTGCGATCTCCCCGTCCTCAAGACCCATGTTGGCCAGGCGCTTGACCACGATGGCCTTCTCGTAGGTGGTCAGCTGGCGGCCGCTGTTGGAGCGGATCAGGCCCACGGTCATATCGGCCATGGACAGGGTCTTGGACACGAAGACGACGGGCACCGCATCGAACGCCGCGCCTTCGCTGATCGCCAGCATTGCGGCTTCGTGGCGGCTGTGACCATCCAGGATGCAGATGGAGTCGGTGCCGTCGGGCTCCTTGTTGACGTAACAGCTGATCGGCTTCTCGATGAGAAAGCCGGTCGGCTCCAGCATCGAGTTGGCCAGCTGGCGGATATGGGCCAGGTACTGCTCATCGCGCACGCGCACGTTGAACCCAGGCATGACCTTCAGCTTGGCCGGATCGACGAAGCTCATGGCGTCGCTGCGACGGTTGTCGGTCTTGACCTTCTTGATGCCGCCCGGCTCGAGGTTCAGCTCGATGTCTGCAGTGGGAAGGCCGAGGGAAGTGGTCATGGGGAATTCTCGTTGGTGAGCGTGCATCGAGCCTACGAGGCACATGCGCGCGGGAAAGTTGGAGGATGGACCGCTTAGATGCCCGGCCCCAGGTAGGCCGGGTCTGTGGTGAGGGTGGCGACGAAGTAGTCCATGGCCTCGCACACTTCATCTACTGGCCGGGCTTCGAGCAGCTTCGGATCCACGCCCACCTCGTAGCCTTCGCCCGATCGACTGAGATAGACGAAGGAGCTGTGGGTGCCGACGAAGACGTTCAGAGGCACTGGCACGGTGACCGTGCGCGGGGTCGCTGGATCGGACGTGGATTGGCGCAGGATGCTGTGGAAGTCCGCATCGCAGTAGGGTGGGTCGAGTGCAAGATCAGGCTGGCCTGTATAGCAATAGACTTGCTCCAGGGCCGGGAGCACCGACTGGACCTTCGCAGCGCGCAGCGCCGCCCCGTATTTCGTGGTCACGCACTGCGAGAGGCCGGGGTGTGCCGTCCGAACCTGATCGAGGTGGCGCGTGCCTGCGTCTTTCGCGTGGGCCATGCGGCGTGCCGACTTCTCAGCTGCCATCGCCGACTGGAGCCACCAGCCACCCCCGCACGCGGCCAGAGCGGCCGATACCGCCAAAGCGATAAGGACCTTGCCAGGAAAGAGACGAGACAGCAGGTGGGGTGAAGCCATCAAGAAGCGCCGGTGATTGGACCGCCGCTACTTTAGGAGAGGCATCGCGCCTTTCCGACGCGTAACCGGCCTCGATTGGAGGCGGGTTACGGATTTCTCATCGAACGGCTTTCAGGTGTCGCGGCTTGGCGGCTGAAGGCTGTCCTTGGCCGTCTGAAGTGTTCGAGTCGCTCGCTTCCTGCTTCGCTGCAATGGCTTTCCGACGATCTTGCTTACCTGACCACGAGCCAGCGGTAGCCTCGGGCTCGACCACCAGCAGCTTCTTGGCCACCCGGAACGCAGCGACTGAAGGCTGCTGGAGAAAACGGTTGACGAACTGCCGGGCGGGAGACTTCTCGGCTGCATCTTCATTCGCCGACTGGGCTGCCAGTCCGTCCTGGACCATCCGGATCGAACGGGATGACTCGGGCTGGGACCCGGTGCCGTAGATCTTCTCTGTGAGCGACTCGAACGGGCGGTAACGCTGGTCCGTGCGGATGACGTGCGCGATCTCTGCCAGGGCGGAGGAGAGGGTGTCGTACGTTTTCTGGCCGCGGAAGTAGCCGGCTACCGCATAGCTCACGTCTTCGTCCTCGATGTTGGAGGAGTCGAGGCGCTGAGCGAACTGGTTGGGGCTTCCGGCGGCCAGGTATTGAAGCCTGGGGTCCTCGCGCTGGGCGCGGGGGCGCGAGGATGGATGTCCCTCGTAGCGCTTGCCGGTGGGGACCTGCTCGCTGAGGTAGTAGGTTGCCTCCTCCAGCTGGGAGATCACGAACTTCCGGAGCGTCAACGAATCACAGAAGTGATACTCGCGATTGGCGTTGTGCAGGTCGAGGATGAAGAGCTGATCCTGCATAAGCTCAGGATCCAAACGAAGGAAATCATCTGTCATTGCGTAAAGCGCCGCGCGTCTGCGCGGCATTCACCTCAGCAGCTTGGAAGGGCGCATGCATCTGCGCCGCAAGCAATGTTAGCTGCGTCACGCGGATTTCATATTAATGAACCTGAGCAGCCGACACACTGCGCATAAATACGCATGCGCATGGTGAGTAGCAGGAACCGAAGTGCAAGCGCGCACGGTGCGCGCCAAGGCGTCAGGCCGTGGAGTCCGCCTCGGACGTCAGATCGTACTGCTCCGGCTCCGGGCGCTTGGCTTGTACGGGTTGCTCAACTGGCCAATACCAGCCTTCCGCCCACTCGTGATCCAAGAGGAGCGACTTGGCACGCTGCGTCGCTTCCAGATCCAGGGCCTTTTCACGTGCATAGTCGCCGAACTCAAGCGACGGCTGGCCATTGCGCTGAGACGAGTTGAAGCCGGCCATCTGTAGGCCTTCGTGCAACGCTTGGCGCACTCCACGCGTGGCGGTCAGCCCGCGCATG